>Ga0268298_10006614_pt1 | contig 10475 bp, 23 predicted proteins | sample WWTPWeurt_MetaG_FD_194462 | JGI IMG/M metagenome (GOLD analysis project Ga0268298, IMG submission 194462) | Activated sludge microbial communities from WWTP in Nijmegen, Gelderland, Netherland - WWTP Weurt | ecosystem: Engineered > WWTP > Aerobic digester > Activated sludge | place... | reverse complement strand
CGCATGTTGCGCTGCTGTTCGCCGTTCGGCATGAGTTCGAATTTGAAGGCTTGAAGACGTTGCATGATGCCGTCTATTCTAAAGGTTCAATTCAAAAGTCAAGGCCGGCTACGCCGTCCGCGCTCTTGACCCCGACCTGAAGGGCGGGGTTCGCCGCGCAATCGATCAATCACCCTGAAATCCGGCTTTCCATCAGCCCCGTACATGACGCTGTACGGAATCGGATACCCCCTGGCATCACGCGGCCGTCGCCCGATGCGCTCGGGCGTCTCAATGGTACTGAGGTCAATCCAGGTACGCATTATTACGCCTCGCTCGAGCCCCGCATCTTGATGGCTCTGAACATCGCGCAGCGTCTGAACGTCGCAAGGGTCAGCTCTTCCTTATGAGCGACCGACACCCGAAGGGCAAGCCGCAGCAGCATCTTGATATCACGGGGTGCGATGTCAGGAAACAACTCGACCAACTGTGCGATCAGGTCCTCCCCAAGGTGGGCTTGATACTGCGCAGCCATTACGCGCCAGATGGAAGCGGCATCTGACGGGCTCGGCGGCGTGTACTCGATGATCGCCGCACAGCGAGATATGATCGCTTCATCGATATCGTTCGCACGGTTGGTCGTCATGAAGAGCAATCCGTCAAAGTACTCAAGCGTTCGCAGAAATTCAGCAACAATCGCATTCTGTTGAAGGTTGTTCCCACGCTGGACCACAAATACATCAGCCTCATCCAGCAGGAGGACGCATTCCCACCGTTTTCCGCGTTGGAAGATGACTTTCAGGTTCTTCTCAATCACCTCTGCTGAGGTGCCTAACGCACCCGAGTGAATTGCGTAGAGCGGGCGATCTATGCATTCAGCATAGACCTCCGCCGAAAGGGTCTTCCCGACCCCTGGAATGCCTTTGCAGAGAATGACATTGCCGGCGCTTTTGCCCTCTATGAAGTCATTGACGAAGGCCCCTAGGTTCGTGGTCAGCACGTCCAGAAGATCCCGATGGGTAGCGGGAAGAATGAGCTTTTCACGGAGCGATTTGTCATAGACGTACGGCTCCATGTTGTCCGCATGGACCCAAAGGAACTCATGACTCCGCAGATCAAAGACCTTGATGATCGGATGCTCCGGGACGAGCCCAACGCCGCCGGCCTCTTGGTCATCGTCAAAAATGTAGGACTCCGCATGGCGCTGAACGGCCCCATAGTCCTTCCCTTCCAGGTCGTGAATCACTCGGCGGCCTGACAGATCCTGGCCCCGCCGGCGGTAGTTTTCCTCCTCGAAGCAAAAGACTGAGCCCGTCAAGCGAAATTGCTTGGCGAAAGCTCTTTGGGTGACCTGGTAGTGGCGCTCAAGGGACGCCATGTGAGCGGCTCGCAGTGCTGCAGTCTCTTTGTAAATCCCTTTTTCAGAGAGAATGTCTGTCAAACGTCTCCGCGCAACAGATTGCGGTTCGAATACGTACGAGGTTTCATACACCCCGAACTTGGACTTGTAGTTCCCGTCTTTGGAGTAGCCATAGCTGGTCGTATGGATACGCACATAAGGCGTACCTTGGCGCCCATGGCTCGTCCCGTTGTCGTGAGTGATCGACCTCACCAGTTGCGGATAGAGCTTCCCGTCCTCACCGGTGACGTAGATCCATCCGTCGATGTGATCGGACTTCAAGAAGGCCTCAAGCATCCCCTGGAAGGCTTTGAAGTTCGGAACAGGCTTATCGAACTTTCCTGCCCGTGCCAAAGCGATCGACTCCACGGCACGGGCGGTCTTGTTGTCATCGGTGCGCCTGGCCGCGGAGATGATGTCCTCCAGATCGCTCACCACGAGCTTGTTGATCTTGATCTCCACCTCCCGATCATCGCGGAGATTTGCCGCGAAGTCTCTGTACGGCTTCAGGGCGTTGGAAGTGGTGGCTTCAAGCAGTGCAGTTGAGACGGTGAGCGACATGTAATAACACCTGGTTCTTGTATTTAGCGCAGGCCAAGCGCATCGTGCAGGGCGGTCAGCGCCTCGTCTTTGTCACCTTCGCTGGTGATGTAGGCTACCAGTCGATGAGGTCGCGTGCCAGGTCCATGGCCTTGGCCTTGGCCGCAGCATCGGCCCCGCTGGTCTTGGCTTCATGGTCTTCTCCCGACAACGGGTTGTAGCCGATCGCGGCGATGAAATGCGCCTCTTCCCAGTCGGAGGCCATTTCGGGAAGTTCGGGATGGGCCTTGGCGTAGTCGTGCAAGCGAAGTGCATCAAAAGCGTTGCGGAAGCCGTATAACATTCTCTCTTCCTGCCATCCCAGCCAGTCTGCTGCGTGCGCCAAGGTTTCGCGGGCGTTCATGATTTGCTCCATTTTTTGTGTCAGTTCCACGCTGCCTTGAGCAGCGCAACCGCCTTATCAACCAAAGACGCGCGCCAGCGCTTCCCCGACGGCCTCGTTTCTTCCGGTCCCCGTTGCGGAACAGTCCAACCCATGGCAACGGTTCTGTGTTTAAAGTTCACCGATGCCGCGCCGTGTTCTGGCCAAACTACGTGCATCACGTTCAGGTCGTACGTGCTCATCTCATAGTGCCAACCGTCTGGAATCTCGGGCATCCCTTGCTTCTTGCCCTCAGCAGATGAAATCTGGTGCGTCATCTTCCAACCCCCCAGTGTTCAAGTAACGGGTGGCCTTAGAGATAAAGGCCGGGTCCAGGGGGGACGATTCGCCTTTCTGTGCATCGGCGATCACTCCCCGCGTCTTCTCGACCGGTCGTTGCTTTGCGCTTCCTTTCAGAAAGCGCTCGTAGCGTTCCCTGCGAACATCTGATTTGGCCTTTTCTTCTAGATTTCGCATGTCAAACTTCCTTTCCCGGAATGGGGATCGCGGTCAGTTCAAGCGCCGCATCGATCAGCTGCAGATTGCGCGTACAGATCTCCTGGATGCTGGCCTTTCCGGCATTCGTGTTCTCAACGTCCAGATCCACGCCATGCTCATCGCACAAGGTGTAGACCAGATCGGCCATCCAAAGATCGGCTTCCGATCCGCAGAACAAGTCTTCATCAACTTCGTTCTGCTCTGCCTCCTGAAGGAGGCGAAGGTGGGCCGCTTCTACGGAGCGTGCGAATACGATCTGCGGACGGAAGAAGTGCGCGATCTCCGGCAGATAGACATCCCGATACAGGATGATCTCCAGATCCCGAAGCTCTTGCGAGATCCATTCTTTCTTTCCGATCTGAAGTCGATACTCAGCATCATTCGCCTTGGCGATAAGCAGCCCATCGCCGTAGCTGATAAAATCCAAGCTCGAAGTCGAACCATCGGAATCTTGCAAGCAATCTCCCTGAACAGCTGGGTACTTGCTGGCTGAAAATGTATCAAAACTCTTGATGTTCATGATTCCCTCGAATCAGTTCGATACGGTGTCGTCGAGACGAAGACTGGATTCCGCAACAGGCATCCAGGGGCAGCTGGAGTCAATCAGGTAGCGCTTACCCAGGGCATACTGGCTCGACGGGCCAACAGGAATATAGAGGCCCGTGATCGTCTGACGAAACTCAGCCCCTCCATCGTTGGTATAAATCACCCGATCACCAACGGAGAAGCGCAGAGGCTGCCCATTTTCGGGCGCAAAGGGCTTCTTGGCGTCGTGATCCGCAATGACTTCCTCAGCCCAATCGTGATGACTGCTCATGATTTTCTCACCGACAAACGAATTCGATAGATTTGATTCTATCAAACTAAATGAAACTCCAAAGCCGGAAATGGCTTGGGCGGTGGTGGGGACAACGTTATTCGACGATGAAGAGACCTTCAGATTTCAAGCCCAATTCTCTTGCCGCCGCGCGGGCCTTCAAGATTTCGCCAATGGACGCGACTTGATAGATCTCCGCCCGACCCCTGCGCGTGTATTCACTCACTGACATTTTCCGCCAGTCAGGATGCGGCCTGTCGTTAGCCAGTTTCCAGGGTTCATCAGGGCTTTTCCGATGGTGGACGTAAACATCCACATAAACTTCATCACCAATCACATCAAAAGGGGTGGCAACAATGCGCACTTCGGAGCCATCGTCTCGTTTCAGAATTTGAGTAACGTTCTTCATTGGAGCCACCGAAATCATTCAATGGAATGATTCTATCAAATCGGAGGTTTTGGCTAAGCGCCGTGTATTTGAAAGCCAAAAATCGAAAGCCACTTTCAGTTGTCGAATCTGAAAGTGGCTTACCTTTTGTTCTGCCAAGCAAAACAAAAGTGGAGAAGAATTCAGGGGATATAGTGCCAAGCCTGGGCGCGATATGTAGTATCTCCAGGGGTCATGGCTTCCATTCCGATGATCCGAATTCCACCGGCCTCTATCCATTGGATTCTGGCGCAGTGAAGCTCCGCCACCATTTTTCCCGAATCGTTGAAGGCCTGAGCCTTCCCATCCCTCGCGGTCCAAGAAATCGAGGCTTCGATGGGGGAGGGGTTGTGAACCTCAGATCCTGAATGGTCCATCAACAGCGCAAGTTTTCCCATTGTTTACCCTTCTTCGAAAACTGAAACCTTACTGATCAACCCACGGTTCCAGGCAGGGCAGGGTATGAACAATACGGTACTTGGCCGGAAGACGGAGCTGCTCACCGTGGCGTGTCCAGACTGCGACGACAAAGCCCCCGCCTTGATCGCTTTCGGGCAAACTCCTGTCGGTCTGCTCCATGGTCATGTGGAGGCAATACGGGCTGTTTGAACCATCCTCGAACAGCAGTTCGAGTGCATCAATCCCCCCCTTTGCGGTCCACGGGCCGCGGGAGACGATCACGAGGTGAGCCGTACGCATCTCAGTGAGTTGCGGGATCATGCTGTCAGGCAGCAGTACCCGGGCGCAGCCTGCATTCCAAGACAAGAAATAGAGCCCACGCTTGGCATGCACGCTATCGAAGTAGTTGGTGCTTTCGACCTTTTGGCCGTCATTGATAATGGTGAACATCACTTCATCATCCTGAGTAGTTTTTCAAACTCGCGACGCGAACGCCGCTCCTGTAGGTAGTTCGGAAATCTCCGAACCATGTTCTTGACCTTCGAGATCGATGCTCTCATCTCGGTCCTCAGACGGATAGTCTGGTCGCTGATGTACCCATGGGCAGCGCAAACCAGGATCCGTGCAGCAAGCCCCCTGGGGAGTCGTCGATAACGATGCTCACCCCCGAAGCAGAAGTAGGGAGAGTCGAGATAGAGTCCGGAAAGCCCTGGCCGCGTCACGATGGATTTAAAACCCATTACGAATGACTCTCCGCGCGCATCCACTTTTCTCTGGCAGTAACTCCATTGTCCAAGCCAGATTTTTGAGCCTGAGCGAAAGTCAGTCGTCTTGAAAGCGCTGATGCGAGGAGATCGATGTTTCGGCATTTTGAGAATCCTGATTCTACGATGGCTATCGACGCTGGCATACGCTTTCAGCTACGGCGCCGCAGAGCTTCCTGGGCGATGTCGTCGCACTCGTCCGCATCGAACACGTCACCAAAAGCGCTCTCGATGTTGTGGCCTAAGGTCTCGACGGTCCAGCCGCCGCACGCGTTCAAGCATGCCCCCGCGTGCTCAAGGGCATCGGAGCGCAGTCGTTGTGCATCCGCTTCGGTGGCGCGAGCTCGCAGGCTAGCAAACTCAATGGCACGGTCCGCTTCGTCGGTGCCTACGAAATTCGCACAGGCCACTGCCAGCGGCGAATTCAGGGATTCCGGCCACTTCTCGGAAACGAGGGCACGCACTTGATCGGCATTCATCTCATCGACTCCTTCACGATCGTTCTCGTCACACCAGGCCTAGACAATCGGCCAAGGCACGTATCCAAAGGCTTGATCACGAAGCCCGTCGGCCTTGCTACGGATGTCCTCAGGGATATCCTCCCCATCGACTTTGCCCTGCCGAAGATCCCATCGCCGATCCTCACCAACTTCGCAAAAGGTGTAGGAGCTATCCACTGAGCTGCGACGAACGTAGCGCTCGACAACCAGCTCCGGGGCGTAGCGCTTCGACTGGTAGGTGACGGTCATGGACATCGGGCTTCCTGGATGTTGATGGCGACATCATTAAAGAGGCGCCAAGTGGTTCGATGCCTCTATTATCCGTCATTGGCACTGACGCCTAAGTCACTTCAAATCCCAAGCTCCTTAACCAGCGCCTTTCCTGATTCCGTGGCTTGCCAACTCCAAGGAATGCCCGTCGGAGATATGGGCGTATTAGGCTCGACTTCTACGAGCCCGAGTTTCTGCAACGACTGCATTGTCTGTGTGGTGCAGACCTTCCGCCCGTTCACCATCACAATCTTCCCAGCGCCAGCCTCGCTCCGCCATCCTTTGCCAAGCCACTTCATCACCTGCAATTGAGTCTGAGTCAGTCGCTTGCGTTGCTCCTCGGTGCTTCTCATCGGAGTATCTCGTCGATCGCCACTGCTGTGGGTGCCGGATCACTCGTGTAGCGCGGTCCCAGCCCGTCATAGTCGACAGATCGGAACTCAGGGTTTGGATCTCGAAGTTCGGCCAGGGCTTTCGATAGTACCTTCTGCACTTCGTAGCTACGCCGGCCGTTCATGGCCAGGTGCGGACTCCCGATGCCAAAGTGTGCGTTGCGGCTCAGCCCAAGAAGCGCCTTTATTCGGTGGGAGTGATCTTGGATTTCATCACAAACCTCGGCGGTTGGCTGGGCGCGTCCCTTATCCCAAGCATGCTGCGCCACGGGGATAACCCCGTAACGTACTAGATTTGCCACCTCTTCGATCTGCCCCATGCACAGCCTGTTGTAGGCATCCAGCGCCTCACAAACAGCCGTCGCTTGCTCTTGGGTTAGGGTCAGTTGAATATTTGCCATCCTCGAACCTTTTCGTTACCTATGAGCGTTCTACCCGAGAGTCGCCACTTTGGAAATCATGTAGCCGATCCCCGCAATCTTGTGTTCATGCTTGGGGGCATACGAGATCAGGTGCGCATGAACCGCGCGACTCAGATCTTCGTGCTTGACGCCCTCCATTCGCCTGGTTCGTACCCATTCCAGAGGCCGCTGTTGTCGACAACGCAAATTGTTTCTGGCACGGTTACTTCTCCTCTCCTGTCCATCGCCATCCATCCCGCCCGTACTTTATGTTGCCTGCTCTCCGCTCCCGCTGTAGCAAGCGGTCAGCGGTTCGAGTTGCCACGCGGACCCGAGATCCGCGTTCCAGGCGGAACATAGGAACTCCGTGGGTGACAGCTTCTGCTTCGATATCGGCGAGACAAAATACTTCCATCTGCTTCATTTTGGCAATGAGCTTTGCTTGGACTTCGGATGTTACTTCGAACCCGAAAACGGTTATTGACTTCATTTGTTGTATCGGATTTAAAAACCAATCGGTCAATACTTAGGTAACCCTTGGAGTTGCTACATCACTCAGGGCGGCTTTAGTTCTGATGATGCAACTTCGTTTGGTTGATCACCTCGACTTCACGAAGCGTATTGAGAACATCAGCAGTTTTCGGGTTCGTCTTGCCGTGATTTTTTTCAATCAGATCTGCGAGCTGGCTGAAAGACCATCGGGTAAGAGCAACCGTCTTGATCAGGTATCCGAAGGAGATTAGAGCTGATTTGATCGTTTCGCCTTGCTCCTGTGTCCCATAGTAAGAGCCGATGCCTACCTGCATATTATGGCTGACAATCGGAAAAAAACCCGGGAGGGTGACAACTTGAGTATCTGCATTCGCCTCGGCAATCATGGTGAATTCCTTTACTGTTTAGGCGTTGTTTAAAAAATTGCCCGTATGGTTATTTTGAATCTCTAACGGCGCAATAATGACAGATTCCGTTCAGTTTCAAAGAACAACATGATCCATAGAGTCGGCAATCTCGGCGCTGGGCTCTGCTTCCACTTTGGTTGTATAGATGTGGAAGGAGAGAATCAACGCCATGCACGCGATCACCCCGCCCAGGTATCCACCGAAGAACGAACCGATCGCGGTGATCAGCGTCGTATGTTCAGCACCAATAAATCCCACCGGCACCAACTTGTAATGCAGTACAGCCCAGGAGAAGAACCACGTGGCAGATAGGGTTACCTTGAGCATGCTGGCCCTCACTCGTCATGTTGTTGTAGCTGTGGAGGGAGTGGGCTCCAGTTATCCGTGCCGGCCGTGACAGGGAGCTCCTCGTGTGTCCTGCCATCCAGCACGTTCCCGGATTGGCGCTTGCTCATACGATGCATGATCGTCACCGGAAACCGGCCGGCTGCTTCTGCCTCCTTCATATCCTTTCCGCATTTCAAATTGCGGCCTTCGTTGTCAAGGCAAATCCCCCCGCGTATCCACGTAGCGGCTTTGGCGACCCATTGTTCGTAGGAGGTGAACTGACGAAATACTGCTTCTCCGGTGGACATGAGTATTGCGTTGGTGTGCCAGGTTCCCCACTGCTTGAAGAAGAACGGCCTCTTCGCGGCAGCACATTGATCGCGAAGGGATCGTGCCCACCGTGGCAGCATGGGCAGCGCATCAGGCGCGTTTTCCCCACCGACTACAACCCAGTCCAGTTTGGGAAGTTCAGTTTCCGACGCGCGATTTTCACAATCCATCTCGCCTGCCGCGGCGGTCCAAACGCCGTCCAGCGCGTTGTATGTTCCAGACTCAACACGCCAAGGCAGAGTCATCGGAATAGCGGCGAGATAGATCTCCCCGAGCAGCGGTTCTGCACTGATCCACCTGATCGCAGCAGGTGTCATGAGTAGGTCCGGGATCCGGTCATTTGCCCGGCGCTGGTCTTCCACTGACACCCCGAGCCATACATTCTTGAGTGGCCATTCCGGCAAACTCACTTTCGGGTTCTTGGACAGGGCCCGCATCGCGGCCAGTCGAGCTTCCGTGCGCTCTTGAGAGATGTCGCTGACGTAGGCACGCATCCTCCCAGATCGTTTCGTGAGCACCTGATAGGTGTGCTGCGGCGTGAGCGCCATGACTGCGAAGATCTTGTCCAGAACTTCATCCGACACACCGGGATGGAATAAATCCCCGTGTGCGGCAACGAAGATTGCCCGCGGCTTCTTCCACCGTAGAGGCTGCTCCAGCCACATCTCGTTGAATCGAACTTCACCAGTCCATACAGGGCCTGAGCGGGTGTCTCGCGTCAGCCCTGCTCGGCTTGGATGGTTCTTCAAGCGGGTGCCGGCTATGCGCATGGCATAACATTGGGAGCATCCGGGCGAAATCAGTGAACACCCAGTTACCACGTTCCATGTGGCGCCCTTGTCGCCCTCGGCATTTCGCACCCATTCGATGCGCGTCTTGTCAGCCACAGTGACTTCTCCTGTTTTTTGAAATAAATGAAATCGAGACTCGAATTAGAAGATCATGGGTAAGTGCCAAGGACCGCCATTTCACTTCACATTCAAATTCGTGGGGTTCGGCCAGACATGGCTCCCAAGGTCAATCTCGGTTCCTTCTCGAACAAGATCGCCGGCCTTAGTCCATATCGCCGGGATGTCCACAGTCATCCGTACGTCTTCACCACACTCCGCATATCCACTGTAGTGATCTCTCGCCTCGAGCTCGGCACCGTACTTGTCCAGCAGCGCCTGCAGTTCCGTTCGGAACGCAGCCTCAATCTGCTCCTTGCTCAACTTCATCACCCGCCTCCATAACCGCGGACGATGCCGCGCGTTTCAGCCTGATGATCCGGCCTGTTTCACGCATTGTGATCTCGATGGCACCGGCTGCAACGGCCTTGGCGCGCTTTGAAAGGCAAATGTCATAGTGGCTTTGGGGCGTCCCCGCCTTTTGATACCAGCGCCTTTCGACACCGATGAGTGCAGCCATTGCATGCAGCTCCTCGTCGGTGTCAGCGACCATGTGGCACATGAACATCCGGCCATAGGGAGCACGCATGTCGTCAACGTAGACAGACATGACCTACTCCTTACCGGCCGGAATCAACATGCGCGCCTCAACTGCGTAATCCAACTGCCGCACCTGTGCCATTTCGGGACTCACGATCAGGTCCATGCCTCATTCACTTGGCGTAGTTCTTGGGGAGCCAGCAGATTCGTTTCCAGGTTTCGTAGTCGCGACCTGATGCCATGGTGCTGCAGGGACAGTCACTGCAGTAACCGTCTTCGTTCTTGCCACCAGGTTTGTGAATGCAATCAAAGTCGGCCAATTCCAAGATGGCTTCCCGGGCGGCCGCAAGAGAATGGCTCGCCATGGTGAGTTCAACTTTGGGCACCAGGGCCTCATATTCCTCTTGAGAAAGCAAGTACTGCATGATTCAACCTCCTTGTGTCCTCATCTTCCAGGCCGCTTAAAACCGCGACCTGGAGGCTGGTGACCCGGGTTTAGAAACCACTACTTGGTGCAGCGGAAGCCGAGGCTGCCCCCGTCGTAGCCGGGATGGCCGTAGTCGAGATAGAACACGCCGGAATGGCGCCCCGAGTACCAGCAGCCGCCCCGGAGGAGCGCATCGCCGGCCACGATGCTTTTGGCTTGGGGAGTGCAGCCAATCCCTTCGGCTGCACTCAAACCGGA
>Ga0268298_10006613_pt1 | contig 10476 bp, 9 predicted proteins | sample WWTPWeurt_MetaG_FD_194462 | JGI IMG/M metagenome (GOLD analysis project Ga0268298, IMG submission 194462) | Activated sludge microbial communities from WWTP in Nijmegen, Gelderland, Netherland - WWTP Weurt | ecosystem: Engineered > WWTP > Aerobic digester > Activated sludge | place: Netherlands... | reverse complement strand
GGCCGCGCAGCCGCGTTTTTCTGGTCAATGCTTTGATTGTGCTTGTGTTGGGTGCACTGCCTGGCTGGTATGTAAAAATGGATCAAAGGGCTGAGCAAGGGGTGCGGATCATCCATGATATTCTACAGGGAACTCCTGTGGAATTCAACGAAAATCTCTCAAAAACCAGCGGATTTTTGGAACATCAAGGCCAGTCTTATGCGCTCAGTCAGGTAGACTCATCTTATTCAACGGTTGGAGTGGATGTCACCGTTCACTATGAAGATGGATATACCATAATGTGCACGGTAGTCTTGTATCCCGGCCAGGAGCCTTCCGTGTCGCCTTGTAAAGCTCAGACACCGTAGTTATTTCCCCGCGAGTTCAGCGATCAGCATGTCCAGAGCCAGTTCCAGTGTGATCTGGCTCGTTTTGACTCTTTCATCGATTGTTAGTAATTTACGATAAATACCTTCCAGCGCTTCGATCGAGAAGCGCCCCGCCTGCCCGGTTGTTTTTTCAGCAACGAATGGATGCACGCCCAGCGCGCGCGCCACGTCATCCTTGTTGCCCCGACCGTCCAAAATTTCGCGCGCCTGTATCAATAATCTGAATTGACGCACGACCATGCCCCACAAGGAAAACACTTCTTCGTTCTCAAGCAGACGATGCAAAAGTTTTTGTGCGACTTTGCCGTTGCCCTGTGACAACGCATCGACAAAATCAAAGACACTTTGCTGGGAAGTGACGATACAGACCGCTTCCACATCCGACCCTTGAACCGGTCTTGACCAATTGACATAAGCCAGTAATTTTGCAATTTCCATGCCCGCCTGGCGCGTGTCAACGCCGACCATTTCAGCGAGTTTTGAGGCCGCTGCGGGTTCGATTTTTCCATCCTGCTTCTTTACTTCATTGACAATCCAGCCTTGCATCTCCTTTTGTCTTGGGAGCATGAAAGCCTGGGTCTTTACAATCGACGCGTTTTTGGCCGCCCATTTGATCAACCAGTGTTTTTCTGCTTCCTTGGGTTCGATCAATTCATGGATGACAAGCTTGACTGAATCAGGCGCCTTGCTGATGTACTCTTCAAATTTTTTGCGAGTGCCAACATTATTGTATTTTGCCGATGGATTGGAGAGGACCACCAGCCGCTTTGGCGCCAGGAATGGCATGGCGTTGAGGGCGTTATTAAAGTCATCCTCGCTCACGCTGCGCGCTTCAAAGTGTGCCGTGTTCATCCCTGCAGTGGTGGGGTCGGTAAAGTCAGACTCGAAGTCCTTGAGCCTGCGCGTGATGGCGAATTCATCGTTTCCGTATAATATGAAAATATTGGGCATGATTCTTTTACTACAAAGTGTCACAAAGATTTTTCTGGGTGCCCTTTGTGGTTAATTTTATTTTGTAATGATTCTATGCACACCCTTGCGGATGGGGATGATATCAATGATCTGCATTGCCCCCATGTCCGCTTCGGTGGTGTAGCGCTGCTGGAGCAGTGGTCCAAGCGGACGCGCGATCAGCACGCCAATAACACCCGCTGCTATCGCGATGGGCAGGAGCAGGAGCCGTGTCCACGCGGATTTGGCCAATCGAAGCACCGACCAGCTCAATGTCCCGGCCAGAAGCGTGGTGGTCGCGAGGTTTGTCCCGCAGCCCGCGTGGATCGCCAGTCCGCTTTCGCCTTCGCGTAATCTTTCCAGCGCTTCAGTTGAGTTGATCCAAACATCCTGCGTGGAAAAATCCCCGAGCAGGAAAAATCCGGTTGGGTTGGAATGCCCTGCCATATTGCCCTGGTGTGTGCGTGACAGCATGTGCAGTGTGGCATGTTCGAGCGCGTGGTTGCGCCGTGTTTCGAGAATATAGGGGAGATCGAGGATCATAAGGGGATTATATCCTTTACGCTTACGCTGTAGCGACATAGACTTGATCAAGCAGTTCAAGAAATTCAGCAGATGGGCGTGTCTTCAGGATCTCCCGTCGTGTTTCGCGGTCGAGTGTTTTCAACAAGAGATATTGCACCGCGTATTTTCGGAATAACCTTTGGCCATCTTCATCGCCATAAAATTCCACGCTTTTTGCCAGGTGTTTATGAATGGTTTCCTTGACCATTTCAGGCGGGACCTGTTCGCGGTCCAGCCGTGCAAATATCCACGGGTTGGCAAGCGCGGCGCGCCCGATCATGACCGCGTCGCAGCCTGTGTGGTCCTTCAGCTTTTTGATATCTTCAACCCGTTTGACATCGCCGTTCCCAATGACGGGAATTTTCACCGCGGATTTCACTTCTGCGATGGCGTCCCAGTTCGCGTTGCCGCTGTAGCCCTGCTCCTTGGTTCGCCCGTGGATCGCGATCAGCGAGCCGCCGCATTCTTCCACGATGCGCGCGATGAGTTTGTAGTTTTTGTTTCGCTCCCAGCCCAATCGTATCTTGCCCGTTACCGGCACTGTGAGTTTGGCGCTAAGTTTGCTAAATGTGCGCGCGATCTTGAGCGGCGATTTCATCATGCCGACGCCGGCGCCGCGATGTGAGACACTTTTGGCAGGACACCCCATGTTGATGTCAATGATGCTTGGTCCCCAATCCTGCACGCGCAGGGCGGCTTCCAGAATTTTGTTGGGATCATCCCCATATAGTTGAAAAGTGACGGGGCGCTCCACTTCCTGGTAATACAATTTTTTCGCAGGTTGTTTTGACCTGCTTAAGATTTTTTCAACTTGAACGAATTCAGAATAGCTCATCGCTGACCCGAACTCGCGGCACAGCGAACGGAACGGCCAGTCAGAATAGCCGTCCATCGGTGCGAGGATGGTATCGCCATAAATAGGAATATCGCGAACATGGAAATTAGGTGAGGAATTGTTGTTCATAAAATAAAAAGGGCGGACATCCTTTGTCCGCCCAAGTATAACTGTTTTATGCCGGCTGTTTCTTCAGCAGCTCCAGATGATGTTTCCGAAATTTTAAGACTTTTGGCGCGACTACCGCCTGGCAATAGGGCTGGTTCTGATTGCGCGCAAAATATTCCTGGTGGTAATCTTCGGCAACGAAATAATTATTTACTGCGGCCACTTCTGTAACAATGGGTCCGCTCCAGATGACCTGGGCGTTTAACTCGCGGATGATCTGCTCTGCGGTGGTTTTCTGCTCGGGGGAATGATAGAAGACGGCGGAACGATATTGCACGCCGACGTCTCCGCCCTGGCGGTTCATGGTTGTGGGGTCATGGATCGCAAAGAACACATTCAGCAAATCACGGAACGAGATCACAGACGGGTCAAATTTGATTCGGATCACTTCCGCGTGGCCGGTATCTCCGCTGCATACATCGCGGTAGGACGGATTCAACACATGTCCGTTTGAATAGCCTGATTCAACCGACTCCACCCCTTTGATATCATCGAAAACTGCTTCCAGACACCAGAAGCATCCCCCTGCGAGTGTGGCGGTCTCATACTGGTCGCTCATAATAAAATCTCCTTTTTTTGTATGCTTTCAAGACAACACGGGGATGAAATATATTCTTAAAAGAAGATAACAGTTTATTAAATAAAAAGATCACCGTTAGGGGATCTTTTGAAGATTTATCTCATTCCGGATAGCGTGATCAATCCGCTGCTGATGTTGATGTTCATTATTTTCAGCCCGGGCGTTTGCTCATTTATTTTTTCAGAGAGAAGTTGGTTGAGCCATGTCTCTGCCTGTGAAAGCAAAATATTCGGGATCGCTTGACGGCCGATCTGTATAGATTCGATCTTAATGGCGGGCTGTCCATTTGAGTCCAGATCGATTATCCCGTTTATCAATGCGGAAGTCTCGTTGTCACTGCCGTTTACGATTCCCCAGATCTGGATCTGGCCATTGCGCAAATAGACTTGTATCTCCCGCATGGGCAGGTCGGGATTGTTCTTCATTTCCATGGCAAGCCATGAAGTGATCTGTAATTCGGTCAGCGTAACTGTGTTCAATGTGCCGGGTTGGGGGAGCGCGCTTTCAAGCGCCGTCTTTGCCTCCAGGCCGGCTGTGTCCGACGATATGATCTGTGCGCCTGGTCGTTCCGGAGCGCCTTCCATGCCGTTTTTGGCATTGCTTACTGCCAGACTGATCAATGCATCCACGAGCGGAGCATACTGTGGGTATGATGCGCCAATCTCGGCCCGGGTCTGCGCGGCGATATCATCTGCCAGTGGCTGCGCAAGCGGGGTGGGCGTGGCAGGAATGATAAGTTGCGCCATATCAGATCCAGGGTTGTTTCGCGCAACCACAAAAGTGGACGTGCCAAGGATCAATATCATGACCGCAACGATGGTTACAATTCGTAAAATGTTTTTTAGCGGGCCGGGAATGGAGACGGAAGCAGAATTCGCAAAACCACGAAATGGTAAAGTTTTATCCTGTGATTTTATCCGTCCAAGCCAAAGCCTTGCTTCGTGATTTTTAGGATTGATCTTGAGCACGCGTTCATAGCATTCCGCCCTGCGTTCTTTTTCTTCCACCATGCGCGCCATCAGCATCCACGCGGTTTCTTCATCGGGATATTCGGTGAGCAGTTCGGCAAGATATTTTTTTGCCAGTTCACGGTTTCCGCGTTGGAAGGTGTAATCGGCTTGCTTGAGGAGTTCTTTTTTATTCATTTATTTTTGACCAGTCCCTAAAGGCATTTTGAACCTTTAGGGACTGGTTTTTTTTCTAGATACTCGGTTCGGGGAGTTCTTCCTCAGAGTTCTTAAGGATCAACTCGCTTTTATTGAGGACTAATTCACCGTCGTCGTTGATGTCAACTTTTATCGCGTCGCCGTTGACAAATTCACCGGCTAGCACACGGTCGGATAACGGGTCTTCCACTTTTTGCTGGATGACGCGGCGCAACGGACGAGCGCCAAATTCTGAGTCATAACCCTGGGTGGCCAGCAGTGACAATGCTTCATCCGAGGCGGTCAGAACAAGCTCATGATCCTTCAAGCGCTCGGCGACCTTGTTCAATTCAAGCGATACGATCTGTTGAATATCTTCCTTGTTGAGCGAGCGGAAGATGACGACTGAGTCCATACGGTTGATGAATTCAGGTCGGAAGGCGCGCTTGAGCGATTCGTTCAGTTTCTTGCGCATATCGTCGTACGAAAGACGTTCTTCGGTCACTTCATCGCGTTTCATGGCGAAGCCGAAGGAGGTTTGATTCTTGATCATGTCCGCGCCGATATTGGAGGTCATGACGATGATCGCATTGCGGAAATCCACCTTGCGTCCCTTCGCGTCACTGAGGTGACCTTCTTCCATGATCTGCAGGAGCATGTTGTGGACTTCAGGATGCGCCTTCTCGATCTCATCGAAAACAATGATGGAGTACGGGCGGCGGCGCAGGGCTTCGGTCAATTGACCGGCATCTTCATACCCAACATATCCGGGAGGCGCTCCCACCAAACGGGCGGCGGTGTGACGTTCCATGAACTCAGACATGTCAAGTTGGATGGCGGCTTCTTCACTGCCAAACATGAATTTGGCGAGAGTCTTTGTTAATTGGGTCTTGCCTACGCCTGTCGGTCCGAGGAACATAAACGAGCCGATCGGGCGCTTCGGGTCTTTCAACCCGGCGCGTGCGCGGCGGACTGCGCGAGAGATGGCAACGATGGCATCTTCCTGCCCGATAATATCCTTGCGTAATTCATCTTCCATCTTGAGCAGGCGCTGTGATTCCGCCTCGGCAAGCTGCATGAGCGGAACGCCGGTCCACATGGATACGACTTCGGCGATATCTTCCGCGGTAACTACGGGGCTGTTGGCGCGATCCCAGCCGGTGCGCAGGCGTTCGATCTGCTGGCCGAGGTCGGTCTCGCGCTCTTCCCATTCCTTGATGTCTTCAGAGTTGCCCTCTTCCTGAGCGAGGGTTCGGTTCTGGCGTGCCGCGCGTAATTGACCAAAGAGATCCTTGGCGTGTTTTGCGGCGGGACTCTTGTACATGCGCACACGCGAGGACGATTCATCGATCAGATCAATGGCTTTGTCGGGCAGGAATCGCTCGGTAACGTAGCGCGCCGATAAATGCGTGGCGGCTTCGAGCGCTTCGTCTGAAATAACCAAATGATGATGTTCTTCGTACGCGCCGCGGATGCCCTTGAGGATTTGAATGGTCTCTTCTTCAGAGGGTTCATCCACCTGCACCGGCTGGAAGCGTCGTTCGAGCGCGGCATCGGATTCGATATGCTTGCGATATTCATCCATGGTGGTCGCGCCGATGACCTGCAATTCTCCGCGCGAGAGGGCCGGCTTGAGAATGTTGGCCGCGTCGACGGAGGAGCCTGCGGCTCCCGCCCCGACCAGCATGTGGACTTCGTCAATGAACAGGATCGCCCCTGAGGCTTTTAACTCATCAATGATCCGTTTGAGTCTTTCCTCGAACTGACCGCGGTACATGGTGCCGGCTACAAGCGAGGCCACATCGAGTTGGAGCACGCGTTTGTTCATCAACGGGGCGGGGACATCACCGTCAACGATGCGCTGGGCGAGTCCTTCGACGATGGCGGTCTTGCCGACGCCGGGTTCGCCGATCAATGCCGGATTGTTCTTTGTGCGGCGCGCCAGGATCTGAATGACACGCTCGATTTCTTTTTGACGCCCGATGACGGGGTCCAGTTTTTTCTCTTCAGCCTTGGATGTCAGGTCGGTGGCGAGTTGATCGACGAGAGGGGTCTTGGGGCCGGTCGCCGATGCGGAGCCGCTTTTGCCCGGTTGCGGGCCGGCAGGTGTCGGTGAAGAGGAGGATGCGGATTCGTTCAATACGCGGCGGGTCTGTCGGCGGATCTGATCCCCGGTGACGCCAAGTCTGCGCAGGGCTTCCATTCCAGTCGATTCAACCCGCAGAAGCGCCAGGAGGATGTGTTCAGTGCCAATGTAATGGTGGCCGAGCCGACGGGCTTCATCCACCGCAAATTCGAGGACTTGTTGGGTTTCCGGGGCGAGTTCGATGCGGCTGGAATCGAAGTCTGTTGAACTGCTTGAAACGCGTTGTACCACTTCGCGGACGCGCTCCGGGGTCATGCCGAGGTCGCGCAGGACTCTGCCTGCCACGCCGCCTTCCTCATCCATTAATCCGAGGAGGAGGTGTTCGGTTCCGATAAAATTTTGACGGGCGCGCTCTGCCTCTTGATGGGCGAGACTGAGTACACGCCTTGCTCTTTGTGTAAATCTTTCCATGCCTGCCATAATGTTCTCCTAATATACTGAGGCATTGTACCAAAAAGGCGGGTGACTCAGCGTTGGAAAAAGGTTAGAGTTTTCTAACAGGTTCCAAACTTGGAACTTCCAATGCTTATCGGTTGTCCCCGTCTCCTTGAATCTTACCGCGCGCCTGCCTATCCAAAAGTTTAGTTAAATTGGATTCGGCCACTTCTTCGAGGGAAATGTCCAATTCGGTGCAGGTTTGGGCCAGATACCAGAGCACATCGCCCAATTCGGCTTTGAGGGCTTCGCGCGTTTCGGCGCTGAATTCCCCTTCCTTATCCCGAAAAACCTTTTTGATCTTGCCTGCCACTTCGCCGGCCTCGTTGACCAGTCCCAGGGTGGGGTAGATGACGCCGTGTCCGATGGCGGGATATTTGGCGGTGGCTTGTGATTTGATTTGGTAGTCGCTGAAGTTCATGGGGGATTCCTCTAAAATTTATGAAAGAATGAAATTTTGATAGTTATCGGGCGTGACGATTGCATAACTTGAGTTTGAGTAGGTTTCTGCCCACTGATGGGGGGCTTTTGGCGTTTTGTAAAGAGACCATTTTATTTCATATCCGTGCAGTTTTCCATCTCGATCTTCAACAAGATCAATCTCTTGCTGTTGATATGTGCGCCAGAAATACATATTTGCATAAATAGATTGATATGTTCTGTGCTTTAATCGTTCAATAAAAATAAAATTTTCCCACAATTGACCAATATCATTCCGCTGTGAAATTCCATTGAACTGAGCTATCAACGAGTTACGAATGCCATTGTCTAGAAAATAATATTTCGCCTTATTGGTGACTTCATTCCGCAAGTTTCGGCTGAAGCCCCCAAGGCGGATGACTACAAAAGCTTTTTCAAGCAGATCCAAATATCTCTGGACGGTTTTATAGTCCGCTCCAATTTTTGTGCCAACTTCAGAAAGCGATACTTCAGAACCAACTTGAAAAGCGAGTAGCTTTAGCAAATCCAGTAGAACTTTTGAATTTTTCACACGATCAAATGCAAGAATATCTTTGACCAGATAGGAATTTGATATTTCAGTGATGGTTTCTACCTTTTGTTTATATGTGGATGCTTGAATAACTTCCGGGTATGAACCATAAACCAGAAAATCTTCCAGCTTCTCTTTTAATTCAAATTTATTATAGGAAGATAGCAATTCTGAATGGGACAATGAATAGAGGGTGAGAGTTTGTTTTCTCCCTGTTAGTGGCTCTCCCACTTGCCCAGCCAGTTCAAAGGAAGATGAGCCAGTCAGGATAACGCGAATATCAGGCCGTTGGTCAACAATAATTTTTACGGCCATGCCAATATTGGGAATGTTCTGCGCTTCATCAATGGCAAGCAATTCATACCCCTCAACATAAGCAAGGATTTGAGAAAAATCCTGCGACCCCAATAATTGTTGTGTTCGAATGTTGTCCCCAGAATCCAGTTTGTATTTGAGGTGGGTGCTTTTTAGGAAATTCTGGAGCAAGGTGGTTTTACCCACCCGACGCGGACCATAAACAAGCAGAGCTTTTCCAGCTTGAAGGTATTCTGAAAGTGGCTCGTAAGATCTTTTGAACATGAAATAACTATACATCAACTCCTTGTTTTTGTCAAAATTCAAGGAGTTAGACTCCTTGTTTTTATTTAAATTCAAGGAGTTGTTCTTGAGCTTTTATTTAAAGGCCTTCGCCAACTCTCGCCACCACTCATCCTTCTCTTTGGGAACAAATGGCGTGTACAAAGTGATCCGATCCGCGATTCCTTCAAAGCGTTTCTTCAGATCCTCAGCCAGTTTTTCCTGCGTGGTGACCAGACAAAACTCGTGAAGCATTTCATCGGTGATGAGCATGGGCATCTCGGCCCACTCGCCTTTTGCGGCAAAGCCTGAAAGCTGCTGGGCGGTTTCGCTCCAGCCGTGCATTTCCATCACGGACTGATAGGATGGCGTGGATGCGTAGAATGCGATCTGCATCCGCGCGAAACCTTCTTCTTCTGGAGATGTCGCCACGAACGGCGTCATGGAAACGGTGATGTCTTTGCGAGTCCTTCCGCTCTTTTGCAGGCCATCTTCAATGGCAGGCAAGAGAATCTCATTCATATAGCGCGGACTGTTGAACGGGTGCGCGTGGAATCCTTCGCATAGTTCACCCGCCAGTTTGGCAAGCCCTGAGTTGACGCCGGCAATGTAGATTGGAATATTTGGATGTTCGATCGCGCCGGGATTAAAGAAGGGCGACATTAGAGTCGCCTTGTAATATTCGCCGCGGAAGTTTAATTTCGTGCCGTTCTGCCAGCAATCCCAAAAGGCGCGGATGACTTGAATCTGTTCGCGCAATTTTCCTGTTACTGATTCAGGCCATGGCATGCCGAAACGCCGCTCAATATGCGCCTTGACCTGCGTGCCCAATCCCAAAATGAATCGTCCGCCCGATTGCGCGGACAAGTCCCAGGCGGTGTAGGCGAGGTTGGCCGGCGAACGCGCAAACGAGACCGCGATGGCTGTGCCAAAGCGCAGAGTCTCTGTATGTTCAGCAACCAGCGTACAGGGCAGAAAAGGATCGTGCTGAGTCTCTTGAGTCCACAGTGCGGCGAATCCGATTTCCTGCGCGGCTTTCGCTATCGCAGGGACATCCTTCAATTGAAAGGCGGGTAGCGCGGCATCGAATTTCATTTTAGTCTCCAAGCAAATAAGCCATGATCCAATTTGTTGTGGCGTTCAATCCGTCCATGTGAGCGCGTTCGTAGTTGTGTGACGCGTCAATGCCGGGGCCGATGAGCGACAGTGCCACATCGCCGCCCGCGCGCCAAAATGCCTCGCCGTCCGAGCCGTAAAATGGATACACATCGGTTTTGTACGGGATATTATTTTTCTCAGCCAGCGCGCGCAGTTTGTTATTCAACTCAAAGTGATACGGCCCGCCGCTGTCTTTGATGCAAAGCGTGACGTGAAATTCATCCGACTCCTGACCATCACCGACGACAGCCATGTCCACTGAAATTAATTCCGCGACATCAGATGGGATTCCCGCCGCCGCGCCATGACCGACTTCTTCATAGTTGGAAATGTGGAAGTATACGCTTCGCTCTGGACTTCGGCCTGCTTCTGCCATGGACTTGATCGCCGCGACGAGATTTGCCACGCAAGCCTTGTCATCGAGAAATCGCGAGCGGATGAATCCGTTCGTCACTTCCACTCGTGGATCAAAGGCCACGCAATCACCGATGTTGATGCCAAGTTCACGCGTCTCTTTTTCGGAAGTTGTGCGCGCATCAATGCGGACTTCCATGTGGGC
>Ga0268298_10006611_pt1 | contig 10480 bp, 10 predicted proteins | sample WWTPWeurt_MetaG_FD_194462 | JGI IMG/M metagenome (GOLD analysis project Ga0268298, IMG submission 194462) | Activated sludge microbial communities from WWTP in Nijmegen, Gelderland, Netherland - WWTP Weurt | ecosystem: Engineered > WWTP > Aerobic digester > Activated sludge | place... | reverse complement strand
GGAGCACTAGGCCATCAGCAGGCGCTCGATCTCGCGCAGCGTCTCGGCGTCGTCGCCGATCATCTCCTTCATCGCCTGCAGGCGGCCGGCCACCACGCGCGCGAGCTGATCCTCGATCGTGCCGTCGGCGTAGGCCCAGTACACCTGCGCGAATCGCCCGTCGCGGTGGCAGCGGCCCTCGATCTGCGCCATCTGGATCGCCGACCAGCGCAGGTCGTGGATCACCTCGGAGCGCGGCACGTCGTTGTGCTCGCCCTGGTGGAGCGAGATGCCCTCCTCGACGGTGAACAGCACGACCTTGGCCTCGCCGCGCTGGAACCGCAGCCGCTCGGCCTCGCGCGCCGCGGCGCCCAGCCCGCCGTGGATCACCGCGCACGGCACCGCGCCCAGGCCGCTGCCCAGCTCGGCCTTGATCGCCTCGAGCGTCTCGACGAACGCCACCGACACCGCGACCTGGTGATCGTTGTCGAGCAGCTCGCGCACCAGCTCGACCGTGCCCGGCGCGCGCAGGAGCGAGCTCTTCTGCCGCAGCCGCAGCGTCGCCGCCAGCGCCGACTTGGGATCGCGGCCGCGCGGCGCCAGCTCGAGCTCGCGGCGGAACGCGGTCCAGGCCTGCTGGTACAGCTCGCGCGCCGACGCGTCGAGCTCGATCGGCGTGAGGATGCGGTTGATCGCCGGCCAGCCGACGATGTCCTCGGGGCGGCGGCGCAACCCGGCCGGGCCGTGGCCGCGCGCCGGCTCGAACAGCATCGCGCGCACCCGCTCGCAGTCGTTGCGATCGCCGCGCCACAGCCACTTGCCGTAGGTGCCGCGGCTGATGCCGAGGCCCTGGTCGAGGCACCACTGCTCGAAGTCCTTGAGGTCGGCGGCGCGGGCGCCGGTGGTCGCGGCCAGGAGCGGCGCCAGGTACGACAGCTCGAGCGGGTTCTGCCCGGCGGTCGCCGACAGCCACAGGCAGAACCCGGCCTCGGCCACCAGCTTGGCGGCCAGCTTCGAGCGCGCCGCGGTGGGGTTCTTGCAGCGGTGGCTCTCGTCGAGCACGACCACGTCGAACTCCGGCGCGGTGCCGACCCGGGCCAGGCCCTTCTTGGTGCGGACCTTCTTGCGCGCGGCGGCGCTGACCTCGAACAGCTTGCCCAGGCGATCGTAGTTGATGACGACGACGTCCTTGCCGCCGTCGCCCATCGCCTCGATCGTGCGGCGCCAGTGGGCGATCACCGCCAGCGGACAGACGATCAGCACGCGCGCCGAGGATCGCGCGCCGAGGATCGCGGCCCACGCGGTGATGGTCTTGCCCAGGCCGACGTCGTCGGCGAGCAAGAACCCCGGGCGGCCGGCGGCGCGGGCGGCCGCGATCGCCGCGACCGCCTCGGTCTGGTGCGCGCGCAGCGCGATCGCGCCGGTCGGCGTCGATGGCGGCGGCAGCGCGGCGCCGTTGAGCGCGCGCTCGACGTGGCGCTCCCACGAGTACGGCGCGGCGGCGAACGGCGCGAGCGCGGCCGGCAGCGCGGCGCCCTCCCAGACGTGCACGCCGTGATCGGCGTCCCAGCGCGCGCCGGCGGCGGCGGCCACCGCGCGCATCGCGAACGGCACGTCGAGCACGTGCTGCCGCGGCGCGCTGGAACGGGCGGATGAGGCGGGGCGGGTGGGCGACGCGGCCGCGGCGGCGGGGCGCGCGGCGCGCAGCGGAGCAGACACGGTGCGCTTGGCGCGGATGATCGACACGGCCCGCGCAGCGTACACGCGCGGAGATCGCGGCGCGCGGGGCGGGATCGCGCCGCAACCGCTGCGCCGCGGTGGTGTCGTCCATGGCGATGCGCGCGATGATCGTGATCGGGCTGGTGACGGCGTGCGCGGCCGCGCCGCGACCAGCGCCGCGGCTGATGCCGCGCCTGACGCTGGCGACCCCGGCCCGATCGGTGCCGGTGCCGACGGTGGCCGCGGCGGCCGCGGTGGTCGCGCCCGCCGCCTTCGCCCCCGCGGCGTGGTCGCTCGAAGGCGGCGCGGCGTGGTCGGCGACGGGCGCGCTCACTGCGCAGGTGTGCTGCACCGGCTGGCTCAAGGCCACGCGGCCGCTGGCGCTGCCCGCCGGTGGCGCCGTCGAGGTCGACGCCGTCGCGCCGTGCGCGCGCGGCGTGGTGGTGGCGGTGCGCGGCGCCGGGCCGACGATCTGGGCGGGCGGCGGACCCGGCGCGGCGCCGTTCGCGGGCACGCTGACGCTGGCGGTGCCGCCGTCGACGTCGCCGCGCACGCTGGAGCTGTACGCCGAGGGCGGCCTCCACTGCTGCGGCGAGGTGCGCATCGACGCGGTGCGGATCCGCGGGCTGCCCTGACGGCGCGGGTGGCAGTATGCTGTTCGTAGACGCGCGCCTGGTCGCGCGCAGCCGGCGCCGCTGCCGGCCGGTCTGCGGCGGCGCGCGGTGGGTCACGGGCGCGCGGCGCCGTCGTCGGTCGCCATCGCCTCGAGCGCCGCGATCGAGCTCTCGACGTGGTCGCGATCGGCGGCCGCGGGGGCGGCCTGCAGGTAGCGACGATAGAGATCGATGGCCGCGCTCGCCGCTGTTCCGCCGTGCGCGGCCTTCGCGAGCATGTGCCACGCGGCGCCTGCGTTGTAGAGCAGCTCAGGCATCGGCGTGAGCGCGTACGCGGCGAGGAACTCGCGCGCCGCGTCGGGGTAGTGCCGCCCCGCGTACGCGGCCTGCGCCAGATCGTAGTGCAGCCGCGCGTCCCGGCTGGCGTCGCGCATGCCGGTCTTGAGCGCCACCACCTCGGCGCGCGCGCGCGCGGCGTCGCGGCGGGCCGCGGCGGCGTCGTCGCGGCTGCGCAGGATCCACGCGACCAGCGCCACGACGACGGCGACGCACCCGACCGCGACCAGCCACGGCCAGCGCCGGCGCGGCGCAGGCGCGGGCGCCTCGATCGCGGCGAGCAGCGCGGGCATCGAGGCGAAGCGATCGGCCGGCTGGCGCGCGAGCCCGCGCATGATCGCGCGCTGGATCGCCGCCGGCACCGGCGTGGCCCGCGGGATCTCCAGCGGCACGCCGGCCACCACGTGCTGCACTAGCTCGGCGTAGGTGGTGCCGACGAACGGCGGCTGGCCGAACAGCGCCTCGTACAGCGACACCGCGAACGCGAACTGATCGGCGCGCGCGTCGATCGGCTGGCCGAGGTGCTGCTCGGGGGCCATGTAGCGCGGCGTGCCGACCACGGCGCCGGTGCGGGTCAGCGACTTCGAGAGCTCGGACTCCTGCCGCAACGCCACGGCCGTCTGGGACAGCGGCGTGGTGGCGTCCTCGACGGTCGCGACCAGGCCGAAGTCGGTGACCCGGACCCGGCCGTCGTCGCCGATCAGCACGTTGTCGGGCTTGAAGTCGCGGTGGACGAGCCCCGCCGCGTGGGCCGCCGCGAGGCCGCGCCCGGCCTTCACGTAGGTCGCGACGATCTCCGCCCACGGCCGCCCGATCTGCCAGCGTCCGAGCGTGGTGCCGGCGACGTGCTCCATGGCGAGGAACACCCGGTCGTCGTGCGTGCCGATCTCGTGCACGACGACGACGTGCTCGTGCACCAGCTGGGCGATGCCCTGGGCCTCGCGCAACAGCCGTCGGCGGGTGGCGTCGTTGTCGTTGCGGCCGTCGGGGTGCAGCACCTTGAGCGCGACCCGCCGGCCCAGCACCGGATCGACCGCGAGCAGCACCGTGCCCATGCCGCCGGCGCCGAGCGTGCCCTTGATCTCGTAGCGGCCGATCGTCGTCGGCAGCGCCGTTGGGGCCGCCCGCGGCGTGGGCACGCCGTCGCTCTCCGACGACGCCGGCAGCGTGGCCTCGAGGGCGTCCTCGTCCGAGCTCGGCACGCCCCGAGCCTATCGCGGATCAGCCGCGCGGCGTCACGGTGCGAGGCGGGCGCGGGTCCAGCCGGCGTCGCCGCGGCGGTACTGCACGCGATCGTGGAGCCGCGACGGCTGGCCCTGCCAGAACTCGAGCGTGTGCGGCACGACGCGGTAGCCGCCCCAGCTCGCGGGCCGCGGCGGGGCGGCCCCGTCGAGCGCCGCCTCGACCGCGTCGATGCGCGCCACCAGCTCGGCGCGCGACGCCAGCGGCTGCGACTGCGGCGACGCGGCCGCGGCGACCTGGCTGCCGCGCGGGCGCACCGCGAAGTACGCGTCGGACTCGGCCGCGGTGACCTGCTCGACGTCGCCCTCGATGCGCACCTGGCGATCGAGCGCCGGCCAGTAGAACACCAGCGCCGCGTGGGGCCGCGCCGCGAGGTCCTGGCCCTTCTTGCTGCCGTAGTTGGTGAAGAACACGAAGCCGCGGTCGTCGAGTTCCTTGAGCAGCACGACCCGCGCGGCGGGGCGGCCGTCGGCGTCGACGGTGGCCAGCGTCATCGCGTTGACCTTGTCGGGCGCGGCGGCGGTGGCCGCGGCGAACCAGTCGCGGAACAGCACCAGCGGATCGTCGGGGCAGCCCGCGGGATCGAGGTGGTCGCCCGCGTATTGATCGCCGTGGTGCCAGTAGCGCTCGCTCATTGGTCGGCCACCGGCAGGAGCTCGATCAGCGCGTGGAACGCGTCGTGGGCCGGCGCGAACGTGGCGTCGAAGTTCTCGGCGTCGTGCTGGGCGCAGTCCTCGGTCAGCGCCACCCACCGCGCCTGCAGCTCGCCCACCCGCGCCATCCAGGTCGCGGCGTCGACGCCCTCGGGCGCGGTCGCGGCCGCGACGCCTTCCAGCATCTGGCCCATCGGCTCGACCTCGTTGCACGTCGCGGTGGCCCGCTCCGGCCCGATCGGCATGTGCCACAGCGGCGACAGGTGTTCGTGGAACTCGTGCAGCGCCGGCGGCATCGTCGGGTGGTCGCCCTCGTGCGCCTCGTGATCGGCGTGGGCCATCGTGTCGACGTGCTCGACCGTGCCGGTCTTGGCCTTGCCGCCGCACCCGGCGGCGACGACGAGGAGCGCGAACCCGAGGCGATGCAGCATGCGGACTGCTTCCCACGCGGTCCGGAGGCTGTCAACGCGCCGCGCCGCGCGGCGGATCAGCGCAGCGCCTTCAGGCCGCGCTGCGCGCGCGCGTGGTTGATCGTCCGCACGATCTGCGGATCGACCGTCAGGAACTTCGCCAGCGCCGCGCTGCCCAGGCCGACGCGGGTCGCGGTCGCGGCGACCTCGGCGCCGCACGCGATCGTCACGTCGAGCAGCTCGGCGATCGCCAGCCAGAACTCGGCGGTCTGGCGGGTCTTCTCGCCGAGCCGCGCGGTGCCGGCGGCCAGGAACGCGGCCAGCCGCGGGCTCGGCGCCCAGCTCGTCAGGTCGATCGCCTCGCGCACCTCGAGCGCCAGGTGCGCGCGCAGCCGCTTCACCGCCCGCGCGCGGTTCTCGTGCTGCGAGCGGCTGTCGTCGGCGTGGGTGATGACGCCGGTCGCCCGGTGGCGCAGCCGCACCGCGCTCTCGGTCTTGTTGCGGTGCTGGCCGCCGGGCCCGCTGGCCCGGTAGCGGTCGACCTCGCACTGCCGCAGCAGCTCGTCGTCGGACGCCGCGATCGCCGCGTCGCGCACGCCCGGCGCGACGTCGCTCAATTGCTCTGGCTCTTGTTCGGCTCGGCGGGCGCCGGCGCGCCGCCGCCGCGGGTGCCCTGGCGCGCCTCGCCCGGCTCGACGTAGACGTCGACGCCGCCGCGATCGCCGGCGCGGCCGACCTCGACCTTGACGATGCCCTCGCTGGTCAGCGCGTTGAGCAGCCGCTCGAGGCGCTCCTCGCGGTCGGTCTTCATCGTCAGGCACAGCCGATCGACCAGATCGAGCGGCATGCCGGGCGCGATGGCCGAGGTGCGCACCACCGCGCCGCCGCGCACGCGCACGGTGATCGCGAAGCCCGGGTGCGGCGCGCCGCGGAACAGCTCGACGGTCTCCGACGGCAGCGGCGCCCCGGCGAAGTGGATGAACGACGCCTCGAGCGCGTCGACCTGCGCGTCGACACTGTCGCCGGGGATCGCGAACTCGAACTCGGAGTACGCGCGCTCACCGATCGCCTGCGCGAACCGCTCGATGTGATCGACCTTGTGGTCGGCCACCCACTGCTTGAGCTTGAACTTGGCCTCGTGGGTGCCGAACAGCGGCTCGATCTTGGCCCACGGCTGCGGGTCGACGAAGTGCCAGCCGGTCGTGACCTTGCCGCCCCACACGCCGACCCACGGGCCGACCAGGCGCGGCTCGAGCTTCTCGCCGATCGTGTCGAGCACCGCGGCGTCGCTGGCGGCGACGTTGCACAGCTTCAGGTAGTCGGCGAGCTTGGGCACCATGCCCGCGGGGTCGCCCCACGCGCCCCACCACAGCCGGCGCAGGTCGCTGCCCAGCATCGCCAGGTAGCTGACCATCGTCCCCGGCGGCATCTCCGGCGGCGTCGGCAGGTGTTCGAGGAAGCGGTCGAGGTGGATGTCCATCCACTCCTCGACCACCGGCAGGTTGGACAGCGTGATCTGCAGGTTGAGGCGGATCGACAAGGCGCGATTGAGCGCGCTCTCGAGCGGATGGCTCATGGGTCCCCGGGGCCGCGGGCGGGCCTGGCGATCAGGATGCCACGGCGACCGTGGCCGGGGCTATCGCGGCCGACGGGCTTCGCGCGTCAGCGCCCGTCCTCCCGCTCGGTCCGGATGCGCGGCAGGAGCGACACGAAGTTGCACGGGCGGTGCCGGCTGTCGAGCTGGGGGATCAGGATCTGGTCCATGCCCAGGCGCACGCCGCCGGTCGAGCCGGGCAGCAAGAACACGTAGGTCTGGTCGCACAGCGCGGCCTCGGCGCGGCTCTGGATCGTCGACGTGCCGATCTCGGCGAACGACAGGTAGCGGAACAGCTCGCCGAAGCCGGGGATCGGCTTGGTCACCAGCGGCGCCAGCGCCTCGGGCGTCACGTCGCGCGGCGTCACGCCGGTGCCGCCGGTGACGATGATCACGTCGACGCCGGGGTCGGCGATCCACGCCTTGAGCGCGGCGCCGATCGCGTCGCGGTTGTCGGTGACGATCGCCCGCGCCGCGACGACGTGGCCGGCCGCGGTGAGCCGCTCGACGATCAGCCCGCCGCTGCCGTCGGTGGCCTCGGTCCGGGTGTCGGACACGGTCAGCACGCCGACGTTGGCGGGGTAGAACGGGCGCGAGGTGTCGATCGGCATCCGCGCATTGTGCGCCGGCCCCGCGCCGCTGGCGAGCCGGCGGCGCTACGCGTACTCGATCTGGATCGTCTCGATGATCGTCGTCATCGCGCGCTTGACCTGCTCGACGTCGGGATCGCGGACGACGACGTAGCCGTCGCCCTCGTAGCTGTCGGAGCGCGGCGCGCCGACCTTGGGCAGGCGCGACTCGACGGCCATGTGGCCGCACAGCGCGTTGGCCTTCTCGACGCCGCGCACCGCGACCACCCGGCCGCGGCCGACGCCGCGCAGGTAGGCCACGCCGACCGCGTACTTGCGCTGCCACGGCCCGTCGAAGGCGTCGTCGATCACCGCCCGGGCCCAGGCCCGGTACAGATCGGCGTCGTGGGCGTAGCCGTTGGCCAGCACGATGTGGGCGCCGGGCGGGCGCGCCGCGATCTCGCCGATCGCCAGCGAGCCGTCGTCGCGGCGGAACCACTCCATGTGGGTGAAGCCGGTGTCGAGGCCGAGCGCGGCGATCGCCTTGACGCCCAGCGCGCGCGCGTCGGCGAACTCGGGGCCGTCGATGTCGCGTGGCAGCACCACCACCCACTGGATCCACGGCGTCTCCATCACCTCGAGCGGCGTCGGGTAGTAGCGCGAGCACGACTGGAACCGCACCTCGCCGCCGATCGTGATCGTCTCGAAGCTGTACTCGCGGCCGCGCAGGAACTCCTCGGCCAGCGCCGGGCGCTCGGGGCTGGCGTGCAGCGCCCGCAGCGCCGCGCGCAGCTCGTCGGTCGAGCCGATCCGCCAGGTCGACTTGCAGCCCATGCCGGCCGGCGGCTTGAGCACGAGCGGCAGCCCGACCTCGGCGACGAACGCCTCGGCGTCGCCCCAGGTGCGGATCAGCTTGTGGCGCGCGCACGGCAGGCCGTGGCGGCGCAGCTCGTCCTTCATCCGCGCCTTGTCGCGGAACAGCTCGGCGGTGTGCGGCGTCGTGCCGGGCACGCCGAGGGCCGCGCGCACCTGCGCGAGCTGCACCTGCAGCGGCTCGAGGATGCCGAGCACGCGGTGGAGCTTGCCGTGGCGCCGCTCGAGCGCGCGGGCGCCGGCGATCAGCTGATCGGTGTCGAGGCCGTCGCCCACCGTGACCACGTCGGCGAACAGCCTGGCGTCGTCGCCGCGCGGCGGCTCCTGGACCAGGCCCAGCAGGCGGACGCCGTCGAGGCGGGCCGCGGCGCGCGCGAAGCGCAGCGTGGTCTCGAGCGGGAACGGCGCGGCGAACACCACGTTGCGCATCGCCGCGTTGTACCATGCGAGGTGGCGGGCCCGCGGGCTCGCCGAAGGAGCCCGCGCCCCCGTGAAGGTCGTCTTCCTCGCGCCCGCCTATCCCCCCGAGATGCAGCAGTACACGCGCGGCCTGGCCGAGGTCGGCGCCAGCGTGTACGGCGTCGGCGACGCGCCGGTCGCGTCGCTGCCGCGCTCGCTCAAGCAACACCTGACCGACTACCTGCAGGTGCCGCGGCTGCTCGACGAGGCCGACGTCACCGAGCGGGTCTACCAGTGGGTGCGCGGCCGCGGCGTCGACCGCGTGCTGGCCAACTGGGAGGTCATGGTGCTGACCGCGGCGCGGCTGCGCGAGCGCCTCGGCGTGCCCGGCATGAGCTACGACGCGGTCCGCGGCTTCCGCGACAAGCAGCTGATGAAGGAGCGGGTCGCCGCCGCTGGGCTGCGGGTGCCGCGCGCGATCCGCGTGCGCAGCGCCGCCGAGGCCCGGGCCGGGGCCGCGCAGCTCGGCTACCCGCTGGTGCTCAAGCCGATCGCCGGCGCCGGCAGCGCCGACACCTTCCAGGTCGACCGCGACGCCGACCTCGAGCGGGCGCTCGCCGCCACGCAGCACGTGCCCGAGTGCAGCCTCGAGGAGTTCATCGAGGGCGACGAGTTCACGTTCGACACCGTGTGCATCGGCGGCAAGCCGGCGTTCATGAACGTCGCGCAGTACCTGCCCAAGCCGCTGATCGCCCGCACCAACGAGTGGATCAGCCCGGTCATCGTCACCGTGCGCAACCTCGAGCAGCCAGCGCTCACCGGCGGCGTCGCGCTCGGCAAGCGCGTGCTGACCGCGCTCGGCATGGGCGACGGCTTCACCCACATGGAGTGGTTCAGCAAGCCGTCGGGCGAGGTGGTGTTCGGCGAGATCGGCTGCCGCCCGGGCGGCGCCCACCTCGTCGATCAGATGAACTACACCTGCGACATCGATCTGTTCCGCGAGTGGGCGCGGGTGTCGTGCTGGGGCAGCTTCGAGGCGCCGACCACCCGCAAGTACAACGTCGCGATCATCTTCAAGCGGGCGATCGGCCAGGGCCGGATCACCAAGATCACCGGCCTGCGCGAGTTCCTGCGCGCCCACGGCGAGCACGTCGTCGAGTCCAAGCTGCTGCCGGTCGGCGCTCAGCGCCGCAACTGGAAGCAGACGCTCGTCTCCGACGGCTACATCCTGCTCCGCCACCCCGACTGGCGCACCGCCGTCGAGCTGGCCAACATGGTCGCGACCGACGTCACGATGTACGCGGAGTAGCGGTCAGCCGCGGGGTGGGTTAGCGTCGCGTTCAGACGGGAGAAACTGGCCCTCGATGTGGTCCCTGACGAAGCTCGAGTTCGAGAACTACCGCACCTTCGAGCGCAAGGAGGAACTCGCGCTCGCTCCGCTGACGGTGCTGATCGGTCGCAACAGCTCCGGGAAGAGCGCGATCGCTCGTCTGCCGCTGTTGCTGCGGCGAGGCATCTTGCCTGGCGGCCAGGCGCCGCTCGAACTCGAGTTCGACGGCCACGATTTCGGCGCGTCCTTCGTCGATGTCGTCCATGGCCGGGTTCCCACCCGAGCGATTCGGTTCGGCGCCACCGTCTCTGACGGAGCGACCAGCCATCGCATGTCGGTCGCGATCGGCTACTGGGACGAGTTTCAGATGCAAGGGGTCCGCGAGTTCCAGCTGGAGGTCGATGGCGTGTCGATCTTCGATCTCGCATGGAATCAAGAGGGCAACCCGGTCGAAGGCCTTCGATATCGCATCGCACCGATGACCAGTGAGGAGCCGATCCGCTTCGAGGGGCTGATTCCCGTCGAAATCGGTAGGCTCATCGGTGACGTGCGGGGTGGACACGCACTGGGTGCGCGCTTCGCGATCCAGGACGCCTTGCGTGACCTGATCTACCTGGGTCCATTTCGCGACGCCCCCGCGCGGGCGATTCGCCTGCCGGAGTCCGCAGTCACCGACGTCGGGCTTCGCGGAGGGCAGGCCGCGCGTGCGCTCGCGAACGACTGGCTGCGCCACGGCGCCAAGGTGCTTGAGCGGGTCGGTGC
>Ga0268298_10006610_pt1 | contig 10480 bp, 6 predicted proteins | sample WWTPWeurt_MetaG_FD_194462 | JGI IMG/M metagenome (GOLD analysis project Ga0268298, IMG submission 194462) | Activated sludge microbial communities from WWTP in Nijmegen, Gelderland, Netherland - WWTP Weurt | ecosystem: Engineered > WWTP > Aerobic digester > Activated sludge | place: Netherlands... | reverse complement strand
CGAGAGCTCGCCCGAGCGCGCGCGCACGTCGTTGTTCGGGTCGCCGTCCCCGTCGCCGAGCAATCCATCGGCCTCCCCCGAAGCTTCCACGCCCCGGTGCAGATCGAGATCGAAGTTGGCGGCCACCCCGAGAGTCGCTCTCACCCAATGGGTACCATCCGGCCAGGTGATCTCGTAGCGTGATCCATTGAAGGACACCTTGCCCCCGCCCACGAGGTTCTCCACCACGCAGGGGGGCGCGTTCTCCTTGCCCGGTCCGGTGGATTGTGGGGCGTTCTTGCATGAGAGGTCCACGGCCACGCCGTCCACGCGCACCGCCGGGTCTTTGCGCGCATAGAGGGTGACGCGATGCTCGCCGACCTGCGCCGCCACGGCGGTCGTCACGGAGACGACGTCGTTGAAAGGTTGCGTGCGTGTCTGGACCTGAAACGAGGTGGGATCGCGGGCGAGGATGAACTCCCCCGCTCCCTGAAATTCGACGTACTGTCCGTCCCAGCCGACCAGGTGCGGATCGCCCAGATCGATGCCGCCTGCGATGCAGTGGCACTCGATGCTGGCGATGAGCGTGCACGTGCCGGTCAACTTGGTACATTCCATGTTCTGGGTGCAGGTCATGGGGTCCGCGTTGCACAGCAACGCTTCGGCTCGTGGGGTCCAGAGCCCCAGCGCGCCGAATGCCGTCGCTGCGATGAGCACCGGAACAGGCAAGAAGGACTTTCTCATGGCGTTCTCCTCATTGTCGATATGCGGGCTCACCGGCGGTCTTGTGCGCCCGACGATTCCATCGTTGCCTGCGGCCCGAGCCTCCGCCGGTGCGGCTCGGTTGCTTCCTCAGAAGGACCACTCTATCGGACGCCGAAATGGTCCGCGCGGGGTCTCTGGATCGTCACCGGAGATTTGGAGAGCCCCCTGTGCGCATCCGGACGGGTCAGGTCTTCTGCCCGATATAGAAGGCGTTGACGCCCGTCTCGTCGGTCGTGAGCGAGACAGTCGAGAGGTTCGAGCGGCGCGTCGCGATCTCTTGCAGCTCTTCCATGCTGCGGTGGTGGACGAACCAGTCCGCCACGTACTCCATGAGGGAGCGCCACGGGTTCTTGACGTGGACGTTCGTCAACATGCAGTATCCGCCCGGCTTGAGCACCTGGGTCAAATTGGCCACGAACCGGGCCGACACGTCCGCGTTCAAGTAGTCGAGGAGCCCCAGCACGAGGACGAAGTCGCAGCCGCCGGGCGGGCTCTCGCGGCGCAGGAGCTCCACGCCGCCGTCCCGCCGCAGGAGCGTGAACGCCGAGATCTGGATCGCGCGCACGTTCGGCTTCCGCCCGAGCCGCTGCTCCAGGTCTTCGATCTTCTTCCGGGCGTACTTGAGGGCGCGCTCGTCGGCGTCGCACAGGGTGATCTGGCAATCGCCGCCCCCCGCCAGGTACTCGCGTAGAATACGCTCCGGCCCGCAAGCGAAGGACAACACCTCTGGAGCTTCTTGACGGCTCTCCTGGCGCAGGTGCTGGATGACCCACGGTTGCCTCGCGCGATGAGCCCGCGCGGGCCCCGTGTCGAGCGCGTACCGGGCGAGCAGGGCGCCGAGGGGCGTCTCGCCTTGGGGCTTGTTGTCGAACAGCATCTCCACGGTCATGTAGTCGCCCGGGTAGCCGAGAGGCTTGTCCACGGTGCGGCGAAAGAAGGGAGACTGAAAGAAGAATGGCTGAATACGCTCCTTCGCGTAGCCGACGCACACCGATCGTTCGTCGGGGGTGAGGGAGGTGTCCAGCTCGGTGACGGCCGCGAAGAAGGCGTCCATCTCGCGCGTGACCTGGGGGAGGAGGCGCTCCGCCGCCTCGGCGCGCTCGCGCTGGAACGAGCGCCATTCTTCGCTGTCGCAGGGGAGCTTGTCGAGCGCGGGCCCGGGCTGTTCGGTGAGGGCGCGCCCCACTTCGAGGAGGTATTCGTTGGCGTGATCGGTTCTTTCGAGGATCTCGATGGCTGTGCTCTTCATGGGAGGAGGGAAGAGCAGGAGTCGTGCCGGGCCGAAGAGCGGCGCTCACCGGTGGAGTCCAGGGAGAATCTCCGGTGGATCGCTTGATTTTTCTACCGGGCTTGTCAACCGGGCTTGAGGCTCCCGTCGCCCCGGAGGCGAATCGTGTCGCCCCGGAGGCGAATCTCATCGACTCCGAGGTGAAGAGAGGATGCTCAGTTGCTGGGGATGCCCGTCCGGAAGCGCTCGACGCCACCGCGATCCTCGGCCAATAAGAGGCCGCCCGCGTCCGTCTCTGTCTCGCTCGCGTTGCCCTTGGTCGCCGAGACGTCGAGGAGGACAGGGGGGCCCGCGGCGTCGACTCTGTACGTTCGCAGGCCGTGAGGCCCGCACGCCACGAAGAGGAACGGGCCGGCGGCGGTGACGTGCTGTGCCCCGATGTCATCGCTCAAGTAGCTGAGCGTCGGGGTGCTCCCGTCGGCGGGGGCGACGACCTCGCCCAAGTGCCTTCGGTACGCGCCGGTCCCCGAGGGATCCAGCTTCCGGCCCGTGAGGAAGATCCGGCCGTTCGAGACAGCGATGGACGACCCAGATTCGAGCTCTGGAAAGATGGCCGGACCTGACATCCAGGAGGGGGCGGCTGGATTCGAGATGTCCGCGACACGGAACAACGCGACCTGTGGATTAGAACTACCATCAGCGCCGACCATGTAGAGCCAGTTCCCCGAAATGGCGACATCCCAACACCCCTGGTTTTGATCGAGCGTCAGAGTGGCGAGCGGGCCGGCCGGTCCCCCTGGGCTCGACAGATCCAGGATCTGCACACCGGCGCTCGCGGCGCACACATAGGCGTATTGGTCACGGATCAAGGTGTATCCGCCATTGTCCATCGCCGAGCTACTCCAGAGGAGCTGCGGATCGGCAGGGTTGGCGAGGCCGAACATGCTCATCCCACCTCTGGCGTCGGAGAGCAGAATCTGGCTGCCGTAGGTCGTGATCGCGCTCGCGGCGTGGTCGAGGAGCGTGCCTGGAGTGAGGTCCTTGTCCACCCGCGCCGGAGGGCCTCCCACTGGCCAGTCGAAGGTGAGCATGCCGAGCATCTGCGAGGCGACATACACATGCGATCCGACGTGAGCTGCCCCTGCGGCCCGGCCAAACCCCGATGGGCCGACGAGAGCCATGTTCGGAGCCACGGCGCTGGCCTGCGCATGCGCGACGCCCTCGTCGGTTGCGAGATAGACCCGGGTACCGTCCGAGGTGATCCCGACAACGGGGGAGTCGGCGACATAGGTGCTCGCCAGCGTGAGCGTGCCCGCGACGCCATCGACCTCGAAGCGGGCACCCGTCTTTGGACCGATCGTCGCGAACACGTCGCCGCCGGCGCTCCAGAGCCGCGACGGCTCGCAGGTGGCGTTTCCAGCGCAGACGGTCCCTGCCAAGACGGGCGCGTCCGGCACGGAGACATCGTAGGAAGAGAGGCCGCCCGCGCCCTGCGCGACGAAGAGCCGAGCGCCGTCGAGGCGCAGATCGCTCGCGGTGAGCGGCAAGGTGGCCTCCAGATGGAAACTCGATGGGATCGGAGGTGTCACGCTCGACAACAAAAAGACATTCGCGCCGTTGCTCGCGGCGATCAAGCCGCCATCCGGGCTCGCGTCGACGACCTTTATGGAGCCAGTCAGCGGCACCATGTCCGGGACGACCAGGCCGAGATCAGTCATGGGACCGTTTCCGTTCACATCGCCCGCGCTAAGGATCCGGAGCCCACCTGTCGTGTCCGCGAGAGCCACGTACGACGCTCCATCGCTCTGGAAAGGGGCCACGTCATTGGCGGAGCCAGGCGTGTCAAGGGTGTCCACGAACGACAGCGGACTGCCGCGAAAGCGCGCGACACCATCGTATGTCGCGGGCGCGAAGGCGAGCGCCTGCCCGGCAGGGACGAGCGAGCGCGGCGACGCTGCCGTGAGGATTTCGCCTGTCAGTGACAAGGGGTTGAGCTGGAACTGTTGGAGCCCGCGGTACTCCGGGGAGACTCCATACAGCCGCCCATCGAGCACTGTCACCCCTGTCAGCGCGGCGGCCAGGAGCGGTCTCTCTTCGACGAGGAGGCCGCCAGTGGAGAAGGTCGCTGTCGCCCCCGTACAGGGCAATCCGGCCAGGGATTGGGCTGGCAGGACCTGAAGGGTGTATGTCTGCCAGATACGGAGCCCTTCGCCCTCGGCGATCCCCGTCACGGCCTTTCCATCAGGATCCAGCGTGACAGTGAGCGGCACGTCCTCCCCGTCCGCGCTCGTCAGCACCAGCGCGTCCACCGCAGATGCAGGGACGGTGGTGTCCGTCCAGCGAACATGGATCTTGGAGTCGAGCGACACCTCTGCGGTCCCCGTGGCCGGAGCAATGGATTCGACGAGGCAGTCGACCGGTCCGCCGGCGCCGCCGCCGGAGCCGGTGATTCCGCCAGAGCCGCCACCGCCTGTCGCGCTGCCGCCGTTGTTGATCCCGCCGGAGCCACCCCCGCCTGTCATTTCCCCCCCGGCGGCCGTCGTTGTCGCTCCACCGGAGCCGCCACCGCCTGTCGCTCCGCCGCCGCTGTCTGTCATTGTCGCGCCACCGGCGCCGCCGCCGCCCGTCGGCTTGTCGGGGGCGGTGGTGGTGGTGGGGTCTTCGCTGAGACCCAGGCACTGCCAGCTCGTGCATTCCAGATCGCACCCCGGCTGGGAGGACGCCAAAAATAGGAGCCAGAGCACACCAGTGAGCTTGTGTTGATGCATTGTCGCTCCTCGCTGGAGACAAGGTCAGAAGTGGCCAGTGAAGCCTATGGTCGCATGATCGGGGCCGATCGCCGGGGAGATCTGGAGGCTCGTTGAGCCCGTTTGCGATGGTGAAAGAAACAGAGCCGTGAGCCCAGCGACCCCGAGCCCGACGCCGCCCACGACGAAGCCGATGGCCTCCGGGATGAGGAGACTCATTGTCTCGTCGTATGACCGCTGGTTTTCGCGGCCATCTTCACAAGTGTCGGGGCGGATGCACAAGTCGATGTAGCGCTGCTTGGCCTTGAGGAACGCGACGCCGTAGCCGATCCCGACCCCAAACCCAACGAGCCCGGCGGCGAGCCCGGCGCCGACAAGGAGCTTCGGGCCGACCTCGGCCGGCGGAGGCTCGCGGGCGGGCGCGGGCACCGCAGCGGTTTTCAAGGGTGGCGGGTCTGCAGGCTTCGGGTCTGTGGGTGGTGGAGGCGGGGGTGGCGGCTTCGCGGGAACAGGCTCCATCGGATCGGTCACGCGTATTTCCTGAGGGACCACAAATACCTGGACTTGCAGGGTGATCTCCTTCCTTTGCGGAGCCTCCAACGTGACGACATGGTTTCCTGGGTCGACCGGGATCCCCTCCTCGACCGCCGCCAGATCGCACCGAGCTCCATCGATGGAGACGGTCAATTCGGGGGTGCTCTTCACGACTTTGGACAGGGCGACCTTGATGCGTGGGAGCTCATCGAGCTTTGGGAGGAGGGCCTGGGCCAGCATCGCGGCCCGTTTTTCGATGGCATCCAGGCTACGGGCCCTTGTCCCGTGGGCTGCGCGGGCTCTGTCGAGTGCGATATCGACACGTAGTCGATCGAGCTCCATCGCGGCTCGCCCGGGTGTGCCGAGGATGGACAAGCACTGTGCAAGGCGGAGCCGGGCGTTGTAGCTCTCGGCGGCGAGGAGGCTCTCTTCAAAGAACCTGCACGCTCCCCATATGTGGCCATCGTGCAAGATCAACTCGCCCTGCTCTATGAAAATCGCAGCCTGCGCCTCCGAGCTCTGTTGCGGGTCTGGATCCTCGGCGCGCGCGGGCGCTGCGTGGAGCCATGCCCCGATCGCACACAAGACGAATTCTATCCTTCGGAGCCTGGGGAAGACCCTGTGAAGACGGACCTTGTGCATTTCATCCTTTCCGGGCCCTCTGCACGAACACGGGCACTTCGGGTGGTTCTGCGTGCTCCAGAGGGGCTGAAAAATCGGGCGCAGGACCGGGCGTGTCCCTCGTTCCCTTGGGCGGCTTGGGCTCTCCAGGGCGCTCGGGCCGAGGTGGGCTCGGGGCAGAGGACGACCTCGCCGCTGGCGGCGCGGGCAGCGCGCTCGTTCCGGGAGCCGCCGGGATCACCGGAACAGCAGAGATCGAGCTGGGCACGCTCGCTGTGGTCGGCGCTGCGGAGTCCGGGACAGGTGCCTCGGCGCCCGTGGCAGTCGCTGGGGGACGCAGTCCCGACGCTGCGTCCGCGGCAATCGCTGGGGGGCCGAGTCCCGATGCTGCGCGCGCCAGGCCCTGAGCGAATCCTCCCCACAGGGCCAGGACGGCCAGCGCCGACACGGCGCCCAGCGCGATCGGGCCAGTGAGCGAGGCTCTTCGTTGCGCCGGTGAAGTGGGCGCCTCGACTGGCATCGTCGCGAGGTGGGGCGCCAGCGTGGTCCGTTCCGTCGCAGTAGGCGGTCGCGAGGACCGTTGTCGGGACCCAAGTCTGCTGTCCGCGCGAGCCTTGTCGAGACCGCGTTCCTCCGTCCGTGCGGCGCGGGCTCGCGTCGAGTCCGGCGACCCGGCGAGACGACGCTCGATGCTCTCGGCTTGGGATCGAAGATCGCGGGGCGCGAAATCAGAGAGGCGGCGAGCGAGCTGGGCCACCGAGGGACGCTTGTCAGGGTCCTGTTCCAGACATGCGAGGATGATTTCCTCCAGTCCAGCCGAGAGATCGGTGCACAAGCACGATGGCGGAATGGGCGTCTGTCGGAAGGATGTCTCGACGTCGACGCGGGACTTGCCGTTGAACGGTCGGTGGCCGGTGAGCATCTCATAAAGGGTGACACCCAGAGACCACACGTCGGACCGCTCATCTGCCTTCCTCGCCGAGCGGAGCTGCTCGGGCGCCGCATAAGGTGGCGTGCCCACAAAGGCGCCTGTCTCCGTCCTGAGGATTGAATCTGGGGGGGAGACCTTGGCGACGCCCAAGTCAAGGAGCTTGAGCGTCGGCGTGCCCTCTCTGTCCCTGGTCAGGAAGAGGTTGCCCGGCTTCAAGTCGCGGTGAACGAGGCCGGCCAAGTGCGCGTCCGCGAGGGCATCGCAGACCTGGAGCGCGAAACCCACAGCGGCGCTCTGGGACAGCGGGCCGCGCTCCAACTCCCGGCCGAGGTCCCGGCCCGTGAGGAGCTCCATCACAAGATACGGAGGCGTCCTTTCGTCGCCCTCATGCTTGTCCAGCACCTGGACGATATGTCGTGCGCCGGAGAGGCGAGCGAGCGCTCTTGATTCCTGAAGGAATCGCTGGGCGTGCTCCGGCTCGGCGAGCGCCGTCGCGTGCGGGGTCTTGACGGCGACCGGTGTCCCGACGGCGTTGATCGCTCGGTAGACAACGGCCATTCCGCCGCGGCCAATCTCGGCGTCGATTCGGTACCTTCCCCCGAGGAGGGCTCCGGGCTCGAACAGGACGGTGTCCTGAGCCGCGTTGCCGCGGCCGGTGGCTGTGCTGGTCGCGCAATCGTTTCCCATGACGATTTCGTGCGGTGCCAGGGCAGGCCGGAACATTCACGTGGTTGACAGGCCTCCTGCTTTTGGGCGAAGCTCGTCCCATGGGGCGAAGAAGAGAGGCTCAGACCGTCACCGAGATCTCCCGCGACAAGGTGGCGATCCCGCCGTTTTTCATTCATGTGCGCGGTGTGGACCAGTCTGTGGAGACGATCTCCTTGGGTCTCCACAGCGTGGTCATCGGCACCGACGATGACGCGGACATCGTCCTGCAGGATAGCCGAGTATCCGGTAAACACTGCGCCCTTCGGGCGACGCCGACGGGGATTCTCCTGGAGGACAAGAAAAGCAAGAACGGTACCTGGATAGGCCCCGTCCGCGTCCGGGAGGTCCTCTTGCCTGTCGGGTTGCACGTCGCTATTGGCCGCTCCGAAATCTGGGTGGAGCGTCAGGGAACCACGAAGGTCGAGCGCTTGTCGAAGACCTCCCGCTTTGGTGACGTGCTCGGAGAGTCGCAGGTGATGCGCCTTTTGTTCGAGGATCTGCGACGGGCGGCTCCCAAAGAGGAGATTGGCATTCTCCTTTTGGGCGAGACGGGGACGGGAAAGACGACTCTCGCCAAGGCTGTTCACCAAGCGAGCGGCCGGACGGGTCGCTTCGTGCTCGTGAGCTGCGGTGAGACGCCGGAGCCCCTGATCGCTTCGGAGCTCTTCGGGCACCTCCGCGGCTCGTTCACGGGCGCGGTAGCTCGAAGGGGGAAGCTGGCGGAGGCCGACACGGGCACGTTGTTCATCGACGAGATCGGAGAGCTGCCCCTCGAGTCGCAGAAGAAGCTGCTCACGGCCATCGACGAGAAGAAGTATTGCCCCATCGGGTCGAATGCCTATCAGTCCTTTCAGGCCCAGATCATCACGGCGACCCACAAGAACCTGCGACAGATGGTGCGAGAGGGGAAGTTCCGGCAGGACCTCTACTATCGACTCGCGGCCCTGACCGTGACGGTGCCCCCGCTCCGCGATCGCCGCGAGGATATCCCTCTCATCGTCGAGAGCTTCCTCGCCAGGCAGAGCCCGCCTGTCGCCCCCTCTGCTCTCCAACCGTGGTTCTCCGAGCTGCTGCAAAGCTACCATTTTCCAGGCAACGTGCGGGAGCTGGAGAACCTGGTCCGATCGCACATCCACTTGCCGGGGGTGCCGCTGCCGTTGGACCAGGAGGAGCCCCCCGACTCCGCGCCTAGGCACGTGACGTTGGAGAGAGAGCTCCTCGCAAAGCCCTACGCTGTCGCGAGGGAGATCGGAACCGATCGTTTTTTGCGCGTCTATCTCACCGGAGTGCTCGAAGAGTGTGGCGGAAATGTCGCCGCGGCAGCGAAGCGAATGGGGATCAATGAGAAATACCTCTACAAGCTCAAGCGCCGGCTGCATCTGCCATGACGAGCACCGCGCCCTCACGCAGCTCTCCTTGATCGGCGCTCGATCTGCCGGAGCTCCGCCGCCCGCGACGCATACCCCATCTGCTCGATGAGCGCCTTCGCGGTGTCCGCGTGGCTCCTCGCAGAGTCGAAGTCGCCGCGCCCCAGCGAAATCCAGGCGGCGGCGAGGCTCGCGTCCGGCTCGCGGAGCCTGTATCCCGTCTTCCTCAGGAGCTTGCGCGCCGACTTGAGCTCCACGTCAGCCTCCTCCAAGGCGCCAGTCCACGCGGCGATCCGACTGAGCAGGAGGTGCGCATCGCACTGGACGAGGGCCATCGCTGACTCTCTCGCGATCTCCAGCGCCTCTGTCAGATCCCGCCGCGCCCCTTCAAAAAGTGTCAGTTCCCCACCGGGAGCCGCGCCCCTCGCCGTCACACCGACCTCGCTCGCCGCCCGCGCGAGGAGCCCTGTCGCGAGCCACGTTCGCTCCCCCGCGTCCCGGAGCAGGTCAATCGCCTCCGCGAAGTGCGCCGCGGATCGAGCCCGATCGCCACGATTGCCCTCCAGCCGGCCGTGCACGAGCCGCACGAACGCGCGCCCCACTTGCCAGGGTGCATGGCTGTCCAGTCGCGGCCAGTCCGAGGTCGCGGTGGACTCGACGACATCCAGCGCCATGTCCCAGTACCACCAGACAAAGACGACGTCATCGTAGAGCGCGAGGAGAGGATAGTCCGGAGGACAGGAGGCCACCCTCGCCCGCGCCTCTTCGTAGGCGACGCGCGCCGCGTGGAGCTGCCCCGCGGCGTGCCGGAGGTGCGCCTCGTGGCCGAGGGTCAGCCTCAGCATGTATTCATTGCCGGAGCGCCTCGCGAAGTCGACCTCACGACGACATTGCTCCGCGGCGTCCCGGAGATCTCCGAGGAGGGTCGACATCTCCACGACGTTGCCGACGGCCACGGATGCGTCGATGAAATGTCCTTGCGCCTCGTGGATCGGCGCCGCCGCGTCGAGCAGCCGCCGCGCCTCGTCGACGTTGCCGAGGGCTCGCAGCGAGAACGCGCGCGCCGACAGGAGCCACCCTTCGTCCGCGGGGGTGAGCACCGAGCGGAGCGGCCAGCCCTTTCCGTCCAGAAAGGCGCTCTGCGCCGCCAGATCCGCTGTGATGGCGTTGAGCTGGTAGATCGTGAAGTGGACGTTGTTCCTGCGGAGTCGATACCTGTAGAGGTCGAACGCCTCCTGAAGTCGGCATGCGTGGTGTGCGTGCCGGATGGCGTGGAAGAGAGGCTGGATGTCCTCGAGGTCGTCTTCCGGGGTGTCCGGCGAGCTCTTGCCGTGATCTCGCAGGTGCTCATAGAGGCGACCGTGGGCGGCTCGAAAGCCCGCGGGGTGGTCCTTTTCGAGGAGAGCGCCGAAGAACTGGCGCACGAGCGGGTGGGCGTCCAGGGTGTCGTCGCCGCCGTCTGGCAACAACAAACCAGCCCTGCGCAGCCGCGTGACACATCGATTCCAGGCGTCGTCCCCGATCTCGACGACAGCCTCCGTCACGCCGGGGATCGCCGGGGCGGCCCGCAGGTGGCGCATGTGCTCCGCGTCCGCTGGCC
>Ga0268298_10006607_pt1 | contig 10482 bp, 5 predicted proteins | sample WWTPWeurt_MetaG_FD_194462 | JGI IMG/M metagenome (GOLD analysis project Ga0268298, IMG submission 194462) | Activated sludge microbial communities from WWTP in Nijmegen, Gelderland, Netherland - WWTP Weurt | ecosystem: Engineered > WWTP > Aerobic digester > Activated sludge | place: Netherlands... | reverse complement strand
TTACCTGTATTGCTAATCTCGTACCAAAATGTTCTTTGGCACTAATTTAGTTAGTTTATTTTAACAAGGGGGAAATCTATTTTTATGGAAATTCTTCTCTTATTACGTCAAAGCGATTAATTTTGCAACAATTTTTAAAACAAAAAAAACAACATGAAAAAAATAACCGGTTTATTGATGGCAAGTGCTTTTGTAGGCGCTGTGTTGTCTAGCTGTGGCGATAAATACACGCCACTGACAGAAGAGCAAAAAACTGCTAAGGCAGATTCTATCTTCGCTGCAACCTCTGCTACATACAAAGCAGAGAAAGAAGCAGCTTGTGCAGCAGAAATGCAAGCAAAAGTAGATGCAAAAGTTCAAGAATTAACGGCAGCTGCAGCAACTGCTTCCAATTAATTAATCCAATAAAAACAAGAAGAAATGAAAAAAGCACTTATAAAATTATCAGCACTTGCAACTATAGGATTAGTTATGGCAAGTTGCAGCAATGAAGAAGCGAATAAAAAGGCTGCAGAAGCCGATAACGCTGCAATTCAAACGTTAGTAGATTCAAAAACGGCTGCAATTGATGCAGAAGTTTCTGCAGCATGCGATGCAAAAGTTACAGAAGCCGCTCAAGCAGTTGTAGACTCTTTGGCAAATGCTAAGCCAGGTACAGTAGTGAAAAAAGTTACTACAGCACCTGTAAAAAAATCTACTACACCAGCTAAAAGCGCCTCAACTCAAAAACAAGACGATGAATTAAGTGGAAAGAAAACAAAAACTGTAACAAAAACTGATACAAAAAACCAGGATAGCGAATTGTCTGGAAACGGACCTGCTAAAAAGGTGGTAACTAAAGAACAAACGAAGAAGCAAGACGATGAGTTAAAATAGTCGTTTCTCTTTTTTTGCTTTATAGCATTGGTTATTTATTATATTTTTAAAGCACTGATTCAAAATAGAGTCAGTGCTTTTTTTAGTCTCTTTTTTCGACAATGATTAGTTTAATTTTCTATGCTAACACTATTACTATAGAAATAAGACCATAACCAAAAGGCAAGTAACTAAAATGAGACGAATGGTATCCCAGTTGGAATTTTGTGTAGGTGCTTAGTCCGATTCAAAACTAGAGAAGAGCTATAATATGGCTTCTTAACTTTTCTGTTTGGCGGAAGTATAATAAAAAAGGTGGTCATGATAATGACCACCTTTTCTTAATAGAGTTGTTATATAATTATAGTTGTGTGAATACGCCTTGATATGATTTAGTACCTGAAGTAGCACTAACTGTATAGATAGAGAAATGTAAAACTGCTTTGTTAGAAGCGTTAAAGCTGATGGTTCCGTTTCCTGTAACTGTTTTACCGTTTGCGTCTGGATCTTGACTTGCAATTGTAAATGTATTTCCTGATACAGAAGCATTAACATCATTCACAAACAAGTTTCTCCAGAAAGAACTCAATTTCAAAGTAGATCCCGATGGAGTTACGCTGAAAGAATAAGCTTTAGTGTTTGTATTGTCAGTTGTAACAGTGTCTACACCCGAAAAAGTACCACTTAAAACAGCCATATTTAAAGTTTCGCATGAACCACCTGTGTACCCATAAGTACAGTTACATCCGCAAGAATCTGCATTTACTTTTTGAGTAGCACCACCGTTCTGACAAGTTTTTGTCTCACAAGGATCTTTTGTACAAGAAGAGAATGCTGCCATAGCTGCTATAGTAGCAGTCAAAATAATTGTTTTAATGTTTTTCATTTTTTGTTTTTTTGTTTTTGCAAAAGTAATAATTCTGCTTAAACCTTTCAAAGAGTATGCCAATTTTTTTGTTGAGAATTATTAGAGGTTTAATTATTTAGTAACAAATGATTATAAAACTTGTGAAAATTCACTAAATTTGTCGGATAACTTTTATTCAAGATGGTAAAATTCTATTCTTCAATACTACTTGTATTTGTATTGAGTTTTTTAACAGCCAATAAGGCTATGGCGTCTCACGCCCAAGGAGCAGACATTTCTTATGAGTGTTTGGGAAATAATCAATACAAGATTATTTACCAATTTTATCGGGATTGTAGCGGTATCTCTGCTTCAACAAGTGTAACTGCAACAATTACATCTCCTTGTGGAAACTCAACTGTAACACTTAATCCGGATCCACTCTATCCAACAACAGAAGTTTCTCAACTTTGTCCTTCCGCTACAAGTACTTGTAACGGTGGAGCAAATCCAGGTGTACAAGTATATACGTATACAGCAATTGTTACACTTCCCCCTAATTGTACTTTTACGGTAAGTTATGGAGAATGTTGCAGAAATACATCGAATAATTTAGCGAGTTCTCAAAGTTTTGACTTATATGTTGAAACCACCATCAATACCAATAATGCATTGTGCAACAACGGACCACGCTTTACTACTTACCCTGTACCTTATTACTGTATTGGTAGTCAGTATAGTTATAGTCATGGTACCTACGATATCGATGGAGATTCATTAGTCTATTCGTTAGTTGCTCCATTGCAATCATCAGGAACAGTTATTGCTTATCAAGCACCTTATTCTCCAACGAATCCAATGCCAACAGCATCGGGATTTTTGTTTGACCCTCAAACAGGGCAAATGACGTTCACTCCTACAACAGCCGGAAATTATGTTGTAACGGTAAAAGTAGATGAATATAGAAATGGTGTGTTAATAGGTACAACAATGCGTGATATTCAATTCGTAGTATTGAGCTGTACGAATACACCGCCAATTATCAATGGAAATATTACTACTTCGAATTCTTCTGGAGGTGCAGTAATTGACTATAACTCTTTAGGTGTTTGTCCTGGTGCAACAGTTACTTTTAATATTACAGCTTATGATCCTACTCAACAGCCAATAACAGTAACCTCAAACATCAGTACTTCTATACCTGGAGCCACTTTAGTTACAACCCCACTTAAAGGAACAAATGACTCTGTTCGTGTTACCTTTACTTGGACACCAGCACCTTCTGATTCCGGGTTCAGATATTTTACGATAACCGTTAAAGATAATCAATGCCCTATTACAGGAAATCAAGTCTTTACTTATGATATTACTGTTCTTCGTGGTGTAAATGCCGGACCGGATAAGGCGTATTGCCCTGAAGGGGGACCAACTACGGTAACCGTTACCGGAGGAAATCATTTCTCTTGGACAGCTTTAGGTGGTGGTCCAGCAGTGGGTATGGTTAGTGCAAGTACAGATAGTAATATTGTTTCGTTCGCACCTTCGGTTACAACTACCTATGTTGTGAAAAGCGATTTAACTGGCGGATGTAAAGATCGGGATACCATAACTATTTTTAGAGTACCTGGTTTTAGTTCTAATCTAACTGTGGATGACGATACTATTTGTTTAAATGGAACGTCTACATTAACAGTGCATGCCTATCCGGATAGTGTTGGACCGTTTTCATATGCTTGGACGCCAACAGCTACAATTATAAGCTTGATTGATTCGAATGCAACAGTTAAACCTACTACTAATACTACTTATGTTGTTCAAATAACTTCAGCTAGTGGATGTATTGTAGTTAAAGATAGTGCACGAATTATAATAAATGGTACAGGGCCGCAAGTACTACTGACTTCTGATAAAGACTATATCTGTCCTGGTGATACCATTGCAATTACAACAAATATCAGTGCTGTGAATTGCGGTTTAACACCGGGCGGTAGCGGAAGTGCTTGCCCTGGAGGAAGTTCGTTTATTAGTCAGAAAGTTGGGGTAGGAACCGCTACTGGTAATGGAGTAACTCCTTATCAAGGTTTTTGGACGAAAGGAAGAGTTCAATATCTATTCAAAGCAAATGAGCTGCAAGCTAAAGGTCTTACAGCCGGAACAATTACAGATATTGCTTTTTTAATTACTAGTAAGGCAAGCACAATTGATTACAATAACTTTACTATTAAGATGGGTTGTACTAGTTTGAGTCAACTCACTACTTCATTTGTCGGAGGCCTACAAATTGTAGCTAACCCTATTGCATATACTAGTTATGTTGGGTCTAATCCACATATCTTAGATAATCCTTACGACTGGGATGGGTTTTCTAACCTTATCGTGGAAGTTTGTTTTGATAATGGAGGGAATAATTACACTGGTTGGGATAATATCGAGTACACAGCTAATGTTTTTACTGGGGCTACTCTTAGAGATAATGATGACGCTCTTGCAAACGCGGGGTGTTCATTACCAACAGGAACTTTAAGTGCGGATAGACCAAACATTACTTTTGGTATGTGTAATCCTCCAGTATTAGGATATACATTCAATTGGTCGCAATTAGCGGGAACAAGTCCGCTTACGTGTACAACATGTCAAAACCCTAAAGTGGCATTATATAATGATGGTACTTACAAATTAGATGTTGTTGATCAAAATGGATGTAGTGGAGAAGCGTTAATTAACTTACATGTAAATCAAAGTACTGCTATTACCGCTGGAAGTGATACTTCTCTTTGTACTGCCGGAGGTGTACAATTAAATGTTGCACAATTAAACCCACAGCCATTAGTTTGTGTTCAAAATTACAGCATACAAGCTGTTCCTTACAGCGCAATTTTACCTACAGGTGCAACTACAAATATTCCTGCCGGTGACCAAACGATTTCTGGTATGTTACCGATAGGTTTCAATTTTGATTTCTATTGTACTACTTATACGACTTTTGCCGCTAGTGGTAACGGTTTCATTACGTTCTTAACCGGACAGCCTTATGCCGACTTTAGTTCAACTATTCCTACTGCAGGAACACCAAACGGTTTAGTTGCTTTATGTTGGGATGATTTGAATGCTTCAACAGGAGGTACAGTAGACTATTTTGTTAAAGGTACAGCTCCGAACCGTATATTAGTTGTTCGTTACAATAACGTTCGCCATTATGCGAGTACAAACACTATTAATGGCGAAATCCATTTATATGAAACATCAAATGTGATTGAGATTATGACGCAATCTCAAAATGATGCCGGAACACATGCTCAAGGTATTGAAAATGCTACCGGAACAGCCGGAGTTGCAGTTCCAGGAAGAAATTCACAGGCTTGGACAGTTTCGTCTCCTGATGGCTATCGTTTTACTCCGCAATATAGTGGTGTTGCACCGGTTAGTTATAGCTGGACTCCATCTTCAGGGCTTAGTTCGTCTACAATTGCTAATCCAATAGCAACGCCTTCATCTTCTACATGTTATACAGGCGCTATTACCTACACAAATGGTTGTGTGGTAAGAGATACAGTATGTATCAATATAGGTTCTTTCCCTCACTCTGTATCAGTATTGCCTGATACAATTTGTGCAGGTGATACCGCTCAACTTAATTTTACAGGCGCAGGTGTAACTTATGCTTGGACACCGGCCGCGAATGTTACCAATCCTGCTATTGCCAACCCTAAGGCAACAGTGCTTAATACAACTAAGTTCTTTGTTACAGCTACCAATGCACAAGGTTGTTCGGCATTAGATTCTGTAACATTAAAGGTTCGTCCTTACACTCCGGTAACGCTAAGAAGCGACACAAGTGTTTGTCCTGGAGGTTCGTTATTTATTTCAGTTCCTGGTGGTCCATATACCTCATACGAATGGTATTCTGTTGCAACTGGAAATACTATAATTGGTACGTCTTCATCTATTACAACTTTGCCGGGTAATGATTATTTTGTGAAAGTTCAAAAACCTGGCATTTGCCCTGTTTACTCCGATACATTTACTTTAAGTCAGTACTCATTAGGAACTATTTCAACTTCAGGCGATACCTCTATTTGTAATGGAGCATCATTGGTGCTTAATGCTACAGTTGGTATTTCAAATATCCTTTGGTCTAACAGTGCAACTACACCTTCTATAACAGTGAATACAGCCGGTGATTATTTCTACTCCGGACAAGATATTCATGGTTGTTTATTACATTCAGATACAACAACGCTTACCGTAATTGCCCCACCGGTTATTACTTTCGCACCTGTAGCCAATCCTGTTTGTCCATACGATATTGCAATTTTGGATGCCGGAAGTACAGCAGGTGTAACCTATACATGGAATCCTGGAAATATAACTTCTCCTACATTATCGGTTACGACTTCAGGCCATTACGTTGTAACGGCTAATGCAAATGGATGTTCAACCACCGATTCACTTGATGTAAATTTTGCTCCAGCACCAACGGTTACATTACCGGCAGCCGATCAAACGGTTTGTCCTACAGATTCATTTTTGATTCCGGTAGCAGGTGGTACATTCTCGAATTATGAATGGCATTCTGCATCATCAGGTGCAATTGTAAAAACAGGAAATCCTTTCTATGGAAAACCTGTTGATTCATTCTATGTGAAGGTGAGCGATGCAAATGGTTGTGTGTTTACTTCAGATACCTTTGCCGTTTACGCAAAAACAATTCCTCAATTATTGCCACTTGTTAATCAAGGATTGTGTCAAGGGCAATCAGCAACTTTGTTGGGAACTGCTGGTTTAACAAATGTATTATGGTCTCCAAATGGGGAAACAACACAAGACATTACTGTGTCAACTTCAGGTCAATATTCGTATACAGCTTTAGCTAATGGGTGTATTGTGAATTCTAATGTAGCCGTTGTAACAGTAACATCACAACCGGTGATTACTTTCAGCCTCTTCAAAAATCCAGTTTGTCCGGGTGAAACAGTTACCATTAATGCTGGTTTAGTTCCTGGTGTTACTTATACTTGGTCACCGGGTGGTTTGGCCGACTCAATAAATACCGGAGCCGGAACGGTTTCTGTTGTAGCGGATAACAATGGGTGTACAGCAACTCTATCAACAACTGTAAATGCAGCTCAAGCTCCAATTGTTACTGTACCTACAGACATTGATGTTTGTGATTGCAGTCTTGATACAATAATACAGGCAAGTGTTACAACATTGGCAAATCCTGTAACTTATCAATGGAGTGGAACTGGATCAATTAATCCTTCTACAGTTGATACCTTGCATGTTACTGCTTCAGGCGCATATACTGTAACAGTTACGGATGCTAATTCTTGTACAGCAACCGCAACTTATTCCGCAAAAGCATGGTGTTTAAATATTGATGCTAAGGTAGATGGTCAGAATGCAATAAATTCAGGTCAAATAGCCCAATTAAATGCTGTTGTGGTGAATTCAAACTATAGCCCTACATTATCTTATGTTTGGCATCCTGGTGCTACGCTAACAGATTCTTTAATTCAAAATCCAAAAGCTAGCCCTACCGCTACAACTACCTATATTGTTTATGTAGCAGATAATGTCCATAACTGTTCAGCTTTCGACACAATAACAATTGGTGTAATTCCTCCGGGATTATATGCGATTCCAACCGGATTTACGCCAAATGGTGATGGCCAAAACGATTATTTCTATCCATACTTCTCCCCAGGTTCCACAGCAACTGTTGTGAGTATGCGTATTTACAACCGTTGGGGACAATTAATTTACAGCGGACCAAGTTCTCCGGGATGGGATGGAAAGATAAACGGTGTTGATGCTCCGGTAGACACTTATACATACTATTTGGAGATTGCTGTTCCGGATGCGAATAGCCCTTCAGGAGTAACAACATTCTTAAAAGCAGGAAGTTTCGCTATAATCAGATAAATAATTTTTTTTAATCAATTTTAAATACGATAATTGTGGCACTAATAAATAACCAAACAATCAACATGAGGAAATCTCTACTCATTGCAAGTGTGTTATTCATGTCCTTGACTACTTTTGCTCAGGATATACACTTTTCTCAGTATTACGCTTCACCCCTCACACTCAACCCTGCATTAGTAGGTAAGTTTGATGGTACTTGGAGAGCTACTGGTATTTATCGAGGACAATGGTTTTTACCTAAAGACATTCAACCATTCTCTACAGTTTCTGCTTCTGTTGATTTTGGCTTATTAAAGGACAAAATGAAAGGAAATGTTTTGGGTGTTGGTTTAGTAGCAACGAATGATATGCAAAATTTTATGGCAGTTAGTGGTGACCCAAGTGGGGCAGCTAATGGTAAAAAAAGCACTATCAATACCACTAAAATAGCATTGGCATTAGGTTACACACTAGGATTTGGGAAAGATAAAAACACACAACTTTCAATTGGTTTCCAACCAGCTGTTGAATTTAGAAAATTGAATTTTGATTATACTTTTGATAAAGGCTTTAATCCGGATTTAAGTTACACAGCGGCTAACAGTGGTGAGCAATTAGCATTTCCGTCTAAAACTTCTTTTAACTTCAATGCAGGTTTGTTTTTCAATACAAAACCTTTGGATTGGTTAACATTTTACGCGGGTTATTCAATGTTTAACATTGCTAGACCTACTGATACTTACTTACAAACTTCTGTAGCAGCAGGTAACAATTACAAACGTCCTTTCCGTCACGCTGCGTCTGCAGGTTTTGAATTCGAATTGAAAAAGAAATTTTTAATTATTCCAGGCGCTTATTTCCAATATATGGCAAAAGCAACGGAAACAGATTTAGGTGTTACATTAGGATATAAAATCTTAAACACTGATGAAAAATCTGCTATTTTATTCTTAGGATGTTGGGGACGTGTAGGTAGAGATATCATTCCAAAAATTGGATTCGAGTACAATAAATTCCGCTTTGGTGCTGCTTTTGATGTACGATTAACTCAATTACAGAAGGATACGAAGTCTGCTATTGCACAGTCTAGCCAGCCAATGGCATTCGAGATTAGCTTAGCTTACATCGGAGGTCTTACTAAGATTAAAGAGAACAACTACCTATTCAACCCAAGATACTAGAATTTAAAAACTTTAGAACCCAATACCTAAATAAGATGAAAAAGATAATAATTGCGCTATTGCCTTTCATAGTATTGACTGCCAAAGCACAAGAAGAGGAGAAACCAAGCCAAAAGGTAGAGAAATTCCCAAAAGTTAGTGTTCGAAAAAAGAAAAAGATCGCTGAAACATTGGTGAAACAAGGTAGCTACTATAATGCGTCTGAATACTACGAAGATGTATTGAAGGCAAAACCTGATAATATCAAGGTAGTTCATCAATTAGCAGAGATTAATAGAAGTCTTCGCGATTATAAATTAGCGGAGAAATATTACGCTTTGGAAATTGAAAAGGATAAAGATAAATGGCCAAATGACATGTTCTTCTTGGGGCAGATGCAGAAGATGAACGGAAAATATGATGATGCCAAAAAGACTTTTCAAGATTATTTGAAAGTGAAATTGGATAAAGACGAAAAGAGCTACAAGAGTTTGGCGAAAACCGAAATTATTGGTTGCGATTCTTCAGCAGCTTGGTTAAACAATCCTTATAAGATTAAAGTAGAGCACGAAGAAGGTATCATCAATAACGTATTAACCGATTTTGCTCCAAAACCATTGAGTGGTGGTCGTTTGTTATATTCATCATTGAAATCGGATACCGCGATTAACGTTACTAAGAGTGATCATGACTATTATGCTAAATTATTTATGGCTACTCGTGATGGTAAGAATTGGAAAGATGATACTAAGTTTGCTTACCCTCCTAACGATTCTAAAACACACGTAGGTAACGGTTTACTTTCTGCTGATGAAAATACGTTGATTTACACTAAGTGCGATCAAACCGAGTTGGTTAGAATGCGTTGTAAACTTTTCCGAGTTACTAAGCAAGGTTCAGAATGGTCTAATCCTGAAGAATTGAAAACATTGAATACTCCAACTGGAACTACAACTCAACCCGCTTTTGGTGTTGATAAAGACGGCAAGGATATTTTATACTTTGTTTCTGATCGTGGAGGAAAAGGAGGTTTAGATATTTTCTACGCTGAAGTTCAAGATGGAGGTAAATTCGGACCGGTTAAAAATGCAGGTTCTGAAATCAATACTTCTGGCGATGAATTCTCTCCTTATTTTGATAAAACAAGTAAAGCGTTTTATTTCTCATCTAATGGACATCCTGGTTTAGGAGGTTTAGATGTATTCAAAGCAAACGGAGCTCCTGAAAGTTGGGGTATTGCCTATAACATGGGAGCACCTGTAAACTCTTCTTGTGATGATATCTATTTCATTTTGGATGACAAAGGCAAACGAGGATATGAAGTATCTAATCGTCCGGGTACTAAAACAATTAGAGGGGAAACTTGTTGCGATGATATTTGGAGCGTAGCAGTTAAAGAAGAAGTTGTGTTGAAAGGTATTTTCGCTCTTCGTTCAGATCCTACACAAACTCCTGTTAATGGTGTTGAAGCATCATTGTACAAAGTTGATGGTAAAAACTTCGACTTCATCGGAACACAAGTTACAGCTAATAGTAACCCTTTCTATTATAATTTGAAACGCGGTGATAAATTCAAAATCAACGGAAACAAAGAAGGATATTGGCCAGCTGTTGAGAATATCTCTGTAAATGAAAATGAAGAACGTGATACTATCTATCAAGTATTCTTCATCGATAAAATAGAGAAAAAGAAAGTTAAGATTGAAAATATTT
>Ga0268298_10006606_pt1 | contig 10482 bp, 7 predicted proteins | sample WWTPWeurt_MetaG_FD_194462 | JGI IMG/M metagenome (GOLD analysis project Ga0268298, IMG submission 194462) | Activated sludge microbial communities from WWTP in Nijmegen, Gelderland, Netherland - WWTP Weurt | ecosystem: Engineered > WWTP > Aerobic digester > Activated sludge | place: Netherlands... | reverse complement strand
CCCGGCTGTTGCAGGGGATTGTCGGAAATGGGCATGCCCTCAGGACTGAGATTACGCAAAATGACCAGATGGCTGGGCAGCCAACCCACATAAATGAAACCTAGAATGGTGGAGGCAATGTCGGCAATGGTTGCAGGCGGATCGACGTTGCGAAAGAGCAGGCGAAAGAAAGATAGATAGATTCCGATTGTCAACAAGAGCGGGAAATGATTGATGGAAAAGTTGGACCAGTAAGTTTGATCCACGCTGCCTGCCAGGTTCTTAAGGAAAGCCAGATCGGCCAGGGGACCCAAATTGAGACCACGACCGGGGATGAAATCGGGAATGGCAGCCACCACGAAGAAAGCCACAATCATGGAAAGGACAATGCGACTGGAAGGATTGATACCCTTCCGTTTAGCCATGGCAATGAACTCTTTGCCACCCATGAAACAAGCCGCGCCCAGAACCAGGGCAAGAAACTTTCCGCCGGCCATAATGCTGGCCACCGCCAGGAAAAATAGTAACCAGCCAAATAAAAGTCTCATGCCAAGCCTTACTATCCGGACGAATTTCCCTGTCCGCCAGGGCTGCCTGCTGCCATGAGGCGGGCAGCAAAGAAGGCCGTTAGCGGTATGGTCAATACCAACCCTAGACTACCACTAATTGCCGAGGCTACCTCAGTCGCCACCAGGTCCAGGTTAATAAGTTTGTTCAAAGGCATTTGTGAAATGAGAAGCAAAAGCGGCAGAGCACTGCCGGTGTAGGCAAGAATAAGGGTATTTGTCATGGTGCCCATAATGTCACGTCCGACATTCATACCTGCTTCATAAAGCTTTTTCCAACCGAGTCCCTGACCGGCAAGTGACACCTCGGTCACCGTGGAAGCGATGGAGATTCCCACATCCATGATCACCCCCAGGGCACCGATCAACATACCGGCAGCCAGTAGTCCCTGATAGAAGGAGGGACTGCGCACCAGTACCGAACCTCGGAGAATCTGAGCTTCCTCTGAAGACAAGCCGGTAAGCGGAGCCAGAAGGATCACCAGCTCGGCGGCGAGACCGGCGACAAACACACCGCCCACAGTGCCAAGCACCGCAGCCAGTGCCTTCTTCGTCCAGCCCGCGACAAAGTACATGGTAGCAAGGGTAGTGGCAATACAGATGCCGATTGAGACGGCCAGAGGGTCGAAACCCGCCAGACTGAGCGGCAGGAGCACGAAGGCAATCAATAGGACACTGATCACCAGCGCTATCAGTGACTTGACACCCTTCTTACCTCCAAAGAACACAAAGGCCACAAGAAAGACGATCAGCAATACACTCAGGGACGGCACCCTGTGGTAATCGGCAATATTGATCTCTTTTTTACCGCCGGCCAGATTGACGATTAAGAGAACTTCCTTGCCGGGACTCAAATTAATATTGAAGACAGGATTATCGGTAATCTCGTTGAAGACTTCCACCTTCTCGCCCTGGCAGACACCACCTAAAATCTCTATTTGAGCTGTTTCCCGCCGAGAAATCATGCCGGTAGACTTTTGCAGCTCGGCATTAACCTGAGCCGGTCCCACTGAAAGAACCTTACCGGGCACAAACTCCTCGGTGTCGCTCATCGAAACCCTAGACCTCTGCTTGCCCGGATTGAGGCGGCAGCTTCTCGGCAAAGAGATCGAGTTGCTTGACCTCGCTATTGAGCAGGATCTTGCTGGAGACGGTGGCCGACATGGCCCGTCCCAAATGCTGATAGGCAAAGGCTGTAGCCATACGACCTCTGGGGGTGCGCTGAATGAAGCCGCGCTGGATCAGGAACGGTTCCCAGACATCCTCCAGTGTGTCACTGTCTTCACCGATGGTGGCAGCAAGAGTCTCCAGACCAACCGGACCACCGTCGTAGTTATCGATAATAATTTCTATCAAGCGGCGGTCTGTGACGTCTAGACCGAGAGCATCTACTTGATATGAATCAAGGGCCGCCGAAGCCGTAGCGCCGTCAATAATCTCAGCGCCTTGATAGTGACCGAAGTCGCGCACCAGCCGCACCAGGCGGTTGGCAATACGGGGCGTGCCCCTGGCCCTTCTGGCAATGGCCTCCACCGCCTCGGCCTCCATGGCCACATTCAATATTGCCGCCGTTCTGGCCACGATACCGGAAAGTTCTTCGATGGTATAAAAATCCAACCTGCATACAAAACCAAAACGATCGCGCAAGGCGTTAGACAGCATGCCGGCTTTAGTGGTGGCACCCACTAAGGTAAATTTCGGCAAAGGCAGCCGCATGGTTCTGGTGGCATGACCCTTGCCCGTGGTCAGGTCAATGACGAAATCTTCAATGGCCGGATAGAGAAGCTCTTCTGCTATGCGCGAGAGGCGATGGATTTCATCTATGAAGAGAACATCGCCTTCTTCCAACTGATGCACCAGACCGATGATATCCCGAGGTCTTTCCAGGCTGGGTCCGGAAGTGAGATGGATACGAGCCTGCATTTCATTGGCTATAACTCTGGCAAGAGTGGTCTTGCCCAGTCCGGGCGGGCCGTAGAACAAAACATGATCGAGGGCCTCACCCCTGCTTTTGGCGGCATTGATAGACATCGACAACATCGACTTGAGGCGAGTCTGTCCTATATATTCACCGAGGCGATCGGGGCGAACCGCCTGCTCGGACTTCAAATCGGCAGAACTCTCCTGACAGGAAAGCAAGGTAGAGCGACGATTAAGATTTTCATTCACCTTAACTTCTTCTATAGAAGTTTTTGTTTCCCGGGGCGCTGCCGGCACCGGAGCACCGCCGGCATTCTTGGTCCGGGGCTTGCTGCCCGTACCCTTGCCGGGCAGCGCACGTTCGCCGCGCTCTTTGCCGGGCAAGGGTGCGTCCTGCTCCGGTCTGGGCGATATATCGGATGAAGTTTTGATGATCGTCATGGGTGAATTATGGGAGAGCTTATAGGTTACGAAATTAGGACATACTTAATTGATGAGAAGTAATCAAGGTGCTGGCAAGCTTCTGCCATTATCATCTAGCTTTAGTTAGGTCGCAGTTTTAAACCCGCCCGGGAGATATACATCAGCTATGACAACGGTGCCTTCCACTATCAATGTCATGCCGCCTGTCACGGAAACCGGCTCTAGAACAAGTAGTTCACTCCAGTATAATGCCAACGTGGCGCAAAGCAAAACTAGAATTCCAGAGATATCCGTCGTCATCCCCGTCTTTAACGAGGAAGACAATATCGCTTTGCTATACCAGAAGCTGGTGAGCGCCCTCGATGCCCTGGGACGCTCCTGGGAAGCCGTTCTAATCGACGACGGCAGCACGGACAGCTCCTTCAATAAGCTAGCGGAGATTGCCGGCACAGATGAGCGCATCAAGGTAGTGCGTTTCGTGAAAAACTTCGGGCAGACAGCAGCACTTGCTGCCGGTATCGATCATGCCCGCGGCGATGTAATCATCCCCATGGATGCCGACCTGCAAAACGATCCGGCCGACGTCAGACGGCTCCTGGATAAATTGGACGAAGGTTATGACGTGGTGAGCGGCTGGAGAAAAGAGCGCAAAGATGAGCTTTTCCTGCGCCTGATCCCCTCCTGGACGGCCAACCGCATCATTTCATTGATTTCCGGCGTGCGTCTGCACGACTACGGCTGCTCCCTCAAGGCTTACAGAAAAGAAGTCATCAAAGATGTACGCCTCTACGGCGAAATGCACCGCTTCGTACCCATTTATGCCACCTGGCAGGGCGCCAAGGTTTCGGAAATACCCGTCAATCACCAGGCCAGACAGTACGGTCAGAGCAAGTACGGTATTTCGCGTACCTTCAAAGTGGTACTGGATTTGATGACCGTCAAATTCATGTCCACCTATTTCACCAAGCCCATCTATCTTTTCGGCACCGCCGGTTTATGGTCGATGGTGCTCTCCTTCATGGCTTTCGCCTGGATGGTCACCCTCAAATTCTTCTATCACACTTCCTTCATCGAGACACCGTTGCCGGTACTGGTAGCCATGTTCTTCATGGTCGGTATGCAACTGATCCTCATGGGTCTGCAATCGGAAATTCTCATGCGCACCTACCACGAATCCCAGGGCAAGCGCATCTACATCGTTAAAAGCTCCATCAATGTGGAAGGCGAGCTAGACTGAGACCTGCGTGCTAGCTCAGTAGCGGCGAGCAAGCTCCCACTGGGCGGCGGTTTCGATAATTCGCTTCAAATCATAGCGGGGGTTCCAAGCGAGCACCCGCCTGGCTTTGCTGTTGTCGGCCACCAGGCGGGAAGGATCGCCGGGTCGGCGCGCCTCTATCTGGTAAGGTACCGGCTTATCGAGCACAGCCTCAACCTGCGCTATCACTTCTTTCACCGAAGCACCACTGGCAGTGCCAAGATTGATGGCAATGCCCAGTCCATCAGACTCTTCCATGTCGCCCACGAAGTCAGGGCGTTTGAGTAAATCGAGGGCCTGGCAGTGGGCGGCAGCCAGATCTAAGACATGGATGTAATCGCGAATACAGGTGCCGTCTGGGGTATCGTAATCATCGCCATAGACCTTCAGTTGCGGAATTTTGCCCAGGGCAGCCATGAGTGCCAGCGGTATCAAATGGGTTTCCGGCTCATGGCTCTCGCCTATCTCACCGCTTTCGGAAGCGCCGGCGGCATTGAAATAGCGCAGACAGGCGAACTTAAGCCCTTTTGAAAGAGCGAGAGCTCGCAGCATTTCTTCCACCATCAGCTTGCTTGAGCCATAGGTATTTATGGGCTTCTGCGGATGCTTTTCATCAATGGGTACGTACTGCGGTTTGCCATAAGTAGCGCAGGTGGAAGAAAAGACCAGGCGCTTAACGCCTGCTTCAGCCATGGCCTGCAGGAGCCCGGTGGACCCGCCCACATTGTTGTCCAGGTACTTGAAGGGCAGAACCTGCGACTCTCCCACATAGGCATTGGCGGCGAAGTGCACCACGGCACTGACCTGGTTCTCTTTCATGAGGCGGGTAAGAGCGGTCCTATCGGCTATATCATGGTCATAGAAGCGAATGCGCCCCTGCCAGGGGGTGAGGGCCTGCCTGTGTCCCATGCTGAAATTATCGACGGCGACGACGTCTTCGTCGGTTTGGGAGAGATAATGGCAGACGAAATGGCTGCCGATGTATCCGCAAGCCCCGGTTACCAGTAACATTAACAGCCTCCAAGGAGCGCCCGAGCGCCAACGGTAAGAATTTTAGCAGCCGAAAAAGAGTAATATGAAGGCATGAAGTGCCAGCATCTCTGAAAATGGAATGTCGACGCAAGAAAAGCATGCAAGAAACTGGTAGATTTTCAATGCTACCGTACTGAGGAGCCAATTTGTCGACCGGGGTGGACGATAGCCTCAAAAAGGCAGAAGACTTTCCGTCACCACAAGCCCTACTGGGTTGGGTGGGCGCCGCACTTTCAGGATTTATCTGCCTCTTCCTTTCTTTTTCCACCATTCACATCTTCAGCCCCGGCTTGCAAGAAAGGGACATTGCCGACCGGGACCTTTTTGCGCCACAGGCTACATCGGTAGTAGACCGGGCTGAAACTGAAAAAGCAATTGAGAAAGCCAGACAGAGTATTATTCCGGTCTTCCAGGTAGACAGAAGCCGCGATCAAGAGTCGCTCAAGCGCATCGAAACCGTCTTCGCCAGGGCCGAGAGTTTGCAAGCCATGGGCATTAAGCCCTATCACGAGGCAAGCAACGCTCAAAAACCAAACAAAGACCGGGGCAAGATTAAGAACAGGCAGCCGGAAGCAGTGCCGGCGCCATCTTCCATGGACAAGAAACTGCAAATGAGCCTGCTTACATTACCCGATGACAAGCTGGTGGGTCAGGCTCAGGCAAATCTACCGGAAATTCAAAACCAACGCAAAGCCTATAGCCGGGCCAGAACAGCAGGGTTGAGCGGCGATCTGGAGTTGGAACTGGCTCTGACGGTGGACCCTGCGGAAATGCCGGCCTTCAAGGCCGCCACCCTGGAATCGGCCAGACGCCTGATGGCCAAATTCCACCGCTACCCGGTGGTAGACAAAGGTGTCTGGCAGGACGTGGTCACTGAATTTTTGCCCGACAGCCTGGAGGCTGGAAAGAAACAGACGGCGGCCCTGGTCATCAATGAAAACCTGGAAGCCAACCTGGTGATCGATACGGAAGGCACCAAGACCAAGGCCCAGGTGGTGGTGCAAGGAGTAGAGCCCGTCCTGAAAGCCATTAAGGAAGGGGAAGTGATCGTGCCCCAGGGAGCCATGATCACCAGAGAAAAACTCTACATTTTGCAGGAATTGGGCATCACCCACGTCAACCGCTGGCCCTTCATTCTCAGCATGGCCATCTCTTTGATAGCCGCCCTCACCCTGGTGGGTCTCTTCCTTTACACCTACGAGCCCAAGCATTTGTTCTCTCCCAGTTCCATCGGTCTCATGTTCACCGTCCAGGTGATTGTGGCTTCCGTGGCCTCCCTGGTGGGTAAGACTAATCCGCAGTTCGTGCCCATCCCAGCGGCAGCCCTCATCCTTACTATCTTTTTTGGCCGGCGCACGGCCATTGCTTTGAGCCTGCCCATGGTGCTGCTCATCGGCGTGGACAGGTTGGTTGACCTGCATTACCTGGCTGCCCATACTCTCGCTTCCCTGGGGGCAATCATGAGCTTTCCCCAGAGTGGGACGGGAGCCAATGGCGGTCGCTCCGCCGTCTTCAGAACCGGTCTGGTGGTAGCCTTCGGTCTGGTGGCCGGCGACCTGGCCAGCACCCTGGTGGATCATAGCTACGGCGGTAATCTGGGCATCTTTGGACGCCGCCTACTTCTGGACTTCGCCGGCGGTATCATCTCATCCATAGTGGCAGTGGGCAGTCTGCCCTTCCTGGAGAATCTCTACGGACTGATAACGCCCTTCCGTCTGGCCGAGCTGACCGACGCCAATCAGCCCCTCTTGAGACGGCTGGAAGAAAACGCTCCCGGCACCTATCAACACAGCCTGGCCGTGGCCAATATGGCGGAAGCCGGAGCCAAGGCAATTTATGCCGATGCCAACATGGTGCGTGCCGGTGCCCTTTATCACGATATCGGCAAAATGGTGCGCCCCAAGTATTTTATCGAGAACCAGCTTGGTGCCACCAATCCCCACGACAGCATGTCCCCGGAAGACAGCCGGGCAAGAGTACTGGCCCATGTTACGGACGGCATCGCCCTGGCCCAGAAATATGCCCTCCCGAAAGCCATACAAGACTTCATTCCCATGCATCAGGGCACCACTTTGATGGCCTATTTCTATCACAAGGCCTGCACCAGAGATGGTGCCGACCAGGTAGATGCCAACTTCTATCGTTATCCAGGTCCCAAGCCAAATACCAAAGAAACAGCCATCGTCATGCTGGCCGATGTCTCGGAAGCCGTCACTCATTCTATGCGCGACCCCAGCCAGGAAGAAGTAGAGCAAGCTCTGGAGAAGGTCTTTTTGAACCGCTGGGAAGACGGGCAGTTCAGCGAATCAGGCCTAAGCCTGGAGGAACTGCACAAGGTAAAGGCCGGCTTTGCCAGAGTCTGGCGCACCCTCCATCACGAAAGACTGAAATACCCGGCCACCACCACAGGCAAGATGCCTATCGCCCCCCAGGTGGAAGCCAGAGAGGAAGCCAGAGTAGAAGCCAGAGAGGAAGCCAGAGTAGAAGCCAGAGATGAAGCTTGCGACTGTGCTCAGGCACAGGAAATTCCGCAAGCAGAGTCGGTAGAGTCGGCAGCGCCCAGCTCATCCAACTGACTTTTCTAGCGCCACTTCAACCTGGTGCGATTCAAGGCGCCGAAGCTAATTAACACTTCATCAACCGACCCCTGTAGGTTTGCCGCCTCCAGGGCAGCGACGGCCCGCTCATAGGGCACCACTTCCAGGGTCAGTAAATGGGTCAGACGCAAAGCCGCCCAGGCCGCCGAAGCACTGACCAGACCGGCGGAAATCAATAGGCGTCCCACTACTCCGCCCTGGTTATAGTTCACATCAAGGCAGGTAGTCAGTTCGGTCAGCACCGGTGCCAGAGCCGCAGGAGTGGTTGAGCTGTCTTCAGGCAAAACCAGAATCTGAGCGTCTTTCAAAAGCTGTACCATAAGTCTGGCCGGATTGCCGCTACAGCCTGCTACGCTGGCTTCCGCCAGAGCATGTTCGAAGCTGCGCTCCTGATGAAAAATACCGATAAAGACATCCTTGACCTGTTCCAGAGTAAGGGTCTCGTTATCGAGCATCTCCTGCATGCAAACAGCCTGTTCAATAACAGCGGTACTGGTGCCCTGCACTTCGGAAATGGCCTCGCCACAGGGAATACCCCGGGAGAGAGAGAGCTGCAGGGCAGAAATGAGGGACATATCGTCCAGGATACCGGCGGAGAAGAAGAGTTCACCCAGTCTCGATGTACCGCGCCGCATGGAAGGCTTGTAGGCTGCATTGACCGGCAAGGAAAGCAGAGCCACTTCCCGCTCTCGGGCAGCGGCAAGGGCCGAAAGACAATTCTCTCGCGAGAGGGAGCCACGTCTGACCAATTGCTGGCCCAGAAGGGCCGTGTCCAGTAACTGCTGGGAGAGTAAATTGCGGTAGCAAAAGATGTGTCCCAGAGGCAGACCGGTGCGCTGACTAACAGCCAGGGCCTGGTCAAGGTCTTCGTTACTTATCAGACGAGACTGGCTGAGAAGTTGACCGAGCTTGTTGCTCAGTAAGTCTTCCGGCTGCACCACACTGGCCCTGGAAAACGCCTCGCTGAGCGGAACCTTCTCATCATGGCTGATAGCCAGCACCCTCACCCCCACATCAAAGGGTAGTTGTCGGTTGTTGATCAAGGTTTGAATTTCCAGAGCCACCGCCAGCTCACTGGCAGTGAGATAGCCCGAGAGAGTAAGCACCTTTCCCAGGGGCAGCCCCTTCTCCTCAAAACTAGAGAGGGCTTCCTTGAGGAACTCATAGCTGATAATGCCCGAAGCCTTCAAAAGATCGCCCAGGCGCACATGCCCGATGGCCATGGACAGGGCGTCATTGATGCCGCTTGCCGTGTAGGAAACACCTGACAGCCCATGACCGGTGTCTACTCCAACTTCGCGCCTGTCTCGTTTTTCAGTTTCTTTGCCTGTTAATTCGCCCTGACTCACGAAGCGGTCCTCATTTGGTACATACCTGTTGGAACATGCTGATCGCTGTCCCGCCATACTGCCTGAAGTCAACTCTCTCTAGGCTACCATCTGTAAGAGTCACCGGATCATCACTCATGTGTTCCACTACATAAAGCGCACCGGCACTGAGCAGCCTGTGGCGAACAAGAAGCTCGGCCACAGCCGGGCCCAGGCACAATTTATAGGGCGGATCGGCAAAAACAATGTCGAATTCCTCCCCGGACAGATCCGGCAATACCTTGAGAACATCGCCGCCCCTGACCCGGTAACGCTCCTCGCTCAACTTAAATTGCTCGGCCGTCGCCTTAATTGCCGCCCGAGAAGGGCTGTGACGCTCTACAAAGGTGACAGTGGCCCCCCGACTCAATGCCTCAAAACCCATTAAACCGCTACCGGAGAACAGATCGAGGAAACGGGCATGTCTCAATCTGTCACCTAAAATGTTAAAAAAAGCCTGCCTCACCTTTGACGAAGTCGGTCTCACAGCAAGCCCCCGGGGGCAAGTGACAGACCTACCTCTAAGCTCTCCACCAGTGATGCGCAAGCCAAACTCCTCTGAAATTCCCATGATAACATAGTCACTTCAGCCAGAGATGCCGGCTTTGAAGGCAACTACGAACCCTTTAAACAGTTAAATCGAGGAAGCCATCTAAATGAGCGCAAGACGCATAGCGCGAGAACTGGCAGTGATAGTAATGCCGCAACTGCCCAAGAACTTGGACAAGCTGGCAGAGACTCAGATCATGGAGCTCACCGACAGAGCCATCCACATGCTGGTCGACTATGCCAGACAGAATCTCACCGATGCCCAGGCTCTGGTGATTGGCGCCCAGGACCATTTGACTCAAATTGAAACCGAGCACGAAGACAACAAACACTTCGTGGAAGACTTGAGAGCAGTCCCCCTAACAAGTAGTCAGTTCAGGGAAAAACTGCAAACCATCGAAACAGCCATAGCTCTGGTGTCGGAAGCCCTGGACATTCCGGAAATGGCTCTGGCTCGCGGCACCGAAACCACCCGCACCAACTGTAAAAAGTGCGGTGCCATCGTGGAAGCCACCATCAATAAACCGCACAAAGAAGAAGTGCGCGACTTTGTGGTAAGACTTATTTCGGTCTACCTGGAACATAAAGAAACCATCGACGAGTTCATCAAACGCTCCAAGTCTAAGTGGCGCATGGAGCGCATGGTCTCCATCGACAGAGACATTTTGCGCCTGGCATGCGCCGAAACCTTTTACATGCCCGACATTCCCATAAACGTAGCTATTTCGGAAGCCGTAGAGCTCTCCCATCGCTTCGCCGATGCGCGGGCAGCCAAATTTATCAACGGCATCCTG
>Ga0268298_10006605_pt1 | contig 10483 bp, 9 predicted proteins | sample WWTPWeurt_MetaG_FD_194462 | JGI IMG/M metagenome (GOLD analysis project Ga0268298, IMG submission 194462) | Activated sludge microbial communities from WWTP in Nijmegen, Gelderland, Netherland - WWTP Weurt | ecosystem: Engineered > WWTP > Aerobic digester > Activated sludge | place: Netherlands... | reverse complement strand
CGTGTCGAGCCCCGAGTTCTATCATGTGGGCCCCGACCTGGTCCTGAGTCGTGTACGCTCGGCGTCCCGTGCACCCGAACGCAGCGCTGCTCCACCGGTTCTACGAGGCGTTTGCGCGCTTGGATGGCGCGGAAATGGCAGCCGCCTATGCGCCCGACGTGCGCTTTTCGGACCCGGTGTTCCCCGATCTCGAAGGCGAACGCGCGGGCGCCATGTGGAAGATGCTCACCGGCCGAGCCACGGACCTCAGGGTCGAGGCTTCGGGCATCGAGGCCGGACCCGAGCGAGGTCGAGCGCACTGGGAAGCTTGGTATGCGTTCTCGGCGACGGGACGCCGCGTGCACAACGTGATCGACGCGCGTTTCGAGTTTCGGGACGGGCTCATCGTTCGACACGAAGACCAGTTCGACTTCTGGCGTTGGTCGCGCCAGGCGCTCGGCCCCGTCGGCCTGCTCCTCGGCTGGACGCCGCTCGTCCGCAATCGAGTGCGCGCCGAGGCGGCGAAAGGTCTCACTCAGTTCATGCGCCGCTGACCCGCTTCAGCTCCGCCGCCGCACGAGCGAGCGCGCGGCGACGAGCGCGCGCGCGTCCGTGAGCTGTCGCCGCCACTGGCCGTACAGCGCGCCGCGAGCCTGCAGTCGGTGCATGGCGTCGATCACCTCGGGCTCGAGGGGCTCTGGCTCCGTCTTGCCGAGGGGCGTACCAGGCAGTGGCAGGAACGCGTGGTTGTGGACGCGAGCGCCACGCTCGACGAGGCGCTCGGCGAGGGCGAGGGAGGCTCGTCGATCGTCGAGATCTTCGCCGGGCGTGCCGAACAAGAAGTCGACGTCGGGCCGGAAACCTGCCGCAATTGCCACGTCCACCGCCCGCTCGACATCGGCGGCGCGGTGTCCGCGGTGCGTCCGATCGAGCACGCGGTCGGAGCCGGATTGCCCACCGATCACCAGGCTCTGGTTGTCGACGTAGCGCCGGAGAATCGCCAGTGCCTCGGGCGTCACGTGCTCTGGCCGCACTTCGCTCGGGAAGGTGCCGAAGTAGAGTTTGCCTCCCGGCGGCAGCTCGGCTCGCACCGCGTGGAGCAACGCTTCCACTTGGATGAGGTCGGGCGTCTCCCCGTCGGTGCCATACGAGAGCGCCGTCGGGCTGATGAAGCGACAGTAGTGGGCCCCCTGGGCCACCGTCTCGCGCACGAAGTGCCTCACGTTCTCCACGCTGCGGTGTCGAAAGCGGGCCTTGAACGCGAACGGCGTCGCGCAGAACGAGCAGGCGTAGATGCAGCCGCGCGTGATCTCGATGGGGTTCCACTTGCCGTAGCGCAGATTGAGCGGTGGAAAGTCGTCGAGCGGGCGCCGCGGCGAGGCACCGAAATCGACGCGACCAGACGCCGCAAGCCGGGAGGTGCCAGGCAAGTCGCGCTCGCTCGCTCCTTCGGCCAGAGCCGCCACACACTCGATGAACGTGGCCTCGCCCTCCCCGCGCACGACCCAATCGAAGCCCGCGTGCAGCATCGAATCGGTTTCGGTGCTCGCGTGAACGCCGCCGACGACGAATCGCACGCCCGCGCCCGCGAGGGTGCCTCGCACTACCGCGAGCTGCTCGAGTGCCCAGGGCGCATCGAGCGAGTAGAACGAAAACGCCACCAGCGCAGCACGACCCTCGGCGCGTGCGGCACGCGCAGCCGTGACGACGGCTCCGACGTCGGTCGCGAACACCACGTCCGTTCCCGCCGTGCGCGCGTCCACGTCCAGCGCAGCGGTCACCACGTTCAGCGCCGTGATCCCGCTCCGCACGTGGAAGGCGATGACGACGACGCGACTCTGCACGCCTACTCCAATTGCGTCGGCGCTCGCATCGTGCTCTCGAAGCGCTCGAGCAAACTTCCCATCTTGAGCAAGCTCTTGGCGCTCTCGAAGCCGGCCCAGCCGGGGTGCGTGGACGCGAACTTCCTGACCTCGACCCGCGCGGCGCCCACGATGCCGGCGAAGTCGGCGCGAAACCGCACCACGCCCGGGCGCTTCACCTGCAACGTGGACATGCGGCTCCGGGTCCAGAGCCCCGGCCCCACGCCTCGGAACGCGAGCTCGAGGTGGCTCCCGTCGCCGGCTTCGACCGCGACGCCGTCCGCCTCGCGCTGGAAGCGCGCGAGACTCTTCGGGAGCGCCCACACGTCGCGCCCCGCCTGGAGCGAGGCCTCGAGATCGACGTACATCCGCGCGACGAAGTAGCCCTGGTGTCGCCGCCCATCTCGATCACGGTAGCGCACCGTCGCGGGCAGCCACAGGAGCTCGGCGTAGGAGAGCGGCGACGGCGGCCGGTACTCGATGTAGCCGAGGAGTCCCAGGGTCGAGCCGGCGAAGCTCACTGGCTCGAGCTCGGGCGGCAGCTCGAGCTCCTTCTCGCGCACGAGGTACGGGCAGATCACCCCGAAGCCGTAGGTCTCCCACGGCGGAGCGGGGTACGGAGCGAGTGAGTCCACGGGCGCGCGGTCGCTGGCGCCTCAGGAGAGACGCTTCACCCACTTCATCTTGTCTTCGGTGTACGGCGGGTAGCGGAGCGGAGCGTCGAGCATGAACGGCTTGTGCAGCACGCTCTTCATGTGCGTGAAGCAGTCGAAGCTCGCCTTGCCGTGGTAGGCGCCCATGCCGCTCGGCCCGACCCCACCGAACGGAAGCTCGTGGGGGACCAAGTGGACGATGCAATCGTTGACGCAGGCCCCGCCCGAGCTGGTCGAGTCGATGACGGTCTGCGCACGGTCGGCGTCGTTCGAGAACACGTAGAGCGCCAGCGGCTTGTCGCGCTCGTTCACGAAGCGAACGGCCTCGTCGAGATTGGTGAACTCGAGAACCGGCAAAATGGGGCCGAAGATCTCTTCCTGCATCACCGGGCTCGTCGGGCTCACGTCGACCAGCACGGTGGGCGCGATGTAGCGGTCCGCGACGTCGGTTTTGCCCCCCATGAAGGCCTTTCCGCTGTCGAGCAACGCGCTCAATCGCTTGTGATGTCGGGCGTTGATGATGCGAGCAAAGTCGGGGCTCTTCTGCGGGTCGTCGCCGTAGAACTCGCGCACGACGCTGGCGAGCTTGTCCAAGAACGACTGCTTCACGGCCTCGTGGATCAAGAGGTAGTCCGGCGCGACGCAGGTCTGGCCGGCGTTCAAGAACTTGCCCCAGGCGACGCGGCGCGCGGCGACGTCGATGTTCACGTCGCGATCGATGATGCACGGGCTCTTACCGCCCAGCTCGAGCACCACCGGAGTCAGGTGCTTCGCCGCGGCCTCCATGACGATGCGCCCGACCGCACCGTTGCCCGTGTAGAAAATGTGATCGAAGCGTTGCGCCAGGAGCGCGGTGGTCTCGGATACGCCACCTTCGATGACGGCCACGGCGCCCTGATCCAGGTACTTCGGCAAGAGCTCCGCGATGACTGCGCTGGTCGCCGTCGCGACTTCGCTCGGTTTCACTACGACGGTGTTGCCCGCGGCGAGGGCTCCAGCCAAGGGACCCATGGCCAACTGGAACGGGTAATTCCAAGGCGCGATCACCAGCACGACACCGAGCGGCTCGGGGTAGCGTTTGGCTTTGGACGGTTGCACGGTCAGCGGCGACCGTACCGCCCGCGGCTTCATCCAGCGCCGCAGGTTCTCGATCATCAGCTTCACTTCGTTCTGCACGAAGCCGGTTTCGGTGAGCCAACCCTCCGCGTTGCACTTCCCCAGGTCCTCTTGGACCGCCGCGAGGATCTTCGACTCTTCGTCCTGCATCATGCGGTAGAGCTGGCGGAGCTGATTCAGCCGCCACTCGGCCGAGCGCGTCACTCCCGAGTCGAAGGTGCTGCGCAGGCGCGACACCGTCTTCACGATGTCGTCCGCTCCGATGGTCTTGGGCGGTGGGGTGGCGAAGCTCGTGGGCGTGCTCGGCGAGGTCGCGATGGCCATTGGCGGAGCATAGTCGCGCGCCGGGCTCGAACCAGGCACCCGGCGAAACACCGCGAGATCATTGGTCAGAATTTGGCCGAACGGCGCCGCGTGGCGCCTCGTTTCGGAGACCTCCGGTCGGATCGCGCCGGCTCGCGCGAAGACTCGAGCTCGCTCAGCACCGGCAAGAGCAGCTTCCGTCGGAGCAGCACCACCAGCTCTTCGCTCAGCGTGGCCGCCACCTCGGTGAGACTGCCGAGCTGCTGGCCAGCTCGCGGTGAAACGCCGCTCTGAAACAGCAAGAGCTCCGTGCGCACCAGGGCGCGGATGGCGGCGACGTATTCGGCGAGGATCGAAGCGGGCAGCATCTCGGGCGCGAGGCCCGCGCGACGAGACGCTCCGAGCAGGCGCAAGAGCGCGAGGTCGTCCCCACCGTATCGCTCCTCGCCGTCCACGAGCTCGGGGGTCAAGAGCCCGATCTGGCGGAGCCAATCGAGCTCGACGGGCTTCACGCCCGAATCGAGGAGCTCGGCGCGAGTCCGCACTTCGTCGGGCCGAGCACGCGCGAGTACTCGCGAGATGGCAGCTCGGGTCGTGAGATCGTCGGCGGACGCGCCTTCCGACAGCACTTGCTTGATCAACGCCAGTGGCAGGAAGCGCTCCTGCTGCAGGCGCTTGATGGTCTTCACCCGCTCCACCGTGCTCGGGTCGTAGTACGCCATGTTGCGGCTGGTCTTGTGGGCAGCCTCGGGCAAGAGTCCCTCGCGCAGGTAGTGCTTCACGGTCGCAGCCGGCACACCGCTCGCGCGAGCGACCTCGGAGATCTTGAGCAGGCGGTGCTCGCGATCACGGGGCGGCATGGCCAATCGAGCCTATCCGACCGTGGGTGGCGGGGCGACGGCCGGGCGATCGGCGTAGCGATCGGTCGCGCTCACCAGCTCGTGCAAGATCCCGGGCTCGAACGCGCTGTGTCCAGCGTCGGGCACGATGCGAAGGTCGGCGTCCGGTAGTGCGCGCGACAGGTCCCAGGCGTTCTCGAGCGGGCAGACGACGTCGTAGCGTCCGTGGACGATGGTGGTGGGGATGTGCCGAATGCGGTGGGCGTCGTCGAGCAGCTGGGTCTCGCGTTGGAAGAAGCCTTTGTTCACGAAGTAGTGACATTCGATGCGGGAAAACGCCAAGCTGAACTCGTCTTCGCCCGCGTGTGCGACGTGCTCGACGTTCTGGTGGAGGAAGCTCGTGGCGGCCTCCCAAATGCTCCAGGCGCGCGCCGCGGCTTGACGCTCGAGCGGATTGTCCGACGTCAGGCGGCGATGGTACGCCGTGACCAGATCACCGCGCTCACTCACCGGGATGGGTTCGAGGTACTTCTGCCAGGCGTCCGGGAAGAGGCGGCTCGCGCCCTGTTGATAGAACCAATCGATCTCCCACTTTCGCAGCATGAAAATGCCGCGCAACACCAGCTCGCTGACCCGCTCCGGGTGCTTCTCGGCGTAGGCCAGCGCGAGCGTGGCGCCCCAGGAGCCGCCGAAGACTTGCCAGCGGTCGATGCCGAGGTGGCTGCGCAGGGCCTCGACGTCGCTCACCAAGTGCCACGTGGTGTTGTCCGAGAGGTTCGCGTGGGGCCGGCTCTTGCCCGACCCTCGTTGATCGAACAGGACGATCCGATAGCGTTCGGGATCGAAGAACCCACGCTGCTTCGCCTCGGTGCCCGCACCCGGTCCGCCGTGCAGGAAGACGACGGGCTTGCCCGCCGGGTTACCGCTCTCTTCCCAGTAGATTTCGTGGAGATCCGAGACGCGGAGCCAGCCGGTCGCGTGGGGGTCTCGGGGTGCGTAGGCACGCCGCCGCTCACTCATGCCTCGACCGTAATTCAGTGAGCGCGAGACGAGAACCGAATCCTCTGCACGAAGCCCAGTGAGCCGGAGCTACGCCGGGCGTGTCGGAGTCCCCACTTTCGTGGTATGCGCGCCGACCCATGTCGGACGAAACCGGTCGCGGTGGGGACGTATTCGACCCGACGGACCTCACCCATTGGGTCGAATCGGCCCGTCGTGGCTTGCGCCGCGACGTGGTCGAACTGTGTAGCAGGCTCGATGCCGGCGAGCTCTTCGTCCCGCTGGCGAAACAGGTGGAGGGCGCGCAGGTCGGCGAACGCGTCGAGATCGACGACGACCTGACCATCACGCCGCACATGCTCGTCGACGAAGACGGGAACCTGTTCTGCGCGATGTTCACGCGCCCGGACATCCTCGAGCCCTTGGCCGAAGAGCTGGGTTGGGGCACCGACGAAGGGGCGCTCGAATACTGTTCGCTCCCGGCGCGCGTCGGCCTCGACATCGCGCACCAGGTGGTGGACGACGAGCGAGTGTTGGCCCTGGTCATCAACGCGGGCCACGAGACCGAGCTCCTGCTCCACCGACACGAGATCGGCAGCATCGCCCAGGGCCGCGCGCTGCCGCTCGTGGGCTACGTCCGAGACATCCCGCTGCAAGACTTCGAGAAGACCCTGATCGCCGAGACCGACGAACCTCCACCGGCCGACTTCGTGCAGAAGGTCGAGGCCTGCCTGGACGAACTCGGCACCGTCGCGAGCTACGAAGTCTTGTCCACGTTCAACGCGGATCGCGATCTCGAGCCGCACCTCACCTTGAGCCTCAAGCCCAAGAGCCGCGACATCGACTTCGAGGGCCTCACCCGGCGCCTGATGGACGCCGTCGCCGACGTCGTGCCGCCTCCGGGCTACCTCGACATCGTCTTCGACCACACCCCCGAGCCCACGCGCAGCTGAACCGAAACATGGATCGCCCCGATCTCCTCGACCTCGGCCGAGAGCGGCTCAGCCGGCTCGAGCGCACGCAGATTCGCTTCGTCCGCCGCACGTTCGAGCCCGGCGGCGTCGAACGCACCATCCGTTGGTGCCAGCACCACATCGGTTCGACCTGGATCCATCACTTCACCAAGCACCTGCGGCACGTCCACGGACTCGAACGTCTACCGGCCTTCGACCCCGGTCGGAGCTTCATCCTGGTGTCGAATCACCGCAGCTTCTTCGACCTGTACGTGGTCACGGGCGACTTGGTGCGCCGCGGCCTGCCCCATCGCATCGTGTTCCCGGTCCGCTCGACCTTCTTCTACGACTCGCCGGCCGGTCTGTTCGTCAACGGGGTGATGAGCTTCTTCGCGATGTACCCGCCCATCTTCCGCGACAAGCACCAGCAGCCGCTCAACGTGGCGAGCCTCGACGAGCTCACCTGGCTGCTCCGGCGCGGCGGCACCTTCGCCGGGCTCCACCCCGAAGGCACGCGCAAGAAAGACGACGACCCTTACACCTTCTTGCCCGCGCAACCCGGTGTCGGTCGCGTGATCCACGCGGCCCAGGTGCCCGTGATACCGGTGTTCATCAACGGCCTCATCAACGATCTTCGGCGCCAGGTCACGAGCAACTTCGACGGCACCGGGACTCCGGTCCTCGTGGTGTTCGGCGAGCCCATCGACTTCAGCGATCTCTACGCGCGCAAGGGCTCGGTGCGCGTGTACAAAGAGGCGGCGGACCGCACCATGCGCACCATCGGCGAGCTCGGACAAGAAGAGAAGCGCCTGCGGAGCGAGCTCGGTCTCGCCGTGCACTGAGGAGCGCGACGGCTAGCGTGAGCTCGCGACGCGGAGGTCCGAGTCCGGTCGAGCGTCCACGATTTCGAGGGCACCGGGCGGGTTCACCAGCTCGGCTCGGTCCAGGCAAGCCGAGTCGATGAGCCGGAGCAGCGGACGCGGGGCGAGGCCGAGGCCGAGCAACAAGAGTGCCGCCGTGACTGCCACCGTGAGCTCTCGCTCCGGCGCGGGCGACGCTTCGTCGGATCGTTCGCCCGCGTCCGCGAACACCGCGCGATGGCTTCGCACGCACGCCGCAGCCGCCAGGACGGCCACGAACGCCGTCGCGACGGCCACGGAGCGCAAGAGAGGGAGAGCTCCGGCAACTCCGCTCACGAAGCCGATGAACGTGAGCGTGCCGGGGGCGAAGGCCGCGGCGGACCAGCCCAACACGCCGAGCGCCGACGCAAATGACGCCCGCGGTCCCGCGCGTCGCTTCATCTCGAGCGCGCCGAGCACGACGGCCAGCACCAGGCCGCGGCTCAGCAGCAAGACCACCGCAGCCTGCACGCCGCTCGCGGTGAGCGACCCGATGCCGATCAGCGCCATCGCCGACGCCAAGTTGGCCGAACCGCTGGCGAACCGGCGAGGGTCTTTCTCCACCAGGAGCACGAGCACCGAATACAGGGCCGACAAGAGCCCGAAGACCGCCACCGAGAGCGCGGCCCAACGGAAGCCCGCGGGGAGCGCCGCGTACCCCACCCGCAGGAGCGCCTGGAGGCCGAGCAGCGGCAAGCCCGCCGAAAAGAGCAGCGCCGGGCCAACCGGCAACCGCGTGACGAGCGCATGGGTGGAAGCAGCGAACGGAGATACCCCGAGCGTGAGGGCCGCACCGAGGAACAGCGCGACGAACGCGAGCTTCGTCGGGTGAGCTCCGAAGAGCGCGGCTTGGCGCGGTACGAACCCTCCGTGCGCAAGCTCGGCGAGAGAGAACACGCGCGGCGCGCGGCTTCCGTCGAGCAGGTAGCCGACGTTGGCACTCCCCGAGATCACCCAGACGGCCAGCGCGACCAGAACGAACCCGAGCCCGAGCAGCAAAGCACTGGCGCGCAACGCCCGGCGCTCGTCGGCGCCGCGGGTGAGCGCCCAAACGAGGGCAACCACGACGACCAGCCAGAACGCGAGCGAGACCAACAGGTCGACGCTGATCACGGCTCCCGTCAGCCCGGCCACGAAGAGCAGCGCGGGTGGTCCGTGAACCAGGGCGGTATCGGCGTCCGAACGGATGGCCGCCAAACTGCCGAACGCAGCGGCAGCCAGCGCGAGCACCAGCGTGACGCCGTCCACGCCGACGAACCACTCGACCCCGAGGCTCGGCAAGAGCCGGCTGCGCTCGACCAGGTCGAGGCCTTCGCCGCCTGCGAAACGAGTGTGGAAGATGTCGAAGCGCGAAGCGGCCCAGAGGAAGAGCGCCAGCTGAGCCACCTGCGCCCCGATCCAGATCCAGCGTCCGAGACCCGGACGCGGATCGCGTCGGCGAAGGAAGGCGAGCGCGAGCGCAGCGAGCAGCGGCACCAAGAGCGACAGCGACAGCGCACGTCCGGTGAGCCCAGACTCCGCAGCACCGAGCGCGGCGTGGAAGCCGAGCACGGGCGGCGTCGCGTCACCGTCGGCGACGACGGAGACGTGACCGTACACCTCGTGCAGGCGCTTGCTTCGAGGCGGAGTCCACTCGATCTGCGCTTCGCGTCGCTCACCGGGTTTCAGCGTCTGGGCCGAGTCGCCCCCCACGAAACGCACTCGGAATCCCGGAGGCAGCCGGGGGTCGAGGTCGCTCCCGTCCCGCAGTTCGAGGTTCACCAACACCGCGCGGTCGCTGCGGTTCTCCACGACCCACTTGCCGGTGAACGTTCCGGCCTCCTGCACGAGCTCCATGGGCAGACCACCCTGGCTCGGGTGCGCTTCGATGGGGCCGGCTCCGGCAGGTGCACCCGCGAGCACGAGCACGAGGAACGCGACCAGCGCGAGCAGCGCTTTCACGCCTTCCTCCGCGTCTTCTTGCGCTTCTTCGGTGGCGGAGCAGGCTCGTCCGCTCGCGGAGCGGGCTCTTCCTCTTGCACGGCGGCCTTCGTGACGCTGGGCTCCGTCGCTGAAACCGCGTCCGTTGCTTCACTGGCGGAGTCCTCCGCCCGAGCTTCAGCCGGAGCGGAGTCCGCGCGCTCGAGCCCGAGCAGCGCTTCGAGCGCGCCGTCCAAGTGAGCCACGCCGCGCCCGGCGGCCAGCGCGGGACGCCAGCCGAACGCGTCGAAGCGGTTCTCCGACGACATGAGGAACCTCGCGAGCGGGCGCGCGGCTTCGTCTTCCAAGAGGTCCTTCTTCCGGCCGCCAGCGTAACGCGCCCGCGCCGCCAGAAACCCGACCAAGGCCGAGGCGAAGGCCGCCCCCGCGATGAACCAGCGGACGCTCCGATCGATGGGCGCACGCTTCGCGTCGAGCACGCCTTCCATCCACCACGCCTCGACGAAGCCCGGCAACGAATCACCGAAGAGATCCTTCGAGAAGGAGAGAAGACCCACCGTGACCGCGAACGCCGCGAGACCGAGAACGACGTCTTCCAGACGAGGCGCCAGCGCCGAACCACCGCCCTCCGGCGATCCCGCGGTGACCCACGCCAGTCGGAAGCTGGCGAACGCCGCGACTGCGCTGGCCGCGAGCGCGACTGCGAACACGACCCAGCCAACGCTGGTGAAACCTTCGGCGCTCGCCGCGCCGAAGAGGGCACCATCGCGCGACCAGAAGTTGCCGACGAGCGGGACGGGCGCACCGGAGAGCGCAGCGACCGCAACCCAAATCCCCTGTTTGGCTCGGCCGGCGAACGCGCCCTGCACCGCGTCGAGGCGCAGACTCGCACCGAGACCGCCGAGGGCGAGCGCGAGGGCTCCGACACCCGCCAAGGTCACCACCGCACCCGAGAGCGCG
>Ga0268298_10006604_pt1 | contig 10484 bp, 8 predicted proteins | sample WWTPWeurt_MetaG_FD_194462 | JGI IMG/M metagenome (GOLD analysis project Ga0268298, IMG submission 194462) | Activated sludge microbial communities from WWTP in Nijmegen, Gelderland, Netherland - WWTP Weurt | ecosystem: Engineered > WWTP > Aerobic digester > Activated sludge | place: Netherlands... | reverse complement strand
CATGGTGCCGGCCGGCGGCTACGTCGCGGTCGGTGACGTGCGAGCACCGCCCAACCCGGCGTGGATCCGGTATGCGTACTCGGCCGATCTCGGCGCCTTCAACAACTCCTCGGGCGCGGTCGGCCTGCGCTGTGGAATGAACGTGATCACCGAGTACCCGTGGGTTCGCACTGCACGCGCGGGCCGGAGCCGCCAGCTCGGAGGCCCGATGACTCCCTCGGCGGCGCGGGTGGCGGTCGAGGCCAACTGGTGTGACACCCCGCTCGGCAACGAGTTCTCTCCCGGCAGCACGGGCACGCCGGGCGGAGCGAACCCCCAATGCGCGCCGGAGGCGATGACCGGCACCTGCCTCGACAACGGCACCGCACGGCCCATCGTCGCCGCCGAGCCGGGCGATCTCGTCATCACCGAGGTGATGGCCAGCCCCTCGGTCACCGACACGGTGGGCGAGTGGTTCGAGGTCTACGCCACCACCGACGTCGACGTGAACGGGCTCTCGCTCTCCAACTCCGGCGGTTCGCGCACCACCATCAGCTCCGGCAACTGCCTGCGCATCGCCGCCAACACCTTCGGCATTCTCGCGCGCAGCTCCGACACCTTCGTCAACGGCGGCCTGCCGGCGCCGATCGCCACCTACGGCACCGTGGGGCTCGTCGGCTCCAACGAGCGGCTGCGCCTCTTCCGCGGTGACGCCGGCATCGACGACACCCTCTTCTCGCCCTCGACGACGGGCACGGCCTGGCAGCTGCCGGGAGAGCTGCTCACCACGACCGCGACCATCACTCCGGCCATCAACGACATGCCCTCGGCGTGGTGTCTGGCGCCGAACAAGTTCCTCCCCGATGGCGGCGGCGATCGGGGCTCTCCCACGCTGGCCAACCCACTCTGCGACGGTGGCGTTCCCTGATGCGGTGGTGGGCGGCCCTCGGCCTTTGCCTCGCTGGCTGCGGCACGCCTCCTCCGACGAGCGCGTGCGGGCCCACGACGGCGACGGTGACGCGCGCCATCGACGGAGACACCCTCGAGCTCTCGGACGGGCAGCGGGTGCGCATGCTGCTCGTCGACACGCCCGAGACGACTGGTGGCAAGATGGACTGCTACGGCCAAGATGCGGCCCAGTTCACTGCCTCGAAGGTGACGGGCAAGTCGGTTCAGCTCACCTATGACGAAGCCAGCTGCAAGGATCGCTACGGCCGTCTGCTGGCCTACGTGAAGGTCGACGGGGTCGAGCTCAACCGCACCCTCATCGATCAAGGCTACGCCTGCTTCCTCTTCATCTCGCCTGGCGGGAAGGACCGGAAGACCGAGTTCGAAGACGCCGAGTCCCAGGCACGGACGAGCCGGCTCGGGGTCTGGGGCGCGTGCGCGATGGTGACCTGCGACTGAACCCCTGCCTGGTGAACGAGGGTCCGGCTCCCCTGCGCGGTGTAGACTCGCTCCGTGCGCAAGGTGCTGATCATCGTCGCGCTCAGCGCACTCGGAGGCGCCGGCCTGCTCGTCAGGCACTTCCGGCAGACGACGATTCGCCCAGGCAAGGTGCGCTTCGAGCTGCGAGACGGCTGGGGGCGCAAGTGGACGGAGCCCACCGTCATCTGGATCTCCGACGTCGGCATGGGGAACGAGTCGACCGACTTCGAACTCGCCGCGGGAGATCGCCACATCTCCATTCGCCCGGCACCGTCACCAGCCCTGAACTGCGGCACCACCACCCCGTTCGAGGGAGGCACCTTCGTGCTCCACGTCGAAGGGGAGCCGACCGACGCCGAGCAGCGCTACCAGGTGCGCCTCGGCCCGTCTGCGACGAGTGAGCTGTCACAAGCCGTCAACGATCGGATCGAGCGGTTCGAGAAGACGCGCACGGTGCGCGTCACCGCCCTTCTGCCCGATGGAGGGCCCGCGGCGAGCGCGTGGGTCACCTGCGATCAGGACTTCGTCGTGGCGAACGAGTCGGGCGTGGCGTCGTGCGGGAAGCGGATCGGCGAGGTGCAGATCGCCGCCGGCAAGGATGGCTGGGGGGCCGTCACGACGATCGGCGAAGCGGAGGACCACCGAGTCGTCGCCCTCGCGGTGCCGAGCATGCAGCTGCACGTCGTCTCGAGAGGGCCGGCGCCTCCCACCGGTGGCGCGCCGCTGACCGACCGCTACCACTTCGTCGTTCGCTCGAAGGCGTTCGGGCGGGACGAGTACCCGACCACGCCGGAGGCCTTCGTCGCGGCCGTTCCCCTCACCCGCACCATCGTCTGCCTCCAGTACCCCCAGGGGGCCTGCGAGATCGTGGTGCCGCCGCCGTCGGGTGGCGTCGTCGAGGTGGGGCTCGAGGCCGGCGAGCCGGGGGCGATCGAGTTCGTCGCGAAGACATCGCTCGGGCCCGTGCCGGTGCCGATCGTCTACCTCGATCGATCGCGGCGCCCCGAGGTTCAGGGCCCGACGGTTCGACTGCCCGTGTCTCCGGGGCGGCACGTGCTGGTGCTGAACCTCCACGACTCACCCGAGCGGTACGAGGCCATCGTCGAGGTCGAGGCTCGCAAGACGACCCAGCTCGGCGAGCTCGTGCTCGAAACACCGCGCGTTCCCCCGTGAGCGCTGCCACACTTCCTCCGTGACGCGACGGCGCTGGCTGACGATGGTGGTGATGGCGCTCGCCTCGTGTCGCGGGTGCTCGTCGCGGGTCACCCAGCTCACCCCAGCCGAGCTGCACGTCGAACCGGCCGAGCTCGAGTTCCCCCACACCTATGTCGGCCACCCGGCCCGGCGAGCGCTCACCGTCAGCAACCGCGGGCAGCAGCCAGGGCAGGTCGCGTGGCTGATCGCCGAGCCCTTCTCGATCGATCGGCTCGAGTTCACCGTCGGCGGTGGAGAGTCGCTCGAGCTGACGGTCGAGTTCGCACCGACCGCTCCAGGGCCCTTCACCGGCCGGCTCACGAGCCAGGGCCTCGAGGTCTCGCTTCACGGCACCGGGCTCGAGGTGCCGCAGTGCGTGGCTGAGCTCTGTCACGAGGCGAGCTTCGACGTCGCGCAGGCGAGCTGCCGAAGCACCCTCACGCCCGACGAGACGAGCTGCTCCGACGCCTGCGTCTCCAACGGCCGGTGCCGCGCGGGGAGCTGCGTCGGCCAGGCGCGCGACTGCTCCGATGGCGATGCGTGCACCCTCGACGCCTGCGGTCCCACGGGATGCACCCACGGCCCCCTCGCCTGCCCCTCACCGACGAATCCGTGTCGGGCGGCGACCTGCGACGCGCTCACCGGCTGCGGCGAAGAAGACGCGGTCGATGGAACGCTGTGTGGACCCGACGTCTGCACCCAGCGCGACGTGCAGATCTGCGTCGCGGGCGCCTGCGTGACGCGACAACGGCCCGACACCGGGCGCTGCGAGAACACCTGGGTCTCGCTCGCGATGCCGGCGCGAAACGGCCGAGCCGTGGTGTGGGACTCGGCGCGAAAGAAGCTCCTCGCCTTCGGAGGCCGCAACGGCACGCCGATGTTCTCGGACACCTGGGAGTTCGACGGGCAACAGTGGACGCAGCGCTTCCCGGCACAATCGCCGCCGCCCCTCTCGTTCGCCACGCTCGCCTTCGACTCGTTCCGTCGACGCGCGGTGCTCTTCGGGGGCCAACTGCCCGACGCTGGCCGCTCTTCGGAAACGTGGGAGTGGGACGGCGTCACCTGGCTCGCTCGCCCGGTTGGCACCAGCCCTCCTCGCCGACAGTCGAGCGGCATGGCGTATGACGTCGTTCATCGAAAGACGGTGCTCTTCGGCGGCACCACCTCGAACGGGTACGAGAGCGACACGTGGGAGTGGGACGGTGCTCGCTGGACGCAACGGCAGGTGCCTGGGCCGTCGGCTCGCGACGGACACTCGATGGTCTTCGACGAACGCCGCGCACGAATCGTGCTCGTGGGCGGTTACGACGGCACCGTGCAGTCCGATCTCTGGGAGTGGGACGGCACCAGCTGGACCGAGCGGCACGCGGCGACGACCCCAGGCCCTCGAGCGCGCTTCGGTCTCGCCTACGACGGTGATCGCCAGCGCGTCGTGATGGGCTTCGGCTCCACGAGTCCGAGCAGCTACTCGGGCGAGGTATGGGAATGGGACGGGCTCGATTGGTCCGAGCGCACCGCGCTGCGGTTGCCTGGCACGATCCTGCTCGACCCGAACCTGGTGTGGGATGCTGCGCAGCACCGGCTGACGGTGCTCTCGAGCCTCGAGCTGTTCGCCTGGACTGGCGCCGAGTGGACGTCGTTCAAGCCGTCGTATCGGCCTGGCGCGTCCGTCGCCTTCGACTCGAACCGCGGCGTGGTGGTGCTCTTCGGCGGCCAACTGTTCGGCCGCGCACATCAGTTCGAGGGCGAACTCTGGGAATGGGATGGCACCCGCTGGAGCCTCCATCTGCCGTCACCACACCCGGTCGGCCGGTACCAGGCGGGCCTCGTCTTCGATCGCGATCGAAACCGGGTCGTGCTGTTCGGAGGCAGCAACAAGCTGAACCAGCCCGGCGGCCTCATGGGGGTCGACTACGACGACACCTGGGAGTGGGACGGGACGAGCTGGCACGAAGTGACGAGCAGCGTGCGACCTCCCGCCGGTGCGGCCGAAGCGAGGCTCGTCTTCGTCCCGCCGCTTCATCGGAGCCTCTACGTGCACCCGACCCTCGGGCGATGGAGCTTCGACGGCACCGGCTGGCAGCAGGATCAACCGGGCGCGCAGCCGAATGGGGTGATGCTCTTCGATGCGTCGGCGTCGAAGCTCGCCGCGATCGCTCCCAGCTCGTCGAGCACGACCCAACGTTCCTTCTTCGACGGCTCGACGTGGACCGGGCAGATGTTCGCGACGACCTGGCGACCTGACTGGCTGCGCATCGACGCCGCCTTCGACGTCTCGCGCTCGCTCACCGTCTTCCACTTCGCAGACTCGACCTACCAGCCGCAGACCTGGGAGTTCGACGGCGCGACCTTCACCCAGCGCCAGCCGCGCGTCATGCCTCCCTTCGGGCCGATGCTCTACGACTCGACCCGGCAGAAGGTGATGCTCCACGACGGCACCGACACCTGGGTCTACCTGCCGTGAGGCGCGTGGGTCGTCACTGCGCGAGGGGCAGCACGAGCACGTCGACCCGCCGGTTCTTCTGCCGCCCCTCTGGCGTGTCGTTCGTCGCGACCGGCCGCGCTTCGCCGTAGCCCTTGCCGTCGACGGCCACGCCCGCGAGGCCCTCGAGGGTGCCGAGGTAGCTCACCACCGCCTGCGCGCGCGCCTCCGAGAGCTTCGCGTTCGCCGCCGACGAGCCTTGGGAATCGGTGTGGCCCAGCACGCGGAGCTTCGCCTTGCCGGCCGCAGTCACCTTGCTCACCACCTCGCGCAACGCCGCCTTGCCCTCCGGCTTGAGCTCCGACTTGGCAGTGTCGAAGAGCACCTCGGTCGAGAGCTCGAGCCGATAGGCCGAGCCCATCGCGCCGACCGCGTCGAGGTCCGCGCCCGGGTACTGCCCTCCGCACTTCTTGGCGTTCGAGTCGGTGAGACGAATGAAGTGGAAGAACTCGTCTTCGGGCACCTTGCCCGCCAGCTCGACCTCGCGGGTGCCGCCCTCGATGCGGCCGATCTCCACGAAGTGCTCGCCGTCGACCGAGAGCGCGATGTCGGTCGGCTCGACGTCGGGGCCTTCTTCGAAGACGTAGAGATCGGGCCCAAGGAGATCGACCACCACGTTGTCGTTGAAGCGCAAGGTGACGCTCCCGCCACAGCCGAGGGTGACGTCCTTCTTGTCGGGCTTGCCGAGCGCGTGTTCGGCGGGGAACTCCGGCGCCGCGCCCTTCTTGCCCTTGAGCTTCTCGCCCGGCTTGGTCGCGACCACCTCGTCCGCGAAGGACACTTCACCGAGTGGGAACTTCACCAGATCGGTCTTCTTCCGCCCCTGGACGATCAGCGGCTCGGCGACGACTGGGAGCGCGATGACGGCAGCGACGAGGAAGGCGTTCTTCATGCGCAGAAGTGTCGTTCAGTTCGAGCGGCCCTGCTAGATGCTGCCGGCCATGCCTCGCTTCAAGAAAGTGCTGATCGCCAACCGCGGAGAGATCGCCATCCGGGTGATGCGCACCTGCAAGGAACTCGGGCTCCAGACGGTCGCGGTGTACTCCGAGGCCGATCGCACCGCGCTCCACGCCCGCTTCGCCGACGAGGCGTACTGCGTCGGGCCGCCGCCGTCGCGCCAGAGCTACCTGGTGGCCGAGAACATCATCGCCGCCGCCAAGCAGTCGGGCGCCGACGCCATTCATCCCGGCTACGGCTTCCTCTCCGAGAACGCCTCGTTCGTGCGCGCCTGCGAGAAGGCGGGCATCACCTTCGTCGGCCCACCGGCGAGCGCGATGGACGCGATGGGCGAGAAGACCCGCGCCCGCGTCAACATGACGAAGGCCGGCGTGCCCGTCGTCCCCGGCACCACCGAGCCGTTCGCCTCGGCCGACGACGCGCGCGCCTACGCGAAGAAGATCGGCTACCCGGTGATGCTCAAGGCCTCGGGCGGCGGCGGCGGCAAGGGCATGCGGCGGGTCGACCGCGAAGACGACCTCGACTCCGCCTGGCGCACCGCGCGGAGCGAGGCGATGAGCGCGTTCGGCAACGACTCCGTCTACCTGGAGAAGTTCCTCGACCAGCCGCACCACGTCGAGATCCAGGTGTTCGCCGACACCCACGGCAACTGCATTCACCTGAACGAGCGCGAGTGCAGCGCGCAGCGGCGCAACCAGAAGGTCGTCGAAGAGACGCCCTCACCGATCCTCACTCCGCAGATGCGCGCGGCGATGGGCGAGGTGGCGGTGAAGGCGGCCAAGGCGGTCGGCTACGTCGGCGCGGGCACGGTCGAGTTCCTCGTCGACGCCAAGCGCAACTTCTACTTCCTCGAGATGAACACCCGGCTCCAGGTCGAGCACCCGGTGACCGAGTGGGTGACTGGCGTCGATCTCGTCGCCTGGCAGCTGCACGTCGCGCAAGGTGGCGTGCTGCCCTTCCTCGAGCCGATTCACCCGCGCGGGCACGCCATCGAGGTGCGCGTCTACGCGGAGGATCCGTCGACCAACTTCATGCCGTCTCCGGGGAAGATCGTCGAGCTGCGCACCCCGAGCGGGCCCTTCGTTCGCGACGACTCGGGCGTCTACGCCGGGTACACCGTGCCCAACACCTACGATCCGATGATCAGCAAGCTCTCGGTCTGGGCCCCGACGCGGACCGAGGCCATTCGACGCGCCCTCCGCGCGCTCGACGAGTACGTGGTGAAGGGCATCACCACCAACATCGCCTACCTCAAGGGCATTCTCTCGCACCCCGAGTTCCAGCGCGGCGACTACGACACCGGCTTCTTGGGCCGTGAGCACCAGACGTTGCTCGGGCAGGCGAAGCCAGCGCTCACCCAGGTCGCGATGATCGCCGCGGCGCTGCAGAAGCACCATCGACTCTCGGCGAACGCCAAGCAGACCACGACGGCCGCCGCGGCGGCGACGAGCGCCTGGAGAACCTCGGGCCGGCGGCTCGGCAGCTGGAGGAAGGCCTAAGCCATGTCTCGCGCGACCCGTTACCTGGCGAAGGATCTCCTGAAGGCGAAGAGCCCACCTGCGACCCTCGATCTCGAGCCGCTGGGCGACGAGCGCTTCGCGGTCACCGTCGAAGGCCAGCGCCTCGAGGTGGAAGCGCAGCAGCTGCCGGGTGGAGCGATGACGTTGCGCCTCGGCGCGACCACCTTCACTGTCGAGTTCGAAGAGCGCGGCGACGAGACCGGCGTGCTGGTGAAGGGCCAGGTGAGCCGCTTCGACGTCGTCGACGAACGCACCCACCAGCTCCGCGCTGCGAACGCCACCTTCGAGGTCGAAGGCCGGCAGACCATCACCTCGCCGATGCCGGGCAAGGTGGTGAAGATCTTCGTGAAGGCCGGCGACGCGGTGAAGGAAGGGCAGGGGCTCGTCGTCGTCGAGGCGATGAAGATGGAAAACGAGCTCAAGTCTCCCAAGGCCGGCACCGTCATCGAGGTCGTCGCGCAAGAAGGCCAGACCGTGGAGAACGGCGCGAAGCTCGTCGTCGTCGAGTGACTTGACGCTTCAGTCGGTGTCGGTCGCCGCGAGCACGAGGAGCGTCACGCCGTCGCTGCGGAGGCAGGCCACTCCGAGATCCCACGCGACGTTCGCGAAGAAGCGCCCGTTGAAGAACAGCCACCAGCTGCAGCGCGCCGCCTCGGCGACGACCTCCTCGACCTCGAGCGCGTCGTCATCGCGGCAGAAGGCGCTCACCGACCGAAACGCCGAGCGCCGCGCGCGCGCGTTGCCTTCCCCACCACCGTAGGCACCGCCTCCCGAGGCCGCGGAGAAGAGCCGGGCGAACACCTCGGGGGCCCCCGTCGGCGCCTGGCTGGTTCGGGCGTCACTCACGCACTCGAGCGGGAGCGAGCGGAGATCGATGGACGGCGGTCGGCGCTCGAGCCGGAACCGCCCCAGGTCCCGCTGGCCCCAGAAGCGCACGGCGTCGTCGAGCGGCTCGGGGGCGAGCTCGGTTCCAACGACGGCAGCTGGAAGGAGATCGGCTTGCGCGCCAGTAGGCGCTCCCCACCCGCTCGAGCTCCACGCATCGACGGAATACCGGCCGAGCACCAACCCGGCCTCGAGCGGAGTCGGCGCCAAAGGGAGCAGGGCGAGCGGGTGCGCCTGCTCGACCAGCTCGTCGCGAAAGACGAGCGCCTCGGGCACCGCGCTCAGATCGAGCCCCGTGCAGACGAGGCTCTGCATCAAACCGGCGAAGAACTCCCGCTGACGAGCGCGCTCGCGCAGCGCGGCGACGAACTCCTTCACGTCCCCGCGCTGCGCCACCATGTCCTCGAGCTCGTGGGTGCGGCCGAACCGCTCGGCACCGAGCTCGATCACGTCGAGGAGCGGCTCGAGCAGACCAGCGGTGAGCGCGAGGCGTCGCACCAGGCGTCGGCCCACGGAGTCGGTCAACCAGGTGCGCGGGCATTCGTTCAACGCCACGGCGAGCCGAACGAGCTCGTGCCGTCGTCCTCGGGCGACGAGGGCATCGACCTGCCGCCACGCCTCGAGCGAGGACTCGGGGCTCGTCTGAACCAGCGCGACCAGGCCCTCGATCGACTCGCTCATCGCCTCGTCGCCGTCACCGCCACCACCTTCGAGAACGGCCCGGGCACGAGCCCATCGCGCGCGGTCGCCTCGAACCCATGCCGCTCGAGCGCCACCTTCACGTCGGGCCAGGTGAAGGTCAGGTAGAACATGATGAACGGCGGGTGCACCAACGCGTTGCGCAGGTGCATCACCGCGTTGAAGCCACGAGCAGCCCACCACACGGGCGAGCGGGCGGTCGGCATCGGGGTGGTGAGGAAGACGAACCGGCCGCCGGGCACCAACGCCCGAGAGACGCCATCGAGCAGGAGCGCTTCGTCCTCGCCGACGAAATGACCGAAGGCGCCCGCGCTGGTGACGAGCTCGAACTCGCTGGAGAACGGCAGACGCCGCGCGTCGAGCTTCATCAACTCGGGCCGAGGCCCCAGCCGCCGGCGGGCTTCGTCCAGCATGCCCTGCGAGAAGTCGACGCCCACCAGGCGGCCGGTGACGTGCGGTGCGAGGTGGGCCAGCTGCGCGCCGGTTCCACAGGCGACGTCGAGGGCCCTCGGCACCGGCCCAGCCGAGAACACGTGCGCGAAGAAGGGCCCCAGCAGCGCGTCGGGGGTGCGAAACGGGGTGACGTCGAACTTCTGCGCGAGCAGGTCGTAGCCGTGCTCGGTCGACGACAGCGCCTGCTGCGCGAGCTCCCACAAGGAAGGGCCGTCTCGATGGAACATCACTTCCACCCGTTGAAGATCAGCTTGAAGCTCACCGATCGCGAGCCCCACTCGCTCAGGAGCATCGACTCGGTCGATCGCTTCACGCATTCCTTGAGCGGCGGTGGCAGCTGTTGTCGGAGCGGGGGCCCGAGGCGGTTCGCCGCTCGCCCGTCCTTCGAAGAGGGAACGATGAGCGCCCCGTCGACGGTGCACGAACTCACTCCACTGGAGTTCACGAACGCCGTCACCTCCACCGCCCCGCGGTAGTCCTTCAGCTCGCCGAGCAGGTCGAAGTAGCAGCGCTGGAACCGCAGCTTCGTCGCTTCGAGCACCGCGAGCACCTCGTTGACCGGCACCTGCTCACCGCGGCCGAAGCTGTTGACGTTCGCGAAGTACACGTCGAGGTTGGCCGGATCGGCGTGGTCGTGCGGCTGGATCACCACCGGTGCGATCGGCCACTCGAGGGTCTCGCGAACGAGCGGCGAGGCGAGGGTCTCGACGGCGACGGGCTCGTGTACGACGGGCGTCAGGAAGGGCACCTCGGGCTCGGGCACGGCGACCGGCGGGGCAGGGGTCAGCTCGGGACGGCTGTCTTCGGGAGGCGGCACGCTGCGATCGGCGACGAAGAAGGCGCCGAGCGCCGCGAGGAGGAGCACCACGACGAGGCCGACGATGGCG
>Ga0268298_10006603_pt1 | contig 10485 bp, 2 predicted proteins | sample WWTPWeurt_MetaG_FD_194462 | JGI IMG/M metagenome (GOLD analysis project Ga0268298, IMG submission 194462) | Activated sludge microbial communities from WWTP in Nijmegen, Gelderland, Netherland - WWTP Weurt | ecosystem: Engineered > WWTP > Aerobic digester > Activated sludge | place: Netherlands... | reverse complement strand
CGGATCGAGCGAGCTCGGGTAGGCCCCATGCGCTAAGCGATATACCGCCAAGGCGCGCTTCACCACCTGGAGCTGAGTGCCGGCCAGGTGCTCTTCGGTCGGCGCGGGACGATACGTCAGCGAGCTACCAAAGGAGATGCCGAGCTGGCGGCCGTCGATGCCGAGCAGCATGGTGAGCCCGATCAGGCCCAGCGCAACATAGGTTGCAGTTCGGAGCGCCAGGCCTCCCCAGCCGAGGCGATCCAAGAAGCGCTCCTTCTTGGGCTCGAAGGACTGGCGCGGTTCGAGGAGGCGGACGAAGCCCTGCGATACCAGGGTCAGGATGGCGCGGCAGGTCTCGAACTCCCCGAGGCGGGAGATGTGGATCAGCTTCTGGACATCGCGGCCGTCGCCCAGGAGATCGTAGACGCGGCGCTCGTTGTCCCCGAGATCCACGTCCTCTTTGGGCGGCGCGGGCTTGCTGCTCTCGCCGTCGAAGCCGAAGAGATCGAGGTCCGCGCTGACTTGATCCTTGGGCGGTGGCAGCGGCTTGATCCGCTCGGGGATCACGCCGTAGCTGGGCATTCGCTTTCGCACCAGCGGCCACTCGTCGATCATCCGGAGGCCTTCCATGAGGATGCTCTCCGCGCGGATGGCGTCGACGCCGTCGTCGGTGGGGACCGTATCGGTCTGCTCGAACTCGTAGGTGCCGTTCTCCCAGGTGAAGAGCCGGAACACCGTCTCCGTCATCTGCAGATAGGCGAAGGCGCGGATCTCCTTGGCCGTCACCAGATCGAGATCGGTCAGAACCGTGCCGATCTTCTTGAGCGTGCGCTCCTGCTCCTTGAGCGCTTGGTCGAGCTCCTCTTTGGTGAGGACCTCGGCGTTGAGCAACATCGATCCCAGCAGGAGGTGTTGGGGGCGCGAGGAGGACTCGGCCCTCACCACCGCGCCCGCTTGGAAGTAGACGCGGACCTCGTCCACCTCGTCGCGGAGGATCAAGACGCCGGTCTTGGCCTGGTGCCCGATCAGCTGAAAGATGTCGGCGATCCCGAAGTCCTTGATTGTGCCCTTGAGCGCCATCGCTTCAGCCTCGATCCAAGGTGCGCTTCAGGGAGTAGGCGATGAGCAAGAAGGCCGCCAGCCCGATGCCGATGAAGTAGGCCTGGCCGAGCTCGATCGACAGCGACCACGCGTGGACGTTGACCCGTGCCCGAAACAGGCTGTGGGCGAAGAGGCCGAGGAACATGGTGAGAACCAGCGTCCCTTCCAAGGGACGGCCGCCGAAGACGTGCCCGGCGCCCGCGATCAGCGACAGTCCGCGCTCTAGCCACCGCTGCCTCGATTGATAGCGCCGGATCGCGTCCTCTTTCTCTAGGCGCATGGAGGGCTCGACGGCGACCGCCTTGAGGAAGATGGAGTGGCACTGATCGCAGAGGCTCTCGACGGTGCGCCTCGGCGCGGGCTGCCCGCACTTGGGGCAGGGCGTGGACAGCGTGGTCTTCTTGCGCCGGGCCAGCGCGAAGGCGATGAGGGACAGCGCCGCGCCGGCGATCGGGAGAACATTCCAGGGCGCCCGGCCGCCGATGACGCTGAAGAGCTCCGCCGTGATGCGCTCGCGATCGCCGGAGTCGACCTCGGACAGCCGGCCCCAGAGGTTGCCTTCCGGGAAGCTCATGTCGACCAGGCGCTGGGCCGTGGATCCCTCGGCCTCATTGTAGTGGGCGGCGAGGGTGGCGTTGATGCGGGAGGCGGCGTCGATGGCGGTCTTGGCATCATCGAAGCGGCTGCGTTCGAGGTGGAGCGTCGCGACGTTCAAGTAGGGCTCGGCGGCGGTTCGGCTGTTGGCCGCCTTGTTGAACTGAGCCAGCGCGAGATCGGTTCGGCGGAGGAGATACAAGACGGTGCCCAAGTTGTTGTGCGCCGCCACGTCGTCTTGGCGGACCTCCAGGGCGGCGCGGTACCATTTCTCCGCGGCCGGGAGGTCGCCGCGCTGACGGGCCCGCAGTCCGAGCAGGAAAGCAGCGTCAAAGTCGCGGCGTTTCTCCTTGGTCACTACGCGGTCGAGCTCGATCTCGGCCTCGGGCGCGAAGGCTTCGGTGGCCAAGGTGGTCAGTCGATCGAGATACGAGCCGTGAAACTGGATCAGCGGCCCTGCCGCCCAGAGAATCACGGGCGAGAGCGCCAGGCCGATCGACAGCGCCAGGCCCACGAGGCGCTCCCGCATCGATTGGTAGAACATGGCGATCGCCAGCCAGGCGATCAGCATCCCCACCAGCCCGACGTTTAGCGCCAGGGGCAGCACTGCGATCTGCGCCAGAATCACGTAGCCCACGCCGATGCCGGCCCACTCCGGGAGTCGCTGAGCGATGTCGTAGGCCACGCACCGCGCGTAGCGGAACGCTTGGATCGCGGTGAAGACCAACGCGACGCCGAGGAGCGTGAGCAAGAGGACCCCGACCACCTCGGTGGCCAGCGCGATCTGGTTGCGGAAGCCGCGGAGGGCAGAGATGGAGGCGGTGACCCCGGCCTGGAGCGCGGCGAATAGCCCTCCGTCGGGCGATTCATAGAGGGCCTTGGCCCGCAGCCACAGTGCCTGGGTCAGGTCGGGTGACAGCCGCAGCGCCGCGTCCAGATCGAGCAGCGCGCGCTTGCTGTCCTTCTTCTCGAGCGCCATGGCCGCGTGGTGCACGAGCGTGCTCGAAGCGAGCGGGAGGTTGGCCGCGCCGACCGAGTCCTTGAGCTCGAAGATATGACCGAGCTCGATGTCGGCGCTGGCGGTGTCGCCCTTGCGCAGGTAGCTCCAGCGCGCCTCCAACCGATCGAGCAGCTCCTCTTGGCCCACTTGGGCGCTGGCGCCGGGGAGCGGCGGCGCCTGAGGGATCGCGACCGGGGGGATCTGCAGCTTGACCTTGGGAAGGTCGGCGCCGGGCGAAGCGGTGCGCGTCGGCCGCGCGGTGGGCACCGGAGCGTGGCCGGCGTCCGGGGGGACGGCGGCGGGCTCCTCACCTTCGCCTTGGGCCCACGATGTTGCAGACCAGGTCGCGAGCAGCGCGACGACGAACGTCACCGCCCCTCGCCGGACCGAGGCTGCCAGAGCAAAGCTCACGGGTTACGCGTACCAAACGTCTGGATGGCCATCAACTTTTGCGGGTGGTCTGAAGTGCGCCGCTCACTCACTCTGCGCGGCTTCAAGCCGGAGCATCAGCTCTTCGTAACCGGGACCGATGAGAAAGGCCTCGATGGCCTCCACCGCTGGGTCGCTCCAATCGACGATGATCCGGGGCTCAGAGCTCTGGTGTCCGATCCAGGGGAGCACGGGCCCAAGCGCCCCCGCCCACAGGACCCCAAAGGTCTCTGCCGCCCGCGCCACCTGGCTCTTCCACACCGCGGCCTCGGCCGAAGACGGGAGGACGCGCAGGGCTTCGCCAAAGGCCTCCACATCAGCCAGGCCCGAGGGGCCGAGCCGGGCGCGCAGCGAGTCGATCGTGGGGTCTGAGGGGCTGTTGTGGTCCGCGGCGCTGAGGATCACGCGTAGCCAGCCGGCGGGATCGGAGGGGTCGCCGAGCTCTGCGCCCAGCAGGCCTCCCAGGCGCAAGACCAGCGCGCTCCTCGCCAAGAGGAAGGAGGCCTCGACCGGATGGCCCAGGGTCACCGCGTCCTCCCCGACCGCGATGATCGGAGGCTCGCCTGGCTCCACGTGGGCGCCGGCCTCTTTGGCGTCGATCTCCACGACGAAGTCGAAGTCGAGGAAGCGGCGCAGCGCGTCGGCTTCACGGGCCAGGACGAGCTCTGGATCGAGGGGGCGCCTCCACTCCGACCCTTCGGAGAGCGTTGGAGGCAGTAGCGCGCAAGCGATGGGGCCGGTGCGGGCCAGCAGGCCACCGAGTGGTCCGCTCAAGGCTCGCCCGGCGACGAGCTTCCAGCCCGCCCGCGGCAAAGGCCGCAGAGACCAGGGCTCAAGCTCGCCCACGCTGAGCTCTGCCTCGGGCCAGCGCGCGCGGATCACCTCCGCGGGGGCCGCCGCGAGCGCACGCGCCTCGGAGGACAAGGCTAGGACCAATGCCTCTAGCGCTTCGCGAGAACGCGGCTTCTCCAGCGCGCGCTGGCGGAGCGCGTCGACGGTGGCACGGCCGCGGTCTTCGGGCGGCGCCAGGGAAGGGCGCTCGGGTGGCGGCGCGAGTGACGGACGCTCGGGCGGCGGCGCGAGGGGCGGCGGCGAAGCGAGGGGCGGCGGCGAAGCGAGGGGCGGCGGCGCGATCGAAGGCCGCCGGGGCGGCGCGATCGAGGGCCGCTCGGGGGGCCCCTCCAGCGAAGCGCCGCTCGGCTCGGGTGCGGGCAACGAAGGTCGGGTCGGCTCCGCGCCCGGAGGGATCGACGGCGGTGTCGCCACCGTGTCCGCTGCCGGAGCGACGGAGGGGGGCGCAGAGACCAGACGGATCGGCGGCAAGGACGCGGGCCTGGTGGCCTCCGGAGTCGCGCTGGGCGGCGGAGCCAGGGCGATGGGAGCACGAAGCACCGTCGGCTCCTCGCGCCGGTGAGAATCCTCGACCAGCCGAGGACCCTCCGGCACCGCCTCGAAGGGCGGCGAAGCCGGCGCCACGGTCATCTCGATCGTGCGCGGCGGCGTGAAGCTCCCCTCGAGCGACAAGGAGGTCACGGTCTCGCCTTCCGACTCGTAAAACGGCGGCGGTTCAGCGGGGCTCAGCGCCGAGACGGAGTCCGTCGCCGCGGGCTCCTCTTCGGCGCTGACCTCGGGCGGCACGACGACCAAATGCTGCACCGTCCTCGGATCGCGCCGCTCGGCCTCGGGCATCACATCGATCGTCGTCTCGGGCTTCACCGAAGGCAGTCGGGTGCGGGTCTCGACGTCTTCTCCCCAGGCCGGAGGTCCCGAAGGACGATCGCGCACCAGCGACACCGGCCGCTCCGATGCGGGGGCCGGTACCATCGTCAGGTCCTCATCCTCAGGCTCACCGCCCTCCTCGCGGGCTCGCTCCAAGGCCCGGCGTCGATCGTCGGGCTCCCCGAGCGCCTCGCCCAGCGACCGCCAAAAGGCCACTCGGGCGTTGGGGCCGAGGAGGCGCGCGCGCGCTTCGGCAGCTAGCCACACGCGCCCGCTCTCACGGACGCCCTTCTTCAGCAGCCCCTCGAGCTCGGCCTCGAGCGCGGTGGGGCCGAGGTCGGCGCCGAGCTCGTCGAAGCGATCTTGAGAGGCCAGGAGGAGCCGCAGGTGATCGCGGGCCGATTCACAGCTCGGATCGACCGCCAGCGCGCTGCGGTACTCACGCTCGGCCGCGACTCCGTCGCCGAGCTTCCACTCCAGCGCTTCGCCCAGCTCGGCGAGGGCCCGAGCCCGCTGCGCGTCTAGGCCGGTGCGCTCGGCTTGCCGGCGCAAGATCTCCACATAGAGGTCGTAGCGCTCTTCCTCCAGAAACAAGACGCGGAGCCGTTCGAGCGCTGCCGGCTCCATCTCGGCGGGACCCTCTTTGGTCACCAGCTCGAGGAGCATCACGGCGCCCTCGGCCTCGTCGCGCACCGTCCGGTACTGATCGGCCAAGGTTAGCAACACTTCGGCTCGATCGACGCTGCCCCGGGCGAGGCGAGGCCACAGCGCTTCGCCGGCGGCGATCTGGCGCTCGGGCGGGAAGCTCTCCTTCTCGGCCCAGATGGCGCGGAGCTCGTCGAGGCCTAGATTCTCGGCCAAATCGCCGTAGCGATCGACCGCCAGGTAGAGCCCGCGCAGGGCCTTTCGGCTGGCCTCATGGGTCGAGCGGATCGCGAGGGCCGCCAAGTACTCTCGCTCGGCCGAGTCCCCATCACCTAGCCGCCACTCTAGCGTCTCGCCGATCCGGAAGTGGAGATCGGCCCTCCGCTCCGGTTCCTCAGTGCGGATCAACAGGCGCCGCAGGTACCCGATCTGGGTCTCGTAATCTCGCGTCTGCTCGGTGAGCCGGATCCCGAGCTCGATCAACGCATCGAGCGGAGTGGTAGCGCCCGCAGGCGAGTTCAGCCCGTCGCTCACGGGCCAGGACCCGTCGAATGGGCTCGACTCGGCGCGATCCATCGTGACGTGGTTGGCGCGCTCCAGCTGCTGCTCGAGGTGGAGCTGATGCTCGTGGTCGAAGCCTTCGACCAGGGTCAGCACCTCGCGCAGCTCAGCCTGGGCGCCCAGCGGATCTTCCAGCGGCCCGCGGGCCAGCTGCACCCGGCGCCAGGTGGCGAGCACCCGCTCCACCGGATCGGTCGCGACCTCAGCCAACCGCCCCAGCGACAAGAACTCGTCCTCGAAGCGCCGCAGCAATCGAGCGTAGACGGCCAGCCGACGATGCGGGGCAGCCGAGCGGGGCGCGGCGCGGGCGACCTCGCGCGAGATCTCCAGCGCGCGTCCGATGATCGCCGGCGAGGGCACGCGGGGGGAGCCCTCGTGCGCGTCCTCCATCGGCGCCAGCACCTCCGCCGCTGAGAGCTGTAGGTTCGCCCGCTCCTCTGGGTCGGTCGCCGCGTTGGCGTCGTCGAGCAGCGCCTCCGCCAGCTCCTGGGTGGCGTTGAAGCCGAGCAGCAAGTGCCGACGAAACATGCGCGGTTCGAGCGCTTCAGGATCGGCGCTGATCGCCGCCCGCACCCGGTGCAGCGCGGCCATGGGCTGGGCCAAGCGCTCGTCGAGCATACGAGCGGACTCCAGGTACAACGCCGCTTTGGCGGCGCCTTGGCTCTGCTCAGCGCGCCGCGCGAGGTGTGCCGCCAGCTCGTCGAAGCGACCGAGCTCAGCCAGCAAGGTCGATATGCGCTCGTCAGCCTGGGCGCCGACCCCCGACCCATCCGCGGCCAAGGCTCGGGCCCGGCGCAGCGTGGCGAGCACCGCCTCCCGGGGCTGACCGGAGCGGGACTCGATCTCGGCCTTGCTCATCAAGCGCTGTGCCGCCACCTCCGGGGACGACATCCCGGCCCAGCGCTCCAGCACCTCCGACAACAGCCCGTCATCACCGACGGCGCGGGCCCGGCGCTCCAGGCGCTCCAGGCTGCGCGCCAAGATCTCGCGGGGGGCTTGCTCGCGGCTGATCACCGCGCGGTCGTGGAGCACCGCCTGCGGGGCGAGGCCCAACTGATCGAAGGCGGTCGCCGCTTCGGCGTGGAGCGCGGTGGCGTCTGCTCCGGTGGCGTCGACCAACAAGGCTCGGCGAGAGCGGGCCCGGGCCGCTGCATCGAGGCGCCCGATGCGCTCGGCTTCCTCGGCGAGCTGAGCCGCCACCTTGGTCGAGCGCGGCAGCTCATCGAAGGCCAGCTCCAGCATGTCCACCGACTCGCTCCAGCGGCCCAGCTCGGCCAGCAGGGCTGCCCGCTCGAGGTGGAGGCGCTCGCGCTCCGCGTCCGGAACCTGGGCCAGGAGCCGCCGTTCGAAGGCCGCCAAGCGCTTGGTCGGGTCCTTGGTGCGGCGGGCGATCGCGTCCAGCGCGCGGTGGGCTCGCTCGGTCGCCCCGGCGCCCACCGGATCCCGCTCGGCGATCGCCAGCGCTCGCTCCAGCTCCGGTTCGGCTTGATCGTCGCTGCCCGCGGCTTCAAAGGCCCGCGCCGCGCTCAGGTGGCGCTCGACCGCGTCGCGCGGGACCTGGGCGACCCACGTCGCGCGACGGCGCTCGAGGAAGCCGAGCGCGCGATGTCGACCTTCTACCGCCAGCAGCTCGGCGAGGCGCGCGGCCAGGCCGAGGAGGCTGGGCTCGGGCAGCTCCTCGGGCGGCACGCGGGATAGCGCCGCCTCGATCGCGGCGATCTCGGCGGCGCGATCGCCGCTGGCCCGCGCCAGCTCCGCGAAGGCGCGATCGTTGGCCAAGAGCCCGGGGCCATCGGAGCGATCCAGGAGCAGCTCGCTCCTCCGCTCGAGCAGGGCGCTGGCCTCGTCGAAGCGCTTGAGCGCGACCAGGATCTCCGCGGCCTGCGCCAGCGCCTCGAGGTCGGGCAGACGGCCGCGGACGTGGGGATCGAAGGCCGCCAAGGCCTCGCTCAGGTGACCCAGCGAAAAGAGCACTTTCCCGCGCTCGAGATCCAGCTTGCGCCGCCGCTCGAGCGGGGCGCCCTCGGCTGCGCGCTCCAAGATCCCGAGCGCACGAGCGTCGTCCCCGGCCGCTCGCAGCGCGGCGATCACCAGCGCTAACACGTCCTCGTGATCGGGCCTCTCCCGCAGCACCGGCTCCAGCGCCACGACCGCTTCGCGCGCGCGCCCGAGGTCGAGCAAGATCTTGGCGCGCTCCACCGAGAGCTCGAGTCTCCGCGCCGGCTCAACCGCCAACGCCAAGCGCCGCTCGATCGCGGCCGCCCGTTCCAGGGGGGAAACCGAGAGGAGCAGGGCCGCCTCGGCCAAGGCGCTGCTGGTGGGCAAGCTCAGCTCGAGCTCGGCCACCTTCTTTTTGAGCGCGCCGGTGTCCTCGGGGCGCGCGTGCTTGGCGGCCTCCAGCAGGGCCTCCGCGCTGCCGGCGCGATCATGGTGGTAGAGCCGACGGTCGGCCCAGCGGGACCACAGAAATGACAGCGCCCCTCGGCGGTGCACCCGCAGGTACAGCGCGGCGAGCGCCTCGTAGGCCGGGGTGCAGTCGGGGTCCTTGGTCAGGGCCGCCTCGTAGTGCTCGATCGCCTCGAGCTCCCGGCCCGGCTCGGCCGCGGCCAAGGCTCCTCCGCGCAAGCGCAAGCTGAGTTGCGTCGCTTCGGAGACCGCGCTGCGGAGGCGAGGCTCGGTTCGCAGCAGGCGCACGGCGCGCCCGGTGGCCTCCAGCGCGATCACCGGATCTTGGGCCCGGATCGCCAGGTCGGCGAGGTGCTCGACGACCGCGGCGCTGGTCGGGTCCAGCTCGCTGGCCCGGCGAACGCGGGCGAAGGCCGCCGGCAGGTCCAGGTTGGCCCATACGTCCGCGATCAAGAGCGAGAGCTCGGCGGCGCGGGCTCGTTGACCCTGACGCTCGGCGATCCCCACCAAGCGCTCGAGGATCGCCGCTGCCCGGCGGGGGTCACCTTGGAGCAGCAGGCTCTTGGCCAGGCCTTCGAGCGCGCCCGGATGGTCCGGCGCGAGGCGCAACGCGCGCTCGTATTCGCGCTTGGCCTGGATGGCGTCTAGACCCTCGCGGAGAAAATCGGCCACCAGGAGGTGGGCCTGGATTCGGTCGGCATCCTTGGTCGCGATCTTGGCCCAGCGCCGGCCGACCCCGACCAGCGCCGGCGATCGCAGCTCGGCCAAGGCCTGGGTCAAGAGCGCCAAGACCTCGGGGTCGTCGCCGAGGACGAGCAGCGCGGCCTCCAGGCGCTCGACGCGCGGCAGGCCCACTTCGGCGTGCGCCGCGGCGAGGAGGCACATCCCTGCTTCGATCTGGCGGTGCGCGGCCTGGAAGCTCACCGTGGCCTCTTCGAGGTAGCTCACCGCGCTGCTCTGATCGCCCTCCCGCGCGAGGAGGCCGCTCTTGACCGCCAAAGCCACCGGCGATCCCGGATGCAGCCGCAGCTCGTCGGCGATCAGATCAGCCGTGTCGAGGTGGAGCGAGGGCACGGAGGCACCCAAAAACAGGAGCCGATCGAGGAGCAGCGGCGGCCCGCCGTCGGCGTCGAGCTCGGCGCGGAGCTCCGAGAAGGCCCGCACGGGGTCGGTGGGTCGTCTCCCCGACAGGAAGCCTGCGGCGTCGGCGCGGGCGAAGCAGCGCAGCGAGTCCTCGGCGAAGGCCGGGTCTTCCGCCGGCAGCAGCACCTCATCTGGCTCGGAGCCGGCGATGACCACCAGTTTGCCGTCGGTGCTGAGGTAGGCTCGGCTCACGTCCACGCCCGCGTGCTGCGGGAGCTTCCACCCGGCCCGGGGAAACAGCGCCAAGAGCAGCGGCGCGACGACGTCGACCGCGAGCTCTTCATCGCTGGCGCTCAGGCGCGCGGCCCGGGGCAGGGGGGCGCGCTCCACGGCGTCGGCCAGCGCTGCGAAGACGGCGTCGGGTGGGCCGAGCCAGGAGCCTACGCGCAGCGCCTCGAGCCCGACCACGCGGAGCTGCCCCGAGCGGCCGGGGAGCAGCAGCAAGCGGCGCAGCTCTCGGGCGGTGGCGGGACCGTCGGCGATGCGGGCCGAGAGGTTGAGGCGACCCCCGGACCCATCGAGGCTGATGCCCTGCACTGGGCCGCGCAGCGCTTGGCTGAGGGCCTGGGTCAGCGCCGGCGGATCGATCTCGATCACTACGCTCTGAAGGCGGCTCGAGTGGTGCTGAAAGCGCGCCGCGCCTCCCGAGAGATCGACGGGGAACTCGACGCCGGGGACCAAGACCTCCAGCGCTCGCACGCGAACACCGCGCCCCAGCGCGTGGTCCTCGAGCACGAGATACACCCGCCCGTCGCGCAGGCTGAGCTTCAGCGCGAGGGGGGGCTCATCACCCCGCGGAGGCATCGGATCCTCCGCGCGGCTCCCGGGGGCACCGGCCACTGCACCGAGTTATGTACGGGGCCAAGCTGGGCGCAACCTGCGGCCTCCCTCAAATCGAGGGAACG
>Ga0268298_10006600_pt1 | contig 10487 bp, 10 predicted proteins | sample WWTPWeurt_MetaG_FD_194462 | JGI IMG/M metagenome (GOLD analysis project Ga0268298, IMG submission 194462) | Activated sludge microbial communities from WWTP in Nijmegen, Gelderland, Netherland - WWTP Weurt | ecosystem: Engineered > WWTP > Aerobic digester > Activated sludge | place... | reverse complement strand
CATACGGCAGCGCCGGCACACGCGCCTCTCCATGTGGGGACTGTGGTTCCTGGTAGCGATACCTACGCTGCTCATCCTGACGTGTGGAATCCTGATCCTCGTCTATCAGCAGTCGGTCTTCGAGGTCGTGATGGGCCTGTCTTTGGTGATCTTCTGCGGCGCCCTAGGGGCCGGCGTGACGCTGGTGGTCATCGGGATCCGCCTGGATCGCAAGCTCTCGGCATTGCAGATGGACTTCGTCTCCAAGATCTCCCACGAGCTCAAGACCCCGCTCACCTCCATCCGCATGTTCGTCGAGACGCTGCGCCTCGGCCGGGTGAAGGATCCGGCCAAGGCCGACGAGTGTCTCGAGGTCATCGCCAAGGAGACCGATCGCCTATCGGTGTTGATCTCTCGCCTGCTCTCCTGGGGTGCGATGGAAGCAGGTGCCTACAAGATTGCCCTGGTCGAGGTGGAGCCGGAGCGGTTCATCAAGGCCACCCTCGACGCCTTCTCCCCCCAGCTGCTCGCCGCCAAAGGCAGCCTGACCTCCTCGATCCCCCCGGAACTACCCCGGGTGCAGGGGGACGTCGCCGCCCTCACCGACGCCTTGATGAACCTGCTGACCAACGCCATCCGCTACGGCGGGGAGCAAAAGAAGATCGAGGTCTCGGCCAAGAAGCGCGGCGACAACGAAGTCGAGATCTCGGTCCGCGACTACGGCATCGGCATCGAGATTCAACATCAGCGCCGCATCTTCGATCGCTTCTACCGAGCGGATGAACGCTACTCTCGCGCGGTGGGCGGCACCGGCCTCGGCTTGGCGATCGCGCAGCACATCGTGGTGGCCCACCGCGGACGGATCGAGGTGAAGAGCCGCCCCGGGGAAGGCAGCACCTTCACGATCGTGCTACCCGTGGCCGAGCCAACGGCGCGGGCTGAAGAGCCCGCTTCAGTGATGAAGGACGAGGTTATCAGGTCATGACTGCCGGGCGGATCTTGGTCGTGGAAGACGACCCCTCGATCGTTCAGGGGCTCACGCTGAATCTCACGATGGAAGGCTACGAGGTAGCGGTGGCTCAAGATGGCGTCGAGGCCGTCGAGCGCTTCGCGAGCGACCGCTTCGACCTGGTGATCCTGGATCTGATGCTCCCGCGCATGAACGGCCTCGAGGTCATCGAGGCGATCCGGCGGCGCGACGCGGAGCTCCCCGTGCTGTTCTTGTCGGCGCGCGATGCGCAGGCGGACAAGGTAAAGGCGCTCGAGCTCGGCGGCGATGACTACATCACCAAGCCCTTCGGCCTGCCGGAGCTCCTGGCCCGCATCCAGGTGGCGCTACGGCGCACCAAGAAGGTGGGTGACACGATCCAATTTGGGGAGGTGACCATCGATCTCGGCGCGCGTCGCGTGGAGCGGACCGGGCAGACGGTCGAGCTCACCTCTAGAGAGTATGACCTCCTGATCTTCCTCCTCCGCAGCAAGGGTCGGGCCCTCACCCGTGCCCAGATCCTGGGCGGCGTGTGGGGCGACAGCTACGACGGGACCGAGCGCACCGTGGACAACTTCGTGGCGCGGCTGCGCACGAAGCTGGAAAAAGACCCCGAGCATCCCCAGCACATCGAGACCGTCCGCGGGGTCGGATACCGCTTTGAACAGGGTCAAAGACCGTGACGGAACCATGACATTGCTTCGCTAACTTTCCTTCGTGGACTGGTCCATTAGAACTCGCTCTCACCCCGAAGACAGCTACGGGTTCGGCGCAGCCCCCTACGTTGCCTTCCACCTCGCGGCCGTCATCGGCGTGTTCCTCGTGCCCTTCGCCTGGAAGTGGGTGCTGCTCGCGCTGGCCTACTACTACCTGCGCATGTTCGGCATCACCGCCGGCTATCACCGCTACTTCGCCCATCGCGGCTACAAGACCGGGCGGGTGTTCCAGTTCCTGCTAGCCCTGCTCGGAACGTCGGCGATCCAAAAGGGCGTGCTGTGGTGGGCCGCCCATCATCGCCACCACCACAAGCACTCGGACGACCCTCAGGACGTGCACTCGCCGCGGCAGCGCGGCCTGTTCTACGCGCACACGGGGTGGATCCTCTCAAAGCGCTTCGACGAGACGCGCTACGATCGCATCAAGGACTTCGCGCGCTACCCCGAGCTGGTGTGGCTCAACGAGCACTGGCTGTTGGTCAACGCCATTCAGGGCGTAGGCATCTGGGCGATCTTCGGCTGGACCGCCCTGGTCTGGATCTTCTTGGTGAGCACCGTGGTGCTGTGGCACGGGACCTTCACCATCAATTCGCTGTGCCACCTCTTCGGACGGCAACGGTATCAGACCACCGATGACAGCAAGAACTCCTTCATCCTCGCCCTGATCACGATGGGCGAAGGCTGGCACAACAACCACCACTACTATCAGAGCACCGCGCGCAACGGCTTCTTCTGGTGGGAGCTCGACCTATCCTATCTGGTGCTCAAAGCGCTCTCGGTCTTCGGCGTCGTCTGGGATCTGCGGCAACCGCCGGCCTGGGTGCTGAAGAACGAGCCGGCGCCGGGCCGCGTGGATCGCGCCGACAAACCGGCCGAACGACCGCCCGAGCAGCTGGCCGCCTGATCGTCGATCGGCCCGATATTTCGGCTGCGCGGCCGGCCCGTGCCGGGTAGCTTCGGCCGGTGTCCTTCCTGCGTTCGACCATCGCCCGCGCCCGCCTCGGTTTCGGCGTCGCCCCGCTGAGCGAACGCTGGGGCGCCGACCGCGGTCAGCCGATCCATCGCCGCTACATCGAGCAGTTCCTCGGACGCCATCAGCTCGACGTGCGCGGCCGCTGCTTGGAGTTCAACGATCGGCGCTACACGGACCAGTTCTCGGGCGGGCGGGCGACCACAATCGACGTGATCCACATCGACGATCAGAACCCGGAGGCCACGATCGTCGCTGACCTCACCAAGCCAAACGATCTCGCCGACGGAGCCTTCGACACCATCATCTGCTCCCATGTGCTGCACATCGTGTTCGACCTGGGGGCGATCGTCCGCGAGATGCACCGGATCTTGGCTCCCGGCGGGACGCTGCTGGTCGCGGTGCCGGCGATCAGTATGGCCGGCCCGGAGTATCCGGAGCTGTGGCGCTTCACGCCCCTCGGGCTGCGGAGGACGCTAGAATTGGCCTTCCCGTCCGAGGCGGTGGAGGTGGTGGCCTTTGGGAGTTCCCTGACCGCGGCGGCCGAGATCCGAGGGGTGGTGGCCGAAGAGCTGCGGGAGGCGGAGCTGGATCAGCATGACCACCGGTTCGCGGTGGAGGTTTGCGCGAAGGTTCGGAGAGGGTAGCCTGAGCCAATGGCGCGCCTGCTCCTGGTCGACGACGACGCCATGCTCGCCGAGTCGCTGGCCATCGCGCTGAAGCAGGAGGGCCACGAGGTCACCCTCCTCGGAGACGGTAGGGCGGCCTTGGCCCACGTCCTCCGCGCCCCGCCGGAGCTGCTCATCTCCGACGTGAACATGCCGGGCCTCGATGGCTTCCAGCTCACCAAGAAGCTCCGAGACGCGGGCTTTCTCGCGCCGATCTTGATCCTCACCGCGCGCGATGGCGAGATCGACGAAGCGCTGGGCCTCGAGCTGGGCGCCGACGATTACGTCCAAAAGCCTGCCAGCGCGCGCGTCCTGCTGGCGCGGATTCATGCCTTGCTGCGGCGAGAGACGCTGCGCCTCGACGCCCGGGCCGCCACCAGCGCCATCCAGGCCGGCCTCCTCTGCGTCGATCCGGAGCGGCTCGAGGCCACCTACCAAGGACAGCCGCTCTCCCTCACGCTCACCGAGCTCCGGATCCTCGAGTGCCTGGCGCGCCGGCCGGGGGTGGTCCAAAGCCGGGGTCAGATCCTGGAGCAGATCCGCGGCGACGGGACCCACGTGGCCGACCGCCTGATCGACACCTATGTCCGGCGCCTCCGGAAAAAGCTGGCCGACCTCGGCGCCGACCCCGACCCCATCGAGACCATGATCGGCGCCGGCTACCGCTGGGCCCGGGGATGAATTTCTCGGTAGGCAGCCTCCGCTCGCTGCGCCTGCGGGCGGTGATCACCGTCGTCTTGGCGCTGTTTTTGCCGCTGTTTCTCTACACTCTGCTGCGGCGTTTCGACTGGGCGCCCGATGAGATCGCCCAGCTCACCTGGTGGTCGGCGCCGCTGGTGCTGCTGCTCGGGCTCTGGCTGGGGTGGCGCATCGTCTCCCCGGTCGAGGCGCTGACCCGTCAGGTCCTCGAGAAGCAGCACGAGGCCCTGCCCCGCCCTGACCTCGATCTGGGGCGCAGCGATGAGCTTGGCGATCTGGCCTCGGGGATGAACCACCTGCTCGGGCGGCTGCGCGAGCGGCGCGTCGAGGAGGAGCGGATGATGGGCGACCTGGTCCACACCATGAAGAGCCCGGTCGCGACCGTGGCGGCGGCGGCCGAGACCTTGAGCCGGCCGGACCTGGAGGAGACCACCCGCCTGCGCCTGGCCACCCTGCTCGGCCAAGCTGCCCGCTCGATGGACCAGACCTTGTCGGGGCTGCTCGAGATCGCGCGGGCCGAGGCCGGGATGCCCCAAGAGCCGCGGGAGCGCTTCGATCTCCAGGGGCTCGTCCGGGAGATCGCCCGGCAGGTCTCGCAAGATCCGCGGCACGCCGCCCTGCGGTTCGAGCTCGAGCCAAGCGCTGCGGCGCTCAGCGTCTCCGCGGTGCCGGCCCGCGTGGAGGCCGCGCTGCGCTCGCTCCTCGAGAACGCCTGTGACTTCGCGCGCCAGGTGGTCGAGCTCCGGGTCCGTCAGGAGGGGACCTTCGCAGTCCTCGAGGTGGTCGACGACGGGCCGGGGGTAGCGCCGGAAGACTCCGCTCAGATCTTCGATCGCTTCTACTCCACCAGGCGCCCGCGGGGCGGGACCGGCCTCGGCTTGGCCCTGGCCAAGGCCATCGCCGAAGGTCATGGCGGATCCCTGGTCTACGAGCGGAGCGCCGAGCGCACCCGCTTTCGGCTGGCCCTTCCGGCCTGATTCACCCGGCGTTCACCGCAGATTCGCCGAGGATTCAAGCCTCGCTCGCGCCCAGCTCAAGCCGCGGGTGTTGGATAGGGTCATGGATACATTCATCACCCTGCTCGATCTCGCCAACGGTCGCCCCTTCAAGGCCGAGGATGATGGGCGCGCGCGCCGGGCTCAGCTCGTCGTCTTGTCCCTGCTCACCGCGATCTTGGCTTCGGCGGTCTGGGGCCTCGCGGCCGGCAGCAAGGCCCCGCTCCTGGCGGTCGCCAACCTCTACAAGGTCCCCATGGTCGTCCTGCTCTCCGCCTTGTGCGCGGTGCCCGGCGGCCTCTTGGCCTGGAAGCTCTGCTCTTCCCCGCTGCGCCCAAGCGAGCTGCTCGTCAGCTTCGCCACCTCCATCATGAGCGGCACCTTGGTGATGGCGGTCTTGGCCCCGCTGATCGCCCTGTACTACCAGACCAGCGCCTGGATGGGGCCGATGCTCGGCCTGGCCTCGACCTTCACCGCGCTCACGGTGGCCACCGTGACCTTCCTGCGCGGCGTGCTGCGGCGCGCTCCCCCCAAGGTCTCGCGGGGCCAGGTGCTGTTTCCGGCGCTGGTCTTCGTCTTCCTCCAGATCGCTACGCTGGTGCAGTTCATCGCGGTGGCCTCGCCCATCCTGCCCGAGAACACGGTCTTCGACGGCGGCATCGATCAGATGGTGGGCCACTGACATGCTCGTCGCGATGCTCACCCTGGCGCTCCTCCCGGGGCAGATCGACGCGGCCCACAGCGAGGTCACGGTGGAGCCCGCGCAGCTCCGCGTGGAGAGTCGCTGGGTGCTGAGCACCGCGGGCGATCTTCCGCTCACCGTGCCGCTGGTCGAGCCGCTGGAGGCTGAGCTGAGCCCCGAGGGCGACGGGCTGAGCGCCATTCGCGACCGAGACGGCCGCTTGGTCGCGCTGCGGATCGGGAGAGAGGCTGGGCGCTATCAGCGGGCCCGCCTGCTCGTCGAGCCGCGGTTTCTCCTCAGCCGGCGAGCGGGAGTGCTGAGGGTGCCTACCCCGGTGAGCAACCTGGGGCATCGCGTCCACTTGGTCGCTCCTTGGCGCTTTCGCCCCGACGAGCAGGGTCCGCTCGCGCTCGGGCTCCGCAGCTTGGCGCCGGCGGGCTTTCCAGAGGGCCCGCTCGATGAGGCGCTGGCTGCGTCGGGGCTGCGCCGACCGGAGGCGCCACTGTATCTGCCCGAGGGGGCTTCGAGTGCCCCCGGCACTTTGGAGAATCCGGGGCGGATGGGGCCGATCGCCTTCTTGGCTTTCGTGCTGGCGACGGGAGCCGCGCTCATCGCTCAGCGGATCTTGGCCCGGAGGAGCGAGCGCGACCGGGCCGACCGCGCCTTGGCCGCAGAGATTGCGGCGATCGACGCCGAGGGGCTGACTGACGAACGAGCTGAACCTTGTGTTAGCCTAACGGACGGTGAGCGATCGCGCGCCGCGCCAGTGGTTCCTCCCTGCGGGCTCGGCCAAGCCCATCTCCCGGGCACCGAGCTTGGCCCCCTTGTCGCCCGCGGCCAGCGAGGTCTCAAACCCCTCTCTGCCCGGGATCCCGGCGCCCAAGAGCCCCACGGATGACGTGTGCGTCGCCGCTTGGCGTCACGTGCTGGCCAAGCTCAAGAGCGAGACGCGCCACCGCAACTTCATCGCGACCTGCATCCGAGAGCAGCGCCTCGACTTCGCGCTCGAATCGTATCGAGCGCTGGTCCAGCTGAGACCGAGCGACCCCGAAGCCAAGAAGCGCTTCGAGCGGGTGGTCGAGCTGGTCAAACTGCAGCTGCCTCGCGCTGGGGAACGGCCGACGTCGCCGCGCTACAGCCGCTCAATGCGCGTGATCATGCTCTCGGTGATCGGGCTGCTCAGCATGGTCTCCCTCTATGGGATCATCAGCTATACCCGGCAGCTCGCGCGGGCCCCGGCCGCGGTGAGCCGGCCGCGGTGAGCCGGCCGCGGTGAGCCGAACTACGGGCGCCGGATGGAGCGCTGCACCAGGTGCCGAAGCTGCCACAGGTCAAACGGCTTCTCGAAGTGCTGCCGGGCCTTCGCGTCGAGAAAAGCCTGGGCTTCATGGGTGAAGGCGCCCCCCGTCAGGAAGATGACCTTCTCCGCCTGACGCGGGTCATGGCGTTCCAGCCAGGCGCTGAACTCCATCCCGGTCATCTCCGGCATCATCAGATCACACAGGATAACGTCGAAGCGCTCGCCCCGCTTGATGAGCTCTACCGCCTTGGGGGCGCGATCCAGCAACGTCAGGTCGTGCTCACGGCGCAGGCCCTGGCCCGCGGAGTGAAGCACCATCGAGTTGTCGTCGATGACCAAGACGCGCCCCCGCGCTCCGTCGCTGTCGCGCTCCGGCAGGGAGCAACATGCGGTCGCGCCGGCTTCGGACTGTGCCTGGGCCGCCGGGAGCCGGACGCTGAAGCAGGTCCCCTTGCCCAGCTCGCTCTCCACGACGATCGTCCCGCCCAAGCTCTCCACGATTCGCTGGCAGATCGCCAGCCCCAGCCCCGTGCCTGAGCCGACCGGCTTGGTCGTGAAGAAGGGCGTAAACAGGCGACGACAGGTGTCCTCCGACATGCCCGGGCCGGTGTCGCGAATATCGATGACGACCCGACCATCAAAGCCCATTCGAGTGGTGAGCCGGATCGAGTTCGCAGCAACATTCCCCGGAGCGATCGCCTGCGCCGCGTTGACCAACAGGTTCAAGAACACCTGGCTGAGGCGCGACTCGTTGACCTCGACGCAGGCCACTTCGCCATAGTCTTTCTCCAGTTGGGCGCAGTGCAGGATCTCTCCCGCGGCCATCCGCGCGACACCGTCGAGCGTGCGCCGCACGTCGACCAACGTCTTGGTGTCCTCTTCGGTGCGCGAGAAGACCCTCAGATCCCGGACGATGGTGCGAATGCGAGTGGCAGCCAGCTCTATGTCGCGCAGCGGTTCCAAGAGGTCGAGGTCGGGGCACGCCGAGTCTCGCAGTCGCTGCTCGACCAGCCCCACGTTGGTGAGGAGCGCCGCCAAGGGATTGTTCACCTCGTGTGCCACGCCCGCCGCCAGCGTACCGAGCGTCACCAGTCGATCGGACATCAGCAGCTGCATCTCCAGGTTTCGCTGTTGCGTGATGTCGCGGATGGTCGCCACATAGCCCGGCGCCCCCGCCCAATCCAGCTCCACCAGGCGCAGTTCCCCAACGCGCTCCCCGCTCGGCCGAGAGACACGCAGCTCGATGGCCTCTCCCTCGCGCGCCGCGAAGTGCAGCCGATCCTCGGCGAACTCGCGCTCGCTGCACTCAAAGAAGGCGAGCGCCTGAGCGTTGACGTACTTCACGCGACCGGCGCGGTCGACGACCACGATTGCGTCAGGGCTCGCGGCGAAGAGCTTCTGCAGCTGCTGAACCTGCTCTCGGGCTCTGCTGCGCTCCACCGCCCGCAGGACACTGGCCATCAACAGCCCGGTCTTGAGCTGGTCTTTCGCGATGACATCGTCGACGCTCAACGCTCCAGCGCCTCGGTTGATCACCTCGTCGACGCCGGTCAGCACGATGATCGGAACCCACGGTTTGATCCGCCGGACCTCCACCAGCGTCGCGAGCCCCTGAGAGTCAGGGAGATTGAGGTCAACGATCGCCACGTCGCAGGAGTTGGAGCTGAGCCAGCGCGTCGCGTCGTGCAGGGTGCGCACCGCCTCGACCTCGATACGCCCCTGATCGGCGATCGACAGATACTCCACGGCCAACTCCGCATCGCCCACGTTGTCCTCCACCACGAGCGCACGTAGCGGACGCGCGCTCTCCGAGGCGGCCAAAGAAGGGCGAGACGCTATCGCATTGGCGGTTGGCACGGGCAGAGCTCAGGCCGCCTTGGGCGCGTGCCCCGCGCAGCAGTATCGATTGCTGCCGCTGCGTTTGGCGGTGTACATCGCGGAGTCCGCGCTAGAGAGCAGGGCCTCGGGCGTACTTCCGTCGTAGGGGTGGGTGCTGATTCCGATGCTGGTCGCGATGCTGAGCGCGCCGTCGATCAGCGTTATTGGTGGGGCCATCGCCCCGATGATCCGGCGCGCGATGACCTCCACATCCTGAATCGAGTCGACGTCCTCCAGCAGGATCGCGAACTCATCGCCACCGAGCCGACCGACCGTGTCGTAGGGACGGACCGAACGGATCAATCGGGCCGCGAACTCTTGCAGCACAGCATCACCGGTGGCGTGCCCGAGCTGGTCGTTGATCTGCTTGAAGCGGTCGAGGTCGAGGTAGAGAACCGAGACGGCTTTTTGGGCGCGCCGGGCCCGCGCCAAGGCCCGCCGCAGGTGATCGTTGAGGGCCGCTCGGTTGAACACGCCCGTGAGTGCGTCGGTGTGAGCCAGCTCGGACATGCGGGCCTCGACGCTCTTGCGCTCCATCGCGAAGCGGATCGCCCGCCCCAAGCGATCGGTGGTGCCGATCCCTTTCACCAAGTAGTCCTCTGCGCCGGAGCGCAGGGCGTGCGCTGCCAGGACGTCGTCACAGAGGCCGGAGAGCACGAGGACGGCGCTGCTCGGGGCAGCGCGAGAGAGGTGGGTCACGCAGTCGAGGCCCCGGGCATCCGGGAGCGCGAGCTCGGTCACCACCGCGCGATAGTCACCAAAGCGCAGCACCTCGAGGGCCTCCTTGAGCCGCGTCACCCATCGCACCTCAAAACCGGCCCCAACCAGCAGTTCCTCGACCCGGAGGGCGTAGCCCTCGTCGTCCTCGACGAGCAGGATCCGCTCCCGGGGCGGCGCCGAAAGGCTGACGCTCCGTCGCAGCACATGGAGGTCGCAGGCGTGACGGACCGCGGCGAGGAGTTCGTCGTCATCCCAAGGCTTGGTCAGGATCGAGACGATGGATCGATCGCCGCCCCGCGGGCTTCGGCCGACCTGGTTTGAGCCAGTCACCATCACAAAGCTGGTGCAGGGCTCCAGATCGAGCAGCTCGGCGACCAGCGAGAGGCCGTCTTGGCCGGGGAGGCGCAGGTCGGTGATCACGACGGAACAAGGTCGCTTCGAAAACAGGCCGATGGCCTCGACCGCGGAGCGCGCGCTCGCGATCTCGTAGCCGTTGAGCGCGAGCAGCCGTGCGACCGCGGAACACACCAGCGGGTCGTCATCCACCACCATTAGCCGAGGGTGCGCACCGCCGTTCTCCACGGAAGGTGCATCGGGACGTGGGTCGAATCCTTGAGGGCCCCAGCCATGATCGGCCCGTACGGCGCCGGCGGGCCCCCGCGGTGCGTCTATTTGGGCCGGGGCGTGAGCGACTTGGTCACCCACTGGGAGGCGTACCGGAAGAGATAGCCGAGGTTGTAGACGGCCGGGTAGATGAGCCGCCCTCCCCCGTCGGCAAGCGCGTCCGCGATCTTGTGCGCCAGCTCGGAGGCCGACCCGGTCGGGATGTAGCGCGCCGCCGCGCTGTCCAGCTTCTGACGCGCCGCGGCCTCCATGGGCGACTCGACCGGAC
>Ga0268298_10006597_pt1 | contig 10491 bp, 11 predicted proteins | sample WWTPWeurt_MetaG_FD_194462 | JGI IMG/M metagenome (GOLD analysis project Ga0268298, IMG submission 194462) | Activated sludge microbial communities from WWTP in Nijmegen, Gelderland, Netherland - WWTP Weurt | ecosystem: Engineered > WWTP > Aerobic digester > Activated sludge | place... | reverse complement strand
ATATTTTTTGAATTATTTTTGACAAAGGACATATATATTTATTCACGATGCAACCATTTCAATGGTGATTGATGATACCACCTGGAGGCAATGGCGAGTCCAGACCTACATCGGAAGAGTTGGAGATTAAGTACTAACAGACATTATTTACATTTAAGTAAATTAGTTTCAATTTAGGTTCGAATTCCAAATGTATTTCGTACATTTATAAAATCTTCTAAATTAAGGATGCTTAAACTGAAGTAGTCATGGTTTAATTAGTTTGATTGTTAATAATTATTGATATTCAAATTTAATCAAACTGTCAGATTAAATCGTGACTACTTCACCTTAACCATTTCCTCTCCTTGATTACCCCACAATCTCCCAATTCCTGTATCCAAATAATTGTCGGCCACCCAGGAGTTTTTGCTCGACGGCACTGAGGAATCTGTATTTGAATTTTTCGTGCTTTAATTGAGGTCTGCTGGGATTGTATTGAGCTTCGAAATGCAACTGTTCTTTCCAGTGAAATTTAGCCTTAAATGCTTTTAACACGGCAGGATGCTTATCCTGAAAGATTTTGTAGTCGTTCATATTGCCGTAATCAAAATCTGCAGGGCGGTTCTCGTGCCTCCTCCTCACAGCTTCTGCATCGTGATAGGCGCCATCCATGACCACTGTTTTCTGTTGCATCATTGCCGGTGGACGCACCCACCCATAATGGTAAACTTCCGCATCCAACTTCCTGACACGCAACTTACGACTGTTCGTTTTGTCCCGGTAATCTCGTCCCTGAAATCCAGGAATACACAGAAAGGATTGCGCATCTCCAAAAGAATGAATATCTGAAAGGTTCCGTATGATCCGGATCTCTGCAGGATACCATGCATGTGACTGCACGTAATGATCGTAATCTCCCCAAAAATGCTTGTACCTGAATAAAAATCCCTCTGTCTTAAGGTCTTCCACAAATTCAGAACAAGCTTGATGGATCACAGGAAGATATTTCTCGTGAATGAGTTCGTCTGATTGCAAATACAACAACCAATCACCCGAACAAGCTTGTTTGGCCAGATCGGTCTGTTGTGCATACACAGTACCTTTGGGGTAAGCTTGAAGATCCCATACGCTGTGTATGATTTTGAGTTTCTCCGATCGTATGGAACGAAGCTGGTCTTCGGTATCATCGTCCGGATCTCCTGGAGCCAGAGCCACCACAAATTCATCGACAAGCGGCAATACTGATAAAATTGATTCGACAAATGGGTAATACAGTTTCGATGTATTCCGCATGAATGTGAATCCGCTGATTTTCATTTAAACAAATGCAAAAGTTGGTCAAGCACGAAGAATCCATTTGCTGATTTCTTTCCAGCTTGCTTTTTTACCGTACATTAAAATTCCAACACGGTAAATCCTTCCGGCAACCCAAATCATGGCATAACAGAAGCCGTATAAGATGGCAAGTGATAAGAGAATTTTCCACCAGGGCGGATCAAATGACAACAATGCTGGCATGACGATGGGACTGAAAAATGGAAAGTAGGACGCAAACGCTGCAAGGCCGCTGTCAGGTAACCGGATGGCTTGAAACATGATGTAAATCGCCAAAAGGATTGGTATCGTCACGACGATGGTCAGGGATTGCGCATCATTCATATCATCGCCGGTTGCGGCACCGATGGCTGCAAACATGGAAGCATATAAAAAATAGCCGCCCAGGAAATACAATAAAAACACCACGCCGATTTTCAACCAATTCAATCCTGCAATTTCACGAATGATCACCGCCAACTCCTCCTGATCCATGGGTGCCTGTTGTGCCATGGGTTGACTTGCTTCCTGCAATTGTTGAACGTCCATTCCTGACAATTGCAAACCCACCATGTATATGATGGGTAGCAATACCAACCATATGAGGATTTGGGTCAAGCCTACCAGCCCCACACCAATTACTTTTCCCAGCATCAACTCCACTGGCTTCGCAGAAGAAATGATCAATTCCACCACGCGGTTCACTTTTTCGTCGGCAACGGAGCGCATCACGGAAGCACCGTATAAGAAAATGATAAAGAAAATGACATAACCCATTGCCCCTCCGATCACTGTAGCAATTTTGATGGTATGTGCTGAACGATCTTTTTCAGTGGCAGAAACCGGCTCGGGATCAATGCTGACCTTGGTGTCCAACTTCTTCAATTGGTTTTCATCCAAGGCCAACAATTTAATTTTTTGATGGCGAATGCTTTTTTCCATGATCCGCTCAAGCTTTGATTCATGTTCTATGTCCAAAGGTTTGTTGGAATAGAAGTAGCAGGTATAATCCAATACTTCCACACCAGAAAATTTTGGCAACACCCAAATGCCATCAATTTCAGAGCGTTCGTATTGAGCCTTCAAACTATCTAACGTAGACGAAGACAATACAAATTGAAATCGTTGGTTGTCGGATGGAAAATCAAGATCCATCTCGCTTTGGTTGATCACCGCGATCGTATATTTTTTATCACCTTCATAACTGAAGATGATGCCGATGACTATGAAAAATATCAAAAACCCAAGCGGAGTAAGCAGCGTGGTCAAGATAAACTTCCAGTTTTTGACTTTGGTCAAGTATTCTCTACTGATGATCAATCCAAGTTTATTCATGACTTTTTTCGTTTACGGTTTTGATAAATATTTCATTAAAGCTTGGCAACAATTCGTTGAAAGAAACAATGACAGCACCTTGTTGAATCATGTATTGCAATAATTCGTTGCTGTTGTGCTGTGGGGAAATGCGAATGTGAAATGTTTGCACATTCACTGGAATGAATTCAAATCCAGGATGAGGTGCAGGCGAAAATTCATTTTCCACTTTCACTTCAAACAAATTTTCCTTGAACTCATTTCGTACCGCTTGTACTTCTCCATTCAGCACCACTTTGCCTTTATTGATGAGGATGATGTGCTCGCACATCTCTTCTACCTGTTCCATACGATGGGTTGAAAAGAGAATGCTGGCTCCTTCGTTTTTCAAGCGGATGATTTCCTCTTTGATGAGATTGGTGTTGATGGGATCCAATCCGGAAAACGGTTCGTCTAAAATAATCAGCCGTGGCCGGTGGCTCACCGTGGCGATGAATTGCACTTTTTGTGACATCCCTTTGGAAAGTTCTTCGATTTTTTTGTTCCACCAGGACTCAATCTCAAATTTTTTCATCCAACCCACCACACTGCGTTCAGCGTCTTCTTTGCTCAATCCCCGCAACCTTGTCAGAAAAACCAGTTGTTCGCCGACTTTCATTTTTTTGTAAAGACCCCGCTCTTCAGGCATGTAACCAATGGACGGGTCTTGAATTTTGTAGATGTTGTTTCCATGCAATAATATTTTTCCGGAGTCGGCCTGGGTGATTCCCGTAATGATCCTGATCAGAGATGTTTTTCCTGCTCCGTTTGGTCCCAGTAAGCCGACAATACAAGACTTGGGTACGCTAAAACTCACATGGTCTACGGCTTTTACGCCACCATAATCTTTGACCACCTGATTTAATTCCAATAAGCTTTCCATATCCATGTAGTGTATGATTTAGAATGTTTCGGGCCGGTGAATATCCGACCACTGAGAAAAATTGTTGTAAAAGACGGCCATAAATGTATGAAGTTTCTTCTTTCACTTGTGTAGTAAGCACTGCAGATTAGACGGGAAAGGTCGAATTTCAAACCAGGGTTTGCGTCCGATCGACCGAATGGTCATTGGTTAATTCATTGTCCTCCAGGGTAAGAGATCGGCGGGCAACGCAATTTTCCGAAATAATACACCAGGTTGACGCCCAAACTAACAAATTGATCGTTTTCATTGTGGTCGCCTCGTTGGGAGCCGGGAATGCCAATTGCTGGCTTGTCCGGGTCGGGTATGGACCGATCCGCGAGGGCCACTGCGATGGGGTCCCGGTTGATGGCTAATTCTGTGTAATCCGGGTAATACCCACTGACATCGTCGAGAAAGTCAGTACGGGTCATCCGATAACCTAAATCGATGTTGAGGCTCCAGCTGTAACTGATGTCTACCTTGATTCCAAAGCCGAGAAGCCAAGCACTGGAAATTTCATTGTATTCTTGTCCCGGCAACTGGCCTTCGGTACCAAAATCCCGCAAAGCGTATGTTTCTCCCTGTAAGGTAGCTTTGGGATTGTAATGAAAAACAGATAAACCCACATACACGTAGGGACTTGCAAATTGTTCTTTGGACCCGTGAACCAAGGGAAAAAAATTGAATTCTACGCATGGCGCAATTTCAATGACATCGGAGTAAAATCGAAGGTTGCGCCGCTGATCGAAGGCATTTCGCGAATGTACATCATCGCCAGCGATGCGGTGATAATTCAGTTGCAAGCGGGTGGATAAGCGGGTGTCAAAATTGTATCGACCGGTCAAGCCAAAGGCAAGGCCGGGCTCGTTGATTGCATACAAATTGTTGAGGTCACCAAAATAATGGCTTGCACCCAACCACGCACCCAACTCCAAGCCTTTTTGAGCAGATAGATTACCACCCATCAACGGCATGATGCAAGCTGCTAATAGGGACGAAATGAGATTTTTCAACATAACAAACAGGAAAAAACGAATGCCGTGGGGCATTTATTATTTTGAACGCAAAAATAGCCTTATTCAATACAGGATGAGCAATTATTTCCTGGGTAAAAAAGCAATCATTTGAAGCATGTTGAATGGAGAATGGTGGAAAACGTTGCTTCTGAAAATCCACGAATCTTTGCGTTTATCGCCACAGGCATCGCGAATGTTTGGTTTCGGCTCTTCCTTATCCAGGGATGGTTGCATGCAGAATACTAACAAACGTTAGTATATTGCATGGAGAGCTCCTGATCGCTCATGGCTTATCTATCGATGCGCTTTTCGGTAAAACGCTTGAGCTTGAGCCCACCCGTCTCTTTTTTACGATTGGAGCACGGTGCTGCATTTAAAATAAATTGTCTAAGTTTGAACGATAATTGACAGACTATGAAAAGTAGATTGTATTTGATTTTGTTCGCCCTGATGCCTTTTGCGTCGGCTCGCGCCCAGAGTAACCACTCGGTATACGCCGAATTGCTTGGAAATGGATTGATTTTCAGCTTCAATTACGATACCCGCTTTGCCAACAAGCCAGATGGATTGGGAGGGCGCATCGGATTGGGTTTTGTAGGAAAAGGGGATGATGGAGCGGTATTGGTTCCATTTCAGTTAAACTGGCTGCTCGGAAAAAATGGGCGCTATTTTGAAATGGGCATTGGTGCTACCTATTTGGGGGGTACTGCAGATTTTTTTGATGAAGACATCGATCATTTTGTTGGGACCATGACCTTTGGATACAGAAGGCAACCGCTCGATGGAGGCTTTATGTGGAAAGCGGCCATTACACCCGTATTAGCCGATGGTTTTTTCTGGCCTTATTACGTGGGCTTTGGTTTGGGTTACGCATTTTAAAGTCAAAAAAATTTTGCGTTCAATTGGAGCGAAAATGTTTTAACTGGATCACTTCTTGGTCTGTGAGGTGGCGATACCGCCCTCTGGGTAGGTTCTTTTTCGTCAGTCCGGCAAACAGCACACGGTCCAGTTTGAGTACTTCGTAACCCAGTTTTTCAAAGATTCTGCGTACGATGCGGTTCTTACCGGAGTGGATTTCGATGCCCACTTCGTCTCTTTTATCATTTGCATAGGCGAGGCTATCGACTTCGGCAATTCCATCATCCAGAGGTATGCCAGCCAGGATTTGTTCGAAATCCCGTTTGGTAAGGTGTTTGTCTAAGCTAACGTGATACAATTTTTTGATGCGGTGCGAGGGGTGCGATAATTTTTGAGCAAGGTCTCCATCGTTGGTGAGCAGCAACAAACCCGTGGTATTGCGATCCAGTCGGCCAACTGGGTAAACCCTTTCCGGAATGTCCATTTTGATCAGGTCATAAACTGTTTTCCGACCTCGTTCGTCGTTGAGGGTCGTGATGACATTTTTTGGTTTGTTCATCAACAAATACACTTTTACAAAAGCCTTTTTCAGTTTTTTTCCTTGGTAGCTAACTTGATCAATGGACTGAACCATGTAGGAAGGGTTGGTTTCCACTTTTCCATTGACCAGGATGTGGCCTTGTTTAACCAGGTCGGCTGCTTCTCTTCTCGAACAGACACCGCAATGTGCGATGAATTTATTGAGCCGGGTGGTCGACGCTTCCGGGGTGGGCGACTGAATGCGTGGTTTAGAACGGGGTGGGTTCTTCATCGTTCATTGCAGATTGTTTGATGATGACATTTGGCATTCCGGTTGCAAAATGGCTAAACGGATCGAATGATTGCTCAGCGGGTACAAATTTGGCGTATTTGTCAATGAACCGCATGTTGACGGTTCCGGTAGCGCCATTACGGTGCTTGGCAATGATGAGTTCGGTCAGGCCTTTAGGCATGTCGTAATTGGATTCCAGGTCATAATAATCGGGCCGGTAAATGAACATAACCATGTCGGCGTCTTGCTCTATAGCTCCGGATTCCCGCAGATTTGACAATTGGGGTCTCTTGTTGTCTTTTGTTTGGGTTTCTGCCGCACGGTTCAACTGTGAAAGCGCAATGACGGGAATGTTGATTTCTTTGGCGAGGCTTTTCAGGGCTCTCGAAATGGTGGAGATTTCCTGTTCGCGGCTTCCCTTCTTATCGGTCCCTCCAACTGTCATCAATTGCAGGTAGTCGATGATGACCAATCCGATTTTGTATTGTTGATGCAAGCGTCGGCACTTGGCCCTTAGTTCAAATACGTTTAATGAGGGGGTATCATCGATGTAAATGGGGGCCTCACCCAATTTGGTGATGGCATGGTTGAGTTTGCTCCAGTCGTCGTCGTCCAGTTTTGCATTGCGCATTTTGGTTCCTTCGATTTCTGATTCCATGGATAACAGACGATTGACCAATTCCAAGTTGTTCATTTCCAGGGAAAATAGGGCAACCGGGGTGCTGTAATCCATTGCTGCGTTGCGACCCAATGCTAGGGTGAAGGAGGTTTTTCCCATCCCCGGGCGGGCTGCTACGATGATGAGGTTGGATTTTTGCCAGCCGGAAGTAATTTTATCCAAATCCGGAAAACCGCTTGCTACGCCTGAAATGCCAGATTCATGATGGCTCATGTTTTCGAGCCGGTGTTTGGCCATCCGGACCAGTGAACCGACCGATTCATAGCCTCTGCGGAGATACTTGTCGGTGATGTCGTACAGACCTTGTTCGGCGGCATCCAGCAAGTCAAACACGTCTTTGGTATCTTCGAAGGAATCCTGGATGATGTGGGTTGAAATGCGAATCAACTCACGCTGTACAAATTTTTGTGCAACAATGCGTGCATGGTATTCCAGGTTTGCAGAGGAGGCTACCTTATTGGCAAGTTCTAAAATGAAGGACAGGCCACCCACCTCTTCCAGTTGTTGATTTTTATGCAACATTTCCCGGACGGTAAGGGTATCGATGGGCTGACTGGCTTCAAAGAGTTTTATCATGGCCTGATAAATTTTTTGATGGGCCGGCTTGTAAAAACTCTGTGGATGCAGGATATCGAGCACGATGGAAATGGCATCTTTGTCGAGCATGATAGCGCCCAACACGGTTTCTTCCAATTCCAAGGCTTGTGGTTGGATGCGTTCATAAGCCAAGGGATTGGGTTCTTGTGGCCGGAAGCGGGTTGATCCGGAATGGATTTTCAAAGATTCTCTAAGCGATTCGGCCATAGGTTTTGAGCGTTGGTTCGATGAATGACACCACAAAGATTAGAATTCATCAAACATTAAAAAAGTTCAACATATTTCTAGACTTGTTGAAAGGACGTGGAAAACCGGTGGAAAAAATGTGGAAAACTTCCAACCAGCGACTCTTGGACAAATATACGTATTAAAAATTTATGTAATGTATAAACTTGTTATTCATTAATGGATTGCCCATCAAAGAATTACAATATACCGATGCCCAAGGTGGGCACCTTCGGCCGGTATGCGTTGGTTTTAAGCAAAATGTTCAAAGTCCGTTGGTAGCCTGAGAGCGCCTCGTTCATATGTGAAAAAATATTTATAATTTTTTTTTCTAATGTGAATTTTATTGGATTCTCCCAATTCCTTGCAATTTTTTGCGCACTTCGTCGACTGATTGGGTTTGCATTTGAATTTCCTTTTTAGCGTTTTCCTGGTCGATTAAGTTCTTTTGGATATCCTCTTCTCTTTTTTTGATTTTGGCTTTAGCCTCCTCAATGTCTTTATGATATTTGGTGTTGTCATCCTGGAGGTCCTCTAATTTACCGGTCAGTTTTTTCAATTTATGGTTTTCCTGGTCCAGGACCTTGCGCACAAATTCGCGTTGGACTTCATAGGCGAAATTTTGAACAAACTCGGCTGCTTTCCGATAGGTTTCCGGGTGGTCTTTGGAGTTGAGGAAAGCCGTTTTGAGGTCGAAGTAAAAAACTGCATTGCGGTCGCCTATGACCACGTAAACGTCTAAAGGATCAGCGCCAAGAATACTGGATATGTGGGCATTGGAAATAAAGTGTTCCTTGGCTTTTTTGTTTTTTTTCAATTTGCCGTATTCTTTGAGGTATTTCTCCAGCACATCTTCGATGAGGTCAGCGTCAGCGTTTTCGATGTTCATGCTGATGCCTGCTTGTGTGCCAAGGCTCATATTGCTTTTGATCTCCTGTGGTTGAGCGATGCTTAAAGAAGTGGCCAAGATGCAAACAAATAGGGTAGATAAAAATTGTGTTTTCATGGATTGAATGATTGGTGAGTGGTTCAACGTACAAAACGGTATTTGATGATGCAATAAATGGCGCGGACGCCATCTTTCCAATTGATTTTTTTTCCTTCGGCATAGGTTCGTCCGTAATAAGAGATCCCCACTTCAAAAATGCGCAAGCCCTTGATCCGGGCTATTTTGGCTGTGACCTCCGGTTCAAAACCAAAACGTTGTTCTTGCAGTTTCAAAGATTTTACCACATCCGCCCTAAATAACTTATAACACGTTTCCATGTCGGTTAAGTTCAAATTGGTAAAGGCATTGGAAACAGAGGTTAGAAATTTATTTCCTATGGAATGCCAAAAAAACAGAATCCTGTGTGGTTTGCCGCCGATGAATCGCGAACCATAGACCACATCGGCTTTGCCTTCCAGGATGGGTTGAAGCAGCAAGGGATATTCTCTCGGATCGTATTCGAGGTCTGCATCCTGGATGAGGATGAGGTCACCGGTCGCTTGTTCGATGCCGGTATGCAATGCAGCGCCTTTGCCTTTGTTGACCGGGTGTTTGAAATAATTGTACTCCCGGTCCGGATGTTGAGCAATGTATTGCAGCAGGGTGGTTTCGGTTTGGTCGGTGGAACAATCGTTGACGAGCATGATCTCCAAACCCAGGCCACTGGGTAAATCGACAGCCGCTATGGCATCCAGTATCAAATGAATGGTTTTTTCTTCGTTGTATACCGGAATGACCACCGAGAGTTTGCGGAAAGCGTTCATGGGGCAAAAATAGTGGAAATGGTTTTATGAAGTAGTCAATGTGTAATACTCCCCTAAAATAAGACCAGAGGTTTAGTTAAATAAAAACGCTTAAATTTACTAAACCATATGAAAAAAACAAGACGCAAATTTACATCGGCCTTTAAAGCCCAGGTGGCCCTGGAAGCCATCAAGCAAAAGATAAATCGCCAAATAAACAATATCTAGAATCAATGAAAAATCAAGCAGCTTAATATGCCAAATTTTAACTTAAATTACCAAACTTTTGGTCCAGTAATTGGGGGTTAAGACAATATTATAAACATAGTAATTATATGAATCATGAAAAAAAACAAAATTAACTCGATAGAAAAGTATTTCTTTTTACTAATAACAGGACTAAACCTAATTCCAATTTTATCTGGAAAGTTTTTTCCAACCTTAGATGGACCTGCTCATCTTTATAATTCTCAACTAATAAATTCTCTTTTATTTGAAGGTAATAAGTTATTAAGTGATTTTTTTAGTTTCACCCATGAACCCGTTCCAAATTGGACAGGACATATCATCCTCTCATTTTTCAATTTATTCCTACCTGCTTTTGTGGCAGAAAAGGTGTTGCTTTTATTTTACATGATTGGTTTGCCTCTTTCTTTCAGAGCGTTAATAAAAACCATTTATCCAAGCAATAACTTATTTAGTTATTTGATTTTCCCATTTACATATTCTTTCGTTTTTTTTCTGGGATTCTATAATTTTTCTATCGCACTCGTTTTTATGTTTATAACACTTAACTACTGGATAAAGCATGAAGACAATCTTTCTTCGATAAAAAATATGGTAATATTATCTTTATTAACCACATTGACCTATTTTTCTCACATATTCGTTTTCGGAATTCTAATAATCATCGTAGGGCTATATATATTAATGAAAGGAGCAATAAAAAATTTTGACAATTCAACGCTAAAAAAAGAAATACTGGTATATTCATTCAGAGAATTGAGAGTATTATTAATTT
>Ga0268298_10006595_pt1 | contig 10498 bp, 11 predicted proteins | sample WWTPWeurt_MetaG_FD_194462 | JGI IMG/M metagenome (GOLD analysis project Ga0268298, IMG submission 194462) | Activated sludge microbial communities from WWTP in Nijmegen, Gelderland, Netherland - WWTP Weurt | ecosystem: Engineered > WWTP > Aerobic digester > Activated sludge | place... | reverse complement strand
ACGCAGGCGAGCCAATATCATGGTTGGCAAAAGCAAGGATACAAAAGATGTGACCCTCAAAATGCGAAAACCTGCAGCCTCCACCTTTTGAAGCATATCCTTGCGGCTATATCTCCGTTTGTGGAACGACATGTCGTCCACGCCACTCCACAGCCATGCATGTTGTGGGACAGATAGCAGGATCCCGCCCCCAGGTCGGATGGCTGCGAACATCTCTTTCAGGACGTCGCGATCTTCTTCGATGTGTTCAATCACATCAAAAGCGCCGATCACGTCAAATTCTTCGTAATAGGGCAGGGAGCGCGCGTCCATTTGGTAAAGAGGGATATTGGGTAGGCGCTGTTTTACAAAAGAAAGTCCCGCCAGGAAAATTTCGCTGCCAGAAATTTCCATATTAGGAAAAGATTTGTGAATACCCGTGATTACATACCCCGTGCCGCAACCGATCTCAAAAAACGATCCAGCGCGAGGAAAATATTTGCCCAAAGCCCAGACGATCAAGCGGTTGCGGGAACGGAACCAAAAGTTACCTTCCTCAAGCCTGGCAAGCGTTTCAAAGTAGTCGTTCTTAAATCCGGTATTCTCGTGAGCAAATTGCGGAGATAAAGTAATAAATCCATTCGAAATGGGCGGCTCAAAATGGCAATTGGGACAAGCCCAGGATTGCGACTCGAACGTATGGGAACAGGAAAGACATTTCTTCATGGAAATACCAAACCATTACGGCTACGACTGAGACGCGACCATCTCCGCGGTAATTTTAGAATAAGAAGGCCAATGTGAGCCGAGCGGAATCTTAAGCCCCGCTTCGATGGCGCTGCATCCCCCTACCACCGCGCTGGGTTTGAGCGCTGCAAAACGCCTGACCACCGTATCATGGCTAACCGACACCGAAGGCCAGATACAGACGCCCTCCTCCAGGATGCAATGAGGGCCGATATAGGCCTGCGCATCCACCACGACCCCGGGCGAGAGTTTGGCGCTGGGAGAAACGCTGGCCTGCGGATGAACGAGCGTAGCAAGCCGCAGTCCCATAGATTTGACAATGTTCGAAACTTTTTCGCGAGCGGTATTATCGCCAATTGCCACGGCAATTTCTGTGACACCGCATTCTCGCGCGATCTGATCCAGTTCGATCACTTTACCAAGGACGGGATGCCCCGCCACCATGCGGTTCTGTAACGCGGGTGTATCGTCCACAAAGCCCGCCACATACTTGTCGGGCGTTTTTTCAATCAGTTCGGCCAGGATTTCGCCATAGATCGCCGCGCCGATGATCAATACTGGCAATCGCTTCTGAGGATTGGTAAATCCCACCCAACGTCCCGCTTCAAGGCAATTAAAGTAGCGCTCATCGTACCCCATCTGATGCATCCGCAGGTAAAGAGGCGCGGGGTCATAGGGGATTTCACGTATACGCACATGCAGGGAGGGAAGGTCCACCAGCATCACACGGGCGCGTTTTTCTCCGTCCACAGGCAGGCCAACCGCGCCTGGGTTCAAGACAGCCTTGCGATCCTTCACATAGACCATTGGACGGTGGCGATGGCCAACGATCAAAATATCCTGCGGGAAAGAAGCGAGCAACCCTTCGTCCACCGTTTCAACGCGTTGACTCAAAGGGTTTAACGGGCCGCCATGCATCATCAAAACGTGGAAGCCTTCAAACTCAAGTTCCAATTTTTCTGGAAGGGCGGCGAGAAAAGCCTTGCTTTCCTGGCTGACATATTCCTGCTGTTTGCGCAAAACCCAAGTAGCCGCGAGGCTATCCACCTTGGATTGCCGATTGACCAGAGCACGATCGTGGTCGCCAGAAACGCACAAAGCATTCAACTCACGCATGCGAAATACTGCCTCATCCACCATTGGCAGATGCCCTGCAATATCTCCCGCGCAAAGCCAGGCATCCGCCTCCCCGCCGACAGCGGCAATGATAGCGTCCAGCGCAGGAAGGTTTCCATGCACGTCGGCAATAACAGCCAGGGTGGTCATGCTCCCTGCCTCCAGAAAGTGGTATCGCGCTGGAGAGCATCTTCCAACGCGTCGCCTTCCAAATAGAGTTCAGACCAATAGCGTAGCACGCCTCCCAATCGGGGCTGGATCACAGGAAGGCGCTCGCCAAGAGCATACTCACGGATTGCCATCTCTGGCTCGTTCACGCCAAAATGGGCGCGGATGGGCGTGGTACTTGAAAGGCGCGGATTTACCTCAAAAGCCACTGGCCCGCGCGAAGTCAGGCGCAACTGCACATTGGAAGGCCCCAGCGCCCCCAACGCTTTAACCACCCTAATGGAATATTCCTCGATCTCAGGATGATGAACAAGGATCCCCTTATAGGTAAGGCCGAAATTCAATTCACGGCGAATGGTGGTGACGCTTGGAATACTCCCATCTCGACAGCTATAGACGCCAACCGTGTATTCCTGATCGGCGGGCAACAAGGTTTCCTGAACTACAAATCCAGGCGTTAAGAGAAATTCGAGCGCGGCCATGTCCTTTACAAATTCAAGGCCGCGGGCGGCCGAACCTTTGCGCGGCTTGACCACCAATGGGAAACCCACCTTTTCAACAAGGGCTTCCACCTCTGCGCGGTCAGCCGCGTCAGCGCTGGCAGGGGCGTCCACGCCTGCGGCCAACAGATGGCGAGCTGTCAGCAATTTATCGTCGGCCACTCGAATACATTCGGCGGAGTTCAACACAAACTGCGTCTTCGTTTCGCGGCGGAGGCGCTCCAATTGAGGCATAAGTGTGCGCGGCTCCGCCTCTGTTCCAAAGAAGACAACATCTATCTCTTCGCGGTTGAGGAAGCGAATCCATTCATCCACAAACGAGGGTGTGTTTGCAAACGTACACACCACGGGTTGTCCATCCCAAAGCAAACCCGCCGAAAAGGGATACACATCCATCATGTAGAGCTTTAGCGGCAGGGAAGACATTGCCAGGGCCTTGTAAATATTTTGCCCCAGCGGATTTCCCATTCCAGTTACAACGACGCGGATAGTTTTCACAAGCGGTTCCTTCATGCAATTTCAAAACAAAGCCTGCGCCGCTGTTTGCGCCAGACGCAGGTAAGAATCATCAACGCTTTCATCCACCCACAAATTAACCAGCCGCCGAGCAAGCTCGCCCGTGGACAGTTTTTGTTCTGGCTGAAACAACTGATGCAAAGGATAATACAAGTGCGAAACCAATCCGCCTTGATCGCGCAAAGCCAGAACATAACGATCTGCGACCTCACGGCTGGGGAATTGAACAGTATAACGCCAGATCGCATCCCCATTCTGAACTGAAGGGCAAAGCGCTGACAGGCCAGCAAAGGCCTTTTGAATGGCGATTGCGCGGGAGTTCCGAACTTGAACTCTTTGCGAAAGCGTTCTCCAGCCTTGAAGGATTATATCAACGTTTGCAGGGCGATTATCGAAGGAACGAAATAGTAGCGGACGATAACGCGGCAACGCGGACCGAAAAACGGGCGCGGCCTCCTCGGCAGGCATCACACCCTGACGAAGGGCCTGCCCCAAACCGTGATAAAGGTCACGCCAGCTTAGGCTAAGCAGGCGGTCGGCTGACGATTCTTCGAAACGCTCCACTTTGGATAACGCTGCAAGGAGAGGCTCTGTCCAGGCCTCGTCATCGTAGAACAGGATCGCGCCGCGACCGCGAATCATCTTGCTGGGGTCAAACGAGACAAAAGCGAAATCGCCGCAGGAGCCGACGGGATTTCCTGACGGAAGGAAACCGCCTATCGCCTGGACTGCGTCCTCGATCAGGCGAACCCGCGTCCCGTCGAGAAGACGCGCCAGTTCCTCCACCGGAGCAACATAACCGAAGATGTGGACAACGATTACCGCGCTGGTCTGTTCCGAGAGCAACGGTTTAACCGTTTGGGGGGTGAGGCAAAGCCTTTCGGGATCCACATCAGCCAGGCGCGGGATAAATCCCGCGGCCAGAACTGCCTCGAGCACGCTTGAGCAAACGATGTCTGGCAGAATGACTTCGCCGCGTTTCCCGTCGCGAGCGCCGATAGCTTCGAGTGCGGCCCAGAGGACAGTGGCGCCGCGTCCGCCCAGCACGTACTGGCGTTTGGCGAGCAGATTATCCGCCGGCAGAAAGTTTTGCGGTAATCTCATCGTAGTTATAGGTGGGTCGTTTATAAAGGAATAAGGTGAACTCGAAGGGAAGGTAATCGTGTCGGAGCGCCACGGTGCGCGTGAGGGTTTTAGCAAAGGAAAACATTTTCTCGGGGCTGAAGTAATGCAATTCGGCCTCGTTGTAATCCACGTAGGAGGTCATAAAATCAATGGCTATTCCGACATTTGAAATGTCAAAGAAGCGGCGAATGGCTTCTTTTGCGATCTCTTCGTTATCGGCATCTTTGTATTTGTTGTTGAAGACCTGCGACATGAAGGCAATGTCGGGCGAGTACGCGTCGAGCGGGTCGAGAAAAATATCCACCTTATCGAAACGGGCTTCGGGAAAGCGGGCGCGGTCATATTCGAGGAACGGGTCAACGATATCCAGCCCGGTGTAAGAGGCGATTTTAACTGGCAGGTTCTTTAAATATTCATAGAACATACCAATGCCACAGCCGACATCCAATATGTGTTTGCCTTTTAGGTCAAACATGCTGGAATGGACAGAATGACGGATGAATTGCTTGGCCGCCCCGCCTGATTTTAGCGTGTCCACATGAATACCGTGTTTGGCGAAACGCTCCAAATAGCGCGCGGCAACTGCATCTTTTTCTTGTTCTGTGAGGTAAGTCATGCTGTATCTCCTATCATCAATTCAAAAGCTAAATGGCGTGTACCCTCACGCCCAATGGGGATAATCGTTCTCGGACAAAATCCTGGTGGACTGAATTAACACATAATAGCACATCGGTGGCGAAAAATTCACCGACACGTTCGGGCTTGACCACGGGAAAATCAATCTGAACGTTAGGTTCCACGTCCGAAAGTCCGCACACGATCTGCGCTTCACCGAGGCGGGAATAGGCGCGCAAAAGGGCGTACCGCTCATTCAGACCAAAAACTGCCAATTTGCGCGACGAGTCGGCCTTGATCTCGTCCATGAGGCGATTCACCTGCTCGTACAATGCCTCGTGAAGGGCAACGGACTCGCGGCATTGGGTGCGCCCCTTGCGAATATGATCAGCAGGCTGTTCCTCGCGCCGCCACAAATGGAAACTAAAATTGGGCATGAGAGGATGCCCAACGACCTTGACCGCTTCGATAAATCCGACCTTTGCCGCGTACATGCTCAAATGATCGGTCCCAAAGTGGTGCAAATGGTCGGCAAAATATATGTCGCTGCTGGGAACATCTTGAGTGGGTTGAATCAGGATCAGGATACCGTTGGAAGAGATGCGTGAGCGAATGGCCTGCAAAAAAGCGGAGGGACTCGGAACATGCTCCAGAACGCCAACGGAATAGATCAAATCAAAATCATCTTCCTCGACCTGTTCGATTCCGCCAGGCAGCGCTCGGCAGCCTTTTTCGATTGCAAGTTTGAGCGCCCCTTCGCTCATTTCCGTTCCCCAAAAATCGGCGCGAGGTAGGGCAGATTGCATCTGCCGAAGCAGGTGCCCCGCGCCGCATCCGATCTCAAGCGCTTTTCGAAAATCAGTTGCTCTCTGCGATGGCAAAATCTCCCAAATCCAATCGAAGAATAGTTTACTCCTGGGAATGGCGCCCTCACGGGTCAGGAAGTGATACTCGTTGGAACCAAGATTTAACACGTAATCGAATTGATATAAACGGCTGAGATACTCGGCTGTGATTTCGTGACCGTCACGAACCAACCCGCACGAGGCGCATTCGATCTTCCGTAAAGCGACTGGGGAGACGGAATTATCCGAAAGGATGCTGGCTGGAATGGATTTCTCCAGCAACACATTCAGCGAGGCGCTTCCGCACAGATCGCACTTCGATTGGGAAAAGTCGCGCTTGACGGAGGGTGTCATATAGAAACCGTTTCATCTACAACGTAACGAGGGCGCCCTTTGACCTGTGTGAAAATATTTCCGATATAAAGCGCGGCCACCCCAACACAAAAAAGGATAATGCCAACGCTGAACAACAAAAGCACGATCAAAGAAGGCCAACCGCCCGCATAGATGCCATTAAAGTAAAGAATATCAATAACAATATACACTCCACCCAAAACAGAGGCGACCATGTATATCACGCCCATCACGATCGCCAGGCCAAGCAGTTTTTCTGAATGGAAAACAATTGAACCAAATGCAAGTTTCAGCAAACGGATCAGGGTATAGGTGGAAGTACCCATATGCCTTTTTTGATTTTCCACCACCAGGGTCTTATGCGAAAAACCCAACCAGGAAAGACCCAGAAGGTAATAACGATTGTAATCGCCGATCTGCAGGTAGGCATTTACAACTTTACGGGTGAGCATCGAAAACCCGCCAATATTTTCATGAAGGTTGCCGTTTGACAACCAATTATAGGCTTTATAGAAAATATCTCCCGCCACCCTTCGAAGCAGGGTTTGATTTTTTGTTTGACGATGGGTGATCACGTAGTCAGTATGCTCGTCCAGCAAGTTGTACATTTCTTGAATATAGGATGGATCGTCTTGCAAGTCACAATCCATCAGCACAACCAACTCTCCGCGGCTATATTCGAGGCAGGCGTTGATGGCTGCATGTTGACCAAAATTTCTGCTTAATTTGATCCCGCGAATCCTTTGATTCCCCGCACAGGCTTCTTTTATTTTTTCCCAGGAATGATCAGGACTCCCATCATCCACCAGAATGATCTCATAATCCTCGTCAATTTTCGAGACGGCTTCCACCACCCGCGCAACGAAAGTTTGAAGAATGGCTTCGGCCTTGTAAACAGGGCTGACAACGGAAATATGCGGTTGTTTGTGGGAAGTTTTTTTCACAGCCATAATTAACCCTGGTTGAAACTCTTCATATATTTTACGGCCTGGTCTCCAGTGTTGAACAGCAGGTCAATGACGCTTACTTGGTGGGTAAACGGAGGGTTTAGCTGAGGGTATTCAGGGTAACCAGCGTATGACATCCATTCCAAACGGATGCCTGCCTCGTCCAGAGACTCCTCGGAGAGGTAATCTTTGGCGGCTGGGCCAGAAAGATATTCGTCCGCGCCGCATTTAAGTAAAAGTTCCTTCACGCGTTCGGCTTTGCGTTGCGTGAGGGAATATTTTCGCGAGTCTTCGAACTCGGTTCTGATGCCCAATAATTCGCGAGAGATCCGCTCCACAACGGCTTGATTCATCTCTGAAAGGTTTTGCCATTTTGTGCCAAGATAAATCTCCTCGAAGAAAGGACGATAACGCTTGAAATATTCCGTGTGTTCGTAGTTGGCTTTGATCAACGTCCAGTGTTTTGCCTGCCAGGACTGGTCGGTCAGCTGCACTTCACAGATCAGGCGATGCTCATTCGTTCCACATGGGATCGTCAACCACTGAACGCCACTGGGGGTTTTGATCAGATTCCGATTCCGCCAATCGCCTTTGGTATATTGCAGGTCATCATGGAAGATGAACAAATCCACCATATTGATTAAATCGAAATATCCCTTCCAAGGGATATAGTTCGATTGGAGAATTGCGACTCGCTTTTTCATCTAAAACAACCGTTTATTGACAGCGCTACCGCTTCCCCACCTGCAAACTGACACAGAAAAGGAACCATATCCTCAACGGAGATGGTTCCCTGGAAAACTAATCGAATTTCTGCTTCAAGCGTGCTGATTTGCCCGTACGGCCGCGCATGAAGTACAACTGCGCCCGTCGGACCACGTTGTGGCGTTCGACAACTACCTTGTCAATGCGGGGTGAGCGAAGCAGGAAGGTGCGCTCGACGCCCACGCCGTTGCTGGCTACGCGACGGACGGTGAAGGAGGACTCGTTGCCGCCCTTGCGCAGGCGAATGATGGTCCCTTTAAACTCCTGAATACGCTCGCGATCGCCTTCCTTGATCTTGACGTGAACGCTCACCGTATCGCCAGGCTTCAAGGCGGGAATTTTTTCATTGCTCGGAACTTCAAATGATTTCATGATCTGGTCAGACATTTTCTATCATCCTTACGTTGGGTTCTGTTTTAGCGACGGGGCATTATAGCATACAGATATGGAGGCGGCAAGGAAAACAAAAACCAGGTTTCTAAAGGAAACCTGGTTTTTGGGGGTTACATCGGGTCGCAAGTCGCTTCGTGGATGCCTGTCAGTGCATCCCACAGCGATGAGGCCATTTGTTCGCAGGCGGCGAGAGCCTCCGCTTGTTCGTCGGTGGGCAAGGCCGCGATTTGGCGCAGGATTTTTTCGGATTCATGCCAGTTGGCAGAGTGGACTTCAAAATATGGCTCCACTCCTTGCGGAAATTGATAGTGCGCCTTCAACCCATCGAGCTTGGATTTGGCGGTGGCGGGCTGTTGAGCCTCGAAAGCGTACAACGCTCCGAGTGCGGAGGCGCGGGACGCGAACAACGCGTCCGAAGCGCGAACCAGGTGAAGGGTCTGCGGAAGCGAGGCGGGAGAGGTGAATCCGCCCAGAGCCGCGGTGAAGCCCGTCCACAGTTCGGCGTGGTCGCGTTCTTCGTTGGCAGTTTCGGCGTCCTTTAATGTCTCCCAAGCGCGCGGCAGGGTGGAAATAAAGTCGCCATATTCGCGCGCATACACTTGCAGGGCTTCCACAGGCAGGGTTCCCGCGCTCCAAGCCTGATAGAATGGGTGCTGAAGCAGGTTCCACTTTTCAAGAACGGCATCGAGTTTCTGTTTCATCTTGGTCTCCTTTTAAATTTGGACAATATTACTCCAATTTACACAAAATGAACACACTAAAACGCTGGTTCCCCTCCTTGCTATTGATGGCGATCATCTTCGCGCTTTCATCCACCCCCTCGAATGAAATGCCAAAATTTGGACTGGCTGATTACCTGGTGAAAAAAGGCGGACACATGTTCGGCTATGGGTTGCTCGCGCTGGCAAACTTGCGCGGGCTGAATGGCAAACGCCCATGGCTCGCGTGGGTGTTGACGGTTGCCTTCGCGGCCTCAGACGAATTCCACCAATCATTTGTCGCGGGACGTCATTCCTCCGTCTGGGATGTTTTGATCTTCGACAACCTCGGCTCCCTTCTTGGACTATGGGCCGCGCGTCTCTTTCAGACGCGGAATCAAAAAGGCGACGCATCCGCGCCGCCTAATCACTAACTGCTAATCGCCAACTTCGATCACTCAAATTCCAAGTCGAACTCTTCGCCTTCTTTAAATTCTTCCATCGGTTGAATGGCAATATCGCTGAACAGGGTTTCCTGTTGTGCCTGCACGCGATAACGCTTCACCAATTCCAGCAACGCCAAAAATGTGACGACGATCTCGAGCCGTGTGGGGTTTTCACCCAGCAGGTTGCGGAAGGTCGCTCCACGCTCCACGCGCAATTTGGTGGAGATCAATTCGATCTTCTCGCGGATGGTTACCTTCGGCGCAGAGATGACCGTGCCAAGCGCCTGCTTCTCTTTTTCCGCGGCGAGAGTCCGTTCGGCGGCTTCGAGCAGATCAGCCAGGGAAATGCCCGAAAGATCGAGTTTAGCCTCCACTTTGGGCGGAGGGGCTACGCGCAGGAAGGTTCGCAGGTTGTTGTGCTGACGTTCCTCCAGCCACACGCCGATCTCTTTGTAGCGCTTGTAGAGTCGCAGTTGACGCGCCAAATCTTCGGCGGGATCGGCCTCCCCCACTTCACGCACGGGCGGACGCGGCAGGAGCGCTTCCGATTTGATCTGAATCAGCTTCGACGCGATCACCAGGAACGAGGAGATTTCGTCAGGCGTCACCTTCTCCAGCGCGCGGACATAGGTCAGGTATTGATCCGTCACCTGCGCGAGGGAAACAGCGGTGATATCCAACTCGGCGCGCTCGATCAGGTCGAGCAAAAGCGCGAGCGGTCCCTCATAGACAGGAATGGTGACGTTGTAAGAAGTCTGAATGGTCGGAAGCATAGCGGCGGGATTATATCATTGCCATTCGGCGCGGTAGGTCGGATTGCCAACACCGCGCCTGCGGCTCGGGGCAGGTGTCCGACCTACGGGTATAATCGCGACATGACAAAACTAACTCACGTAGACTCAACAGGCCGCGCCCGCATGGTGGACGTGGGCGACAAACCCATCACCGAGCGGATCGCGGTGGCGAAGGGTGAAGTCCACATGACGCGCGCCACCTTTGAGTTGATCCGCGACGGGAATATCAAAAAAGGGGATGTGCTGACCATCGCGCAGATCGCGGGCATCATGGGCGCAAAGAAAACGTCCGAGTTGATTCCGCTTTGTCATCCCCTGCCCCTCTCTAAAATTGACGTTGACCTCGCGCTGGACGAGTCCCTACCTGGCGTGATCATCACTGCCACAGCAAAGACCTCTGGCAAGACGGGCGTGGAAATGGAAGCGTTGACCGCCGTCTCGGTAGCAGCGTTAACGATTTACGACATGGCGAAAGCTGCCGAGAAAACGA
>Ga0268298_10006594_pt1 | contig 10498 bp, 10 predicted proteins | sample WWTPWeurt_MetaG_FD_194462 | JGI IMG/M metagenome (GOLD analysis project Ga0268298, IMG submission 194462) | Activated sludge microbial communities from WWTP in Nijmegen, Gelderland, Netherland - WWTP Weurt | ecosystem: Engineered > WWTP > Aerobic digester > Activated sludge | place... | reverse complement strand
CGCTGATCGCGGCTTGAATGGCCGCCTTCACTTCAGGGTCGGTCACCTCGCCCACACCCGCAAACTTTTTCGTCCCCACCACAACGATCACGCCGCCTTCAGGCGATTCCTGCAATCGAATGCCGAGATTCGCCAATGGAGTGGTAACAAGCCGCGCCTGCAAAATATCGTTGATCTGGTCAACCATGCTTGGCGTCGGTGCGACCGGCTCTTCCTTTTTACCAGGAAGCAGGCTTGGCCTGGGTAACGCAGAAAAAATGGATTTTGAGGCTGGTTTTGGGGCCTGCGCCACCGGCGCAGGAGGAGCGGGCATCGGCTCGATTGCGGCTGGCCTGCCTTCAATCCATGGACGCATAACGTTTAACAGCGTCAACAGGCGCTTGCGATGCCACTCGGCTATGGGGGCAACTTCAACTTGTTGGTTATCCAGGTCGAGGTGAGGGGTTTCGTTGGCATCCAGCCATAAACGCAGGAGGGTTGTTCCCGGCAGGGAGGCCGACAGGGGGCGCTCCGATGCAGCCTTTTCAACCTGGGCAAGACGAGCCGCAACACGTTCACTATCCTGACGGGCTTGTTGCAGGGCGGCTTCTGCCCGCGAGCGCGCTTCTTCCAATTTCTTTTCCGCCTCCACGCGGGAGGAAAAACTTCCTCCAAACAAACCGACAAAAAATACCGCCAGCAGGACAACCACCAACAACCAGACCGGCCAGGTAACTGTAACAATATCAACGCCTGTGATCATTCGTCACCTTACTTTCTGACATTTGGGGCAAACGTGCGTGCCGCGCTGCCCGACGCTCAACTTAATGATCTCCGTCCCGCACACGGGACAAGGCTTGCCATCGCGGTCGTACACGCGAAAATAATTCTGGAACTCGCCGCCGCGATACACCCAATCAATGGACGCGCCGTTGCGACGGATGCCTTCGCTCAACACCGCGCGGATCGCGTCATGCAGACGTTCGGCCTGGGCGCGGCGTACTGAATCGGACGCGGCCTGCGGGTGGAGCCGCGCGGCGTGCAGGGCTTCGTCCGTGTAGATGTTGCCGAGGCCCGCGAGGAATCTCTGATCGAGCAACAACGGCTTCAACTGGCGATGACGTTTGCGCAGGTTTTCGTACAACCAGGCGGGCGTGAACGCGTCGGAAAGCGGCTCCGGCCCGAGGTCCCCGATGACCGAGGCGGGGTCGTCCGTCAACCAGACGCGGCCAAACTTGCGCGTGTCGTTGAATGCCAGGATTCGGTCGCTCGAAAGAAAGAGACGCAGGCGGTCATGCTTCTCGGGCGCGGCATCCTTCTCTTTTATAAACAAATCCCCACTCATCCGCAAGTGGACAAATAGGTGATAGTCGGAAAGTTGAATATCGAGAAATTTTGCGCGCCGCCCCACCGCCACGATCTTCTGCCCGCGGACTTGCTCGCGAAATTTCCGCGCCGAGGGATGCGCCACCGTCCGCGCCCAACGCACTTCAGCGTCGCGAATCTCCGCGCCGACCAGATCGGCGCGGACCGTGCGGGCAATGGTCTCAACTTCGGGGAGTTCGGGCATTCTAGTTTCCAGTGTTCAGTTTTCAGTCATCAGTCGCTGAACACTGAACACCGATGACTGATCACTGATGACCGCTCTACTCGTTGAACATCTCACCCACGCTTCGTCCTTCATGTGCGCGGCGGATGACTTCGCCGATCAACTCGGCCACCGTTAGCACGGTAATCTTGCCTTCCAAAATTTTCATCTTGGCTTCGGGAATCGGGACGGTGTCGGTGGTGATGATCTGCTTGATCGGCATGGATGCCAGTCTTTGCGCGCCCTCGTTCGAGAGAATGGGGTGGATGAACGAAAGGTACACATCGCGCGCGCCGCTGTTCTTCACAAGGTTCACTGCCTGCCCAATGGAGCCGCCCGTATCCACCTCATCGTCCACGATGATCACGTCGCGGTCTTTCACATCGCCGATCAGAGTCAGCGCTTCGGCGTTGGCATCGTTACCCGTGCGGCGCTTTTCAATGAAGGCGATGGGCGTATTCAGGTCGGCGGCATAGTTGCGCCCCTTTTTGGCAAAGCCCAGATCCACGGCCACCACCACAGGGTCTTTGAGTTGCGGACCAATATTCTTGTTGATGTAATCGGTCAACAGCGAAGATGCTGTCAGCACATCGCCAGGGATCGAGAAGAAACCCTGCACCTGACCCGCGTGCGGGTCGAGAGTCATGTAGCGGTCGGCTCCCGCGGCCTCGATCATATCCGCCACGAGACGCGCCGTGATCGGCACGCGCGGCTGATCCTTTTTATCGGAGCGGCCATAACACAGATACGGAACCACCGCCGTAATACGCGCGGCTGAATCCAAACGCAGGGTTTGGATCATGATGAGCAGTTCCATCAAATTATTATGCACTGGCGAGGATGTGGTCTGGATCACGTACACATCCTGTCCGCGCACGCTGCTCTTTAATTTGATAAAAAGATTCTCGTTGGGAAACTCAATCACCTCGCGGTCGCGCAAGGGGCTGTTGAGATATTCCGATATCTTCTGTGCGAGCTCAGGCGAGCCTGTCCCCGCGTAAAGTTTAATATCGCCGTACACCTTCATGTTGTGGGTATGATGCATCACTTCTCCTTTTGACGCGCGTCCCATTCGCGCCGTAAAACGCTCATCATATGAACATCGCCAAATTTGCCTCGTTTGAAAACCGCCTCCCGCTGCGTCCCCTCCAACACAAACCCAGCCTTTTCGTAAGACCTCCTCGCCCGCGGGTTATCGGCGTAGACCCGCAGACAGATTCGATTCAGGTTCAAGGTCTCGAACCCATGGCGCAAGAGCAGTTCCATCGCCTCTGTGCCAAGCCCCTGGTTCCAAACCGACTTATCGCCGATCATGATTCCCAACTCGGCCGAATGCGCCACCAAATCATGATCGAATAATCCACTGTTGCCAATCAACCGCCAGCCATCGCCATCCCGTAATTCAATCGCCAGCGGTTTTTCGCTCGGCTTTCGGCTCGCAAGTCCCTCGAACCATTTTTCCTCGTCCGCCAAAGACATCGGCAGGTACATCGCAAGGCCAAACGTCACTTCAGGATCGTTGAGCCACTCCATGAAAGACTTCACGTCCTCGCGTTCCACCGCCCTCAGGCGGATGCGTTCGCCATAAATCCGACTCATTTCTGTCTCCCGTTCAACAACAATGTCACAGCCTCCCAGGGCGAGAGACTGCGTTCGTAGACTTTCGCCAGCGTGGACTCGAACTTCCCGTTCGGGACCTCCGCGCGGAACCGCGCCATCAACGCATCCTGCAACAACGCATCCATCTCGGACCCGAGGCGGGCGCGCTCACGAGCAGCCCAATCTCCGCTCGCGCGTAAATGCTCCGCGTGCGCGGCGATGTGTGCGGCCAATTCGGCAATGCCCGTTCCATCCACCGCCACCGTTCGCTGAATGGGAGGCAGCCACATCCTCGCATCCAGGGGAGCGGACTTTTGTCCGCCTTCATCCTCTGCCATTACCTGCCCGTGATGCATAAACACATGCCGCGTCGGGTGCGCCAACTCCAGCATAGACTTGAGCGCCTTCTCGGTATTCTCCACGCCCGGGCGGTCTGCCTTGTTGATGACGAGCACATCCGCGATCTCAAGGATGCCCGCCTTAATGGCCTGGATGTCGTCGCCGAGGCCTGGCGCTTCCACCACCAGCGTGGTGTGCGCGAGGCGGGCAATATCCACCTCGCTCTGTCCCGCGCCCACGGTTTCGATCAATGTCACATCAAAACCCGCCGCGTCAAAGACCTGCGTCATCGCCGCGGTGGCTTGCGCCAGCCCGCCCAGCGAGCCGCGCGTCGCCATCGAACGGATGAACACGCCCGCGTCGCCCGCCAGGTCGCGCATGCGCACACGATCCCCCAGCACCGCGCCCCCCGTGAAAGGGCTGGAGGGGTCCACAGCGAGGATCGCCACGCGTTTGCCCTCGCGTCGAAAATGTAAAGCAAGTTGATTTACCAGCGATGATTTCCCCGTGCCTGGCGCGCCCGTCACACCGATGAGATGCGCCTTCCCCGTATGCGGAAAAATCTCCGCCAGCGCCGCGCGTCCCTCGGCGGAATCATTTTCCACCTGCGTCAGCGTCCGCGCCAGCGCGAGACGGTCGCCTTTCAAAACGGATTGAGCAAGATTCATACGCTTTGCACGTTACGCAATACGCAACACGTAGCATGTACTGCGTATCATCCCTTCACAGATTCCCGCACTTCGCGAATGATATCCTCCGTCGAAGCGCCTGGGCCATAGATGCCCGTGATGCCCATCTCTTTCAAACGCGGCGAGTCCTCATCGGGGACGATTCCGCCGAGGAAGACTTTCACGTGTCCCTGTCCATTTGCCTTGAGCAATTCCAGTATGCGCGGGGCCAGGGCCATGTGCGCGCCCGAAAGGATGGAAAGCCCCACCACGTCCACATCTTCCTGTAACGCGGCCTCGGCGATCATTTCGGGGGTTTGGCGCAGGCCGGTGTAGATCACCTCCATGCCCGCGTCGCGCAGAGCGCGCGCCACCACTTTGGCGCCGCGGTCGTGCCCGTCCAGGCCTGGCTTGGCAACCAAAACGCGAATCCTTCGTCCTTGCTCAGGACCAGTCTTCTTTTCTGTCATTGTGCCTCCGGGAGTGATTTCGACCTGATTATACTATGGGACATTTTGGTGATTTTTGCCCGCCCGCAACGACATTGTAATTTTTCCGCTTGCTCCGCGGCCACTCGATAAATGAAGTGTGCTATACTTTTATCATGTTAGCGACGCGATCTCATTGGTCTCAATGGGCGAATCAATTGCATCGCCTCAACCTTCAATCTTTAACCGCCTGGCTGCTCGAGGCGGGCGCTCCTGTCGCCCTGCTTGGAGCCCAGGCGCTTTTTGTAGCCCGTCCGTTTTTGGGCGCGCAGAGCGAGTTGATCGCGGGCATGCTCGAAGACGAGGATGAAACGCGCGCCTTCGCCGCGTTCTTACGCGAGGAGGAACGTTCATGAATCAGATCATCGCCCTGGCGCTGGTCCTCTTTGCGGCGCTGCTCCTGCTCGCGTTGAGCCTCCGCAAGCGGAAATCGCCCGCGGCGTTCCGCGAGATCGCGGCCTTTGCGCGTCTGCGTCGGGCCGCGGGATTGGCCGTCGAAGACGGAACCCGCCTCCACGTCTCGATCGGACGCGGCTCCCTGCTCTCGCCGCGCGGCGCTGCTTCCCTGTCCGCGCTGGCGTTGTTGCGTCAGGTCGGCGAGCAGACATCCACCAGCGACCGTCCGCCCGTCGTCACCAGCGGCGACCCCGCCGTCGCCGCGCTTTCGCAGGATACGTTGCAGGCCGCGTATCAGGCCGCGGGCGTGGCGGAACTCTTTCAGCCCAATAGTGGAAAGTTGAGCGGCCTCACGCCGTTTTCCTACGCGGCCAGCGCGATGGACGTGGCCCGTCAGGAATATGTATCCACCAATGTATTGGTGGGCGATTTCGGTTCTGAAGTTGCCCTGCTCACAGAAGCCTCGGAACGCGAGCATGCCACGATCGTGGCCGCCGCCGCCGACCCATCTGCGCAGGCTGTGTTGTTCGCCTCCGCCGCCGAGCCATTGGTGGGCGAGGAACTCTTTGCCGCCCCTGCCTACATGGGCGCTGACCCCTCGCACCGTGCCAGTTTGCAGGCGCAGGATGTGATGCGCTGGTTGTTGATCCTCGGCCTGCTGGTCGCGGCCGCATTGAAGATGGCGGGGGCGCTATGAAAGGGAAACTCGTCGCCACTGCCATCGCCATTGCGGTGGGGCTTTTCATTCTGGTCGGAACGCTTTTGCCGTTCCAAATTCTCGTCCCTGTCCGTTTGGAATTATTGCATTGGGCGGTCATCATCTCCAGCGCGGCCGTTTTGGTGGGCATTGCCAACCTGCTGAATGTCCACATGCAGAAAGTGCGCCGCCGCGAAAAGAATTCTGCCTATAGCGCCATCCTGATCCTTTCGATGAGTCTTACGCTGGCGTTGGGCGTTCTCTTCGGTCCCAACGGCGGATGGATGCAAATGGCCTTTGAAGGCATCATCTTCCCGGTGGAAGCCGCGCTCATGGCCTTGCTCGCCGTCACGTTAATTTATGCCAGCGTGCGCCTCCTCCGTCGCCGCACAGACATCATGTCCATTGTGTTTATCGCCACCGCCGCGTTGACAATCTTCGCTTCGATATCCCTGCCGTTCCTCGGCGAGATTCCGATCTTTGGCGATGTGATCCACCCATGGTTGACCTCCACCCTCGCGGCAGGCGGCGCGCGCGGACTTTTGCTGGGGGTGGCCCTCGGCGCGTTAACCACGGGACTGCGCGCCCTGTTCGCCTTTGACCGTCCGTTTGGGGGGAAGTAAACATGGCCGATATCCTCTGTCCACACTGCGGAATGCCCAACGCGTCCGAACAGGGCGTTTGTTCATTCTGCCTTAAACCTTTATCGGGCAAGAGCGCCGAAGTGTATCGCCCAGGCGAAGCGCCCACCAAGAAAACCACCGCCGAGTTGGAGTCTGTGCTGCCTGAGTGGCTGCGCGAGGCGCGCGAAAAGGCCCGCCTTGCCGACGCGGAAAAAACCGCCCAGGAAACGCAGGCCGCCGCCGAGCGCCCCGCGCCCAAAAAAGAAGAACCGCCCGATTTCCTCGCGGGACTCGCCTCGCTTGGCAAGGACGATCAGGACGACGAAATCCCCGATTGGATGAAGACCGCGCCGCCCGTTTCGGCTCCATCCATCGAAAAAGAAAAGACCTTCCCCCGCCGCCAGGAAATTCGCTGGGAAGGCGACGGCGTAACCGACGAGGTGGGCGGCCTGGCCACCACGCCTGCCGCTTCTGAAAACGGCGACGCCATGCTCCCCTGGATGCACAGCTCCGAGGCTTCTTCTGAAAATGAAGAGGTGGCCGATTGGTTGAAGAAGGCCGCCGCGCAGGAGGAGGAACGCCCCGTTTCGCCCTTCCCGACCGGGGCATTACAGCCGCCCGTGACCGGCGAGTTGACCGACTGGCTCGATCAGGTCTCATCAGAATCTGCCGAGAAGCCCGCCGCCCAGGAGGATGGTTCGCTCAATGATTGGTTCGCGAACCTGCCGCGCGGCGAAACCACACCCGCAGCGGAAGAGACCAGCGAACCCTTCGACGGAGGCGAGATCAGCCTGCCCAATTGGATGCAACGCGACGAACCTGCCGCGGCGGCAAATGAGGAATCTCCCGCGCTGCCCTCGTGGATGGGAACGTTCGAGCCGAGCGCCGAAACCAAAGACGAATCGGCCGCGCCCGATTGGATGACGCGCGAGCGTCCCTTCGCAGAACCGCAGCAAGAACTCGACCTGCCCGCCTGGATCGGCCCGTTTGGCGAGACGGACGAATCAAAGAGCGAAGCGTCCACGCCTGAATGGATGCCGCACACGCCCTTTGCCGAGAAAGAAGAAACTGGCCTGCCAGCATGGATGGACGGAACGTCTGATGCAAAAAGCGAACCGACCGCGCCCGATTGGATGACGCGTGATGTTCCCTTCTCTGAATCCCAGGCAAAAGATGAATCGGAAACGCCCTCGTGGATGGGCGCGTTTGGCGAATCCGCCGCGCAGACTGAGAATACGAGCGAGGCTGCCCCGACGCAATCGTTTGAACTGGACAGCAAATTCGACTTGCCCTCGTGGCTTGGTTCGTTGGAATCCACCGAACCCGCGCAAGGCTCCATTGAGCCGCCGCCTGCCGATTGGCCCGCGCCATCCGAGACGAAGGCCGCGCCTCCCGATTGGATGGACGTCTTCCGAGATGCCGCGCCGGCCGCTGAAACGCCGGCCAGCCCGGAGGTCCCGCATGCCGCGGCGTTTGTCCCCGCGGAAATGGAGACGCCGCAAGACGGTCAAGCCGACGATTTGTTCTCGTCTGACATGCCCGATTGGCTTTCGAATATCGCTCCTTCCGAATTGAAATCTGCCGAGGCGAAGGAACCCACCCAGCAAAACATTGCCCCAGCGGAACTGCCTTCGTGGGTGCAAGCTATGCGCCCGGTGGAAACTGCCCTGCCGAGCGAGCCCGCCTTAACGGTGGAAGGCCCGCTCGAAGACCGCGGCCCACTGGCTGGACTGCGCGGCGTTTTGCCGTTGGCGGGAATCATTCAGCCGGGCAAGCCCAAGCCGCAATCCATCCGCCTGCAAGCGGACGAGGCCCAACAGGCCAGCGCAGCCCTGCTCGAGCAGATGCTGGCGGCTGAATCGGAGGCCCGCCCCCTGCGCGGCGGTGGCGCCATTGCCAGCCAGAGCGCGTTACGTTGGGCCATCACCGCAGCGCTCCTGGTGATCGTCGTTCTGTCGTTGGCGACCCGTTTGCAAATCACCCCGTTGCCCACATCCCTGCCCGCCGAGAGCGCTTCGATTTTGCCGACGCTCGAACTGTTGCCAGAAGGCGCGCCGGTGTTGATGATCTTTGACTATGACCCCGCGCTGGCTGGCGAGTTGGAGTCGGCGGCGGTTCCGCTTCTGGACCGATTTCTGGCTTCGCGCCGCCCGCGCGTAACCGTCCTTTCGACCTCGCCCACCGGCCCTGCTTTGGCGGATAAATTATTCGCGCACGAATTGAAAGACCTCGCCTATCAATCGGGGACCGAATATCTGAACCTGGGTTACCTGCCTGGCAACAACGCGGGCATGCTCTACTTTGCCGAATATCCACGCAAGGCCATTCCATCCAGCGCATGGGATCTGCCCGCCGCGCAGGATGTGACTCGCCTGGGCGATTTCGCGGCCATCCTCCTTTTCACCGATCAAAGCGAAACCGCCCGCGCCTGGATCGAACAAACCTCCCTGCAACGCGCGGGACGGCCGATGATCGTCATCGCGAGCGCGCAAGCCGCGCCGATGATTTTGCCCTACGCCCAATCGGGACAGATCGCCGGGCTCGCGGGCGGTTTGCACGGCGGAGCGATCTTCACCTCCAGCGCGGCCGAATCTCCCGCCCGCGCCTATTGGGACGCGTATCAGTTCGCGGCTCTCTTTGCCGCGGCCATGATCGTTTTGGGCGGGCTGTGGAATTTCTTCGCTGGCCTGCGCGCCCGTCGCCAGGGAATGGAATAAGCATGAGCGATTTCATCGTCGGCATCGTCGGTTTTCTTTTTACGATTATGATCCTGAGTTATCTCATTGGAGATAACTTCCTGTTCCGTTTGGCTGTTCATATTTTCGTCGGCGCTTCTGCGGGATACGTAGCCACAGTGGCCATTCACCAGGTTATCATGCCATACCTGATCGTGCCGCTCATCCAGGGTTCCATGAAGGAGCGCACCCTTCTGGCGATCCCGCTGATTCTCTTCGTTTTGATGTTGATGAAGATATCGCCACGGCTTAGCTGGATGGGCGGCCCCGCCGTCGGTTATCTCGTCGGCGCGGGCGCGGCGGTGGCGATCAGCGGCGCAGTGTTGGGGACGATCCTCCCGCAGGCGGGCGCGGCCGCGCAACCTTTCGATTGGCTGCACAACCCCAACCCGCTGGGGACGTTAATCAACGGCGCGATCATGCTGGTTGGCACGGTCACCACCCTGGTCTACTTCCAATTCGGCGCTCACCGCGCCGAGGATGGTTCGGTGAAGCGCAACGCGCTCGTCGAGGCGCTGGCCTGGGTGGGAAGGTTGTTCGTGGCGCTCACCCTCGGCGTTTTGTTCGCGGGAGTCTTTTCCGCGGCGCTCACGGCTTTGATCGAGCGCATTAATTCCCTGCTGGCTCTGTTTGGTTTCTAATATGCCAACTTCGTTACTTGACGGCAATTCCCTTTTGATTGTGGACGTGGGCGCGACGACAACGCGCGCCGCGTACTTCGACGTGGTGGAAGGCGTTTATCGCTTCATCGCCGCGGGACAGGCTCCCAGCTCCGCCGAGTCGCCGTATCGCGATATCGGGCTGGGCGTGCGCGAGGCCATTGAAAGCGTGCAGGCCGTGACGGGCAAATCGTTCCTCGATGGCGATCGCCGCCTCGTGATGCCCTCGCAAGCCGACGGCTCGGGCGTGGACTCGTTCGCGGCCACCATTTCGGCGGGACCGTCCATCCGCACGGCCATTGTCGGTTTGTTGAGCGACGTCTCAATGGAGTCGGCGCGTCGGTTGGCCGAGTCCACCTACAGTCGAATCGTGGAGCGGATCGATCTGTCGGACCGCCGCCGCGCCGACGAGCAGATAGACGCCCTCCTGCGCGCCCGTCCCGACCTCATCATCCTTTCTGGCGGCACAGACGGAGGCGCGTCGCGGTCGGCTCTGAAGATGCTCGATAGCATCGGCCTGGCCTGCTTCTTGATGCCCACCGAGAAACGTCCTGCCTTTTTGTTCGCGGGCAACGCCAGCCTGGGCGAAGACGTGAAAGGCTTGATGGAAGGGCTGACGTCCAACCTGCACCTCAGCCATAACGTGCGCCCCTCGCTGGAAGTGGAAGACCTCGAGCCCGCCATGAAAGACCTGGCGCAGGCCAACATTGCCATTCGCAGAAAACAG
>Ga0268298_10006593_pt1 | contig 10499 bp, 8 predicted proteins | sample WWTPWeurt_MetaG_FD_194462 | JGI IMG/M metagenome (GOLD analysis project Ga0268298, IMG submission 194462) | Activated sludge microbial communities from WWTP in Nijmegen, Gelderland, Netherland - WWTP Weurt | ecosystem: Engineered > WWTP > Aerobic digester > Activated sludge | place: Netherlands... | reverse complement strand
GGTGGCCTTTCCCATGGGGGTGGACCAGGTGCGCCCGCCGACGCGATCGGCGGCCTCCAGGACGGTGACCTCGGCGCCTCGCTCGCGGAGGAGAGTGGCAGTTTGGAGGCCGGAGATCCCGGCCCCGACGACGATCACTTGTGCGTTCTTCGACATGGAGCCCCGATGATGCATACACCGTGATCAGTTGGTCCCGACGGCGTCCCCGAGCTCTTGCTTGAGGTAGATGCGGAGCTTGTGCGTGAGGCGCGCCTCGAGCTGGCGGACGCGCTCGCGCGAGATGCCGAATTTGTCGCCGAGCTCCTGGAGCGTCAGCGGCTCGTCCTGGCCCGTGGGGTTCTCGGGATCGAAGGGCACGTAGACGCGCTTGTCGAAGATCTCGATGTCCTTGCCCTTGAGCGTCTTGCGGAACTCCGCGAGCCTGTCTCTCAGGATCTGGTCCATCTGGTTCTGCTCGAGCGCGAGGTCGGGCCCGCTGCTCATCGAGGGCATCATGTCGAGCCGCGACACGGCGCGTCCGTCGGAGTCGCCCACGGGCGCGTCGAGCGACGCTTCGCCCGAAGAGAGGCGCCGATCCATGTCGATGACCTCCTTCTCTTCGACGCCGAGCCGCTTCGCGATCTCCGCCGCCTCGGGCTCGATGCCCATGGCCGAGAGCTTGGCCTTCTCCTTGTTGAGGTTGAAGAAGAGCTTGCGCTGCGCCTGCGTGGTGCCGAGCTTCACGAGCCGCCAGTTGTTGAGGATGAAGCGGAGGATGTACGCGCGGATCCACCACGCGGCGTACGACGACAGCTTCACGCCGCGGTAGGGGTCGTAGCGCTTCACGGCCTGCATGAGCCCGATGTTCCCCTCCTGGATCAGGTCCATGATGTTCTTGTAAGCGCGGCGGTACTCGTACGCGAGCTTCACCACGAGGCGGAGGTTCGCCGTCACGAGGCGCGCCGCCGTGCGTGGATCCTGGCTCTTCACGAACTTCTGCGTGAGGTCCTTCTCCTCGTCCGGCGTGAGCAGCTTGTGGCGCTGCACCTCGCGCAGATAAGCCTGGAGCGGATCGGTCCTCGAGAGCGCCGCGGAGTCGTCGTGATCCGCTGCTGGTTTGTCGGTCCTGAGCGTGCGATCGACGACACGCGCGCCGTCCGCGTCGACGCTCAGCTCTTCGTCGATGAGCTCACCAGCGACGTCGATGACCTCGCCCTCGGCCGGCTCGTCGCCCTCCTCGGATTGCTCGTGCTCCTGCTCTTCGCCCTCGCTGCCTTCGTCCTGATCGCGCTCGCTGTCGTCATCGCTGCGGACGCTGCTCTCGCGCGCGGGCCTCTTCGCAGGGCGCGCGGCCGTCGCCTTCGCCGCCGCGCCGTCACCGCTCGTCTTTCGCGGCCTGCCCCGAGGCGCTCCTGCAGGCTTCGGCGCCGCGCTCGCGTCTTCGTTTTCCGAGAGAGGACGCTTCGCCCGGCCCTCGCCTTTGTCCTTCGTCACGCTCGACCTCGCAAGGTTCGTTTCTTATCCACGTTCCGCCGCCGACGCCACCGACTCAAGGAGAGGATCGTACAGCGTTCGGTACGCCGCTGCCGTGGAACGTGCTAAGGGCCCTTCGAGGCGATCGTGGACAGTGAACGGCCGGGACCCCCGACGAACGAACGGCTGGTGAGCCGGCCGTTCTACCTCGTGGCAGCGATGGTGCTCGTCTGGATCCTCGGGATCCAGAGCCTGCTCGCAGGAGCTTCGACGGCGCTCACGCTCCGCGAGGGCGCCTTCCAGGACGTCGACGCCCTGGCGCGCGGCGGCTCCGGGGTCGGCGAGTTTCACGATGCGTTCGTCCCGATCCTCGGCGCCGCGCGCTTCGTCGTGCTCGGGACGGTGCCGCAGCTCGCGTTCCCCTTGAGCGTCGCGCGGGCGCTGCTCGCGAGCACGCTCGTCCTCGCGAGCACGCTCGTCCTCGTGGGTCGCCCATCGTCGCGCAGCTTCGCCTTGCAGGCGCTCGGCGCCAACGCCCTCTTCGCGATCCTCGAGTTCATCGTCCTTCGTCACGCGCGCGGCGCTTGGATCGACATGGCCGCCCGCGCAGCCGCCGTCATTCAGGATCCCACGCTCCCTGAGAGCCCCGTCGAGCTCACGCGCTTCTGGGGCTTCTGGGTCGAGCGCATCAAGCTGGGTGTATTCGAGCTCGGCGTCCCCATTCTGGCGGCCTTCGCGCTCACTCGCCCGCGCACGAAGACGTACTTCGCGGACGCCGCGGCGGCGGGGGACGGCGCCGAAGAAGAGCCGTAGAGCGGACCCCTGCGACGTCCGGCGATCGCTCCGCGCGGGCCCGTGCTAACGAGCGCGTGGAGAGCCCGTGTCGCCCAACGAAAAAAGCCTTCCTCCGCGCAGAAAAGTGCGCGTGTTGCCGGACGACCTCGCCAATCAGATCGCGGCGGGTGAGGTCGTCGAGCGGCCCTCGAGCATCGTCAAGGAGCTCGTCGAGAACGCGCTCGACGCGGGGGCGCGCAAGATCCGGATCGACATCGAGGGCGGCGGCGTGGGGCTCGTGCGCGTCGCGGACGATGGGGTGGGGATGGACCGCGAGGACGCGGCGCTCGCGCTCTTGCGGCACGCCACGAGCAAGATCGAGTCGCTCGATGATCTCACGAACGTGGAGAGCTTCGGGTTCCGAGGGGAGGCGCTCCCGAGCATCGCGTCGGTGAGCCGGCTCACGCTGCGCACGCGGAGATCCGAGGACGCGGAGGGCACCGAGGTGCGCATCGAAGGCGGCGGCGCGCCGGAGATCGCGCCCGTCGGCGTCGCTGTCGGCACCGTCGTCGAGGTGCGCGATCTGTTCTTCAACGTGCCCGCGCGTCGCAAATTCTTGAGGGCTCCGGCCACGGAGAGCGCGCACGTCACCGACGTCGTTCAGGCGATGGCGCTCGGCGCTCCGGGCGTCTCGATCGTCCTCTCGCGGGACGGTCGCGTCGCGCGCGAGTGGCTGCGCACCTCCTCGCGCGAAGAGCGGACAAGGCAGATCCACGCGGGCGAAGAGCTGGCTGTTTGCGTGGGCGAGCGCGGTCCGATGTCGGTGGAGGCGCTGCTCTCACGGCCCGAGCGCGCGCGATCGGGGGCCGTCGGGCTCACGCTCCTCGTGAACGGGCGCGTCGTGAAAGATCGCTCGCTCGCGCGGAGCGTGGCGCTCGCTTATGGCAGCGTGCTGGAGCCGGGGCGCTATCCGATCGGGGTCGTTCACCTCGATCTGCCGCCGCACCTCGTCGACGTGAACGTGCACCCGCAGAAGGCCGAGGTGCGCTTCGCCGACGGTCGCGCGGCCTCCGACGCGCTCTATCGCATCCTCGCCGACGCGCTCACGCGGGCCTTTGGTTTGCCTGTCTCTCGACTCCCCGGCGCGCACCACAAACAGAAGCCGCAGGAGGCTCCGGCCGAAGGCGGCTGGACGTGGAGCGGCGGAGGAGGGGCCACGGGGGCTCCGGAGCCTTCAAAACAAGGGCAGTCCGGATCATCTCCTGGCGAGGCCCCAGGCCCGCGGAGCGACGCGGGGCCTCGTCGAGAGCCCGCGGGTGACGGACAAGGCTCGTTCATGGGGAGGGTATTCGGCTCCATTCCCTCGGAGATCGAAGGCGATCGTGACGACACGAGGCCGCGACGGACGCCGGGGGATCGCGACGTGGGCGATCGCGGAGTGGGCGATCGCGACGTGGGTGATCGCGACGTGGGTGATCGCGACGTGGGTGATCGCGACGTGGGTGATCCTCGCGGCGCACGGATCGATCGAGGCCCCGGCGAAGGGCGCGATCCGTTGCTCGTCGGGCTGCTCTTCGATGCGAATCGCAATGGCACGGCCGCGGGGAGGCCGCCTTCGATCCCGTACCCCAAGCTGGCCGAGGCCGAAGGGATCCCGCAGCCCATCACGGTCGAGCAGCGCACGTCGTTCGCCCAGCTCCGCTACCTCGCGCAGCTCCGGACGACGTTCTTGCTCTGCGAGGGGCACGACGGCCTCTACATCCTCGATCAGCACGCGGCGGCCGAGCGCGTGACGTACCACCGGCTCCGAGCGGCCTACGCGTCGCGCGGCGTCGCGCGGCAGAAGCTTCTTTTCCCGGTGATCGTGGGTGTGTCGGCGGGTGAGGTGGCGCTCGTCGAAGAGGGCGAAGAAGCGGTGCTCGCGGCCGGCTTCGAGCTGCGACCGGCGGGGCCCACGCATGTGGCGGTGCACGCGGTGCCGCAGCTCCTCGCGCGCGCTTCGCCGGAGCGGCTCGTTCGAGATCTGCTGGCCGAGGTGAGCCACGCGGGGGAGCGCGCCTTCTCGGGGGCGATCGATCTCGCGCTCGCGACGATGGCGTGCCACGGGTCGCTCCGCGCCGGAGAGCGCATCTCGCCCGACGAAGCCGCAGCGCTCCTCCAGGCCCTCGACGACGTCGACTTCGCGGGTCACTGCCCGCACGGCAGGCCTGTCGTTCACCGCGTGTCGTACGCCGAGCTGGAGCTGCGCGTCGGCCGTCGGTGATCTCTCGACCATGCGCACCATGCGCGGCCGCCGCTGGGGACGGAGCCCCGACGCTGCGCGCCGGATCGTGCGGTGTCTGCGACAGCGTCCTTCGAGCCTTGGAAATCCCTGGAAATCAAGCCCGCAACTCCTGCGTGGCGCCGCAAAACAGTCGTGTTGACAGGCCATCTCGGGGGCGGGACGATCGCTCGCATGCGGACGCTTCGAAGCCTCTTCGCAGGTGCTCTGGGGGCGCTGTCGCTCGCGGTCCAGCTCGGGGCCGGGGTGACCTTCGTGGTGGGGTGCGCCGATCTGGAGACGATTTCGCCTGTCCCGACGACGACCTCGGCGTCCGGGGGGCAAGGTGGCAATCCGGACACGAGCTCCACGACCGCCATGGGGTCCTCCGGCGGCGCCGCTGCGACGGGCGGGACTGGCGGCAATTCGACGGGTGGAAGCGCCACCGGCGGCAATTCGACAGGGGGAGTCGGCGGGACCGGCGGTGGCTCGACAGGTGGAGTCGGGGGCACCGGCGGGGCTGTCGCGCAGATGGTGCCGGACTTCACGCTCGTGGATCTGAACCCGATGTCCTCTTCGGCGGGCCAGGAGGTGTCGCCGCGAGACTACCTGTCTCGGGTGAGCGCCTGGTACTTCGGGCACAGTACGTGAGGCTACTGTAGTGGCCAGTTTGGCTACTTGGATCAGATGCAGAAGGAGCTCGACGCGGAGGCGTTGCCGGTCGAGGTGGACATCCTGGGTCTCAACGCGATCGGCCTGGAGGTGGGTAATCCCACCATCACGCAGGGCCGCACGCTCCCGTGGCTCCAGGACGTGCCGGAGCAGAACGTCTGGGTGAGCTGGAATGTCGTGTGGCGCGATGTCTGGATCCTGGACACGAACAACGTGCCAGTCGGCGTCTACAACCTGACTGAGCACAACCTGTCGGATCCGGTGCAGTACGCTGAGCTGAAGGCGATGCTGGAGAACGTGGCGAACGGCAACCCGCCCTGAGCGATACGGTGATTTCTGGGGACTTTTTCACCACGGAGCCACGGAGAGCACGGAGGTCGCACAGAGATTTTATTGTCCCAGATTCCCAGGGATTCTGAGAGCAAAAATCCTCCGTGAAACCTCTGTGACCTCCGTGGCTCCGTGGTGAAAAAAAGCTCCCGCACGTCGCTAACGTGCCATGGTGGCGCCGAAATGGCCGCGTGGACCGAGATCGAAGCCCCCGCCGGAGACGAGCTGATCGTCGTCGTGGGCCCCACTGCGAGCGGGAAGACGGAGCTCGCGATCCGCCTCGCGGAGGCGCTCGACGGCGAGATCGTCGGCGCCGACAGCGTCCAGATTTATCGGTCGTTCGACATCGGATCCGGCAAGCCCACGGCCGAGGAGCGGGCCCGCGCGCCTCACCACCTCATCGACATCGCCGATCCCCTGGAGCCCATCGAAGCCCAGCGCTTCGCGGATCTCGCGGCCGAGGCCATCGCTTCCATCCGGGCTCGCGGGAAGGTGCCAATCGTCTGCGGAGGCACGTTTTTGTGGGTGAAGGCCCTCGTGTGGGGCCTCGCGCCCATGCCCGCGGCTGACCCGGAGATCCGCTCCGCGCACGCGCGCATCGCCGAGTCCGAAGGGCGCGCCGCCTTGCACGCGCGGCTCGCGGCGATCGATCCTGCGTCCGCGGAGAGGCTCAATCCCAATGACTTCGTGCGTGTCAGTCGGGCGCTCGAGGTGCACGCGCTCTCGGGGCGCACGATGTCCGAGTGGCAGAGCGAGCACGGCTTTCGCAGCCCCCGGCGTCGGGCCCGGTTCGTCGGCGTCGCGCGATCCCCCGCGGAGCTCGACGCGCGCATCGCGAAGCGCACGGAGACGTGGCTCGCGACAGGTTGGATCGACGAGGTCCGCGCGCTCGCGGCTCGCGGCTACGAGGACACGCGCGCGATGAAATCGGTCGGCTACCGCGAGGTGCTCGCCTTCGTTCAGGGCGCGCTCCCCGAGGCTGATCTGCGCGACGCGGTGGTGCGATCCACGCGCGTCTTCGTGCGGCGGCAACGCACGTGGCTCCGCGATCAACCGATCATGTACGTGACCCTCTCGTGAGCGAGGCCGCAGCAGGGACGGGGGACCTGTCGCTTTGCCCTCTCGTGAGCGAGGCCGCAGCAAGGACGGGGGACCTGTCGCTTTGCGCAGCGTCGGGACTCCGTCCCCCAGCGGCGGCCGCGCGATGGAGCTCCGCGAAGGAGGAGGCCCCCGCGCCCCAGATCTGCTGATCTCAGGGGACGAGGCCCATCCTGCTGAAGAAGCCGTAGCTCGAGATGACGAGCGCCTTCGTGTCCTCGAAGGTGCCTTGTTGCACGTCGAGCGCGACGGAGAATCGCGTGCTCGCGCCGTTCGCGCCCGCGCTGGTGGTGAGCAAGATCGGCGTCGCTCCGCGGTTGGGGAGGCTCAGGAGCGACTGGCCGAGCTTGACGTCGTCGGCGTTGAGCGAGCCCGGCTCCACCGTGCCCATGTGCTGCAAGAGCGCGCCGAGCTTGTCGCCCACGAGGCCCGCGCTCACGAAGCCTCCGAACATCTGCTTGCCGCTCTTGAGCGACTCCAGGCCCGCGCGCGACGAGAGCTGCGCCTTGTCGTCCGCGTCGTGCTTCGCCGCGAGGAGGCGCTTCACGAGCTCGTCCTTGGACGCGCCGATCGCCATCCACGAGGTCTCGCCGTCGCCCATCACGAGCACGTGCAGCTTGAGCGTCATCGTCGGCGTGGGCTTGCCCTGCTCGTCCGGCACGGGCGCCTCCACGTTCGACATCGTGATCTCCAGCGCCTCCGCGCCCGCGCCGAGCGAGGCCGGCGCCGAGCCCGACTTGATCACCGGGAGCATCTTGGCGTCGCGCGCGCCGAGCTCCTTCTTGAGCGACGACTGCACGCCCCCTTGTTTGTAAGCGTCCACGAGCGCCTTGAGCTGCTTCTTCATCGCCGCGGGCCCCTCGTCCGCGCCGAGGAGCGTCCACCCGATCATGCGAACGAACGTGGCGTCCGCGACCTTCACGGGCCCGCCCTTCGCCGCGGGATCCGGCAACGGGACGTTGATCGAGCCGTGCGATGCGACGACGTGGGTGTCCTTGCCGAACGGCAGGTTGAAGACGTCGGCGATCTTCTTCCGCTCCGCGGCCGTGGCGAAATTCCCTTCAGCCAGGCCTGTTTCGACGATCGAGCGCGTCCTGGCGAGCACGGACGTGAAGCGCGCGGGATCGACGCCGCGGCCGTAGAACGCGAGGGCGCTGTCCTTGGGCTGCCGCCAGTAGATCGCGGGCGGAGGGCCGCTGCGATCCGAGCGATCCGTGAACGTCTGCGCGATCCACGAGGTCGTGCTGCTCAGATCGACGTCGGCCGTCGCGCGCAGGCACGCGCCCGAGCGCTGCGATTTGAGCTCCGCGGTGATGCGGTGCATGTCCGAGAACAGCCTGTCGACGTCCTCCTGCATCCCCGTCGCCGCGTCGAGGAGGAGCGCGTCTGTCTTGGGGAGACCGCTCCCGTATTCTGTCACGAAGGAGCCGGGCGCGGCGCGCAGATAGCCTTGGATCGAAGTCCCGTAGCGCTTGCGGAGCACGTCGACGCGGGCCTCCATGTGGATGTCGGGGCCGCCGAGATCGACGCTCGGGAGCGTGCGCGCGAGGTACGGCGCGAGGGCCTCCACGGTCTTGTCGCGCTCGGCGCAGACGAGCCTCGCGGGGGTGGCTCCGGCGCTCGCGGCGACGGCGCACGACCAGCGCTGCTCGCCCTTCACTCGCCACAGGCCGGGCGCGATCTCCGCGGGCTCCTGGCCCTCGGGCGCGATCGCCACCTTGGCCCCGTCGAGCGACGTGAGGCCCACCGAGATGGCGCGGAGCGGGGTGCGCACCTTCGTCCCCGGATCGAGCGAGACAACGACGTCCACCGGCGCGTCGAGCGCGACGAGGCCCGCGATCTTGCGCGTATCCACCGAGCGGCGCAGGACGTTCTCGAGCAGCATGTTCACGCCCATGCGCGCGTTCACCTCGACGAGCACGGGGGCGATGCCCGCGCACGAAGCGAGGTTGGAGACGGTCTCCATCGGGTTGCGCCAGCGCCCCACGACGATGATGTCCGAGGGCTCGGCGACAGGGCTCAGATCGGCCGCGGCGCTGGCCGTCGCCGTCGCTGTGGGGACGTCGGCCGGCTGGACCGTGGCGGTGGGGAGGGGCGCGGCCTGCGGAGTCGGGGCGGGGCCGCACCCCGTCATCCCCAGAATCAGCAGCGAAACGGCGCCGAAGCGGGTCTTGCGCATGCCGGGCTTATAGGTGGCGGCCCGCGGGCTGTCATGCGCAAAGCACGCGTGCGCGCAGGCGAACGATGCGCGTCCCCGAGCGCGAAGGCCGCGCAAGGACGCGTGTTCTCGTGCGGTGCGCCGGTTGCTCGTGCGGCACGTCGCGGTGAACCCGCGGGCGTTCGCGCTGTCCTACGAGCCGCGGAGAGCCGAGCTGTGCCCCGCAAGCGTCTTTCTATTTGGACTGATTTGAGGCACGAAGAACCCATGCACACGACTTCGCGATCGTTCCTGTTCTGCGCTCTGTTCCTCGCCGCGCCGCTCGCCGCGGTCGCGTGCGGCGACGGTACGCCCAACCCCAACACCCCTCCGCAGGCCACCGGCGAGACGGCCACGACGGCGGAGCCCACCGCGATGCCGACAGCGGAGCCCACCGCGGAGCCGACGGCGGCGCCCCAGGCTTCGGCCACGGGCACCGCAGCGGCCACGGCGACGGCGACGGCGGCGCCCGACAAACCCAAGTCGAGCGGCCGCCCGCCCGTGCTCCTCGCGGACCCCAAGACAATCACCGACACGTTCGGGTTCTCGCCGGGCGCCAAGCTGGAGCTCGGCGACAAGAGCGTCGCCACTCTCCGTATCCCGGAGGGCGCCTTCACCCAGGCCACCAACGTGACCTTCGCGCTCGACACGAAGTGCCAGACGACGGGCCTCGTGATCGGCTCTCTCTACAAGATCACGCCGACGCTCCCGCCGGCCACGACGCCCGCGGCCGTGCCGTCCAACAACGGCTCTCCGTTCATCCTGCTCATGCCGAACTCCAAGAGGAAGGACCTCAACCTGGCGATCGGCAACTATGGCAAGGACGCGAAGGGCAAGGAGACGATGGTCTGGAAGATCATCGCCGCCGCGAAGCTGGACGACACGAGCTCGGAGTTCCACCTCGACACGCTGCCCGACGGCTGCCTGCACCTGACCACCAAAGCCGTGAACTGAGGGCGCGTGAGGCGAGCTGTCGGGGTGATTCTGGGGGTGGCCGCGGCGCTGGGGGGCGCCGGGCCTGCGGCGGCGGGGCCCAAGCTGCTCGGCGCGAACGTGCACCAGTCGCTCGACGTGGGGCACGACGCGACGAAGGCGGCGGGGCTCGGGTGGGTGCGCATCGATCTCAACTGGATCGACTGCGAGCCTTCGCAGGGGCAGTACGATTTTGCCCTCATCGACGGGGTCGTGGACGCCGCGAAGGCGCGCGGCCTGTCGGTGCTCGCGGTGGTGGGGTATGGCCCCGCGTGGGCCTCGTCCGGGGACACGATGGGCGACGGGCCCATGGATGACGTGCCCGTGGACGGGGCGTATCCGGCGTTCGTGACGGCGGTGGTGCAGCACTTCCAGGATCGGGTGACCCACTACGAGCTGTGGAACGAGCCGAACCTGGAGCAGTTCTTTGACGGGACCCCCGACGACTACACGTCCCGGATCCTCGTGCCCGGAGCCCAGGCCGTGCACAGCGCGTGTCCCACGTGCAAGGTGGTGGCGCCGGGGCTCGCGACGGTGGGGATGGACTACGACGTCTGGATGGACGCGGCGATGAGCGCGGCCAAGGACCAGATCGACGTCGTGAGCGGCCACATCTACGCGGGGTTCCCTGTGGACTCACCGGGATCGGGGTCGACGAGCGACAGCTTCTTCAACAAGCTGGAGTCGCACCGCGTGCTCCAGACGGGCGGCACCGTGGTCTTCGAAGGGCCCTTGTCGTTCCGG
>Ga0268298_10006592_pt1 | contig 10502 bp, 9 predicted proteins | sample WWTPWeurt_MetaG_FD_194462 | JGI IMG/M metagenome (GOLD analysis project Ga0268298, IMG submission 194462) | Activated sludge microbial communities from WWTP in Nijmegen, Gelderland, Netherland - WWTP Weurt | ecosystem: Engineered > WWTP > Aerobic digester > Activated sludge | place: Netherlands... | reverse complement strand
GGCCGGGCGAACGAATCCGACGATGTTCTGGCGCAGAAGTTTCTCGATGCGGTCGACCAGCTCAACCTCGACCTCGGGATACCGACATTCCTGGCGGCACTCAAGGAGTCGGACATTCCCAAACTGGCCGAGGCTGCATGCCGTGAAGCCAAGACCGGCTATCCGGTACCGCGCTACATGACGCAGGCCGTTTGCGAGGGCATCATTCGCCAGGTATTGCCGCCGAAAGCCCCGGCGGCACCGAAAGCTCCGGCAAAGAAGCCGGTCCGGCGCGCGAAGAAAGCCGCGTGATGCTGGTCGACCCGGTCCGGATCCGGGTCGATGTCCAATCAAAAGAGATGAGGGGGAAGGTATGAAGAAGGTAGTGACCGTGACCTTGGGGTCATCGAAGAAGGACTTCGAGTTCAAGACCAAATTCCTGGGCCAGGAATTTACAGTCCAGCGCCTGGGCGCCGACAAGGACAGCAGCAAGGCCTGGGAGCTGATGCGGCGCCAGCAGGCCAGTGCGGATGCCGTCGCCCTGAGCGACATGGTCGACCACTACCACGTCGGCTTGCGCACGGTGGTCAACAAGAAATCACAACGCCTGATGCAGGTCGTGACGCGGGTGCCGGTTACCACCGGCGCCAGCCTGCGCCGCCTGCTGCAGGTGCGGGCGATACGCTACGTGCAGAAGGAACTGGGCCATTACTTCAACAATAACCTGGTGCTGTTCCTCTCCGGAATGCGCAACTACGACATGGCGGTCGCGCTGTCCGAGTACACGAAGAACCTCAATTTCGCCGACCCGGTATTCCACGCAGCTTCCCCGGTGCTGCTGACTTCGCTGGACCAGCTCGAACTCTTCGCCAAGGGCAAGGAGCTTCTTCCCGATTTCATGCCTGGAGACTTCCTGAAATCCGTCCTCGGTACCCTGAAGAACAAGATCGTGGCCAATGCCGTGGCCAAGTCCCACGTCATCGTCGGCACCTTCAGGGAAATCCAGGCGGTTTCCTCGGGCAGCAACCTGGAGGGCAAGACCCTCATCACTTCCGCCGTCGATGACGAAGCCATGACCTTCTTTGCCAAGCACAAGGTCAATCTGGTGGTGGACGTGTCGCCCAAGCTTTTTGACCAGGTGGTGGGCATCAGCACCATCACCGCCATGATTCTCGCGGCGACGGGAAAGGATGAGTCGGAACTCTCGGACCACGATTTCGAGGAAATCATCCATGAACTCGACATCAAGCCGCGCCTGCTCCACCCGACCGGGCATTTCCGCAACATCCGCCGCTTCGCCTTCGTCGTCCATCCCCTGAGCCAGGAGTACATCAAGAAGGGCTTCCCGCTGCCCAAGGGCACGCCGAAGTTCATCATGGACAAGGTGGAGACGATTGCCGCCTACCTGCCACCGATGGTCTATTGCAAGATGAGCAATATCGTCTCGCCGAGCGGCGCCGAGGCCGAAGGCTGGCTGATATCGGTGGGCGGCACGCCCAAGGAAATGCTCTCGCACAGCCCGGAGTTCACTTATCGGCGCCTGCTGCATGCGGCAAAGATTGCGGAAGGCCTGGGGGCCCAGATCATGGGTCTGGGCGCCTTCACCAAGGTCGTCGGCGATGCCGGCATCACCGTGGCCCGACGCGCCAGCATTCCGATCACCACCGGCAACAGCTACTCCGCATCGGGGGCCTTGTGGGCGGCGGCCGACGCCATGCGCCGCATGGGGCTGATCAAGGTGACCAAGGATTCCAAGAGGGTTCCGGCAAAGACCATGGTGATCGGTGCCACGGGTTCGATCGGCTCGGTCAGCGCGCGCCTGCTGGCGATGGCCTTCGACGAAGTCGTTATCGCCGGGCGCGACATCAAGAAGCTCAACGAACTGCGCGATTCGATCCTGCAGGATACGCCGGATGCAAGAGTCATTTCATCGACGGATTACGACAGCCTGCTGGGCGACATGGACATGATCGTTACCTCGACTTCGGGGGCCGGCAAGAAGATCCTGGACATCACCAAGGTCAAGCCGGGTTGCGTCATCACCGACGTCGCGCGCCCGCTCGATCTGCCTCCCTCGGAGGTCGCCAAGCGTCCGGACGTGCTGGTGATCGAATCGGGTGAAATCGAACTGCCGACCCAGGTCAAGGGCATGAAGTCCATCGGCCTGCCGAAGAACGTGATCTATGCCTGTCTGGCGGAAACCATCGTGCTGGCGCTGGAGGGACGCTTCGAGGTGTTCACCATCGGCCGCGACACCGAATGGGAAAAGGTCAAGGAGATCTACAAGCTCGGCCTCAAGCACGGCATGAAGCTGTCGGCCATATCGGGCGTCAAGGGCGTGTACAGCGACCAGGATATAGCCAAGGTTGTGGCGCTCGCACGGAAGGCGCGCCTGACCTGGAACGGTTCCGGCAGTACCACGCCTGAAAAGCCGATCGCCAGGAAGGCCGTGGCGAAGAAGGCCGTGGCAAAGAAGACTGTGGCGAAGAAGGCCGTGACGCCCAAGACTGTCGCAGTGAAGCCGGCAGCAACGAAGCCGGTGGCCAAAAAACCGACGGCGATAAAGCCGGCGGTCAAGAAGGCTCCTGCCAAAGCGGCGGCTGCTAAGCCGGCACCGAAGAAAGCAGCCAATTCCACGGTGAAGAAGAAGGCCTCAGCCTAAAATATCCTTTCCTGCTACGGTTTAACCCGCAGATCGGGCCGCTCGGCGCATTCGGACGCCGTGCGGCCCGATCGTCGTTGAACCCCTAGTGTTCACCCGGGGCGTAGATGCACGGCGGCGATCTTTCACAAACCGAGGAGGCTACTGGCCAACCCGAACGAAACAAGCCTGCTTCACTCCTGATGTTGGTTCGATCCGCGCGTTCCTGCTCGTGTTGACAGTGTCTCCAGCGAACATGTGACGGCGCAAGCCGCTAGAGGGCTTTCCCTAGGACATTAGTGTGTTCTCTCTAATCGGGGTCGCTAGACTTTGCCGGTCACAGACAAGCGTCCGCCGGGGTTTCACGTGGCGAAGCATTTGGATTCGATCAATTCAGGAGATTGTCATGGTAAAAAAACTCGTGGTGAAGAAACTCAAGTCCGTCGCCAAGGATAGCCAGCTTTCCGCCACCATCCGCGACTCCGCCCAGCAGATCTGGCTGGCCGGCCTCGGTGCCTTTGCCAAGGCACAGGAGGAGGGCAACAAGGTATTCGATGCGCTGATCCGCGAAGGCGAGGCGATCCAGAAAAAGACCCGCAAGGTGACCGAAGACAAGGTGACCGAAATGGCCGCCAAGGCCACCGGTACCTGGGACAAGCTGGAGCAGGTTTTCGAGAACCGCGTTGCCCGTTCGCTCAACAGCCTCGGCGTGCCGACCAAGGACGATGTGGCGCAACTGGCCAAGCGTGTGGCAGAGCTCAAGGCCGAGGTCGAGAAGCTGAACCGCGGCGCTGCCAAAGCTGCGAAGCCTGCAGCGGTGGCCAAGCCTGTTCGTCGCGCGGCGCCCAAGGCTGCACCGAAGCCCGCGCCCAAGGCGGCTGCCTGACGCCCTAGTTCCTTGACATGGGCCTGATGGCTGCCGGTGGTGGGCTCTGAAATGAGTGCGACAGACCGGCGGACGAAAACGGGCCTTGCCCTGGCGGGCGGCGGTCCGCTCGGCGCCGTTTATGAAATCGGAGTCCTGATGGCGCTGTCCGAGGCGCTGGATGGCTTCGATTTCAATGATCTCGATGCCTACGTCGGCGTCAGCGCCGGCAGCTTCATCGCTGCGGGTCTGGCCAACGGGCTGAGTCCGGCCTATCTGTACCGGATGTTCATCGACAGCGAATCGGCGGAGGTTCCCTTCGAACCCGAGATGCTGCTGAAACCCGCCGTCGGGGAATACCTGCAGCGCGCCGCGAAGGTTCCGGCACTGCTGCTTGAGTCCCTGCGCGAATATTTGCGCAGCCCCTTGCATCAGGATTTCCTTGCATCCTTTGAGCGGCTGTCGCGGGCAATTCCGACAGGTGTGTTCAACAATGCCGGGATCGATGATTTTTTGACCCGACTGTTTTCCCTGCCCGGCTTGAGCAATGATTTCCGCAGCATCAGGAAGCCGCTGTTCCTGGTTGCGACGGACCTCGATTCGGGGACGTCGGTCGCCTTCGGCGCGGCTGGCTTCGACCATGTGCCGATCGCCACCGCGATACAGGCGAGCGCAGCGTTGCCGGGCTTGTATCCGCCGGTCGAGGTCGACGGTCGCTGGTACGTCGATGGTGCGCTGAAGAAGACACTGCATGCTTCCGTTGCCCTGAAGGCCGGCGCGCGGCTGGTGTTTTGCATCAACCCGCTGGTGCCCTTCGACGCCAAGCTTGCGTCGCATGAAAGGCATCTCAAGCAGCGCAAGCTGGTCGACGGCGGCTTGCCGGTGGTCCTGGCGCAGACCTTCCGCGCCATCATCCATTCGCGCATGAAGACCAGCCTGGCGAAGTACGACATCGAGTACAAGGACGCCGACGTCATCCTGTTCGAGCCCGGGCGCGACGATGCGGACATGTTCTTCACCAACGTATTCAGCTATGCCGACCGCAAGCGGCTCTCGGAGCAGGCCTACCGCAAGACTCGGGAGGAATTGCTGCGGCGCCACGACGAACTGGCGCCGAAGCTGGCGCGACACGGGGTGAAGATAAACCTCGGCGTTCTCACCGATCCTCACCGTTCCCTGGCTCGGCGCATGGGGCAACTGAAGCGGCGCCGGGCGCGGACCATGGGGCTTACGGCATTGCGACTGTCCGACACGCTGGATGACCTCGCGCGGGCGGTGAGGCGCATGCAGGGTAGGCCCCGGCCGGCATGAACCGGATTGGCTGACGGTCCGGTACGCGCTTTCTGCTATTCTCACTGCATTGCTCGAGACTGGTGATTGATGGAAAGAAAGCCGAAGCGCCGCACGCGCGAGCGCATCCTGGAAACCTCGCTGGAACTGTTCAACGAATTCGGCGAGCCGAACGTCACGACGCAGCTGATTTCCGACGAAATGGGCATCAGTCCTGGCAATCTTTATTACCATTTCCACAACAAGGACGAGATCATCGAGTCCCTGTTCGCCGACTTCGAGCGCGACATCGAGGATACATTGTCCGCGCCGGCGCGTCGGGCGCCGAACGTCGAAGACATCTGGCTCTTCCTCCACCTGATTTTCGAGGCGATCTGGAAGTTCCGTTTCCTTTACCGCGACATCAACGAACTGCTGTCGCGCAACCGCCTGCTGGAAACCCACTTCAAGCGCATCGTGGCGCGCAAGGTCAACACTGCGACCATCATCTGCAGGGGCCTGGTGGCGACCGGCGACATGAAGGCGACGCCGGCCGAGATACAGGCGCTGGCGACCAACATGACCGTGGTCGCGACCTACTGGCTGTCCTTCGAATTCGTCAGCGATCCGCGCCGCAAGATCGGTGGCGAGAGCCTGGCGCGCGGCGTCTTCCAGGTCATGGCGCTGGCCGCGCCCTACCTCACGGGGCGTTCGCGCAAGCTGTTCGAGGAAGTGTCGAAAAACTATTTAACTGCTTGAGAACACGATAACCATCATGGCAAAGCCGGCCTGGAAAAAGTTTCCGCATGCGGACAAGACATATGTTTACGCGGGTGCCGCACTGAAGAAGAACTGGGAGCGCCTGCATGCCGGCGATTGCGAGCCTTTCCCGGCCGACGAGGCGGTGCAGGAGGCGTGGCGGCTGTATCACCAGGGCGACTTCCAGAAGGCCTGCGAAGCGGGGCTGGCGGCGGGGCTCGACGGCTACAACGCTGCCAACAAGGCGACCATGATCTATGCCACCTACCTGGAGGACAACGGGCAGCGCAAGCTGGAGATGTTCCAGTCGATTTCCGCGCGCTGCGACGAGTTGCAGAAGGCGCAACCGAAGAATGCCAACGCCCACTACTTCCAGGCCTACGCCCTGGGCCGCTACAGCCAGGGCATCTCGGTGCTCAAAGCGCTGACGGACGGCTTGGGCGGCAAGATCAAGGCCGCGCTGGAACGGGCCCTGAAGCTCCAGCCGAAGCATGCCGAGGCCCATACCGCCCTGGGCGCCTACAACGCCGAAGTGGTGGACAAGATGGGCTCGATGGTCGGCAAGCTGACCTACGGCGCGAGCAAGGATGTGTCGCTGAAGCACTTCGATACGGCCTTGAAGCTGACTCCGGACTCCGCCATCACCTGCATCGAGTATGCCAATGCCCTGGTCATGCTGTTCGGCCAGGGCCGCATGGACGAGGCCGTCAAGCTTTACGAGAAAGCCGCGGCGGCGACCCCGGTCGAGGCCATGGAATACCTCGACGCGGAACTGGCCAGGTCGGAACTCGAAGACTAGCCGTTACTGCGCAATGTCGCGGAAACGCCTGGGTATCCGGGCCTCGGGTGCCGCAGGCGGGCTCGCGGCCGAACGCTTCCTAGCTGCCGGTTGGGCGACCGGCTTGGCATCAGTCGCAACGCGGGGCGTCCGTGTGCGCGGCGGCTTCGGCTCCGGATCGGCGGCACTGAGCGGCGGCGGCATCTGCTTGCCGAACAGCTGCTGCTCGACCAGTGCCGGGTCGAAGGGCTGCTCCCAGTCGAGCATCAGCAAAGCCAGCATCATCTTGTCGAACTCGGCCGCGAACAGCGGCGTGATGGTTTCAGGATCCGGCACGAAATGGTGGTCGGTGATGAGGCTGAACTGGACGCTGTCGTTGTAACTCAGGATCGAAACGCCGATACCTATGTCGCCCGACTGCGGCACCCAGAACATGCACTGATCCAGGCGCGAGCCGGCCAGATACAGGGACTGCTTCGGTCCCGGCACGTTGGTCATCACCGTGCTGGCCTTGGCGGCGAGGATGTCGAGGAACTGCTCCTGGAGGATCTTCGGAGCGTGCCCCACGGCGGCCAGGATGCCAAGCGTGAGCGGCGGCTGGTAGGAGCTTTTCAATTCGTTCATGCGCTCGCGCACCATGAACAGCCGGGCGAAGGGGTTGCCTTCGTGTAGCGGCAGCGAAAGCGTTCCAAGGCCGAAGCGATTGCCCAAGGTACCTTCGTCCTTCGCCGTGCGCAGATTGACGGGGATCATGGCGCGGACTTCGACCTCGCGCACGGTTTCGCCCTTCTGTTCGAAGTAGGCGCGGAATGCCCCTGCGACGGCGGACAGCAGAACGTCATTGACCGAGCAGCCCAGGGCCTTGCCCAGTGCCTTGACCTCGGCCAACGGGAAGGGGTCGCACCAAGCAACGTGCTTGACGGTACTGGTCTTGCCCTTGAAGCTGGTGGGTGAATCGGGCGGCATGGCGAGCAATTTGGCGAGTTCGGTGAGCAGGCCGATGCCATGCCGGCCGTAGGTGGACATGCGGTCCCGGTCGGATGCCAGATCGAATGCCTTGCCGCCGAGTTCGGTGCCTGCGTTGAGCGCGGAGGCGAGGGTTTCCGCCAGGGTCTCGAGCAGGCCGGCGGGCATCGGGTCGATGTCAGCCTCGTCGTCCTCCAGGGTGACGTGCGGCTGCACAGGGGCATCCGGCGTCAGGTCGGCAAGCGAAAGGATCACGCCCACCAGGGCGATGCCGTCCGCAATGCTGTGGTGGATGCGGATGACCAGCGCCGATCCGCCTTCGTAGTCCTCGATGAGGTCGAAGCGCCACAGGGGCTTGCCCGGATTCAGGGGCTGCACGGCCAACTCGCCGGCCAGCTTCTGCAACTCATTCTTGCCGGCGCCGGTGGGCAGCGCACGGCGCCGCAAGTGTGCGTCCATGCTGAAGTCGGGGTCATCCTGCCAGAACGCTCCGGCGACCTCCTGCACGGCGCACTGGCGGAAGCGGCGGTAGCGTGCGACCAGGCGCGCCTCGATAGTGTCGTGCAGGCGGCCAAAATCCATGCGGTGATCGAACACCATGACCCCGACGATCATCATCAGGTTGGTCGGGCGGTCCATGCGCAGCCAGGCGGTATCGACGGCGGACATTCTTTCGCGTCTTGGCATTGCGTTCTTCCTCAAAGATGAACACATATAATAGTCGAAGCCAAATCCTGGTGACTACCGATTCTTGCGACGAGGAGCGACAATGAGCAAACTGAAAGCAAAATTCGAAGCAGCCGCAGCCGATTCCAAGAAACTGCCTGAGCGGCCCTCGAACGACGTGCTGCTGCAACTCTATGCACTCTACAAGCAGGGCACGGACGGCGATGTCGAAGGCAAGCGCCCGGGATTCACCGACATGGTCGGCCGCGCCAAGTACGACGCGTGGGCGGCCATCAAGGGCACGAGCGGCGATGACGCGATGAAGCGTTACATCGAACTGGTGGATTCGCTCAAGGGCTGAAGATCACAACGGGGCGGTCGCAATCGCCGCCCTGCCGTCGCCCCGTCGTCGCCGACTTTCTGCCTGAATGCCCGGTCTATTCCGCCGGGCCGAAATTCTCGTCGCAGAAGCGGTTGATCTCGTGCTCGATGCGCGGGCCCAGCGCCATGAGCAGGAAGCCGAGTTTTACGTAGACCTCGACTTCCTTCTTGCCCACCTCGATGTGCCCGGCCACACCCATGCGCTGGAAGCGCAGGGTGTCGCCGTCCCATTCGTGGTCGAGGCCGAACTCCTCGCCGAGTTCCTCGGCGATGTGCTCGGCGCCCTTGCGCGCCTTCTTCAGCGTCGTGTGGTGAGGCCGGATGACCCGGATCTCGCTCATCGCCGATCGACCCCTAGGCCTTTTCGTCGCGCAACTGGCGACGGAGGATCTTGCCGACGTTGGTCTTCGGCAGTTCCGTGCGGAACGAGATCTGCCGCGGCACCTTGTAGCCGGTGAGGTGGGCGCGGCAGTGCTCGATGATGGACGCCTCGGTCAGGTCAGGGTCCTTCTTCACCACGAATATCTTGATGGCCTCTCCGGTCTTCTCGTCGGGTACACCCACGGCCGCAGACTCGAGCACGCCAGGATGCATGGCAAGCACGTCCTCGATTTCGTTCGGGTAGACGTTGAAGCCTGAGACCAGGATCATGTCCTTCTTGCGGTCGACGATCTTGAAGTATCCATTGCCGTCCATGATCGCCACGTCGCCGGTACGCAGGAAGCCGTCGGCCATGATCACCTTGGCGGTTTCGTCGGGGCGGTTCCAGTAACCCTTCATCACCTGCGGGCCGCGAATGCAGAGTTCGCCCGGTTCGCCCATGGCCACGTCCTTTCCGTCATCGTCGCGAACCGTCACTTCGGTCGACGAGATGGGCAGGCCGATGCAGCCGTTGTATTCCGGCATGTCGAGCGGGTTCATGGTGGCCGCAGGGGATGTCTCCGTCAGGCCGTAGGCTTCGATCAGCGTCACGCCGGTAATCTGCTTCCAGCGCTCGGCCACGGCGCGCTGCACCGCCATGCCGCCGCCGAGCGTCAGATGCAGCTTGCTCAAGTCGATCTTGGCGAAGTCGGGGTTGTTGATCATGGCGTTGAAAAGGGTGTTGACGCCGGTGATGGTGGTAAAGGGGTATTTGCCGATTTCCTTGATGAATCCCGGAATGTCGCGCGGGTTGGTGATCAGCAGGTTGGTGGCGCCGATCTTGAAGAAGGTCAGGCAGTTCGCCGTCAGCGCGAAGATGTGATACAGCGGCAGGGCGGTGACGATCAGTTCTTCGTCGCGCAGCGCGGAGGCAATCCAGGCATGGGCCTGCTGCAGGTTGGCGATGATGTTGCGATGGGTCAGCATCGCGCCCTTCGATACCCCCGTGGTGCCTCCCGTATATTGCAGGAAGGCGAGATCATCGTGTCCGACGTCCACCGGCTGCAGGGGGAAACGGCCACCCTCGATCAGGGCGTCGCGCAACTCGATGGCATTCGGCAGGTTCCAGGCCGGCACCATCTTCTTGATGCGCTTGACGACGAGGTTGACGATCATGCGCTTGGGGAAGTCCAGCATGTCGCCCAACTGCGTCACGATCACGTGCTTGACCGGGGTGCGCGCGATCACCTTGTCCAGCACGCTGGCGAAATTCTCGACGATGACGATGGCTTCGGCGCCGGAATCCTTGAGCTGGTGTTCCAGTTCGCGCTCGGTGTACAGCGGGTTGCAGTTCACCACCGTGTAACCGGCGCGCAGGGCGCCATAGAGGCAGACCGGGTACTGCAACAGGTTGGGCATCATCAGCGCGATGCGGCTACCCTTGGGAAGTTTCAGCACGGACTGGCAATAGGCGCCAAAGGCCGCCGAGAGCTTGTCCAGCTCGGTGTAGGTGATCGCCTTGTCCATGTTGATGTAGGCCTTGCGCGGCCCGTAGAGCTTTACGCTCTTGGCGAACAAATCTCCGATCGAGCGGAACTCGTCGAGGTCGATTTCAGCGGGCACGCCCGCCTGATAACTCTTGAGCCAGATCTTTTCCATGACATTTTCCTCCTATGAATTTTTTTGTATTGTAATCACAAAGGGTGCCCGGGAAGGATAGGAAATCCAATGGGCTTTCGGGGAGTATGGCTGACGCCGGGTGCAGCCGTCAATCGCCGATTGCGGTCCGGCATGTGTCGCGATTGACGGAAAGGCGCCCCAAATGGGACCGCAAGCAC
>Ga0268298_10006590_pt1 | contig 10504 bp, 9 predicted proteins | sample WWTPWeurt_MetaG_FD_194462 | JGI IMG/M metagenome (GOLD analysis project Ga0268298, IMG submission 194462) | Activated sludge microbial communities from WWTP in Nijmegen, Gelderland, Netherland - WWTP Weurt | ecosystem: Engineered > WWTP > Aerobic digester > Activated sludge | place: Netherlands... | reverse complement strand
GCCGCGACGGTCGTTCATGGCAGATGCGTCACCGAGCGCGGCGCGGGCGCGGCCTGCCGGTCTGCGCGCCGCCCGATATCGGTGCTCGACCGGCAGGCCACGCCCGGCCGATGCCGCTCTCCGAAGCCACGAGACGAGCACCCATCACAAAGGCGGCCGAGGCCAGGGCCGCTGCGCGGGCCGCAGCCGCTCCCACAGGCGCGCCACCTGCAGCACGCCGAGGTCGTCATGGCGCTGCCCGCTGATCTGCAGGCCGATGGGCAGGCCGGCGCTCGTGTAGCCGCAGTTGATGCTGGCCGAAGGCTGCTCGCTCATGTTGAAGGGCAGCGTGAAGCCGATGTGCTCGAGCGGGTGCGCCGGGTCGTTGGTGGGCGAGGCCCACTCGGCAGCGTAAGCCACCACCGGCGAGGTCGGGCTGATCAGCACGTCGAAGGGCGCGCAGGCGGCCACCGCGGCTTCGCGCATCGCGCCCATCTGGCTGTAGCCGCGGAACACCTGCTCGCCGCTGAGATTCGCGCCGCCGCGCGCCCATTCGAGGATGAAGGGCAGCACGCGCGCGCGGCGCTCTTCCGGCAGCGCCGAGATGTCCAGCCAGCTGCGGCAGCGCCAGAAGGCGTCCATGCCGTCGATCATCGCGCGCGTCATGAAGGGCGCGATCGGCTCGACGATCGCGCCGGCGTCGGCAAAGCGCTGCGCCGCGGCCTCGACCGCCGCGCGCGTCTCGGGCTCGACGGGCAGGCCCCAGCCGGCGTCGAGCTGCAAGCCGATGCGCAGGCCCTTGGCATCGCGGTCGAGTCGATGCCAGGCGATGTCCTGCCAGGGCAGGCTCATGGTGTCGCGCGCATCGGGGCGGGAGAGCACGCCCATCATCAATGCTGCATCGACCACCGTGCGCGTCATCGGCCCGGCCACGCGGCCGGCATAGGGCGGGAAGATCGGGATGCGCCCCAGGCTGGGCTTGAGCGCGAAGATGCCGCACCAGGCCGCCGGCAGGCGCACCGAGCCGCCGATGTCGGTGCCGACGTGCAGCGGCCCGTAGCCGGCCGCCGCAGCCGCACCGGCGCCGGCGCTGCTGCCGCCGGGGTTCTTCGTCAGATCCCAGGGGTTGCGCGTCAGCGCATGGAAGCTCGACAGCCCCGAGGACAGCATGCCGTAGTCGGGCATGGTGGTCTTGCCGAGAATCACCGCACCGGCCTCGCGCAGCCGCGCGGCCGGCGGTGCGTCCTGCGCGGCCGGCACGAGCTCGGTGGCGGCGGTGCCCAGCGGCACGGGAACGCCGCGCGTGGCGATGTTCTCCTTGATGGTCGCCGGCACGCCGTCGAGCGCGCCGAGCGGCTCGCCCTTCAGCCAGCGCGCTTGCGACGCCTCGGCCTGCGCCAGCGCGGCCGCCGCATCGAGCGCATAGGTGGCGTGCAGGTGCGGCTCCCAGCGCTCGATGTGCGCGAGCACGGCGCGCAGCACCTCCACCGGGCCGAGCCGGCGCGTGCGGTAGGCGTCGCTCAGTTCGGCGGCGCTCAGGTCATGCAGCTCATGCAGTTCGGCCATGCGGCGATCCTCACAGTTTCATCTCGAGCCGCAGCGTCGCATTCAGGTCTGTGCGGCCGACCGTATTGACCGTCTGCAACTGCGAGCCCTGCAGCACGCTCACGGTGCCGACGCTGTCGATCGGCACGAGGTTGGCGAGCGAGAGACGCAGCCGCGTGCCAGCGTCGATCTGCCACAGCACATAGGCATCGAGCACGCGGCGCAGGCCCAGCTCCTGGCTCTGGAACTCGGTGAGCTGGGTGCGGTAGCCGGGCGTGAGGCCCAGCGAGCCGCCCACCGTCCAGGGCGTGCCGCGGAAGCGGTAGTCGGCGCCGAGGTTGCCCACCGCGTGCGGCTGCTGGTCGATGCGGTTGTCGGGGCCGGGCACCGACTCGACGCGCGAGCGGTACAGGCTCAGGTTCATGCGCAGGTCCAGCGGCAGCCAGTCGGGTTGCAGCTCGGTGAGGCGGAACTTGGCGTCGAACTCGACGCCCTCCACCGTCGCGCGGCCGAGGTTGCGCGGCCGCGAGACCCAGCGCGGCTCGCCGGCCCAGGGCACGTCTTCCAGCGCGGTGACGTTGCGGATCAGGTCGCGGATGCGGCGGTGGAACAGGTTCACCGAGACGATGCCGCCGTTGGCGAGGTAGCGCTCCAGCGCGAGGTCGATGCCGTGCGACTGCTCGGGCTTGAGCTCGGGGTTGCCGGCGCGGTCGGGCGAGGAGGCGACGTTGCCGCCGGGCACCGGGTAGAGCGTGTTGAGTGCCGGCAGCGCGATCAGGTTGCGCAGCGTCGGCGCGCGGTAGCTCTGCGTCAGCGACAGGCGCAGCTGGTCGCGCCTGGGCGCATCGAAGCGCCACACCAGATGCGCCAGCGGCGAGATCACGCTGCTGCGGTTGTCCACCGGCGTGTCGCCGCTGTCACTGGTCGAGCGGATCGTCTCGACGCGCAGCCCCGCATAGGCCGACCAGTCGCGCGCCGGATCCCATTCGTCCTGCAGGTAGAGCGCGCGGCGCCGCGTGCGTGCCGACATGTCGATGCCGGTGGCGCCTTCCTGCAGCGCTCCGTCGAGCCAGGTGGCGTCGTCTTCGCGGCGCTGCGCGCCTTCCATCTCCCAGCCGCCGACCAGGTTGTGGCCGCTCCCGAGGCTGTGCAGCAGCTTGCCCGCGAGCGACCAGGAGCGGTCGCGGATGCTGGTTTCGTTGCGCACGTCCAGCACCGGCGAAGCGTCGGCCGCGAACTGGTTCAGCGTCGAGCCCGCGTCGGCGCTGAAGTGCCCGGCGCCGCCGCGCAGCTCGATGCGCGTGTCGGGCCCGATGCGGCGCGTCAGCTGCAGGTTCAGGCGTGCGATGTCGTACGAGGACGAGCTCGCGCCGGCGCGCGTGGCATAGGGCGCGGCCGGCGCAGCACCAATCGCCGCCAGCGTGCCTTCGCTCTCGCCGCGCGACTGCCCGTGCATCAGGAAGGGCTGCAGCGTGAACTGCTCGCCGGGGCCGAGCCGCCACTGGAAGCGCGAGGAGGCGTTGATGCGCCGGCGCACCGAGCTGGCGAGGTCTTCGTCGAGCTGGTCGAGCGTCACCGCGCCGCTGCCGGTGTCGACGAAGGTGGTGCGCGTGGCGGTGTCGGTGCGATCGTGGTTCTCGCTCGCGTTGACGCTGACGTTGAAGCTGCCGTCCTCGCCGAACAGACCGTCGCGCGAGAGCGAGAGCTGCGGTGAGAGCCGGCCGCGCTCCAGGCTCAGCGCGGGGCGCAGCTCGGTATTGCGCCGGCGCAGCGGCTCGCGCAGGATGATGTTGATGGTGCCGGCGATGGCGCGCGTGCCGGTCTCGGCGGTGGGTGCGCGCAGCAGCTCGATGCGCTCGACCATGTCGGGCGAGATCTGATCGATCGAGAAGCCCGGCGGCGGGCGTTCGCCGTCGATGAGGATCTGCGTGTAGCCGCTGCCCATGCCGCGCATGCGCAGATCGCCGCCGCGGCCGGGCCGGCCGCCCTGCGTGACGCCGGGCAGGCGGCGGATCACGTCGCCCAGCGTGCTGTCGCCGTACTGCTCGATCTCCTGGCGGCCGATCACGATCTTGGCCGCGCTGGCGTTGCGGCGCATCTCGGTGGGGTCGTCGCGCCGACCCTGCACTTCCACTCTCTCCAGCGAGGTCGACGCCGGCGCCGAGGCGGCCGCCGCCGGTGCCGCCGGCTGCGCGTGTGCGGCCGGCGCAAGGGCCAGCGCGGCCAGGGCGAGAAGCGCCGGCCTCACCAGCTCAGCGCCGCCAGGTCGTTGGCGAAGATCGGCGAGCTGCTCCACAGGCCCTTGAGCGGCTTGCGCGCCACCGCGAACTGCGGCAGCTGGAACAGCCAAGCGTTGACCTGGTCGTCGGCCAGGCGGCGCTGGATGTCGCCGACGATCTTCAGCCGCGCCTTGGCGTCGGTGCTCGCGTTGTAGGAGGCCAGCAAGTCGCGGAAGGGCTTGCTGTCGTAGCCCCAGTAGTAGTTCGGGTCGGCGTAGCGATCGAAGTCCAGCGGCTCGACGTGGCTGATGATGGTGAGGTCGTAGTTGCCCTTGAAGGCACCCGACAGCCACTGCGCCCACTCGACGTTCTCGATCTTCGCGACGATGCCCGCCTTGGCGAGTTGCGCGGCGACGATCTCGCCGCCCTTGCGCGCGTACTGCGGCGGCGGCAGCGTGAGCGTCACGTTCAGCGGCGTGGCCACGCCGGCTTCCTTGAGCAGGCGCCTGGCCTTGTCGATGTCGTGCGGGCTCGCTCCGGTGAGGTCGACGTAGCCGGCGTCGCTGGGCACGAGGTGGCTGCCGATGGGCGCGCCGTAGCCTTCCAGCGCGCCATCGACGATCGCCTTGCGGTCGACCGCGGCCGCGATGGCACGGCGCACGCGCACGTCGTCGAAGGGCTTGCGCTTGTTGTTGATGGCGACGATGGTCTTGCCCTCGGTGCCGCCGATGGCCACCGTGAAGCGCTTGTCGGCCTGGAACTGCGGCAGGTTCTGCGGCGCGCCGAAGCGCGGCATGCCGTCGATGTCGCCGGCCAGCAGCGCCGACACCTGAGCGGCCGGGTCGCTGATGAAGCGCCAGGTCACCTTCTTCATCTTCACCGCGGCGGCGTTGCGGTAGTCGGGGTTCTTCGCCAGCGTGATGGAGGCGCCCTTCTTCCAGTCCTCGAAGCGGAACGGGCCGGTGCCGATCGGCTTGGTCGCCGTGCCGGCCGCGCTCTTGGGGTCGAGAATGGCGGCGGTGGCCTCGCCCATGCGGAAGAGGAAGTTGCCGTCGGCCCGCTCGAGCACCAGGATCACCGTGTAGGGGTCGGGCGTCTCGATGCGGCTGATGTTGTCGAATACCGACTTCTTGGCCTTGTTGGTCGAACCCTCCGCCTTCGCGCGCTCGAAGCTGAACTTCACGTCGCTGGCATCGAAGGCTTCGCCGTCGTGGAACTTCACGCCGCGGCGCAGCTTGAAGCTGTAGACCTTGCCGTCCGGGTCGACGCTCCAGCTCTCGGCCAGCAGCGGGCTCACCGTGCCGTCCATGCCGATCTTCGTCAGCCCTTCCAGCACGCTCAGGTGCACCACTTCGCCGATCGCGGCGGCCGAGGCCATGGTCGGGTCCAGCCCCGGCGCGGGTTCGAGCACCATGCCGAGCACGACGCTGTCCTTGCGGCTCTGGGCGGGGCTGGTGGCGGCGAGCGCGGCGAGCAGGGTGGCGGCGAGCAGGCGGGCGGTCGGGGTCATCGAGGCTCCTCGGGTTCGTCGGATGGCGCCGTCACTGTAGCGGAGGCCGGCGCCGGCTCGCCCTCGTGCGCGGCGATCAGGGCGCGCGTGGTCGGATGCTGCGGGTTGCGGAAGATCGCCGCCGTCTCGCCGCGTTCGACGATGCGGCCATGCTGCATCACCACCACCTCGTCGCAGACGTGGTCGACCACCGCGAGGTCGTGGCTGATCAGCAGGTAGGTCACGCCGTAGCGCTGCTGCAGCTCGATCAGCAGATTGAGCACCTGCGCCTGCACGGACACGTCGAGCGCGCTGACCGGCTCGTCGGCGACGATCAGCCGCGGCCGCGTGATCAGCGCACGCGCGATCGCGATGCGCTGGCGCTGGCCGCCGGAGAATTCGTGCGGGTACTTGGCCGCGTCGCTCGCGCGCAGGCCGACCGCTTCGAGCACCTCGGACACCGCGCGCTCTCGTTGGCCGGCGCTGTCCTGCTGCAGCGGCTCGGCGACGATGCGGCCGACCTTCATGCGCGGATCCAGCGAGCCGTAGGGATCCTGGAACACCATCTGGAAGTCGCGCCGCGCCGCGCGCAGCTCGCGCTCCGGCAGCGCATTCAGGTCGCGGCCCATGAACTCGACGCGGCCCGTGCTGGGCGGCTCCAGCGCCATCGCGATGCGCGCCAGCGTCGACTTGCCCGAGCCCGATTCGCCCACCACGCCGAGGCTGCGGCCGGCGTGCAATAACAGGCTCACGCCCTGCAACGCGTCGACATGCGCTGCCGGTGCAAGCAGGTGTTCGCGCGGCGCGCGGTAGCGGCGCGTCACCTCGTGCAGCGCCAGCAGCGGTGGTTCGGAGCGGTTCACGGCAAGGGATGATGCCCGAGGCCGGGAACGCGCTCGTCTGCATGTGCGTTGCGGCCCGTCACCAATCTGTGGCCCACATGTTCGTAAGGGCTGGTCGCGTGGCTGCGCCAAGCTGTGACGGACGTAAAGGTGGCGGATACATGTGGGAAAACGTCCCACGACGCCCTTATGGTTCGCACCCGCCGGGATGCAAGCCCCGGCTCACACCATCACAGACCAGAAGGGTACGAGCATGAAATCCAAGACATCGACGTCGTTGAAACTGAGCGCCGTGGCGTTCGCCACCGCGCTGCTGTTCGGCTGCGGCGGCGGCAACGGCACCGACGGCGCGGACACCGCAGCCGCATCGAGCGTGCAGGTCAGCGAGACCGCCAACGCGCTGCGCGTGAGCGTCGCCAGCGACGACAGCAGTTCGGCCGGCAGCACCGTGCTCGCCCAGGCGCAGTACACGTTCAGCGCCACCGTGAGTGCAGGGCCGGATGCCGGTCAGACCATCAGCGGCACGCTGATGCTCAAGACCGAGCAGGAAGACGACGGCACCGAGGTCGAGGGCCTGCTGGTGCCGACCACCGCGGCGGCGACGACCACCACCACGAGCGCGGCGACCGACGCCCAGGTGGCCGCGCTGCGCGCGCAGCTCAAGACCAAGCTGGCCGACCTGCGCAGCGCCTACCGCGCCGATGTGCAGGTGCTGCTCGATACCCTCAAGGCCGCCATGAAGGCCGGCGCACCCACCGACGGCAGCCACAAGCTGAGCGCGGCGCAGAAGGAAGCGCTGGCCGCCTTCAAGACGGCCTTCGCCGAGCGCACCACGCGCTATGAGACCGACGTGGCCACGGTGACGCAGGACATCCGCAGCCAGCTGCAGGCGCTGGGCGTGACGCTGGCCGACAAGGGCTCGCGCGACAGCGACGACGACCGCCGCGAGAGCGCCAAGGGCTACAAGGTGAAGGGCGAGATCGCGGCCGACGGCTCGATCAAGCTGAAGATCAGCTACGGCGCGAAGACCATCGTGGCGACCGCCGGCCCCGCGGGTAGCGACGGCAGCCTGAGCGGCAACATCACCGGCCCGGCCAGCGGCGACACGGGCACGTGGACGGCCACGGTGGCTGGTGGCACGCCTGCGCCGGCACCTGCTCCGGCACCGGCCCCGGCACCCGCGCCGGCTCCGGCTCCCGCACCTGCCCCGGCACCTGCACCTGCACCTGCACCTGCGCCTGCGCCTGCGCCTGCGCCTGCGCCTGCGCCTGCACCTGCGCCTGCGCCTGCACCTGCACCTGCGCCTGCGCCTGCACCTGCACCTGCACCTGCACCTGCACCTGCACCTGCGCCCGCACCGGCACCTGCACCTGCACCTGCACCTGCGCCCGCACCGGCACCTGCACCGACGGGTGACGTTGCCGCGGGTCTCGCGCTCTACACCGCCAACTGCACTGGCTGCCACGGCACGGGCAAGGCGAGCGCGTCGCAAGCCAACACGGCGACCAAGCTGCAATCGGTCATGAACAGTGTGGGCAGCCACGTCAACATGGGGCTGAACACCAAGTTCAGCAGCCAGCAGCAGCTTGACCTGTCGGCCTACATCGCCAGCCCGAAGTAAGCCGTCAACCGGCCTTCCAGGCCAGGGCGGGCGTCCTCACGGGCGCCCGCCCTTCTTTCGTTGCGCTGTCGGGCAGCGTGCTACCCGGCGCTAACCCGCCACCCGAGTGAACTTCGCGAGCGACACGATCAGCTTGCGCGTCGCGCCGCCGAATTCCTCGAAACCGTGGTGGCGGTAGAAGGCAGCCGCGGCATCGTCCTTCGCATCGACGACGAGCGCGAACACGGCAAGCTCGGACCGCGCCGCTCGCAGGGCTGCATCGGCGAGCAGGGCGGCGCCCAGACTCCTGCCATGGAACGCCTGGTCTACGGCCAGCCTGCCGATGCGGGCGACGGGAACCGAAGGGTAGCGAGGCAGGCGCTTGGTCAGCGTCGGCGGCAGTTCGTTCAAGGGCACACCGCCGGCGGCGAGCGTGTAGTAGCCGGCGATCCTGCCGGTGCCGACTTCAACGGCGACATAGCAGGCGCTGACGCTGCGCCGGACATCCTGGCTCACCTGGCGGAGCAGGTATTGATTCAATGCCTCCACGCCACAGGAGAAAGCAGCCCGGTCGTGCTCCGGTGCAAGGGTCTCGATCCGGAACGGCGCCGTCACTTCGCGCCGTCGATCAGGCGTTGGCGAGCCTTGAGTGCGCGCTTCATGGCCGGCGCAAGCGGCGGCGGCTCGAGCAGCAGATCGACGAAGCGCTGCTGGTCTTCAACCGACAGGCGGACGAGCTGGGCGTCCTCGATCGTGCGCTGCGCATCCTTCAACGCAGCGGCCACCAGGAAGTCGCTGAGGCTGCGGCCCTGCAGCTCCGCGGCACGGCGGACGACGGCGAGGGCGTCGGGCGCGATGCGAGCCTCGACGCGAGCGGTGCGGGTGGATTCGGTGGTGGCCATGACGATCCTCGATGGGCAGCAGGTAGTGTACGTCGATTCGCCGTACACAACCAACGGCGCGCAGATTTCGCGTTTCAACCGGGCCAGCCCTGCGCCCCGGTGAGCGGCACGAAGCGCACGCCCATCAGTTCCTCGCGGCGCGTCTCGTGCTCGTTCACGCGCGTCAACCGCAGCAGCCACTGCGCGCCCTCGCGCTCGCCCACCGGCATCACCAGCCGGCCGCCGACGGCGAGCTGCGCCAAGAGCGCCACAGGCACTTCGGGCCCGGCCGCGGTGACGACGATGGCGTCGTAGGGCGCCGCCGCCGGCCAGCCCAGCGTGCCGTCGGCGGTGTGCACCTGCACGTTGTCCACGCCGAGTGCGGCGAGCGCCGCTGCCGCGCCCTCGGCCAGCACGGCGTGGCGTTCCACCGTGTGCACCTCTTTCGCCAGCCGCCCCAGCACCGCGGCCGCGTAGCCGGAGCCGGTGCCGATCTCGAGCACGCGCTCGCCGCCGCGCAGCTGCAGCGCCTCGCTCATGAAGGCGACGATGTAGGGCTGCGAGATGGTCTGGCCGGCGGCGATGGGCAGCGGGTTGTCGTCGTAGGCCTCGGCCTCCCAGCCGGGGCGCACGAAGCGTTCGCGCGGCAGCTCGCGCATCGCCTGCAGCACGCGCGCATCGTGCACGCCGCGTGCCTCGATCTGCTCGCGCACCATCGCGTCGCGGCGGCGCGCGAACTCCTCGGCGTGGCGGTTCATGGCCGGCCCTCCTCGATGCGGATGCAGCGCGCCGCGTGGCTCGCGCCCACCTCGACCGCCGGTGGCGGCGCGCGCCGGCAGTCGTCGATGGCGCGATCGCAGCGCGGCGCGAAGGCGCAGCCCTCGCCCAGATCGGCCAGCTCGGGCACGCGGCCGGGGATGGTGGGCAGCAGCGTGCCGCGCGTCGCACCCAAGCGCGGCCGCGCCGCGTAGAGGCCGCGCGTATAGGGATGGGCGCGCTGCTCGAACACCGCCGCGGTCGGGCCGGCCTCGACCACCGTGCCGCCGTACATCACCATCACGCGCTGCACATGGCGCGCCATCACCGAGAGATCGTGGCTGATCAGCAGCAGGCCCATGCCGCTGCCGCGCACCAGTTCGTCGATCAGCATCAGCACCTCGTGCTGCAGCGTCACGTCCAGCGCCGTGGTCGGCTCGTCGGCGATCAGCAGATCGGGCCCGCAGGCCAGCGCCATGGCAATCATCACGCGCTGGCGCTGCCCGCCGCTCAGCTGGTGCGGGTAGGCGTCGAGGCGCCGCGCCGCGTCCGGCAGCCGCACGCGATCGAGCAGGCGCAGCGCCTCGGCGCGCGCCGCCGCACGATCCAGGCCGCGGTGCAGGCGCAGCGGCTCGGCCACCTGCGCGCCGACCGTGTGCAGCGGGTTGAGCGCCGTCATCGGCTCCTGGAAGATCATCGCCACGCGGTCGCCGCGCAGGCGCGCCATCGCGTCGTCGGCGAGGCCCACCAGCTCCGCGCCGTTCAGGCGGATGCTGCCCTCGATGCGTGCGCCCTCGGGCAGCAGGCCCATGATGGCCAGCGCGCTGAGCGACTTGCCGCAGCCGCTCTCGCCGATCAGGCCGAGCTTCTCGCCGCGCGCCATCGTGAAGGACACGCCGCGCAGCGCCGCTGCCGGGCCGCGCGCGGTGGGCAGCACGACGCGCAGGTCACGCAGTTCGAGCAGCGGCGCGCTCATCGTGTTCTTGCCAGGCGCGGGTCGAGCAGATCGCGCAGCCCGTCGCCCAGCAGGTTCAGGCCCAGCACCGAGAACACGATGGCCAGGCCCGGCCACACGGCCAGCAGCGGCGCCTGGTACATCATGCTCTGGCCTTCGTTGAGCATGCGGCCCCAGCTCGGCAGCGGCGGCTGCGCACCGAGGCCGAGGTAGCTCAGGCCGGCCTCGGCGAGGATGG
>Ga0268298_10006588_pt1 | contig 10505 bp, 6 predicted proteins | sample WWTPWeurt_MetaG_FD_194462 | JGI IMG/M metagenome (GOLD analysis project Ga0268298, IMG submission 194462) | Activated sludge microbial communities from WWTP in Nijmegen, Gelderland, Netherland - WWTP Weurt | ecosystem: Engineered > WWTP > Aerobic digester > Activated sludge | place: Netherlands... | reverse complement strand
GCTCTCGCTGCCCCCCTACTTCGACATCGAGAGCTTCTACGGCGAGGAGTACTCCACCGAAGAGGCCGACATCGAGCCTCAGAACCTCGCTCCCGGCGACGTGATGATCTTCAACGAGACGCTCGTTGTCACGGACCTGCAGGGCATGTGCTCGGAGGATCTCATCGGCGTGAACGTGCGCTGGCAGACGCCCCTCGCCCACGAGGATCGCCACGAGGATCCGATCACCGCCTCTCTCGCGGATCTCCTCGCTCAGCCGATCTCTCCCCAGATGCGCAAGGCGAACGCGATCATCGCGTATGCAGAAGCGCTGAAGACGAACGACGTGACGGCCGTCAGCGCCGCGCTCGGGACGGTCAACAAGGCCATCGAGGACGCGCCCGCGGCCGACGACGATCTCCAGGCGATCGCGGATCTCCTGGCGCTCCACCCCGCGCTCCAGAAGTGAGAGCCCGGCTCACGCGAAACGTCCACGGTCAGCCCCGAGGCTCGACCCCGCCCCTCTCCGGCTCTTGAGGTCCCACGATGAAGCTCCGATACTATCTGTATGCTGGTTTTTTCGCCCTCGCCTGCGGGATGGGCGCCTGCGGGGCGGACGGGAACCCCGGACAAGAGACAGGCGGCGGGGGCTACGATCTCGCGGGCGGAGCGGGGGGCGACTCGGGGAACGGCGGCTTCGGCGGGACCGGGGGCAAGCACGGGCCCACCACCAACCCGAACGACTCCGGGGGCGAAGGCGGCGGCACCACCACCACGTCTTCGGCCACGGCGATGACCGGCGGCGGCGGCACAGGGGGCATCCCGACGGGCACCGGGGGCACGACCGACGGCGGCACGGGGGGCAACGGGCCCCAGTGCGCGGACGCGGGCGTGCCTCAGGTCCTCTACATGTCCTCGGACGACTCCAGCTCCATGGGCTCTCCGGCCATCGCCCGCGAGTACCTGAGCCTCAAGATGCTGCCGCCCAAGGAGCTCATTCGAACGTGGGAGTTCCTCAATTACTACCGCGTTCGTTATCCCCTCCCCGACGACGACGCGCTCGCCGTCCACGCCCACTTCGCGCCGGGGAACGAGGGCGAATACCGGCTTCAGATCGGCGTTCAGGCCTTCCAGCCCAAGCGCCCGACGATGGCCTTGACCTTCGTCCTCGACACCTCCGGATCGCTCGTCGGCGAGGGGATCGCCCGCGAGCGCGAGGCCGTCCGGGCGATCGCGGCGCAGCTCACGACAGGCGATCACGTGAACTTCGTGACGTGGGCCAACGGCGGGGAGGTCATCCTGCAAGACCACGTCATCTCTGGCCCCAACGACCCGGCGCTCCTCGCGGCCACGAACGACCTCGCGCCCGGCGGGGGCAGCGATCTCCACGCGGGCCTCACGCGCGGCTACGAGCTGGCCGAGCTCACGGTCGCGGACAATCGATTGAGCCGGGTCGTGCTGATGAGCGACGGCGGCGCCAACATCGGCGTCATCGACAAGGACGCGATCGCCCTGCAGGCGAAGCACGGGGACGATCAGGGCATCTACCTCGTCGGCGTCGGGCTCGGCCCCGCGCTCGCGTATTCAGACGATCTGATGAACACCGTCACCGACGCCGGCCGGGGCGCCTATGTGTACCTCGATCGCGTGGGGCAAGGCGACGACAAGGGGGAAGCCGCGGAGCTCCTCGGCGATCGCTTCGACGAGGTGATGGACGTCGCGGCGCGCTCAGTGCAGGTCCAGGTCACGCTCCCGAGCTACTTCACGTTCAAGGAGTTCAACGGAGAGGGCAAGTCCTCGGAGCAGACGAAGGTTCCGCCGCAGCACCTCGCCCCGGGCGACTCGATGATCTTCGATCAGGTGCTCACCGTCGCCTCCGGAGATACCCTCTGCATGGAGGACAGCATCCACGTCAACGTCACCTGGCAGAACCCGCTCATCCACCTGGACGAGGGCTCCGGGACGGGGACGACATGGGAGGCGCAGCTCAAGGACATCGAGGGAGAGACGTGGCAGCTCCTCAAGACAGAGGCCATCGTGCGCTACGCCGGCTTCCTCGCGAGCCCCTCGAAGCCCAACTATGACCGCGCGACAGCCGCCCTCGACAAGGCCCTCACGAACCCCGCCGTCACGGACGACCCCTACTGGACGGAGCTCGATGAGATCGAGAAGCTCCTCCTGGCGATCCCGGAGACCGCGTACGCTCCCTGAAATTCCCACCACCAGCGGGCCTCGGAGCCGGCCTCGCCGCCGGTGAGGTCAGTCCGTATTCCGGAGGCACCAGGCACCCCGCGCCGCGCCCGATGAGGTCCGCGCGACCCGCCTTCTTCAGGGCCTCCCGCGCGAGGGGCCAGCTCGCCTCGTCCCACCAGAACAGGAGGGCCTTCATCATCCGCTTCTCACGGAGATCCGTCGCCGTGTAGACAGGCTCGTTGGTGAGCGGATCCACCCCTGTGTGATACATGGCCGTCGCGATCGCCATCGGGGTGGGGATGAAGTCCTGCACCTGCCGGGGGCGGAGGTCCTGGCGCTTGAGATAGAGGGCCAGCTCGATGGTGTCCTTGAGCGTGGAGCCCGGGTGTCCGGTGATGAAATAAGGGATGAGGTACTGCTCTTTCCCGGCCGCCTCGCTCGCCTGGCAGAACGCCTGCGCGAACCGCTCGTAGCTCTCGATCCCGGGCTTCTTCATCTTCTTCAGCACCTCCGGGTTCGAGTGCTCCGGGGCGACCGAGAGCTGCCCTCCAGTGTGGTGCTCCGCGAGCTCGCGGATGAACTCGGGGCTCCGCTCGGCCAGGTCGTAGCGCACGCCGGAGGCGACATAGACCTTCTTGATCCCCTTCTCTTGCCGCACCTTCCGGAGCAGATCGACGAGCGGCGCGTGGTCGGTCACGAGGTTCTCGCAGATCCCAGGGTGCACGCACGACAGCCGCCGACAGGCGCTCTCGGTCACCTCGTCCTTGCACCGCATCTGGTACATGTTGGCCGTCGGCCCGCCCACGTCGGTGATCGTCCCCTTGAACCCCTCCATCCGCGAGAGGGCCCTCACCTCGCGGAGCACGCTGTCCTGCGAGCGCGACTGGATGATCCTCCCCTCGTGCTCGGTGATGCTGCAGAACGTGCAGCCGCCGAAGCACCCGCGCATCGTGACGATGGAGCTCTTGACGGTCTCGAAGGCCGGAATGGGCTCTTCGTAGGAGGGGTGAGGCCGCCTCTGAAAGGGCAAGTCGTAGAGCCCGTCCATCTCGGCCTCGGTGAGCGGGAGCGCCGGGGGGTTGAAGTAGACAGCCTCGTCCCCGTGGGCCTGGAGCAAGGGCCTGCCGTTGTGCGCGTTGGTCTCGTATTGAAAGGCCCGGCTCATCGCGGCGAAGGCGCGCTTGTCCGTCCGGACCTCGTCGTACGAAGGGAGCACCACCACGCCGCCGTCGGTCACATAGCGGCTCTCGTTTTCGAGCAGGGGCTCCCATGCGCGCCTGTTCTTCTTCACATGCGCCGTGCCGCGGACGTCGGTGAGGTCGCCGATCTTCTCCCCTGCCGCGAGCCTCCGCGCGATCTCCCACGCCGGGCGCTCCCCCATTCCGAATACGAGCAGATCCGCCTTCGAGTCGAGGAGGATGGAGCGACGCACCGAGTCGGACCAGTAGTCGTAGTGCGCGATGCGCCGGAGCGAGGCCTCGATCCCCCCGAGCACGACGGGGAGCCCCGGGAACGCCTGCCGCGCGAGGTTTGCGTACACGATGGTGGCGCGGTTGGGGCGGGCGTTGGGCCGGCCTCCGGGCGAATACTGATCTTCGCTCCGGACCTTCTTCTGGGCGGTGAGCTTGTTGAGCATCGAGTCCAGGTTGCCCGCGCTGACGCCCACGAACAGGCGCGGCCTGCCCATGCGCGCGATGTCCTCGGGGCCCGTCCACGAGGGCTGCGCGACGACGCCCACGCGGTAGCCGCGGCCCTCCAGGAACCGAGCGATCAAGATCGGCCCGAACGCCGCGTGATCCACGTACGCGTCGCCTGTCACGATGAGGATGTCGAGCTCGTCCCAGCCGCGAGCGTCCATGTCCGCGCGGCTGGTGGGGAGAAAAGCGTGGGGCGCGCCTACTTCGTACGGCGCGTTGCGCGCCTTCTTCGTACGGCGCGCGTCCTCTGCGGGAGCGGGGTCAGGCGGGGAGGAGGCGCCTTTGCGGCGGAGGTGGATGAGGCTCACGAGCCCGGGTTTTTACGCAGGCTCGCCGTCGCGGCCACCGCTTTTCCGAGCTTCTTGCAGAGCCGAGCGAGCTCCTCCTGCTCCTCCGGCGCGAGCGCGCTCATCGCGGCCGTGATCATCGCCACGTGCTCGGGGAACACGCGCGCGATGGTGCTGCGACCCTCCGGCGTCAGGTGGACGCTCACGCGCCGACGATCGCCCTCCTCGCGCTCACGCCTGACGAGGCCGCGCTTCTCGAGGTTGTCGATGACGAGCGTGATGTTGCCCGACGATCGCAGGATCTTCTTGCCGATCTCCGTCTGGCACATCGGCCCGAGGTGGTAGAGCGTCTCGAGGGTCCCGAACTGACTCGAGGTCAGCCCAGACTCGGTGTACGCGGCGGCCACGGAGCCGAGCGTGTCGGACGCGCGCGACAGCTTGATGAACGTATCGAGGGCCCGGACTTCGTTCTCGGGGCCGCGGTGGTGGGTACCCATGCCATGTCACCCAAAATGCAGGACGGCCGGCGGGCCGACCTCGCACCTTAGTACAAAGCGCAAGTCTTTTCGCAGAAGAAAACGCGGGGGGTCAGCGATTCGTGACGCGAACCGAGCTCCACGGGCCGCTCAGCGGATGGGGACCTCTTGCGCGTAGACGTGGGTGCTGCCGCCCGTCCAGGTGGCCCAGGCCGAAGCGGGCAGCCCCGTGACATTGAATGTCGCGGACACGGAGAGGCCGCTCGTCGTGGACCAGGCGGTCTGATTCCACGCCAGGTTGGAGACAGACATGGTGGCTCGAGTCGCCGTGTAGAGCACGAGCGAGGGCGAGTGGATATTCGTCTCGTGCGCCGTGGGGAAGAACTGAGAGTCGATGGTCCCTGTCATGCTGCCCGGGTAGACGTTGGCCGCGGGGGATCCGAGGGCGATGAGGCACGCCGGGCACGGGATCACGGGCTGTCCACCCACCTCTTCGCCGGCGGCGGAGGCCGAGAAGACAGCGTTCGAGGGGAGCAAGAGAGAGCCGATGTCCGAGGGCGGGGGACCGTTGGGGTTCGCCCGCGGCACGCACTCGGGGTGGGCCGCGCAGCCGGAGGGGCCGGACGCGGCGCACGCGGCGGCGCCACACAGGGCCACGCGGTGGACCTTCTGCGAGCAGCTCCCTTCGCGGAGGCAGACCTCGGCCCTCATCGGGAGCTCCTGGCCGCCATCGTAGACAGCCTGCATCACAGCGGAGGGGCTCCATCCCGGGTGGGCCGCCCACACGAGCGCCGCCGCGGAGCTCGCCACCGTCGCGGCGACGGACGTCCCTGTGACCGGAAAGGACGGATCGCAGGGGGAGGACGTGCACATCGGCGCGCCGTAGCCGTCGCGCAGGGAGTCGGGGTACCCCACGAACATGGAGGCCGGCGCCACGAGAGGTGGCCGGGATCCCACGCGCGTCACGGCGATGGGCCAATCATTGCCATCGACGCCCGCGACGGCGTACACGAGGGGGCTCGCCCTGTCGTCCGCCTCGCGGAGCAGGCCGAGGCGCGCGCACGTCTCGCGGTCCGGGGTCGGGAAGCGCTGCCACGACGCGGGCGACATCGGGCCGGAGAGGTTGCGATATCCGGGGTTGTTTCCGGCCGCGGCGATCACGAGCGCCCCGCTGCACGTCGCGTAGAGGAGCGCGACATAGACTTCCCGAGAGGCCTCCACGATCTCCCTCGGGCCGCACTCCGCCCTGGGATAGCGAAGCTGGCCGTCGTCCCCGAGGATCTCCGGCTGCGAGCTCTTGCCGCTCGCCTTGCCCACCGGGGGCTCTCCCGTCCTCGGCGGCGGGGGGAGAGAAGATTGGCAGTCGTACATGGGCTCCCACCCCGAGGCGACGTTGATCACGAGCCGCTTGGGGCTCGGGTTCTCGGTCGACACGACCGTCCCGCCCCCCGCCGCGATCCAGCGATCGACAAGCGTGTGGATGGCCCCCGCGAAGCCGGCGCGCGACCCGACAGCCCCGCTGTCCAGACCCTGCTCGGTGAGGGGGACGGTGAGGCAGGCCCCGCCCTCCTTGCACGTGAGATCGCGGGCGATCCAGCCCATGTGGAAGCCGTGAAGAACGGCGCCTCGGGGCAGGAGGGCGGAGCCCGGGGGCGCGTTGGAGGGCATCGTGTCCGGGAACCCGAGGAACACCGCCTGACCGGCGACAGGCTCTGTCCACCCCGACTGTCGCCGGGTCTCCTTGCGCTGGCGGATGTTGACGACCCGCACGTCGTCGGCCGCTGTCGGCGCCTGGAGGGGGATCACGACGGGCGGGTCGTCGCTCACGCTCGTGAGCTGGGAGATCGGCAGTCCGGCCGGATCGGGCGCGCCCGATCCACTCCATGTATACAAACATCGGCCCTGAAGAAAGGCGGGCAGCTCTCCGCCGTTGGCGGCCTTGAATACGGGTTTGACCGTCCACGCGCCGCCGTCCACAGGCAGGGGATCGGGGCACGTCTGGTTCGCGGATCGGGCCGCGATCCGCCTGGGGATGGCGCGGCCGGATCCCGGCCCCGAGGGCCCGACGGATCCGGTGGTGCAGTGGCAAGAGACCGCGCTCGCCGAGAGCGTCGCGGCCATGAAGTACAGACTCAGCGTGGAAAGGGTGGTTCGGTTCATCGGCTCCTCACGAGTTGTCTCCGCTCCGTTCGCGCGAGGGAGGTTCGCCCTGACATCACGGGACGAGCAACCTGAAATTCGCCCAGTCGCCCCAGGGCCGAGCGGCCCTCGCCCGGAGCTCGGCGGCCCGGAGGCGCTGGGGCAGGCTCTCGAAGAGGGCCTCCGGGGAGCCCGCATCCAGGTAGAGATCGCCCATGATCTGCGCGGCCAGCGCGTCGTCGATCGGGCGCGCCGCAGCGATGACGGCGCGCGAGCCGGCCACGAGGAACGCGTGTCCGAGGCCGAGCCCGGAGGCGGGCTTCCCCGACGGCGTTCGCCCTGTTTCACAGCCCGAGAGCACCACCACGACCGGCGCCGCGCGGAGCGAGAGGACGTCGCCGACGCTGAGCTCCGAGCCCTCGGCGAGCCGGAGGCGGCTCCCCCACCCCTCGGCGCCGTCGAAGCTCCCGTGGCCCGCGTAGTGCAAAAGGCCCGGAGGATGAGCCTCGATCGCGTCGCGCACGGCGCCGTAGGTCGCGGCCTCCCCGAAGAGCTCGCGCACGTCGAAGCCCGCGGCGCGGAGGGCCCCGGACACGCTCTTTGACTCGGCGCGCGTGGCAGGGAGATCGCCGCGAGGGTCACCGATCACGAGCGCGGATCCCTCGGGCCTCCGCCCGATCGCTCCGCCCGAATCGACGCCGTATGCGACGGGCAGCTTCGCGAGGAGGGGCTCGGCTCCGTCCCATGGCAGCGCGTGAAAATCGATGCCGTCGAGCGGCCCCGCCACGACGAAGCGAACCCGCTCGGCGCGCGCGATCGCCTCGGAGAAAGGGCGGAGCAGCGCGTCGGAGAGCGCCGCGGGCGAGGCCTTCGGATCCACGGCCGAGAGCGCCTCGCCCTGCGTGCCCTCGGTCGTCACCGCGAAGCCCGCGACGCCGCGATCCATCGGGGAATAGACGAGGATCAGCTCTCGCGCGGCGGGCGGGCTCGAGTCGACGGCGCCCGGGATCGTGCCGGCGAAGAGCGACGCGATCTGCTCGTCGAGGTGCTTCGTGAGCGTCGCCTCCGCCTCGCGTCGGGCCGCGATCGCCTTCGCGAGATCCGGCGCGGTGAGCTTCCAGTACTCGCCCGCCTGCGCCTCGAGCGCCGCGCGGCCGTTGCGGTACGCCGTCATCGCCGCGTCCCACCGCGCGCGCTCCTCGCCGCGGAGGAGCGACACGCGCTCGATCCACCGCAGGGACGAGAGCGCGCGCGCCCTCGCCCGCCTCGCGAACATCACGGCGCGCGCCGGATCTCGCGCGAGGAAGAAACCGATCGCCGCGCGCGCGCTCTCGTCGAGCCCGCCGAGGAAGCCCGCGCGCCCCTCGTCGGCGGGGACGAGCAGGCTGCTCCGCGCCACGAGGGTCTCCGCGCGCTCGTAGGCGTCCCCTGCGTCGCGGAGGCGACCCAGCGCGGCGAGCGCCCGCGCGCGCCCGAGCGCGGCCCGCCACGCCGCGATCGGGAGCGCGCCGCCCTCGGCCAGCTCCGCGAGGCGATCGAAGATCGCGAGGGCCTCGGTGCTCTTGCCTCCGCGCAGCGCGATCTGACCCTCCACGTCGAGCCAGACGGTGACGAGGGCTCCGGCCGGCGCGTCCACGGCGCGGCGCGCGCGATCGAGCCTCGCGCGGGCTTCGGCGTCGCGGCCCTCGCGGAGCGCGAGGAGCGCGTAGTCGGTGAGGACGGCGGCCCGCGCGTGCGCGTCGTCGCAGGGCCCCTCGCGCAAGGCGAGCGAGCGCTCGAAGAGCTCCGCGACGCCCTCCGGATCATGCTTTGATCGAAGGCGAAGCCACGCGAGGTTCGCGAGCACGTCGGCCCGCAAGCAGTCGTCCGAGCCCACCTTCCGCTCCGCGTCGAGCAGCAGCGCCTCGCCCTCCTCCTCGCGCCCGAGGAGCTGGAGCACGAGCGCGAGGAGCTGCAGGGCGCTGGCTCGATACTCCTTCTGTCCGAGCGCTTCGCTGCTCTGAAACGCCTCGCGGAGCAGGCGCAGCGCGCTGCGGAGATCGGCTGTCTGGTACGCGAGGACGCCCTGGTAGTACCGCAGGCTGGGGAGCGCGCTGGACGCGGCGCCGCAGAGGCCCTCGGCTTGCGTGAGGGCGGCGCGGGCCTCGGCGAAGCGCCTCCCCTGGACCATCCCCGTGTACGCGAGGGCCTCGAGATCGCGGACCGCGTCCTCGGGCTCGGACGCCTCGCGATGGAGCTCCGCGGCCCTCGCGAGCCCCTCGATCGCCTCCTCGGATCGCCCTTGTTTCAAGCGCACGCGCGCGATGATCCCGACCGCCCTCGCCCGCACGCTCGGGGACGCGTGACCCACGAACGGGGCCGCGAGGCGCTCCGCCTCGTCGAGCTCGCCTTGCTTGCGGAGAGCCTCGATCCTCGCGAGCTCATCGAGCTCCGCCTGCGGGATGGCCGAGATCGCCTGCGGATCCGGCTCCGGGACGCGCGAGGCGCCGCACGGCGAGAGGAGCGCCGCGCCCACGAGCACCGCCGCGAGCGACAGGGTCGCCCCCCGCGGCTTGATCGCATCGGATCCCACGGGATGGACGACGGTAAGAGACCGGGCCAAAAACTCCACAGAAAAACGCGCTTGGCAGGGCGCGGGAGGGCCGGTAACCCTGCTCGGAATCGTGCAGCTTTACCGCGGGCCCGACATCTCGAAGCCGCTCGTCGACGCTGCGCTCTCGGGCGACGCGACCTCGATGGGGGCGCTCGCGCGCGCGCTCCGGCCTGCGATCCAAGCGGAGATCACGTCGGTGCTCGCTCGCTCGCGAGGGTCGGCGAGGGGCCGCGATCTGCGGCAGGAGGTCGACGACTTCGTCCAGGAGGTGTGGGCGAACCTCTTCGCGAACGACGCCCGCGAGCTCCGAAGGTGGCGCCCCGAGGTGGCGCCGCTCACGGCGTACGTGCGATCCATCGCGTACTGCGATGCGATCTCGCTCGTGCGAAGCCGGACGCGGAGCCCGTTCACGGAGGATCCGACGTCGCCCGAGGATTTCGATCCCGTCCCGGAGAGCGAGCCTTCGCCGGAGAGCGAGGCGATCTCGCGCGATCTCCTCCAGCGGCTGATCGACGCGATCCGCGCGGAGCTCGGCCCTCGCGGCTCGTCGGTGTTCGAGCTCCTCGTGCTGCGCGAGCGACCTGTCGACGAGGTTTGCGCCGCGCTCGAGATGACCGAGGACGCGGCCTACGCCTGGCGAAGCCGCATCGCCAAGCTGGCGCGCCGCGTTCGTTCCGAGCTTCTGTCAGAATGACGCCGCGGCGCGCGAACGAACAAAGGAAAGCCCATGCCCCCGGATCTCCTCGGCCAGATGTCCTCCGCAGCACGTGACGACGTGCTCCAGGACCCTCGCTGGGAGGGCTTCGCGCGAGGCGATCTGAGCGACGGAGACAGAGAGGATCTCCTCGCTCGCGCGCGCGCCGCGGGCGTCGACGAAGAGACGATCGATGCGCTCGGCCCGCGCGATCCTCCGTTCGATGATCGGCTCGCCGAGGCAGCGCTCGCGGCGATCGCGAAGCCGTCGAAGGTGCGCGCGCCGGCCAACGACGCGACAGTCGGTGACGCGACGAAGGCTGCTGCAACGAAGGCTGGTGCGACTGCCAGCGACGCGACGAAGGTTGCCAGCGACGCGACGAAGGCTGCTGCAACGAAGGCTGGTGCGACTGCCAGCGACGCGACGAAGGTTGCCAGCGACGCGACG
>Ga0268298_10006587_pt1 | contig 10506 bp, 8 predicted proteins | sample WWTPWeurt_MetaG_FD_194462 | JGI IMG/M metagenome (GOLD analysis project Ga0268298, IMG submission 194462) | Activated sludge microbial communities from WWTP in Nijmegen, Gelderland, Netherland - WWTP Weurt | ecosystem: Engineered > WWTP > Aerobic digester > Activated sludge | place: Netherlands... | reverse complement strand
CCTAGCGGGCCTGGCGATGGGCTGCGATCCCTCTCGGCCGCCCCGCGTATTCCCGCCCGAAGGTTGCCCCCAGCTCCCTCCGGTCGTCGCCGCGGATACCAGCTGTGACGCCCGCCCCTGTCTCGCCTCGGTGACTCAGGCGGGCTGCGAGGTGTCGATCACGCTCTCGAGATGCCGGACGACGGCGCTCAGCGCGACCTTAGATGCGCAAGGTATCTTGCAGTTCAAGGGGACCGGCGGCCTAGGGACCTGCGTCGGTCTCGCCGCGCGGGAGGGGATGGCGGCGAGCTTCCGCTGCGACGGCGCGCCCCACACCTGCCGCTACGATCTCTACCCGAGCCCACCCGCGCTGCCCGGCACGATCCAGCGGCGTAAGTTGGTCCCGGCCACCATCACCTCCACCAACGTCGAGGACAGCGGACTACTCCGAGACTATTCGGCGCTGGCGGGGAGTATCAACTCCTTCGTACTCACCCCCGATGATGTGTTCGCAGCGCTCGGCGATCCGCTGCACCCCGAGCTGAGCTGCGCCCTTGGGACCAGGCCCTCCACGCTGGTCCGGATCCCGCGCGCCACCTGGCCCGATGGGCCGATCCGGAGCTCGAGCGCCCCGCCCTGCCTGTATCGCCTGCTGGCCAACCCGGCGCTCCCCGGTGAGTTGGTAGGTTTCACCGGCGGGCGACAGCCGCAGGTCCTGCGTTTTCGAGAGACCGGCACCTACGCGGTGGCGGCGACGCTGACCTTGGCCAGCACCTCCACCGACGCCTTCGTGCCGGTCGCCAGCTTCGCGAGCCCGGACGGCGCGCTGCGGGTCGTCTACACCAATCGCGGGGCCACGACCTACCTGGTGCGGCTGGATGCGCAGCGTTTGAGCGTGCTCGAGCCGCTGGAGATTCGACCCCCGCCTCCGGCCCAGCCGGGCTCCAAGCAGTACCCCCGGGTGCGCAGCGCGGCGATCTCGGGGGGCACGCTGTACCTGGCGGACATCCGAAATGGGCTGCTCTTTCCGGTGTCCCTCGACACCTCGGCGGTGCTGCCCTTTCAGGTTCTCAGCGACGAGGCCCGCGATATGGAGTTGGCCGATGGCCCGGCGACGATCGTCGACACCCGCGACGACGCGCTCTTGGTCACCAGCAGCGGATACTTTCGGCCGATCGAGGGGGCGACCGATCCGGCAGATCTCGGCCAGTCGGAGCTGGGCGGGATCTGGCTCATCAAGAAGCGCGGCGACGGCAGCGGCCGAACCGCGCTGTACTATCACGATATCGCCACGCCCTTTGGCGCCCTGGCCTTGGCCGAGCGACCCCAGCGCTTCTTGGTCGGTCTCACCCGGCACCCGAGCTTTGAGGCTTTCTTGGCGCTGTTCGCCGGAGATGAAGGGCGATTTCTGCCCGGCGAGCTGCCGGTGGGTTACGGGCCGATCCGCGAGCTCAGCGAGGACCGCGGAGAGATCTTCGGCGTGCTCCCCTGGGCCGGGGAGATCTTCCGCGTCAGCGGTCTACCGTGATCCTGACTAGTCCCTGGGCCTGGCTCTACCTCCCAGGGACCCGCACTCGCACCACCTCACCGCTCCAGGGCAAGAGCGCGAAGAGCTGGGTGTCGCCATCGGCCGTGAGCTCGCGGACCGGGCCGAAGCCGAGCGGCGCGCTGCCGGGGACGAAGCGTTGATCGGTGGCCGAATACAGCGCGAGGAGCGCCTCAAAGCTGGGCCCCGGACGGGTCAGGCCGATCAGCGCGCGCGTGGGGTCTGGAGCCCAGCGCGCGACCCCAAAGGGTGTGGCGTAGCCGTCGAAGTACATCGCGGTGGAGAGCACCGCGCCGATACCGTCGGCGGTGGGTTCGACGAGCCACACGCCGCCCCAATGTCCGGTCGAGCTGACCACGAAGCGATTCCCCGCGACGACCGCCAGCCCAGCCGGCTCGTCCGCCAAGACGCGCTGCGCGTCCAAGGACAAGGTCCGGTTCTGGACGAGATCGGGTAGGACGACCTCGATGACGCCACCGTATTTGAAGTCGCTGATCCACAGCGCTTGATCGATCAGCACCGCGCCCCGGCTCGAGGCCACCAGATCGACCGAGCGTCGAACGACCCGCAGGCTCAGCGGATCGAAGGAGACCACGAAGGTACGAGAGGGGGAGTTGCGATCGGTATACACCGCGTACAGCCCACCTCCCGCGGTGACGGCTGCGACCGGAGCATAGTCGTCGCGGCCAGGCGGCAAGCTGACCGAGGCCGTGGCCACCACCTGCGCGCGTTCGTCGAAGCGGTGCACCTCGAGCTGCGCGCCCCCCGTGAAGCCGATGAAGCCCAGGGCGTTGGTGGGATCGGGGGCCAAGGCGTAGAGGCAGCGCGGGGCGGACACGGTCTGGGTGAGCACGAAGCGCTGCCGGTCGATCCGCGCGATGGTGGAGGCGCGCTCGGCCGCCAGGCACTCCAGGTCGCGGTATTGGCCGCCATGGGTGACCACCAGGAGCTCGCTGCCGCGGAGGAGCAGGGTCGTGAGGTAGCCGGCGTGGGCGGTGTAGCCGACGAGGTTGTCGACGCCGGCCCCGGCCGGGATGGAGGGCGCGCCGCTGACCAGCTTGATGCGCTCGATGTTCAGCGGGAGGAGGGGCGCCGCTGGATAGAGGTCATAGCGGCAACTGTGCGGTTGGCTCTCGCAGCGAAAGCTGGCGATGGCACCGGGCGTAGGGGCCACGCCCTCGCAGGGCCCGAGCTGGGCGTTGGGGCTGAAGTGCAAGTTGCCTTGCAGATCCAGTTGGCCCTTGAGCTCGGTGGTCTTGCAGCCGGTCAGCTGGATGGAGAGCTCGCAGCCTTGGCGGGTCACGTTGACGCGGCACGGAGCGAGGTCGCAGCTCGAGTCCACGCCCACCACCGGCTCCCAGGCGGGGCACTCCCCTGGAGGCTCAGGATAGACCCGCGGCGGGCGCGTGGGGTCGCAGGCCAGAGAGACCAGGGCGAAGAGCGCCGGCAGAGCACGCCGCGACAAGCTCATTTACCCAGGGAGCGTCGCCGCGGCATCGCCGAGCGGGCCGCGAGGACTACGGACGCGGCTCGCGGCGAGGCCCGCGGAGCCATCGGGATCGACCAGGCGGGCGAGGGTGGACATCCCTCGAGGATGGAGGACGCGCTTGTTGACCAGGGCGGCTTCGGCGTCGTCCCGGCTCAGGCCCGCAGCGGCGGCCAGCTGCTCGAGGTCCAGGCTGCGCGGTCGCGTGCGACGAGCGGCGAGGTAGAGCGCTTGCTCCCGGGCGATCACTGCGGCGAGGCGCCCGATGGCTCGATCGCGCCGCCGCAGATCGCGCTGGAGGCGCTCGATGGCGGCCCGCGTCTCGGGGTCGGCCTCACTGTGGAGCTGCAGCTTGGGTGAGGCCAGGACTTTGACCTCGAGGTCGAAGCCGATCTCCACCTCAAAGGGCGTGCGCGAGCAGATCCGACCCAGCGTAACCTCGAGCAGGCGGCTCACCAGCTCCGGGTAGGAAAACGCCAGCAGCGAGCCCTGGAAGGCCTCGTACCAGGGTGCCGAGAGGGACGGCATCCGGAGAGTCTGCCGCCGCGGTCTGGGCCGAGGCAAGGTGCGCGGGATCAGTCGGTCTCGAGCCAGTAGATCACGCCCCCCGCGGCCACCGTCAGCGCGCTGAGCACGAAGCTCACGTCGGCGGCGACCGCGTGGGACTGCGCGCGATCGGCGGCCTCGAGGTAGATCGCCTCGCTCTCGGGTCCGAGGGGCCGGCTGGCGCGGGCGCGCGCAGCGGCGCTGGAGGCCCCAAAGCCGATGCCTACCCCGAGCATGGCCGCGCCTCCGGCCCACAGCACCCACGGACGTAGGCTGCGCTCGGGGGCCGGCGGGGGCGCGCTGCCGATCGGGGCCTCGACCGGGAGCGGCGGCACGAGGCCCCGCACCAGCGCCTCCAGGGGTGCCGGCCACAGCTCGGGTTCGCGGACGAGATCGAGAGAGGTCTTCGCGGGATCTAGGCCCTCACCCTCGCGCTCAAGCTCGAGCCGCAGATAGCGCAGACCGGCGAAGGCCCGCACGTGGAGGACGAGGCCGGCCCGCCCGCGCTCCCCGCAGCTGGTCAACGCGGTGCGGCATGCGAGGCTGGGGGTCTCAATCCAGACGGCGTCGCGCCGGGTGCTCCGGGTGATGGCGCGGGCCAGCTCGTCGACCAGGCTCACCGCATCTTCTCGAGATAGCTCACCGATCTCGTCGATCTGAACTCCGACGGGGGCCGCCAAGGTCAGCATGAGCATCGATGAGATCAGCATCATACGCCTACATTTCGGGGACATTTGGTTGGACTACATGCCCCATCCCGGTTACTCCCGAAGACATGCCCGGCCCCGTGAAAAAGCCCTCTTCCGCGCATACCCATGCCGCGACCAGCACGCACAGCGTAGCGAAAAGCGGGGGGAAGAAAACTCCGGCGGTGAAACCCAAGAAGCCCAAGGCGCCGGACACGACGGTCGCCGAGGGCCTGGCCCATACCGCCGCTGCGGCGAAGAAGAAGCCCGTCACCAGCGTCCCGATCGAGAAGCTGGTCGCCGAGGACAAGGCCGACGGCGTGAAGGTCGTGGACGTCGTGAAGACGCCGACCGCGGTGACCTCCTTGTCCGCCAAGTTCAGCTTCGGCGGCTACGAGGGGCGCATGCTGAACCCGGGCGAAGAGATCATGCTGCAGCTCCCCGCGCACCTGCGCGATCGCCCGGTGCGCAACGTGATCTTGGTGCACCGGAAGGACTCCGCGCATGACTCGGGCAAATACACGGGGACGCACGACGACTCTCCGGCGCTGACCGCGGTGCACGTCCACGCCAAGAATCTGCCGGCGAATCAGGCCTGGCGCCACTGGGAAGGTCCCTGGGGCGCCAGCGGCCCGGAAGGCGCGAAGTTCGCCGAGAAGCGCGGGGCCGGCGATCCCGAGTTCGAGACCGAGTTCAACTGGCCCGAGCAAGGTCACGCCGGCGTCGAGAGCGGAGGCTCCACCACCAAGTTCCTCTTCGGCGACGCAGCGCGGGTGAAGGCCCTGGGCGACGATCCCTCGTTCGTGCACAGCGTCGAGATCCAGGTCGTGCCGCCCAAGCCCAGCGAGACGGCGGAGATCATCTTCTCCCCAGGCACGAAGATGGGCGACCCCGAGACGCTCGAGGGTCATGCGTTTGGCGGCGGCCAGGCCCACGGCGGTAAGTTCCCCGGCGCGCTCGAGCTCTCCGGCTGGGGCAGCGGCGGCGCGGGCGCGGCCAAGCTCAGCAAGGGCTGGCACATGGAGAACGGTCGCCTGACCTACGATCTCCCGGCCGGTAAGCGCATCACCGGCGTCGATATCGCCTGCGGCGACACCCACCCCGACGGCGCGACGAACAAGGACGGCGGCACCGGCACCCCCGGATGGTCGCGGCTGACGATGGCCTTGGTGAAGGCCAGCGGCGAGACCGACTCCTTCATGAGCTCGCAGGGCGTGCCGCCCGAGGGCATCCTCACCGGCGCCCCGAGCGACGTCGGCTATGTGACCAAGGCAGGCGACAAGATCTCCCTCAGCGCCTCCTCGGACACGACCTACGTGATGGGCGTGCGCATCGGCTTCCTCAAGAAGTAGCTCTAGCAGCAAGCTGCTAGACGAGCCGGCGAAATAGGCCAAAGAACCACTCCAGCGTCCGCCGATACCACGGCCGCGCCGACCACTCCGCGATGGTGATCTCCCGCGAGCGCGTGCGGTCCGCCTCGAACATCGCGTCCATCTCTCCGCCGACCTGAGCAGAGGCGATGGTCACGTTGGCCTCCAGATCCGTGCGGAGCGAGCGCTGGTTCATGTTGGCGGAGCCGATGGTGCTCCACACCCCGTCGATCACCGCCGTCTTCGCGTGGAGGACCCGCTCGTGCCACTCCCAGATGCGGACGCCGCTCTTGAGGAGGTGCGCGTAGAGGCCGCGGGTCACCATCAAGATCACCCAGACGTCGGTGGCGGCGCCGGTGATGATCTCCACCTTAACGCCCCGCCGCGCCGCCTTGACCAAGGCTCGGACCAGCCCGCGATCGGGCGTGAAGTAGGCGTTCATCAGGCGAATGGTCTGGCTGGAGCTGGTGATCGCGCCGATATAGTCGCGGCGAATATCGGCCCTGAGCTTGCGCGCGAAGCTGCCGACGAAGCGGACCGGGACCCCGCCGGATACCGGCCCCACGCTGAGCGGAGGGTGCCGGAGCGCCGACCCCCTGCTCTCCTCCCAGGCCTGCCGGAACATCGCCTCCAGCTGCGGGACCGCGGGGCCTTCGATGCGCGCGGCGGTGTCTCGCCAGCCATGGCCGCCGTCCTCGACCGAGGCATAGTCGTTCCCGATGTTGAGGCCGCCGATGATCGCCACCCGGCCGTCGACGACCAAGATCTTACGATGATTGCGGCGCGACCAGGGCCAGCGTCCGGTGAAGGGCGAGACTGGGTTGAACTCCACCTGCTTGATCCGGGCCGACTCGAAGAAGGTGATCAGCTCGTCGGAGAGCTCGCTCGATCCGAAGCCGTCATAGGAGACCGCCACCTCCACCCCCGCCGCCGCCCGCTCGGCCAGCGCCCGAGCGATCCGCCAGCCCGTACCGTCGGAGGCCAGGATGTACGTCTCGAGCCAGACGTAGGACTGGGCCGCGCCGATCGCCGCCTCCAGCGCCTGAAAATAGGGCCCTCCGTCGCGCAGGAGGGTTACGGCATTGCCCGGGACGAGGGGGATTTGGGCCAGACGACGACGGCGGAGGAAGCGGCTCCCGGTCGACATCGCCCTGATTCGAGCAGATCCCGAGCGGGAAGCCCAGAGCAGGCTCGGGTGACTTCCTGCCCACAACTGTGCTTTGGCAACGGGGTGGGTCGCGTGCTGGTGGTCGAAGACGATCCCGACGTGCGGATGCTCATCGCGCGGGGGCTGGAGCACGCCGGTCACGCCTCTATCCTGGCCTCCAGCGGCCGCAGCGGCCTGGAGCTGGCCCGCTCGGTGCCCCCGGACTTGGTCATCCTCGATCTGATGCTGCCCGACGTGCCCGGCACCGCGGTCGCCAAGAGCCTCCAGTCCGACCTGCGCACCCGCACCATCCCCTTCATCATCGTGAGCGCCCTGGCCGGGGAGTCCGAGCGCATCGCCGGCCTCGAGCTGGGCGCCGACGACTACCTGACCAAGCCTTTCTCCATGCGGGAGCTGGTCTTGCGCGTAAACGTCTCGCTGCGGCGCCGCCCTTCGCTGGATCCCGCCGCCCCGCGGATGCTGATCGAGGTACCGCCGCTGGTCATCGATCCCCACGAGCGCAAAGTCAGCGTGGATGGTAAGCGGGTGAGCCTGACGCCGATCGAGTTCAAGCTGCTCCTCACCCTGGCCGACCGCGCCGAGCAGGTGCAGACCCGCGAGGCCCTCCTGGCTGATGTCTGGGGCGTGCACCCCGACCTCGAGACCCGCACCGTCGACGTGCACGTCAAGCGGCTGCGGGAGAAGCTCGAGCCCGCGGGCGCGATGATCGAGACCGTCCGGGGCGTGGGCTATCGCTTCAGCGTGGAGGGCGAGCCTTGCTCGATTCCATCTTCGTGACCAGCCCGAGCCGGGCCGCCGGCAAGACGCTGGTGGCCTTGGCGCTGGTGCGTCGGCTCCGCAAGCTCGGGCGCCGCGCGATCGGCCTGAAACCTGTGGATACCGGGTGCCCGCCCGGGCCCGATCATGATCTCGGCTCGGTCGACGGCAAGCTCCTCCAGCGCGTCTCGGGCCCGCCGGACGTACCCTTCACGGTGGTCGCGCCCTATCGCTTCGCGACGATCGCCGATACGCCGGCCGAGGCCTTCGAGCGGACTGGGCTCAGCCTGGAGCTGGGCGAGCTGGCCGAGGTCGTCCAGAGCGCGGCCGAATACGGGGACCTGGCGATCATCGAGGGCGCCACCACCGCGACCACGAAGATCCTGCGCACCAGCGACGAGCTCGACTTGGCGGCAGCCCTGGGCGCGCGCTTGATGATCGTCGCCGATGACGAGGCCGAGGCCGAGGCCCTGAGCGGGCTCGCGGGGGCCAAGAAGATCCCGCTGCTAGGGGTCGTGGTCTCGCGGGGCAGCCGCCCCAAGCCGCGGGAGGCTTGGCTGTGGCTGCCCGTTCTGGAAGGAGATCTCGAGGCTCGGGTCTTGGCCACCGAAGAAGCGCTGGAGCGCTCGGGGCTCCTGAGCACCTTGAGGAGTAAGTCATGAAGCGCACTGCAGTGCTCGGCTCTGGGAGCTGGGGGACCGCCTTGGCGAAGCACGCCGCCGACATCGGCCACGAGGTCGTGCTGTGGGGTCGCCGACCAGAACAGGCCAGCGCCATCAACGCCACCCATGAGAACGCGCAGTATTTGCCGGGCGTGACCCTACCCCCGAACCTGCAGGCCACCGCCAGCCTGAAGGACGCGTTGGGCGACGCCGAGCTGGTCTTGACCGTCGTGCCCTCGCACACCACCCGGGAGGTCTGGCGCGAGGCCAAGCAGTACCTCGGCGAGGGCGTGCCGGTGATGTCGGCATCCAAGGGTATCGAGAACGACACGCTGGCGCTGATGAGCGACGTGCTCCATGACGTGCTCGGGGATCAACCCCTGGCCTTCTTGGCCGGCCCCTCCTTCGCCAAGGAGGTCGCGCTGCACGCCCCGACCGCCGTGGTCTTGGCCTCCAAGGACCGCGAGCTGGCCAAGGCGCTGCAAAAGGAGATCTCCAGCGACTGGCTACGAACCTACGTCAGTGACGACGTGGTGGGCCTCGAGCTGGGCGGGGCGCTCAAGAACGTCATCGCCATCGCCTGTGGGATCGCCGATGGGCTCGGCTTTGGGAACAACACCCGCGCCGCCCTGATCACCCGGGGCCTGGCCGAGATCACCCGGATGGCGGTCAAGCTCGGAGGGGATCCTCTGACGCTGGCAGGCCTGGGCGGCATGGGCGACCTCGTCCTGACCTGCACCGGCGACGCCTCCCGTAACCGCCGCGTAGGGATCGGCCTGGGTCAGGGCAAGAAGCTGGAGCAGATCCTCACCGAGATGGGCCAGGTCGCCGAGGGCGTCCGCACCGCACGATCCGCGCGGGATCTGTCCGCGCGGGAGGGCATCGAGATGCCGATCACCAAGGAGATGTACGCCATCCTCTACGAGGGGAAGTCGGCGAAGACCTCGGTGATCGACCTGATGCGCCGCGACCTGAAGCACGAAAAGCAGTAAGCCCGCGATTGGGCTGTCAATGACCTGTTGCTGTGGTAGCTAGGCGCCGCGAGGTGCCTATTTTCATCGGTGTTCCGAAAGAAACTGCCCCCGGCGAGCGTCGCGTCGCGGCGACTCCCGAGTCGGTGAAGAAGCTCAAAGAGCTCGGTTTCGAGATCGGTGTTGAACGAGACGCAGGACGCGAGGCCGGCTACGACGGCGCGGCCTATGAAGCGGCCGGCGCCAAGCTGGTGTCGCGGGAAGAGGCCCTGGGCGCAGATCTCGTGCTCAAGGTGCGGCCGCCCTTTGCCGCCGAGATCTCGGCGCTCAAGAGCGGGGCGATCCTGATCGCGCTCATCCAGCCCGAGCGCAACCCGGAGCTGCCCGAGCTGCTCAAGGCGCAGAAGGTCTCCACCATCGCGCTGGAGCGGATCCCGCGCATCACCCGCGCACAGAAGATGGACATCCTCTCCTCGATGGCCAACCTGGCCGGCTATCGCGCGGTGATCGAGGCCGCCAACACCTATCAGGGCTTCTTCAGCCCGCAGATCACCGCCGCGGGAGCGACGCCTCCGGCGCGCGTCTTGATCATCGGCGCTGGCGTCGCCGGCTTGGCCGCGCTGGGCGCTGCTCGGGCCCTGGGCGCGGAGGTTCGGGCCTTCGACACCCGCGCCGCCGCCCGCGAGCAGGTCGAGAGCCTCGGGGGCAAGTTCCTCGAGGTGCAGCTCAAGGAGAGCGGCGAAGGTGCCGGCGGCTACGCCAAGGCGATGAGCAAGGAGTTCATCGAGGCCGAGATGGCGCTGTTTCGCGCGCAGGGGAAGGACGTCGATATCGTCATCACCACGGCGCTGGTCCCGGGCGCCAAGGCTCCCACGCTCCTCCCGCGCGACGTCGTCGAGGCTTTCCGTCCCGGCTCGGTCATCGTCGATATGGCGGCCGAACAAGGCGGAAACTGCGAGCTGTGTAAGCCCGGCGAGATCGTGGTGCACAACGGGGTGAAGATCATCGGCTACACCGATCTCACCAGCCGCATGGCCAGCACCGCCAGCCGCTTCTTCGCGCAGAACCTGGTGAACCTGGTTACGGAGCTCGGAAAAGACGGGCCCGGGCCCGTTAGCGGCGGGGTGAACCCGCCTGCGGGCGCGATCGCTTTGCTCAACGCTGGGAGCGTGAAGATCGATCTCGAGAGCGAGGTCGTGCGGCCGGCGCTGCTCACCCACGCGGGGGAGATCCTCCCGCCGCCGGTGGCCAAGCCGCCCTCCCCCACCGCGGTGCCGGCCAAGAAGACGACGCAGCCGCCGCCGCCCAACGCCAAGCCGAAGCAGCAGTACATCCG
>Ga0268298_10006586_pt1 | contig 10507 bp, 7 predicted proteins | sample WWTPWeurt_MetaG_FD_194462 | JGI IMG/M metagenome (GOLD analysis project Ga0268298, IMG submission 194462) | Activated sludge microbial communities from WWTP in Nijmegen, Gelderland, Netherland - WWTP Weurt | ecosystem: Engineered > WWTP > Aerobic digester > Activated sludge | place: Netherlands... | reverse complement strand
TCGATGGAGCCAGCGAGAGGCCCACGAGGGCGAGCGTGGGGGAGCGCCGTTCTGAACCGGTTGGATCGGGAAGCTGTGGCGCGGAGTGCGTATCGTTGGCGGGGTTCACTCCGGCAGCATAGTCGGTTCCAAACCAAGGCGGAAGGCGCGGCATCTGCACTTTGATAGTGCATCAAACGCCATGTCTGGCAGGCTCGCGCCAGCGCCCATGACCCACCCGGATCTGAACTTGCTCGTCGCGTTGGACGCCTTGCTGGCGGAGGGAAGCGTCGCGCGGGCCGCCAAGCGACTTCGCCTGAGCCCGTCGGCCATGAGCCGCACCTTGGCGCGGCTCCGCGCGGCCACGGGGGATCCCCTGCTGGTTCGCGCGGGCCGCGGCCTGGTTTATTCCCCACGCGCGCTCGAACTACGGGCGGAAGTAGGGCAAGTGGTGGGCCAAGCCATGCGGATGCTGGCTCCGGTGGAGCAGCCGATCGTGAAGGAGGTGAGGCGAACATTCACCCTGCGGACCAGCGACGGCTTTGTGGAGAATTTCGGTTCGACGCTCCTGGCGCGGATTGCCGCGACGGCCCCGGGCATCACGATCCATTTTGTGCAGAAGGTCACCCGGGACGGCGCCCTGCTCCGCGATGGAACGGTGGATATGGAGACCGGGGTGGTCGGCACGACACTTAGTCCCGAGATACGCACCCAGGCGCTTTTTCGCGACCGGCTTGTAGGTGTGGTGCGCAAAGGCCACCCGCTCAGTCGCGGAAAGATGACGGCGGCGCGCTACCTGGCAGCGGATCACATCCTCGTTTTTCGAGGAGAAGCCGAGAAGGGCCCGGTCGATGCTGATCTGGCAGCGCAGGGGATGGAGCGGAAGATCGGAACCATGCTCACCGGTTTTTCGGCAGCCCTGACCCTTGCCCGCTCGACCGACTTGGTCGCGACCGTGCCCGAACGTCACACGGCGGACCTCCGCACCGGCCTGCACACTTTTGCGCTGCCGTTCCGGACGCGGGAGCTGACGGTTTCATTGTTATGGCATCCGCGCATGGACGCCGATCCGGCCCACCGATGGCTGCGCGACCAGATCCGGCAGGCCTGCGCCTCGGCGGTGCCTGCGCGGTGGAGATAGCGGACAATTTCTACCAAGCCACGCAAACAGACAGAAAGGCATCCTGACGGATGGGCATAGGTGACGCAGATCGAGCAAAGAAAAACGCCGGCTTGAGGGCCGGCGTTGGAGAACGAGAAAGGGAACGATTGCTTAGCGGTATTCCTCGTTGGTGTTGGCGTTCCTCCTTCGCCAAGGCTTCGGCGGCAGGAAGGCGATGGTCACGACTTGGCAAAGGCGATGAGAGGGGCGTAGTCGCCCTGGTCGGCGGATTGGAGGGCGGCGATGTATTGGCTGCGGGCGTGCCGGCCGTTGCCGTTGGGCTAGGGATGGATCACGACCATGCGGGGGTGCAGGCGCACGGCGATCTCGACGGGCGGGACAAGCCGTAGCCACTGCTGCGACGATCGGGAGCGATGAGGGCGACGGTGCGATCATCCAGACCCTGCTCTTGCACGTAGCGATCAAGCCCGGCCGAGGGATCTTTGGGCAGGGGCTTCGTGCGCGGGAGAAAGACGACGAGGAGAGGCGGCGCTGGGCCTAGCCGCGCAAGCGTGGCAGACTTGGTCGGCGCGGGTGTCACAAAGACGGCGGGGACTTGAGCAGGTATTTGGTGCTGCGGCCACCGGCGGGGCCGGCGGCCAAGAGACCGGCGGCGAGCAGCGCTTGGATGTCGCGCAGGGCGGTGTCGAGCGAGCACTCCACGAGTTTGGCGTAGCGCGAGGTCGAAAGCTCCGGGTCGGGGCCGTCGAGCAGGGCGTTGATCACGAGGCGCTGCCGGTCGCTAATCGTGGTCGCCTTGACATGGTTGATCCAATCCCAAGTGGCGGCTTTGCGGATGACGCCGGCCGAGATAGCCTCGGCGCGTTGCAGGGCGCGGTCGAGGCAGGCGAGGAACCACGCAAGCCAGGGGGTGATGTCCGTCGTTCCTTTCTGACCCCGCTCCAGCGCCTGATAGTATTGCTTTTTTTCCGCCTCGATCTGCGCCGACATGCTGTAGAAGCGCAGGGCCGAACCGTCGGCGCGCGCCAGCGCCAGATCGGCGATGGCGCGGCTGACGCGCCCGTTGCCATCTTGGAACGGGTGGATGGTGACAAACCAGAAGTGGGCGATGCCGGCGCGCAACACCGGGTCGGTTCCGTCGGGGGTCTCGAACCATCGGAGAAAGTGGTCCACTTCTCCGGGGATACGGCCGGCGGCTGGGGCCTCGAAGTGGATGTTTTTACGGCGAATCCGATCGCGGCTGATCGGGCCAGAGACGACCTGCATCGGATCCATGTCAGGCGTGCGCCACTGTCCGACCAAGATACGCTGCATGCCGCTGCGACCGCCCGGGAAAAGCGACGACTGCCAGGCCAGCAGCCGTTCGGTCGTCAATGGTTCGGCGTATTTCTGGGTGGCATCGAGCATCATTTCGACGGCACCCTCGACGTAGCGATCCTTCGCCGCGAGGTCGGCGGAGGGCAGACCGAGGCGGCGGGAGATCGAGGAGCGCACGGTGGACGGATCGAACTTGGTGCCTTCGATGGCGCTCGACTGGATGATCTCGGTGGTGAGGCTTTCCAGCGCAGCCTCCGAGCGGAAGCGAACCCCCAGTCCCTTCATGTGGCCCAGCAGATGGCCTTGGCGATGACGGACGCCCACCAGAGACGAGGTCAACTCGGCCTCGTTCCAGGTCAGATTTGGCCAGGTCGGGCTTTGGTGGATGTAGGCCATGGCCAGTTAATTGAGCAATGTTTGCGGCGAATACAAGTGTTATTCACCGCATAAAATGCGGTGAATGCAAAGGTATTCGCCGCAAGGTGGTGGAGATGCGAAGGGCGGTTGAGGGCAAGCGCCCTGCCAGGACGAGGCGGAAAAGAAAACACCCGGCGGTGAGGTCGGGCGTTTGGGAGAAGGAGAAGGATAACGAGAAAGAGAACGATTGCTTACCGATACTCTTCGTTGGTGTTGGCGTTCCTCCTTCGCCCAGGCTTCGGCGGACAAGTGATGATCTTGAGCAAAGTAAAGCGCCGGTCGCATGACCGGCGCTGAAGTTAGCTGGATCGCCACGGCGGCAGGGCCGCCTCGCGATGACAATCAACGATACTCTTCGTTGGTGTTCGCGTTGATGATCTTGATCCACCTTCGCCGAGCCTACGGCGGACAAGAGTTCTCGACGTTCTAAATAAAAACACCCGGCGGTGAGGCCGGGCGCTTGGATTCGTGGATTCAGAATACCTTACCGGTATTCCTCATTCGTATTGGCGTTAATAATTTTGAAGTTTTCCACGTGGTAGTTGGGGTCTGCGCGGAACGCGAGTTTGACCCCATACGTCTTTTCAACCCGCACCAAGAGTTCGGAGTCTTCCGACCGCAGCCTTTCCAGGATGGACGGATGCACGTGGACGCGGAGGGAGTATTCCTTGCCGTCCTTGCGGGCCTGGAGGCGGCGGGCGACGGACGAAAGCTTGCGTTGCAGCTCGACGGACATCGTCGTGGCGCTCTTGACCATCGCGCGGCCGCGGCAATACGGGCAGCTCGTGTAGAGGTTGGCCGAGAGGGACTCCTGCTGGCGCTGGCGGGTCATCTGCATGATGCCGAGCGACGAGATGGGCAGGATGTGGGTCTTGGCCTTGTCCTCCGACATGAGCTCGACCATCTTGTCGAAGACGGCGTTGCGGTGGCGGCGCTCCTTCATGTCGATGAAGTCCATGATCACGAGGCCGCCGATGTTGCGGAGCCGGATCTGGCGCGCGATCTCGACCGCGGCCTCCATGTTGACCTGGAAGATGGTGTTCTTCTCGTCGCCGGAGCGGCTCTTGTGGGAGCCGGTGTTGACGTCGATGGAGATGAGGGCCTCGGTCTCGTCGATCACGATCTCGCCGCCGGAGGGCAGGGGGACGCGGCGCTGGAAGGTCTGCTCGATCTGGCGCTCGATGTTGTAGCGCTCGAAGACCGGGATGGAGTCCTTGTAGTGCGCGATCTTGCCCTTGGAGCGGGAGGAGATCTGGCCGACGTATTCCTGGGTGCGCTTGTAGTCGTCCTCGTTGTCCACGAGCACGCGGTCGATGTCCTCGGTGAGGAAGTCGCGCACGGTGCGCTCGACGATGTCGGGCTCCTGGTAGAGGCAGGCGGGGGCGCGGTCGGTCTCCATCTTGCGCTGGATCTCGGTCCACTTGGCGAGGAGGAGGTGGAGGTCGCGGACGAAGTAGCGGGGTTTCTTGCCTTCGCCGGCGGTGCGGACGATGACGCCCATGCCCTCGGGGATGGTGAGCTCGTTGATGAGGGTCTTGAGGCGCTTGCGCTCGGCGGGGTCCTCGATCTTGCGGGAGATGCCGCAGCCGTCGGAGAACGGGGTGAGGATGAGGTAGCGGCCGGGGAGGGAGAGGTTGGTCGTGGTGCGCGGGCCCTTGGTGCCGATGGGGCCCTTGGTGACCTGGATGACGATCTCTGAGCCCGGCGGGTAGAGGCCGGGGATGTCCTTGACGGTGGGCTCGGCCTTGCGCGGGCCGGCGTCCTTCTTCTTGTTGACGCGGACGACCTCGACGGAGGAGTCGGCGGCGGCGGGGAGCATGTCCCAGTAGTGGAGGAAGGCGTTCTTGTTGTAGCCGATGTCCACGAAGGCGGCCTTGAGACCGGGGTCGAGGTTCTTGACGCGGCCCTTGTAGATGCCGCCGACCATGCGGGAGTCGGACTCGCGCTCGATCTCGAAGCGATCGAGGGTGCCGTCCACGAGGAGCGCGACGCGCTTCTCGAGGGGTTCGGAATTGATGACGAGTTCGCGGAAGGTGCCTTTTTCCTTCCGGAAGATGCTCAGGATTTTCTGGAGGATGGGCCGGTCGGCGGCGCGTTCCTTGGAATCCTTGCGCAGCTGCTCGGCGGTAAGGGGCTCCGTGTGCTTCTGGGGCGGGGGCTGCTGAAGTTCTTCTTCATGGCGTGAGGCGGCGTCCGCAGGGGAGCCGGAGTTGGTGGGCTGGTCGTTCATGGTGGGGTTGGTCCCGGGTGGTTGTGACGGGGCGCCCGTGTCCAGCAGGCTGTGTGCAGGAGATTCCGGCAAAACGGTCAATATGGCGTGGCAGGAGACCCATGTTAGAAGTCCCTCCGAAACCGATAGACGCTTTGGACCAGTCCTTGCAGCAAGCAGCAGCTGAGCACGAAGGTGCCGCCGTAGCTGATGAAGGGGAGCGGTATGCCTTTAACCGGCATCAGGCCGATGGTCATGGCGATGTTAACGAACACATGCACGGCGAAGAGCACCGTGACACCCAGCGCCAGGAGCGCGCCGAAGCGGTCGCGGGCGAGCCCGGCGATCCGCAGTCCGTTCCACAACACCACGCCAAAGAGTCCGATGACGGTGATGCTTCCCAGAAATCCCTTCTCCTCGGCGATGACCGAGAAAATAAAGTCGTTGTGCGCGACGGCGCGCGGCAGGTAACCCAGCTTGGCCTGAGTGCCCTCGGTCCAGCCCTTGCCGGTGAAGCCGCCGGAGCCGACGGAGATGAGCGATTGGCGGCTGTTCCAGCCGATGCCCATGGGGTCGACCTTGTCGGGCATGGCGAAGTTCAGCACCCGATCCCGCTGGTAATCTTTCAGAGGGAGGAGGGAGTGCTTCTCGTATTTACCCCGGTCCTTGATGTAATCTAGGTGGTTCTCCTCCATGAAGTTGGCGTAGTTCCAGATATCCAGGGCCACGATGCCCACGAGCAGGGCGAACACGCCCAAGGCTCCGGCAAAAAAGCGCGTCGAGAGGTTGGAGACGTAAAGCATGGCGAAGACCATCGGCGCAATCACGAGGGCGCTACCAAGGTCGGGTTCGGCGATTATCAACAACATGGGTATGCCCACCGCAAGGGCCAATTTTACGAGCACCTGCAGCGAGTCCTTGACCGTGCCGAGCCGCGAGCCGGTGAGGATGGAGGCGGTGGCGAACAGGACCGCGACCTTGGCGAATTCCGAGGGTTGGAAGGCGCCGAGCCCGGGGATGTCGAGCCAGCGGCGGGCCCCCATGTTGTGGGTGGTGCCGACGCCCGGGATGAGCACCAAGAGCAGGAAGGCGAGGGCCAACAGGTAGACGTAGTGCGCATATTTCAGCCACAGCCGGTAATCGAGCAGCGAGGTGGTGAGGTAGATGACCGCCCCCAGCGCCAGCCAGACCAGTTGCTTGGTCCAGTCGTGCTGCTCGGTGGCGAATTGGGCGCTGTAGATGAAAAAGACGCCGAACAGGCTCAGCACCAAAAGGCACGCGGGAGTGACCCCGTCGAACCGCTCACGCGTGGTGAGCTTGAAAAAACTGGCGAGATCGAAGCGGCGGAGCAGGTTCACGAGGTAGGAAGTCCGCCACTAAACACCGGTCGTCTCCGCTGGCAACGGCGCATTGCGATCTGGGCCAGGCGGCCTTGCGGCGCACGGCACCGTGGGCCTTCACACTCGGGGCGCACTTGTAAAACCGCGCCTTCTGCGGTGTTGCCAAGCCGGGTGGCGCACCTAGGTTCGCCACCCCTGAGATGCTGACCTTCATCGCAGCCACCAAGCCAGTGCTTACGTCCAGTGCGGCAGAGCCGTATTTGTGGGCATTGCTGGCGGCTGGCCTGGTGGGGGGCGTGGGCGGTTTCCTTGGCGTCTGGCTCCTCATGTGGCAACGCCGCCGCCTCGCCAGGCAAAGCGCCGCCGCCCACTTGGAACTGGCCAAGCGCGAGGCCGCCGTCGCCGCGCAGGAAATCATCAGCCAGGCCGAGGGGGAGATCCGCGATCGCGAGGCGGAGCTGAACCGTGACTTCGACCGCCGCAAGATCGAGATCGAGCTGATGCTGCGCGAAATCCGTTCCCACGAGGAATCCCTGGGCCTGCTCGATCACCAACTGGAGCAGCGGCAGGAACGCCTGGCCCGGGAAACCGCCGCCATCAAGCAGGCCCGCGACGCCATGCGCGACCTCTCCCGCAGCCTCCGCAAGCGCCTCGAGGGCGTCGCCTCGCTCGACGGCGAGGAAGTCCGCCAGCAACTGCGCGAGGAAGTGACCTTCGAGTGCCAGGAGGAACTGCGGGCCCTGCGCAAGGAGTTGCTGGAAAAATCCGAGCAGGATCTCGTGCACGAGGGCAAACGCATCCTCGTGGCCACGATGCAGCGGCTGGCCAGCAAGCCGAACAACGACCTCACCGCCACCATCGTCCAGCTGCCCAACGAGGAGATGAAGGGCCGCATCATCGGCCGCGAGGGCCGCAACATCAAATCCTTCGAGGCCGCGACCAGCACCTCGCTGCTGATCGACGAGTCGCCGCAGATGGTGCTCATCTCCTCATTCGACCCGGTGCGCCGCGAGGTGGCCAAGCTGGCGCTGGAGGGGCTCATCAAGGACGGGCGCATCCACCCCGCCAGCATCGAGGAATTTGTCGGCCGCGCCCGGCAGGACCTGGACCTGCATGTCGCGCAAATCGGCGAGGAAGCCGTGGATCGCCTGAATATCTCCGGCCTGCACCCCGAGAGCATCAAGCTTCTGGGCAAGCTCCGGTTCCGGTTCTCCTACAATCAAAACGTCCTCGACCACTCCATCGAGGTGGCGCAGCTCTGCGCCATGCTGGCGGCGGAGATCGGCCTGGAGCCGCAGGTCGCCAAGCGCGCCGGCCTGCTGCACGACATCGGCAAGTCCATCGAGGGCGAATACGAGGGCAGCCACGCGCTCATCGGCGCCGACTTCATCCGCCGCTACGGCGAGACGGACATCGTGGTCAACGCCGTCGCCGCGCACCACGCCGAGGTGAAGCCCGAGACGGTCTACGCGGGGCTCGTCATCCTGGCCGACGCCATCTCCGCCGCCCGCCCCGGTGCCCGCGCCGAGTCCATGACCTCCTACATCGAGCGACTCGGCCGGCTCGAGAAACTGGCGATGACGATGCCCGGCGTGCAACTGGCCTTTGCCATCCAGGCCGGCCGCGAGGTGCGCGTCGTGGTGCAGCCGAGTGTGGTCACCGACGACCAGGCGCAAGCCCTGGCCAAAACGCTGCGCCTGAAGATTGAGCAGGAGCTCGACTACCCCAGCACCATCAAAATCACGGTCATCCGCGAACAGCGCTACACCGAGACCGCGACGTAGTCGCGGTCGTAGCGAGCAGTGAGTAGCGGGTAGTGAGCATGATGAAGCCAGGCTGAATTTCTACTCGCTACCCACTACTCGCCACCCACTACTTCCCCGCCATGGCCAATAAAAACATTCTCGAGACCTTTCCGAACCCCGCGCCGCACCGCGACTTTCTCATCGAGCACACGCACCACGAGTTCACTTCGGTGTGCCCGATGACCGGCCACCCGGATTTTGCCGACATCACCGTGCGCTACGTGGCGGACAAGAAGTGCGTCGAGCTGAAGTCGCTGAAGCTCTATTTCCACGCCTATCGCAACGAGGGCATCTTCTTCGAGGCCGCGACGAACAAGATATGCGACGACCTCGGTGCCGCGCTCAAGCCGCGCAGCCTGACGATCATCTCGAAGTGGAAGGCCCGCGGCGGCTTCTCGTCAATCGTCACGGCCGAGTGGAAGAAGAAGCGAAAATAAGATTCATACTCAGAACCAATCATTGCACAGGAGCTGACGGAGAAAACGGAGTGTTTGAAACCAATCCGCAGTTTGCCCTGTGGCCGCCCGGGAAATCGTCCGTGTATGAATTGGACTGACACACCGATCCATTTCATCGACTTCGAGGGCAGCGCTGCGTCCGGCATCCTCGAGCTGGGGGTGGTGACGCTTTTAGGCGGCGAGATTACCGCGACCCACACGCGGCTGTGCCGGGCGACGGGGCCGGTGGCGGCGGACGACACGAAGGTGCACGGGCTGAGCGCCGACGGGCTGGCCAGCCAGGCGTATTTCGCGGCCGAGTGGGAACGGTTCGCCGGCCTGCGTGCGACGGGGCCGCTGGCGGCGCATTTCGCGCCGGTGGAGAATTCCCTGCTGCGCAAGGTCTGGCCCTATCCGCGCGAGTCGCCGGATTTCGCGCGGCCGGGAAAAACGGCGACGGAGTGGGGGCCGTGGATTGATACGGGCCGGCTCTACCCGCAGCTCTTTCCGCAGCTTGGGTCGGTGCGACTGGAGGACCTGGTTGTCCGGCTGGGGCTGCAGCCCGAGTTGGAGACAGTCTCGCGCAGTCACTGCCCGCCCGAGCGGAGGCGCTACCACGCGGCGCTCTACGATGCGCTGGCGGGTGCGCTCCTGCTGCGGGCCCTGCTCCACCGGCCAGAGTGCGCGGCGGCAACTATCCCGTGGTTGCTACAGATGAGCACGCCCGACGGCGGCAAGCGCGGGGCGCTGCAGCAGGGCGATTTGTTCTGAGAGGTTACTGTAGGAGGGGCTACGCCCCGATGCGGCTGTGGACGTATTCAGGATCGGGGCGTAAAGCCCCTCATACAGGGCAGAATCACAGCCCGTATTTGTCCACGAGGTAGACGAGCGCGGCCATCGCGGCGGCGCCGAGTTCAAGCTCGCGCTTGTTCACCTTGTCGATCGAGTCCTCGGCCGTGTGGTGGATGTCGAAATAGCGCTGCGAGTCCGGGGTGAGGCCGGCGACCGTCGCGCCGTGCGCGAGCAAGGGGCCGACATCGGCGCCGCCGGTGCCCTTCTGGAAGTTGCCGATGCCGTAGGGCTCGAAGAGGGGCAGCCAGCGGGCGGCCAGCCGGTGGGCGTTGCCGGCGGCATTGCCCAGGTTAAAGCTGCGGGGCTGGTAGCCGCCACTGTCGGTCTCGAGGGCGAGCACATGGATTTCGTTCTTGGCCTTGGCGGCGGTGGAGTAGGCGGTGGCCCCGCGCAGGCCGTTTTCTTCGTTGGTGAAAAGCACGACGCGGAGCGTGTGGCGCGGGGTGTAGCCGACGGCCTTGAGCAGGCGGAGCACCTCGATGGATTGCACGCAGCCCGCGCCGTCGTCATGGGCGCCGGGGGCGATGTCCCAGGAATCGAGGTGACCGCCGACCAGAATGATTTTCTCGGGCTGCACCGAGCCCCGGAGCTCGCCGATGACGTTGTGGGACGGAGCGTCATCAAACGAGCGGGCGTTGATAGTCATCTCCACGGTGAGGGCCGGATCCTGCTTGAGCGCGGCGCTGAGGCGATCGGCGGCGATGGTGCTGAGGGCGGCGGCGGGCAGGCGCGGGCTGCCGGGCGGAAAGGTGGTGTTGCCGGTGTGTGGGTGGTCATCGAGGGCGAGGGTGAGGGAGCGCACGAGCACGCCGACGGCCCCGTGGGTGGCGGCGGCGGCCGGGCCGCGGTTGCGCTGATCGCCGGCCTCGCCGTAGGCGAGGCCGGTGGAAACAGGGCGGGGATTCATCGGCCGGTTGAAGAAGACGATCTTGCCCTTCACCTCGGCGGTGGCGAGGGCGTCGAGGGACTGGAGCTCAACGACCGGGGCGGTGAGTCCGCCCGCGGAGGTGGCGCCGGAGTTGCCGAGG
>Ga0268298_10006584_pt1 | contig 10509 bp, 10 predicted proteins | sample WWTPWeurt_MetaG_FD_194462 | JGI IMG/M metagenome (GOLD analysis project Ga0268298, IMG submission 194462) | Activated sludge microbial communities from WWTP in Nijmegen, Gelderland, Netherland - WWTP Weurt | ecosystem: Engineered > WWTP > Aerobic digester > Activated sludge | place... | reverse complement strand
AAAGGAAGGCATGGCCGCGTTTGTCGAGAAGCGCAAGGCCGAGTTCAAGAACCAGTAAGCGCTTCGGCAGCACAGCAACACAAAGGGGGCTCCGGCCCCCTTTTTTATGGCTCACCGCCACTCCGCACAGCACAAACGCCGCGCACCCACCGCCCGCCCCTGCCCCTTTCCCCGGCACGCATGACGGATCGCCCCTGCCGCCCATCCGCCCCCCACCTCTGCGCCAGCGGCGCCACGCCACGCCGCGCCAGAAGGATTCACCGCCCGTCGAATTCGATTCACAGCGCGCGTAATTCAATGTTCCCCCTCTGGTGAAGGATTCTCAGCAGTCGGCAAAGGATTCACCGCGGTCAACATTCAATTCGCAGCCCGTGGAATTCAATGTTCACCTCTCGATGAAGGATTCGCAGACGTGAACATTCGATTCGCAAGCCTTGAAACTCAATGTCGACGCCCACGGATCGAATTCGCAGCCCGGCAAACGCCTCCACCATCCGCCGCCCCCCTCCGCCAGCCTCATAGACCGCCTGCATATTGCCCCAATAGCATAATCAGGCGTAATGTTCCGGGCCGTAGCCGCGCTTTTGACACCGCCAACACAACCGGAGGAAACATGACCAGCACATCGACCAGCCGCGTCTCCACGCAACAACTCAACGCCGACATCGACACCTACTCGGCGCTCAAAGCCATCTCCGACTACCAGCCTCACAACCCCCGCTACACCCGCCAGTCCGCCGGCGATGCCCTCGACCAGATGCGCGCCGCCGACGAAGCCGCCATCCAGGCCCAGAACACCCTCGCCGCCACCCGCGACGCCCTTCTTGTCGCCCAACGGGAATTCCACGAAATCATCCTCGGCGTAAAGAACGAAGCCAAAGTCATCTACGGCCCCGACTCCGACCAGGTCGCCGCCCTCGGCCTCAAGAAAAAATCCGAACGGGCCAAGCCGAAACGGACAATTAAGACAGCAGCAGTTGGGTAGGTTTGCGGAAGCAACAGGAATGAACACGGCGGCCAGAAGGGCCGCCGTTGACTGTCAAGATTCCGACTTGTCATCGCTTAGCGTTTATGAAAGCGTTATGGTGAAGGGATTGGCGAGGAGCCGTTTTCCTCGGTCCCGTTATCGTTGCTTGAATGATTGCTTCATGCAGGAATCGACCGATCAACCTATACGTGCGACTCCGTATTTTCAGTCAGTTGAACGGGAGGATGTACGGCCGTTACCGGCCAATAGGAGACCTTGGGGAGATCTTCCGAAAAGCAGCCACAGTGGCGAACGCTCCAAGAGAAAATGGCCATCGCGTTGTTTGCAGGCAGAATCGTGGAAGGGGAGTTAACGCGTAACGTATTTCACCGCCCCTTATGGCATAAATATCTGATGCAATCTGCCGAAAGGTCCGCCGGGTCTTGCACCCCAAGTACAGCTTTGACTTGCTTATACGGCCTTCAACCTGCGTATACGTCAAATATGACTTATATTTAAAATTGAATATTATTACCTGGCTGTTGTGATGGATACGGAAGAACTTCCGCTCCTTGATGCCTTGCGGGGCTTGGCAATGCTCCAGCAGGAGTTTCTTCGTCTCGCGCTGTTCGTCGCGTCCGAAGGCCCGGTATCCTTCGAGGGAGAAAAGCTAACTTGTTCGCTTGGTGACGGGCAGCGGCGCACAAGCACGTTTCTGGCGATGGCTGCAGGTCAGTCATTTGAGACGCTGCTTCATATGGCGAAACTTCGTGGCATTCCGGTTCGGGACGCATATCCGATCGCCCGATCAGCAATCGAATCCTTCATAAACGCTAGCTATCTCTTGGCCGAGTCCGACACCGTGGCTGCGCGAGCTATCCGGTACATCGACTTTGCTGCGTGGCGTCACCACAATCGAAAATTTGGAAGCGGAGAGTTCTCAATCGAGGTTCGCTTAGACCCTGACCCGGCAGCCACACTTGTGAAGGAGTATCCCGAGTTTAGCGGCAAGGGCAAGGGCTCATGGACTAACCTCGATGTTCCAAGCCGCATCAGGAGAGTTGGCGAATTGGCAGGCCCTCGATCTGGATCCCGACTGCTTGCGGCGTATGGTCTGATCTATTCTGTTTCATCCGAGATCATCCACGGTTCTCCCTTCGGGGCCAGCTACTTCTATTCGGCACATTTGAAGGGGGAGGCAACTGCTGAGGCATTTCAAGCCGCGACTGTGCGCCACCTTGAAGAGATCTTCATCGGTGTGCTGCATGCAGGTTGCGGGTACCTTGCAGCGTTCTTTGGGCAACAGAACATGCAAGCGCCATTGAACGGTGAGGAGAAGATATTTGCTCGACTCTTAGAGTTGAGCACAAAGCCGTCTTCGGCGTTCCCGGCTAGTGCGCGTCAGGCAACAGAGCCACAGAACGAACAATGAAATGCTGCCCAACGCATCATTCCAGCGATCCTGCGCGAAAAGCCGCGCAGGCCGTTGAAGTCACTCGTTAGGCGTCGCAACCCATGCCTCTTCCCTCACGCCTCTACAAGTACGAGTCCTTCACGGCGCAGGCATTGGAGAATCTGAAAAATCACTCCGTCTACTTTGCCTCGCCGAGTTGCTTCAACGACCCATACGACTGTGCCGTGTCACCGGGCGTCAAGGAGCCTGGTGACAGAGATGTCGAACGGATTCGCAATTACTACCTCGCAAAGGCTGATGTTCCGGAGAATGTGCGTAGTCAGTTCGAACGACTTGATGTTGCAAGCATGCGTGCCATGCTCTTGCGCCAAGGGCAGAGCGTCCTGGACGAGGCCGTGAAGGAGTTTTTATCGACGCGAGGCGTTACCTGCTTCTCCGAGCGCAACGACAGCCTGCTGATGTGGGGCCACTACGGAGGGCGATTTAAAGGCTTCTGTCTGGAGTTTCGAACAGACTTCCCTCCTCTGACAAAGGCTCGTCAGGTCCGGTATGCCGAAGAGATGCCTCAGGTTGATCTCATTCCATTACTCTGCTCTGACGAGGAAGACTCTTGCGAAGTGCTTGACCTCTACTGCACCAAGGCGCTCGACTGGCACTACGAGAAAGAGTGGCGCTGCATGCATGACAAGGCCGGAACTCTCTACACCTACCCAGCTGAAGCACTTACGGGCATATTCATCGGGCCGGATGCGGCCTTCGCATCATTCGAGATCCTTGCTCTCATTATCATGAACCAGAACCCCGGAGTTCAACTTTGGCAAGGTCGACGAAGCCAGTCAGAGTTCTCTGTCGAGTTCGAACCAGTCACATACACCCCTCATCTAGAGGCGAAGCGTCTTGGACTATTGCCTCGCGATGCCTAACCCGTCGTTCGAGGCGACCTGCTACGGCACACCGTTTCCCTCCGCGGTCGCCTGAACTCCAACGTTGAACGTCTGCTTCCCTGAGACGGCAACGTCCGCTCAGGGTCGGTAGCCGCCCCTCGTATTCCTTCGATTGAACGCCAGCCCTGCCTTGCCATTAGACAGGTCAGATTCCAGCGGAGTTAAAAGACAATGGGCGCGCACCCTGCGGTGCGCGCCCATTGTCTTTACCCGTGCTCTGGCAATAGAAACGCTTACTTCACCTCCAGCACGCCCTCATCCCATTTCTCGTGCTTTTCCAGCCCCAGCAGGTTCGCCACCGTAGCGGCGATGCTCGACAGGCCGGCGGTCGGCGTCTGCTTGAGGCTGAGTCTGCCGCCGCTGACCGTGTCGAAAAGGATCAGCGGAACCGGGTTGAGGGTGTGGGCGGTTTTGGCCTTGAAGGATCCGTCCTTGTTCTGCGCCGGCAGCTTGGTTTTCTTGTCGAGTTCGAACATCTCGTCGGCGTTGCCGTGGTCGGCGGTGATCAGGGCGACGCCGCCGGCCGCTTCGATGGCGGGCAAGAGGCGCGCGAGGGCCAGGTCGACGGCTTCGACGGCCATGGTGGCGGCGCGGAAGTTGCCGGTGTGGCCGACCATGTCGCCGTTGGCGTAGTTGCAGCGCAGCACCTTGTACTGGCCGGTGTGCAGCGCGGCGATCATGGCGTCGGTGATTTCGGCGGCCTTCATCCACGGGCGCTGCTCGAAGGGCACCACGTCGCTGGGGACTTCCTGCCAGGTTTCGCCTTCAAATTTGACCGAGCGGTTGCCGTTCCAGAAGTAGGTGACATGGCCGAATTTCTGGGTTTCGGAGCAGGCAAACTGGGCCAGGCCCGCTTTGCTGAACCACTCGCCCGAGGTGTCCTTGATGGCCGGCGGGGCGACCAGGAAGCGGGCCGGCAGCTTCAGGTCGCCGTCGTACTGGAGCATGCCGGCGTAGGTCACCCTGGGCGCACGCACGCGGTCGAACTTGTCGAAAGCGGCCTCTTCGAAGGCGCGGGTGATCTCGATGGCGCGGTCGCCACGGAAGTTGAAGAAGACCACCGAGTCGCCGTCCTCGATGGTGCCGATAGGCTTGCCACCGTCGGCAATCACGAACTCGGGCAGATCCTGGTCGATGGTGCCGGGGTGTTTTTCGCGCAGGCCGTTCACCGCCTCGGTGGCGTTGGCAAACTGCGGGCCTTCGCCGAGCACGTGGGTTTTCCAGCCCTTTTCAACCATCGGCCAGTTGGCGTCGTAACGATCCATGGTGATGAACTGGCGGCCGCCGCCGGAGGCGATGCGGGCGTCGAAACCGCCGCTGCTGACTTCAGCCAGGAAGGCCTCGAAGGGAACCACGTACTCCAGGGCGCTGGTTTCAGGCACGTCGCGGCCGTCGAGCAGCGCATGGATGCGCACGGTTTTGATGCCTTCCAGCTTGGCCTGACCGACCATCGCCTTCAGGTGGTCGATGTGGCTGTGCACATTGCCGTCGGAGAACAGGCCGATGAAGTGGATCACGCCCCGGCCAGCCTTGGCACCGGCCACGATCTGCTGCCAGGCCTCGCCCTGCCAGATCGCGCCGTCGGCGATGGCGTTGGCGACCAGCGCCGCGCCCTGGGAATACACCTGCCCGGCGCCGATGGCGTTGTGGCCGACCTCGGAGTTGCCCATGTCGTCGTCGGAAGGCATGCCCACCGCGGTGCCGTGGGCACGCAGGGTGATGTGGGAATGCTCGGCAAACAGCCGGTCGAGGGTCGGCTTGCGGGCGGCGGCAATGGCGCTGCCCGCATCCGTTTTGGGAATGCCGTAGCCATCCATGACGATGACGACAACCGGGCCCGGAACGCCGGGGAAGGCGGAGAGTTTTTGCAGCATGGTCGATTCCTGAGCGAAAAATTCGGGGCCGGCATGGCTGGGACAAACCCCGGCGGCATCCGGCGAGTCCGCCATTTTCCTTCAAATCGGCGGCGGGTTACAGCCAGACGGCTTACCCGATGCGAATCGCGGCACGCCCGGGGCTGAACTGCCAGACCCGGGCACGGCGATTTACTGCGGACTCGCCCGCTTGGGCCGGAACTGCCGGGTGTCGCGGTAATAGTCGGACACTTCGCTGTCGGGGGTCACGCCGGGAATGCCCAGCAGCGGCAGGGGCGACAGGTCGGCGTTGCCGAAGGGACGCAGCGGATCGGTGAGGCGCGCGGCGAGCCAGGCGTCGGTTTCACGCTGGCGCGCAGGCCGCGGCAGAGCCAGCCAGGCGGCGTCCACCTGCCGGTAGATCGCCTTGGCACACAGTCCGAAAAAAGGCTGGCGCAGCTGGTCCCAGCTGCCGTGGCCGAAGATCAGGAAGCGGGTTGACGCGAGCAGTTGCGCGCGACGATTCCAGAAAACCTCTTCCCACTCATGGGCGGCCAGCAGGGCCGGAATGTCAGGGTCGGTGGAGACGACGACGATGCCGCACTCGTCGAACTGGGTCAGGGCATCGCGCAGCGGGCCACGGCCCGGCAGGCCGGCAGCGGCGCGGGCCGCCTGCTCGCGCAGATGCAGGCCATTGCAGGCGGATTTGGTGTGCGGCCAGACGCACCATGCCAGCGCATTGAAGAAGTCGTGCCAGTCGTCCGCGCGGGTCGGCACCTCGCCGGTGGCATGGATGTGCTGCTCGTAGGCCGGCAGCTCGGCCGGGGGCACGATGAAGCGTATCGGCCGGCCGCTGCCGGAACATGCCGCCGGCGCCGTCTGGCCAATCAGCGCAGTCAGCTCGTCGGCCGTGGCAAGTCCATCGGAAAAACCGGACAGCAAGCCGGCAATCGGCTCAAACAGCGGCGCGGCGGCAAAAGCGGCAGGTGATGGAGGCATGGTGTGGCCGGACTGAAATCCGACCTGCAAGGGCGCGGGACTGGCGCTTACTCGCCGGGCGGCGTGATCGGCGTGGCAGCGCCCTCGACGGGGTTGAACTGGAACTTGCCCGCCTTGCGCACGAAGGTGCCGACAAGCTTGCCCGGCGGTTCAGTCGGGGCGTCTTTCCAGACCTGGAACTCGCATTTTTCGGTGCTGGCGAGATACCAGTTCTTGCCCTGCTTGAGAGCCCACAGGGAGTCGCCAGCCTCGTAGACCTCCATTTTCACGCTGCCCGTCACGCCGGACTTGATGCTGTGCCGGCGCATGCAGGTGGGCATCCGCGAAACGACGACGGCCTGCTCGACCTCGTCGCTCCAGAACCAGCGCTGCTCGCGCACGAGGGTGATGGACTTGTCCTTGCCATCGATGAGAAAGGCCGCGCCTTCGTACTCGCAGGCGGCGAGCAGGGGCACGGCAACGAGGACAAGCAGACTTCTAAGGATGGAATGCATCGTGCAGTAAAAAGTGATCAGGCGAGTTTCCAGCCGATGGTTTCACCGCCACGCAGCGGCACCAGCGGATCGCCCGGAAGGTAGTCGAAACCGGCGGGCACATCCCAGTTTTCCTTGATCAGCGTGATGGTGTCGGCGTTGCGGGGACGGCGGTAAAAATCCGGGCCGTTGAAGCTGGCGAAGGCCTCGAGCTTGTCGAGGGCGCCGGCCTGCTCGAAGGCTTCGGCGTACAGCTCGATGCCCGCGTGCGAGGTGTAGCAGCCGGCACAGCCGCAAGCGGCTTCCTTGGTGCTCTTGGCGTGGGGCGCCGAATCGGTGCCCAGGAAAAACCTGGGGTTGCCGGACGTGGCCACACGCAGCAGCGCTTCGCGGTGGGTTTCGCGCTTGAGCACCGGCAGGCAGTAGTAATGCGGACGGATGCCGCCGGTAAAAATGGCGTTGCGGTTGTAAAGCAGATGGTGGGCGGTGATCGTTGCCCCGACGTTGGGGCCGGATTCGCTCACGAACTGCGCCGCTTCAGCCGTCGTGATGTGTTCGAAGACAATGCGCAGCGACGGGAATCGCGCTGCAACCGGCGCCAGTACGCTATCGATAAAGACGCGCTCGCGATCAAAGATATCAACGTCAGCATGAGTCACCTCGCCATGAACACAGAGAACGATGCCCCGCTCGGCCATCCGTTCGAGAACGGGGTAGATGCGGGTGATGTCGGTGACACCGGCATCCGAGTTGGTGGTTGCGCCGGCCGGGTAGAGCTTGGCGGCGATGACGAAACCGCTGTCGGCGGCCTTGTCGATTTCCTCGGGCTTGAGGGTGTCGGTGAGATACAAGCTCATGAGCGGATCGAACTTCAGGCCCGCCGGCACCGCGGCCAGAATGCGTGCCCGGTAGGCGGCGGCCTGCTCGACCGTGGTCACCGGCGGACGCAGGTTGGGCATGATCAGCGCGCGGCCGAAGCGGCGGGCGGTGTCGGGCACCACGGCAGCCAGGGCGGCGCCATCGCGCACATGCAGGTGCCAGTCGTCGGGGCGGGTGAGGGTCAGGTTCAGCATGGCGTTCGATCCGGTGCAAATTGCGAATTTCACATTTTAGCAGTCCGGCAGCCCCCGCCACCGTGCGGTTTTCCGGGCGCCCGGAAGGCCCGGAATTCGGAAATCCGAACGCCCGCCCGCCAGCCCATACAGGCATCTTGTTTAAATTCAGCCAGTTGCGTTTTTAGAGCCGCCCGCAAAAAGCTGGCACAGCTCCTGCAATGAAAAGGGCAGACGACGCCATCGCGCCGCCCCACTCACCCTGCAGGAGATTCGAATCATGCGTAGCTCCCTCAAGTTTTCCGCCACCTGTCTGATCGCCACCCTGCTCGCCCAGCCCGTCCTGGCCCAGGAATCGCCGACCCTCAAGAAGATCAAGGACAGCGGCACCATCACCCTCGGCCACCGGGAATCCTCCATCCCCTTCTCGTACTACGACGACAAGCAGCAGGTGGTCGGCTACAGCCAGGAGCTGATGCTCAAGGTGGTCGATGCCGTGAAGGCCGAGCTCAAGATGCCGACCCTGCAGGTCAAGCTCACCCCCGTCACCTCCCAGAACCGCATTCCGCTGATCCAGAACGGCACCGTCGATATCGAGTGCGGCTCCACCACCCACAACGCCGAACGCGCCCGCCAGGTGGCCTTCTCCAACACCATCTTCGTGATCGGCACCCGCCTGATGACCAAGAAGGATTCCGGCATCAAGGATTTCCCCGAGCTCGCCGGCAAGAACGTGGTGACCACCGCCGGCACCACTTCCGAGCGCCTCATCCGCAAGATGAACGAGGACAGGAAGCTCGCCATGAACATCATCAGCGCCAAGGATCACGGCGAGGCCTTCCTCACCCTCGAAACCGGCCGCGCCGTCGCCTTCATGATGGACGACGCCCTGCTCTACGGCGAACTGGCCAAGGCCCGCCGCCCCGCAGAATGGGCCATCGTCGGCACGCCCCAGAGCTTTGAGGCCTACGGCTGCATGATGCGAAAGGACGATCCGGCCTTCAAAAAGGTCGCCGATGCCGCCCTGGCCAAGGCCATGACCTCCGGCGAGGCCGAGGCCATTTACAAGAAGTGGTTCACCCAGCCCATTCCCCCCAAGGGCCTGAACCTCAACTTCCCGATCTCCGAAGCCATGCTGAAACTCTACAAGGCGCCCAACGACAAGGCCTTTGAGTAAACCTCGCCGGGACAGGCGGAGCACGCGGACCGGCACCTCCCCTGCGGGACAGGCGCCGGTGAATTCGCCCCACCACCTGAAAGGAGCCCACGATGAGCTACCAATGGAACTGGAGCATCTTCGCAAGCACGGTGCCCACCGGAGACACGACCTACATGGGGTGGCTGCTGATGGGCCTGCAAACCACCCTCAGCTTGTCGCTGTCGGCGTGGGTCATTGCACTGCTGCTGGGCAGCCTGATGGGGGTGCTGCGCACCGTGCCTCGTCGGGGGCTGTCGCTGCTGGCAGCCAGCTACGTGGAAGTGTTCCGCAACATTCCGCTGCTGGTGCAGCTCTTCATCTGGTATTTCGTGCTGCCCGAGCTGCTGCCCTTTGGCCTTGGCGACGCGTTCAAGCAGCAACTCAATCCGCTCACCCAGCAGTTTGTGGCGGCCATGGTGTGCCTGGCCTTTTTCACCAGTGCGCGGGTCTGCGAGCAGGTGCGCTCCGGCATCAACAGCCTGCCCCGCGGCCAGAAGAATGCCGGCCTGGCGCTGGGCTTCACGCTGCCGCAAACCTATCGCCATGTGCTTTTGCCGATGGCCTTCCGGCTGATCCTGCCGCCGCTGACCTCCGAGTTCCTCAACATCTTCAAAAACTCCGCCGTGTGCTCGACCATCGGCCTGCTTGAGCTTGCCGCGCAGGGCCGCCAGCTGGTGGATTACACCGCCCAACCCTACGAATCCTTCATCGCGGTCACGCTGTTCTACCTCGTCATCAACGTGGTGGTCATGGGCCTGATGCGGCTCGTCGAGGCGCGCACCCGCGTGCCAGGCTACATTGGCAGCCAGTAAGGAAGATGCGATGAATTACGAATTCGACTGGTCTTCGATCCCCGGCGCCCTGCCCTTTCTGTGGGAGGGCATGAAGGTGTCGCTGGAGATCACCCTCACCGCGGTGGTGGTCGGCATCGTGTGGGGCACGCTGCTGGCGATGATGCGCCTGTCGTCGTCAAAGCCGCTGGCGTGGTTCGCCGCCACCTACGTCAATCTGTTCCGGGCGATTCCGCTGGTGATGGTGCTGCTTTGGTTCTTCCTGATCGTGCCGCAGCTGCTCAAGGGCACCTTCAATCTCAGCCCCAACACCGACGTGCGCCTTACCTCGGCAATGATCGGCTTTGCGCTGTTCGAAGCGGCCTACTACTCGGAAATCATCCGCGCCGGCATCCAGAGCGTGCCCAAGGGCCAGGTGGCGGCGGCATCCGCACTGGGCATGAGCTACGCGCAGGCCATGCGTCTGGTGGTGCTGCCCCAGGCTTTCCGCAACATGGTGCCGCTGCTGCTCACCCAGGCCATCGTGCTGTTCCAGGATACGTCGCTGGTTTATGTCTCAGCGCTGGCCGACTTCTTCGGCGCCGCCTACAAGGTGGGCGACCGGGATGGGCGACTCGTGGAGCTGCTGATCTTTGCCGGTGCGGTCTATTTCGTCATCTGTTTTGCGGCCTCGCAACTGGTGCGCCGCTATCAAAAGAAACTCAACGCCCACGTGGCGCACTGACCCCAAGGAGCCCGACATGATCTCCATCGACAACGTTTCCAAGCATTACGGCAGCTTCCAGGTTCTCACCGACTGCTCCGCCCAGGTCAAGAAG
>Ga0268298_10006583_pt1 | contig 10510 bp, 6 predicted proteins | sample WWTPWeurt_MetaG_FD_194462 | JGI IMG/M metagenome (GOLD analysis project Ga0268298, IMG submission 194462) | Activated sludge microbial communities from WWTP in Nijmegen, Gelderland, Netherland - WWTP Weurt | ecosystem: Engineered > WWTP > Aerobic digester > Activated sludge | place: Netherlands... | reverse complement strand
CATTTGGAGCCCGGGTGATCACAGACGAGGTGTATGTGGAAATCGAACTGTTGAGGCGTCACGGGCTGAGCCTTCGGCGGATCGCCGCCGAGGTGGGGTGTGCGGTGAACACGGTGCGGGCGCACCTGGCATCGCCGGGGCTGCCGCGTTACGAGCGCAAGGTCCAGCGGGTGACGAAGCTGGCGCCGTTCGAGGCGTACTTGCGCGAGCGCCAGGCGGCGGCGCATCCGCACTGGATTCCGGCCTCGGTCCTGATGCGTGAGATCGCGGCGCAGGGCTATCAGGGTGGCGCCAGCCAGGTGCGCGCGTTCATGCACATGCTCAAGCCGGCGCAGCCATCGGAGCCGGTGGTGCGCTTCGAGACGGCGCCGGGCCACCAGATGCAGGTCGACTGGGTGGAGTTTCGCAAGGGGGCACAACCGCTGTATGCGTTCTGCGCCACGCTCGGCTACAGCCGCATGAGCTACGTCGAGTTTGTCACCGACATGAAGGTGACGACGCTGATCGGCTGCCACGAGCGCAGCTTCGCGGCGTTCGGGGGTGTGGTGCGCCAGGTGCTGTACGACAACATGAAGACCGTGGTGCTCGAGCGCGATGTCGACGGTGAAGGCGCGCACCGCTACCACGCCGGCTTTCTGGACTACGCCCGTCACGCCGGGTTCGTGATCAAGCTGTGCCGCCCCTATCGGGCACGCACCAAGGGCAAGGTTGAGCGTTTCAACGGCTATCTGCGGCGCTCGTTCTATGTCCCGCTGGTGGCGCAGTTCAAGCAGGCCGGTCTGGTGCTCGACGCCGCCACGGCCACGGTGCAGGTGCGCCGCTGGCTCGACGAAGTCGCCAACGTGCGCGTACATGGCACCACCGGCGAGCCGCCGGTGGTGCGCTTGGCGGCCGAGCAGGCCGCGCTACAGGCGTTGGCACCGCCGTGGCGCGGCGACATCGAGGGCGCCCGGCCGCAGGCTGAGGTGGCACACGACGAGGGACCTGCACGTCCGCCTGGTGTGCGTGCGCATCTCGAAACGGAACAACCTGCCCAGCATCCGCTGGCCGTCTATGATGCGTTGCTGCAGACGCTGCAACAGGCGCACGAGGTCGGCGCATGAACCTGCAATACGAACGGATTCAGGCGCTCTGCCAAACGCTGAGCCTGCCGCTCACCGCCCAAGGCTACGCCGCAGCGGCCCAGCAGGCGGCCACCGACCAACTGGCCTACAGCGACTTCCTCGAGCAGTTGCTGCGGGCCGAGGCGGCCGGGCGACAGAGCCGCAAGCAAAGCATGCTCACACGCCTGGCGGGCTTCCCCGCGATCAAGACGCTCGAGGACTTCGACTATGGCTTTGCCAGCGGCCTCAAGCGCGGCCAGATCGAGGAGTTGGCCAGCCTCGCCTTCGTCGAGCGTGCCGAGAACGTCGTGCTGGTGGGCCCCAGCGGCGTGGGCAAGACCCATCTGGCCATCGCGCTGGGCTACCGCGCCACGCAGGCCGGCATCAAGACGCGCTTCACCACCGCCGCCGATCTGCTGCTGACGCTGGTCCTGGCGCATGAGCGCAACCAGCTCAAGAACGTGATGCAGCGGGCGATCAACGCCTACCGGCTGCTGATCGTCGACGAGATCGGCTATCTGCCGATGACGCGCGAGCAAGCGAACCTGTTCTTCCAGGTGATTGCCGCGCGCTACGAGCGCGGCAGCCTGATCGTGACCAGCAATCTGTCGTTCGGGCAATGGGACAGTACCTTCGCCCAGGATGCGACGCTCACGGCGGCGCTGCTGGATCGGCTGCTGCATCACGCGCACATCGTGCCGATCAGCGGCGAGAGCTACCGGCTCAAGCACCAGCGCAAGGCCGGGATGGTGCAACCGCTCGCCGCTGCCGGCTGAGGGCCGCGCGACGGTGCGCCCCTGCGGTCGGGCCTTCGGCCCTCCCTTTGGGGCGCACCGTCGCACATGTCAATGAGATAGGGGTGTATCAGTTTTAAATCGGCAACTGCCGGAAAAGCGTGTCAGTTTTAAATCGGCATTGACATCCTCCTTAGATGACTGAATTCACCGGGTCAACCGCGCAGCCGCACCGCACCACACCGCATGCCGTACGACACCCTCAACCGGCGCGAAAGCATCCGCACCCTGCTTTCCCTGCTCTGCCTTCCCGCCCTGGCCGCGTGCAGCCCGCCGGGCGCAACGCTTGCCGTCTCCGCCCACCCCTGGCCCGGTTACGAGCTGATGTTCCTCGCCGCGCGCGAGGGCTGGATCGATGCCGGCCCGGTGCAGTTGCGCGCAGCGGTGTCGGCCACCGAATCGATGCAGCGCCTGCGCGCGGGCACGGTCGACGCCGCCGCGCTGACCCTCGACGAGACCATCAAGCTGCTCGCCGAGGGTTTGGACCTGCGGGTCGCGCTCGTCTTCAACGTGTCATCGGGCGCCGACGCCCTCATCGCCAAGCCGCACATCGCGAACCTGCATGAGCTGCGCGGCAAGCGCATCGGCGTGGAGGACAGCGCGGTCGGCGCGCTGATGCTGCAGTCCGCGCTCGACGTCGCAGGCTTGCGCCGTACGGACGTCGTCGCCATGCCCCTGACCTTCGACCGCCACCTCGCGGCCTGGGCGCGGGACGAGATCGATGCGGTGGTGAGCTTCGAACCGGTGCGCGGCGTGCTGCTGCGCGAGCACGGCCGGGTGCTCTTCGACAGCACCGCCCTCCCCGACACCATCATCGACGTCCTCGCCGTGAGCGCGCAGGCGATCGCCGACACCGACAAGCGCCACGCGCTTCGCCAGCTCATCGACGGACACTTCCTCGCCCTCGGTCACCTGCGCAAGAACCCGGCCGACGCCGCCTACCGCCTCGCGGCGCGGCTCGGCGACGACGGACCGGCGGCCCTGCAAAGCTATCGCGGGCTCATCCTCCCCGACGAGCACGCCAACCGTCGCCTGCTCGAGCAGCGCGGACAGCTGCAGAGTTCGGCGCACAAGCTGACCGCGATGATGCTCGAGTGGGGCCACATCACCCGCCGCCCCGAGCTCGCGCGCATCATCGACGACAGCCTGCTGCCGCACGCGGAGGTGCTGGCGCGATGAAGGCCGGCGGCCTTTTTGCGTGCGGGTCCTGGCGGCGCCGCGGCGGCCGCCTGCTGTGCGGGCTGCTGCTGTGCCTCGGGCCGGCCGCTGCCCTTGCGGCCCACACCCTGGTGCTCGGGGTGAGCGCGCATCGAACGCCCGAACAGATGCGGCAGCTGTGGGAACCGCTCGCCACCTACCTCGAGCAGCGCCTGGGCGACACCCGGGTCAAACTGCTCGCCCTGCCCCCCGATGCGCTGGCCGAACACCTTGTGCGCCAGACCGTCGACATCGTCATCACCGACGCTGGCGACTACGTGTCGCTGCGCCGGCACAACCCGCTGACCAGCCCGCTCGCCACCATCGTGCCGAGCACCGACGGCAAACGGGTGATCGGCACCGGCGGCGTCATCTTCGCGCGCAGCGACCGCAGCGCGCTCCACGCGCTGCAGGCGCTGCCCGGCCTGCGCATCGCTGCGCCCCACCCCTCGTCGCTCGGCGGCTATCAGGCGCAGTTGATGACCCTGCTCGAGAACGGCATCGAACTGGGCGCTGAAACCCCGCTGCGCTTTCTGGACGGTGCGCACGACGCTGTGGTGGACGCGGTGCTGAGCGGCGAGGCGGACGTCGGGTTCGTGCGCAGCGGCATCCTCGAGGCCCTCGGTGCAGAAGCCCGGCTCGCCCCCGGCGCGCTGCAGGTCATCAACGCGCAGCCGCTGCCCAGCTACCCCTACGCCGTGTCCACGCGGCTCTATCCCAACGCTCCCGTGTTCGCCGGCGCGCACGTCGAACCCGAAATCGCGCGCCGGGTGGCCGCCGCCCTGATGATGCTCGAACCCGACACCCCGGCAGCCCGCGCTGCGGGCATCGCGGGCTTCGAGCCCGCCGTCGATTACGAGTCGGTGGAGGAGTTGCTGCGCACGCTGCGGCTCCCGCCCTACGACCTGACCCCGAGCTTCGACCTTGACGACATCTGGGTCCGGCACCGCAGCGCGGTCGTGCTCGGGGGCGCGGGACTGCTCGCGATCAGCCTGCTGGCGCTCGCCCTCGGGCTCACCAATCGACGCTTGCGCACCGAAAAGGCCACGCTCGAGCGCGCGCGCCTGGCGCTCGCCGCGAGCGTGCGCCAGCACCGCGACACGCTGCACGAACTCGAGAACGAGCGCGCCCGCCTCCAGGCACAGGAGAAGGTGCTGCAAGGACTCGCTCACTTCGACCCGCTGACCGGGCTGCCCAATCGTCGCCTGTTCTCCGACCGTCTAAGCCACGCCGTCGCCCGCGCGCAGCGCACGGGCAAGACGGTGGCGGTGGGCTTCGTCGATCTGGACGCCTTCAAACCGATCAATGACCGCTTCGGACACGAGGCGGGCGATCGCGTGCTGACCGACGTGGCGCAACGACTGCACCACAGCGTGCGCGCGACCGACAGCGTCGCCCGTCTTGGCGGCGATGAGTTCGCCTTGCTGTTCGACGAGCTCGACGAGGGCGCGACGGGGCTCGCCCCCCTGCTCGAACGCATCCTTCACGCCCTCGCGGCCCCGATCGAAGTCGGCGGCGAGCTGGTCAAGGTGTCCGCGAGCATCGGCGTCGCCTTCTTTCCGCAACACGGCGTGGATGAAGAGGCGCTCATGCAGGCTGCCGACCAGGCGATGTACGTCGCCAAGGCGAGGGGCGTCGGTCGTTACCATTTTGCCGAAGCCCAGCCCGCGTCGCCGCGCGTGTGACCAGGCCGCGGCAAGCGGTGGCGACAAAGGTTCGCGGCTGCCGCCGCTCCTACAGGCCGCCGTGGCGGTGCGGGGGGGCGGCGCGGGGGGCGGCGCGGGGGGCGGCGCGGGAGGGGCGCGGGAGCGGCGCGGGAGCGGCGCGGGAGCGGCGCGGGAGCGGCGCGGGAGCGGCGCGGGAGCGGCGCGGGAGCGGCGCGGGAGTGGTGCGGGGGCGGTGCGGGGGCGGTGCGGGGGCGGTTGCGGGGGCGGTTCGCCGCCTGCGGGGCATGGGGTGCGGCGTCGGCGATGCGTATGACGGCCCGGACCTCCCGTAGGAGCGGCGGCAGCCGCGAACACGGCGCCACAGCCCGCGCCGCGTGCCCCGCAGGAGCGGCGGCGACCACCGCGCTCTCCAGCAATCGAGGCCGAACGGCCGTGCCAGCGACCCGGGATGGCTCGCGGCGTCCGCACTGCCCGTCCATGCGCCGGCCCGGCACGCGCGAGGGCGCTCGAACCCCGGCGTTCAGCCCATCGCGGCGGAGGCCAGGAGGTCGTGGGCGCGGCGCGGGCGATCGAGCCAGGCCGGCGGAGGTGTCCAGCGTGCGACCCAGGCCGGCAGTTCGCTGGCCGGCATCGGCCGCGCGATGGCATAGCCCTGGGCGAGTTCGCAGCCGAGGTCGAGCAGCAGCTCGCCGTGATCGACGGTCTCCACCCCCTCGGCCACGACGCGACGGCGGAAGGCGCCGGCGAGGCCGAGAATGCCCTCGAGAATGGCGCGATCCTCCGGATCGTCCCGCATGTCGCGCACGAAGCTGCGATCGATCTTCAGCGTTGCGGCAGGAAGCCGGCGCAGATAGGTCAGCGACGAGTAGCCGGTGCCGAAATCGTCGAGCGCGAACAGCACCCCGAGTCGCCGGCACGCCTCCATGACCTGCGAGACCTGGCCGATGTCGTCGAGCGCACTGCTCTCGAGGATCTCGAGTTCGAGCCGGCCGCGCGGGAGCGCGGGATAGCGCTCCAGGCGCAGGCGCAGGCGCTCGACGAAATCCACCTGCTGCAGCTCGCGCGCGCCCACATTGACGCCCACCTGCAGCGCAAGGCCGTCTGCGTGCCAGCGCGCGAGCTGCGCAAGGGCGCTGTCGAGCACCCAGTCGCCGATCTCCACCGCCAGCGCGTCGTTCTCGATCAGCGGCAGGAATTCGGCAGGTGACAGCAGCCCGCGTTGCGGATGCAGCCAGCGGATCAGCGCCTCGACGCCGAGCACGCGGCCGCTGCGCATGTTCACCTTCGGCTGGTAATAGAGCACGAACTCGCGCTCTTCCAGCGCCCGGCGGATACGATCGAGGCCCTCGTGGCGCCCGCGCAGGGCCCGATCCTGGTCGGCGTCGAACAGGTGGTAGCGGTTCTTGCCGAGCAGCTTGGCCTGGTACATCGCCTGGTCGGCCTGGCGCAGCAGCTGGTCGGGATCGATCGCCTCCGCCTGCGGGAAGAAGGTCACCCCGAGGCTCGCGGACACGCGCATCGGCACCTCGTCGATGCGGACCTCCTCGGCTGCAGCCTCGAGCAGGCGCGCCAGCATGGGCTCGCAACCCTGGATGTCGGTGAGGTCGCCGAACACCGCGACGAACTCGTCGCCGCCGATGCGTGCGAGCGTATCGCCCTCGCGCAGGACGTGCTTCATGCGCGTCGCCAGGATCGTCAGCAGGCGGTCGCCGGCATCGTGCCCATGGTGGTCGTTGATCGCCTTGAAGCCGTCGAGATCGAGGTAGACGATCGCCAGCCAGCTCTCCTGCCGGGTGGCACGCAGCATGCTCTGCCGCAGGCGGTCGGCAAGCAGGCTGCGGTTGGGCAGGCCGGTCAATGGATCGTGGTGGGCCAGCTTCTCGAGCTCGCGCTGGTGCACCTTCTGCGCGGTGATGCCGGAGAACATCGCCACATAGCGCCGCACCGCGCCGTGTGCGTCGCGAACCGCACTCACCGTGAGCAGCTCGGCGTAGAGCTCGCCGTTCTTGCGCCGGTTCCAGACCTCGCCCGACCACTGCCCCTCCTCGACCAGCGTGCGCCACATCGCGGCGTAATACTCCGCGGACTGACGACCGGACTTGAGGATGCGGGGGTTCTGCCCGACGAGCTCTTCACGGGCGTAGCCGGTGATCCGGCAGAACGCGTCATTGACCTCGAGGATGGTGCCGTCGCCCGCATTCAGGGAGATGCCCTCGCGCGAATGCGAGAACACCAGGGCCAGCTGCCCCAGCTCGGCGTTCGAGCGCGCCAGGGCCTCGGCCTGTTGCTGCAGGCGGGACTCCGCGGCCTGGCGGCGGGCCACCTCGGCGGCGAGCGCCTCGTTGTCGACGGCGAGCTGTGCACGCTGGCCTTCGACGGCCTGCACCTGCGCGCGAAGATGGCGCGAACGTCGACGCTGGCGCGCAAAGACGAGGGCGAGCGCGATCATGAGCAGCGGCAGCACCGCGAGCGCCTGGAGGTAGCCCGAGGACACGCTCTGTCCGTACAGCACGCCCGGCTCGACCAGGGTCGCCACCGACAGGCCGGTGCCGCTCACCGGCATGCGCACGGCAAGCAGGTCGCGAGCGGGCGCGGCGCTCAACAGCGCCCACTCGAGCGGGCGGACCGCGCGCTCGGGAAGCCGCCCCAGCGCGGAACCGAGCGCGGACGGCAGCGGCGCGCCCTGCCCCGCAGGCCTCAGCACGCTGCCGTCGCGGCCGATGATGAGTTCGATGTAGCGGGGCGCGCCGGCCCCCTCCCCCGGGTGGACAATCAGGGTTGTCGCCAGCGCAGTGAGCGACCCGGTCGCGACGAGCATGCCGTGGTGGTCGCCGCGGAACACCACCGGTGCCTGCACGCGGTAGCCCGCGCCATCGTCGGCGATGTGCACCATAACCTCGCGCCCCAGCACCGCGGGGGCGCCGGGCGCGACGGATTCGCCCGCCCCGACGAGCAGGCCGCCATCGCGGTCGAAGAAGGCGATGCCGTCGAACACCGGTCGTCCACCGCGGGTGTGCTGCGCGAGGTATTCGGCCAGCCGGCGCTCGATCGCGTCGAGGCTGATGTTCAGTCCGTAGCGCTCCGACATGCCGAGCGCCTCGTTGGCCAGGTAGTCACCGATCTCACGCTCCGCGGCCAGGCTGACGACGCTCTCGCGGCGCTCGGCGAGGAACTCGGCAACCGCTTCGGCGCGCCGCTGCCCGTCGGCGAGCAGATGGTCGTGATGCGCCTCGCGCAAAAAGGTCTGCGAGGAGAACAGGCTCAACAGCAGCACGCACGCATAGATGGCAGCCAGGCCGGCAGCGATCCAGGGCAGGTGCGAGGCCATGCGCCCGAGGCCCTTCGACGCCCGTCCCGCGTTCATGATTCAGCGCTCCGTGAAGAAGGTCGGGAAATAACGCCGGATGCCGGGGTAGTACTTGTCGACCAGCGCGTCGTAGCGGCCGTCCGCCTTGAGCTCGCGCAGGTAGGCGTTGAAGGCGTCGCGCAGGCGCGGGGCGTGTTTGGGAAAGGCCGCGGCGAGCCGCTGCTCGCCCGAGATCGGCCCGAGCACCTTGATGCGGCCCGCCCACTTGCGCAGGTCGAGGATCACGTCGGGCACGTCGAGCAGGGCCAGCTCGGCCTCGCGGTTGAGCAGTGCCGGCACCATCTCGTTGAGATTGGTGCTGCGGGTGTAGGCACGCAGATCGATGCCGACGCCCTCGAGCCCGTAATTGGCCGGGTCGAGGCAGGTGCCTTTCATCACCAGCAGGCTGTTGTCGCCGATCAGTGCATGCGTGATGGCGATGTCGACGGCCCGGTCCGGACCGCCCGCGATCGGCTGCAGCAGCGAATCGGCACGCGCCACCAGCAGCACCTGCGAAGGAAAGGTCGGCTCGGAATACAGCAGGACCGCTTCACGCCAGGGCAGCACGGTGAAGCCAGCGGCAATCATGTCGCCCTTCACCTCGTGGCGCCCCGCCAGCCTCGCGCCATCCCCGTCGCGCACCACGTCTGCCCCCACCAGGTCGCGGATGACGGCATAGAAGTCGGTATAGACCAGGGTGTAGCGAACGCCGAGGCGCGCGGCAAAACCACGCACCAGCTCCACGTCGAAGCCGTCGCCGCTGCCGGTGACGAAATTGGCGTAGCGGATGCCGAGGTGGCGGAGTTCGCCGCGGGCGAGGATCTCGGGCAGGTCTGCCGCCGATGCCGGCGCAGAGAGGATGCAACAGAGCAGCAGCGCGGCGAGGTGGCGGGCCATGATTCGATTCGGCGGATTCTTCAAAGACGTGCCGACAGTCTACACAGGCCGCACCGGCCAGGGCGTGACGGGTGACGCGGTGCATGACAAGACATCATCCGCCGCGCGGGAGGTGCGCCGGGACAGGACGGACAATCCGGCGACGACAGGCTATCTTGCGAAGCCGCTCCGCACGCACAGGACCCCGACGATGGAACTCAAGTGGCTGGAAGACTTCCTCAGCCTCGCCGACAGCGGCAGCTTCTCGCGCTCGGCCGAGCAGCGCCACATATCGCAGCCGGCGTTCTCGCGCCGCATCCGTGCGCTCGAAGCCTGGCTGGGGGTGGCGCTGGTGGACCGCAGCACCTTCCCGACCCGGCTCACCGAGGCTGGCGAGGCCTTCAAGGGGCCGGCGGTGGATCTGCTCAACCGCCTGCATGCCGCGCGCGCGCTGGTGCGCGGCCACCAGGCGATCGCCGGCGACGCGCTCGTGGTGGCGGTGCCGCACACCCTCGCCTTCGCCTTTTTCCCAAGCTGGCTCGGGCAGCTCAAGGCGAGCTTCGGCGAAGTGCCGACGCGCCTGGTAGCCGGCAATGTCCATGACGTGGTGATGATGCTGGTCGAGGGCGGCTGCGACCTGCTGCTGTGCTACCACCATCCGGCCCACCCGGTGTGGCTCGACCCGGCGCGCTTCGAGGGCCTGCAGCTGGCGGTGGAGCACGTCCGCCCCTATCTGCCGCGCCGGCACGCCGGCGAGGCCGGCTGGCAGTTGCCCGGCAGCCCGGCAGCGCCGATCCCTTTCCTGCGCTACGGCCCCAACACCTACCTGCGGCGCATGGTCGACACCCTCCTCGACCGCGCCGCGCGCCCGGCCCACCTCGCCCTGCACTACGAGACCGACATGGCCGAGAGCCTCAAGGCGATGCTGCTCGCCGGCCATGGCCTCGCCTTCCTGCCGGCGAGCGCGGTCGCGCGCGAGGTCGAGCGCGGCGAGGTGGTGGTGGCGGGCGGCGCGGAGTGGAGCCTGGACATGGAGGTGCGCGTGTACCGCGACCGCGCCAACACCAAGCCCGAGCTGCTGCGCCTGTGGCAGCACCTCATCACCGGTGCCGGCTGAGCGCACGCCTCGCACTGCCCGCCCCCATGCACGAAACGCATGACCCGATGAGGCAACGGCATGCCTGAGGCGCGCCGCAGCACCCAGAATGCGCCCACCTTCCAAGCCAGACGAGGCAGACCGATGAGCGCAGCACCCCAGGACACCAAGAACGTCGACCGGCTCGCCGGCCTTTCCTACCTCAACCCGGCCGCCCCCGAGCCGTGGGCGAGCTTCGTCGAGCAGATCGAGCGCGTGCGCCCCCACCTCGGCGCGCTCGAGCGCTGGATCGAGACCCTCAAGCATCCCAAGCGCGCGCTGATCGTCGACGTTCCGATCGAGCGCGACGACGGCACCGTCGCCCACTACGAGGGCTACCGCGTGCAGCACAACCTGTCGCGCGGCCCGGGCAAGGGCGGCGTGCGCTTCCA
>Ga0268298_10006582_pt1 | contig 10512 bp, 6 predicted proteins | sample WWTPWeurt_MetaG_FD_194462 | JGI IMG/M metagenome (GOLD analysis project Ga0268298, IMG submission 194462) | Activated sludge microbial communities from WWTP in Nijmegen, Gelderland, Netherland - WWTP Weurt | ecosystem: Engineered > WWTP > Aerobic digester > Activated sludge | place: Netherlands... | reverse complement strand
TTGCGCGAATGTCGGCGCAGGGTGGTGACGGCGGCGGCCAGCGATTCGACATGCCGTTCGCTGCCGATGCTGAAGCCGACGACGTCGAAGTGCTCGGACTTGATCAGCGACTTCAGCGTGTCCAACGATTCAGGCGTGTCGGTGGACACACGCCAGCCGGCGGCGCGGAAGAAGTCGCGCACCATGGCCAGGCCGAAGGTGTGCTGGTCACCGGCCACGGCCAGCAGCAGCGCACGGCGCTGCTGCTGGGCCTTGGGCGCGGTCGACACCATGGCCGCGGCCAGTTCGCGCAGCATCAGCTGCAGCCGGCCCAGCGCGATGGTGACGTCGCTGAAGTCGCAGCAGTCGGCGCTCCAGAGCTCGCCCAGCCGCCGCGCCGACGGCGCCAGCAGGTCCAGGCACAGCTCGTGCGCGCTGGCACCCTGCTCGGCCAGCTGGCGCACGATGACGAGTGCCGGCTCGTGGTGCTTGAGCACGAGGTCGGTGAACTGCACCACCTGCGCTTCACCGATGTTGCCGCGTTCGGCACGCGCCCGCGGCGGCATGCCATGGGTCATGCCGCGGTACAGCGCCACCAGCCGGGGCACGATCTCGGTCTCGACGGTGTGCACCAGGGCACGCGCCTGGTCGGCACCCAGTGCCAGGCCGCCACCGCCACCACCCGGCCAGCCATCGGCCGGCATCGGATCCCATTGACCTGTTCGTGGGCCGTTCGGCGTGAGTCCACCCATCTCGCTTCTCCTCGATGTGCGATACAGCGACTCGATGCCAGACCCTGCGACCCCTTGTCGCGCTTCGCCTTCTACGAGGCGGTGTCCAGTGCGCTCGCTTACACCCTGCCGTTGCTGTGCCGGCGCCATTACCGACCGAGCGGTTTTACGCGCCGGCCCCTTGGTCTGTCAAAACGTTTTTGGAACCGTTTTGATCCACGGCATACGTTGTCAGCGCCGCGTCAAGCTCACGGTAACGTCAATCAAGCCGAACGTCAACATTGATTGACACTGTGGGCCGGGAAGCATAGATTGCCCTCAAGACGTCTGCCTTGGTCATGTCCTTGAACCGTACCGATCGCTCCCCGCGCCCCGCCATCACGCTGTACACACCGGCCGAACGCGAGCGCCGCGACAACACCCGCTGGACCCTCGTTCAAGGGGTGCTGGCGCCGCTGCAGTTCCTGGTCTTCCTGGTCAGCCTGGGCCTGGTGCTGCGCACGCTGGCCACGGGCCAGGGTGAAGACCTGGCGTCGCTGTCGGTGCTGGTGAAGACCGGGGTGCTCTACCTGATCATGGTCACCGGCGCCATCTGGGAAAAGCGTGTCTTCGGCGTCTACCTGTTCGCCCACGCCTTCTTCTGGGAAGACGTGTTCAGCATGCTGGTGCTGGCTCTGCACACGGCCTACGTGTGGGCCTGGATGGGCCACCAGCTGCCCACCCACCAGCTGATGCTGCTGGCGCTGGCCGCCTACGCCGCCTACGTCATCAACGCGACGCAGTTCGTGCTGAAACTGCGCGCGGCTCGTCTGCAGCAGGCCGACACGCTGCGCAGCGCGCAGCCCGCGGGGGTGGCGTCGTGAACGCGGCCACCATTCCACTGGTGCCGGCGGCCGGCAACGGCTGCGGCGACAACGTGCTGCGCGAACACGGCCAGCGCTCGGTGTTCTGCGGGCTGACCGGCATCGTCTGGCTGCATCGCAAGATCCAGGACGCCTTCTTCCTGGTGGTGGGCTCGCGCACCTGCGCGCACCTGGTGCAGTCGGCCGCGGGCGTGATGATCTTTGCCGAGCCCCGCTTCGGCACCGCCATCATCGACGAACGCGACCTCGCCGGTCTGGCCGATGCCCACGACGAACTCGACCGCGTGGTGGCCCGGCTGCTCGAACGCCGGCCCGACATCCGCATGCTGTTCCTGGTGGGATCGTGCCCGTCAGAGGTCATCAAGCTCGACCTGTCGCGTGCCGCCGAACGCCTGAACCAGCAGCACCTGCCGCGTGTGCGTGTGCTCAGCTATTCGGGCAGTGGCATCGAGACCACGTTCACGCAGGGCGAAGACGCCTGCCTGGCGGCCCTGGTGCCCCAGTTGCCGGCACAGGCCACCGGTCAGGGCCCGCAGCTGCTGGTGGCGGGCGCGCTGCCCGACGCGGTGGAAGACCAGTTCACACGCCTGTTCCGCCAGATGGGCATCGAGCGGGTGCAGTTCCTGCCGGCGCGCCGCAGCGGCCAGATGCCGAGCGTGGGCGCCGACACCAAGCTGCTGCTGGCCCAGCCCTTCCTGGCCGACACCGCCAAGGCGCTGCAGGCGCGTGGTGCGCAGCTGATCAGCGCCCCCTTCCCGTTCGGCGCCGAAGGCACCACGCTGTGGCTGCAGGCCGCGGCGCAGGCCTTCGGCCTGGACCCGCAGCAGGTGCAGGCCACGCTGGCGGCGCCGCAGGAACGTGCCCAGGCCGTGCTGACCCGCGCCCGCGCGCGGCTGCAGGGCCGGCGCCTGTTCTTCTTCCCCGATTCACAGCTCGAAGTGCCGCTGGCCCGCTTTGCCGCACGCGAACTGGGCATGCAGCTGGTGGAGGTGGGCACCCCCTACCTGCACCGCAGCCTGATGGCCGACGAGCTGGCGCTGCTGCCCGCCGGCACGCTGGTCAGCGAAGGGCAGGACGTGGACCGGCAGCTCGACCGCTGCCGCGCCGCCGCGCCCGACCTGGTGGTGTGCGGCCTGGGCCTGGCCAACCCGCTGGAAGCCGAAGGGCTGACCACCAAGTGGTCGATCGAACTCGTGTTCTCGCCCATCCACGGTTATGAACAGGCGGGCGATCTGGCCGCGCTGCTGGACCGCCCGCTGGACCGCCGTGCGCGGCTGGCCGCCTGAAGAGACGACCATGCAACTCACGCTCTGGACCTACGAAGGACCGCCGCACATCGGCGCCATGCGCGTGGCCACCGGCATGCGCGGCCTGCACTACGTGCTGCACGCGCCGCAGGGTGACACCTACGCCGACCTGCTGTTCACCATGATCGAGCGCCGCCCCGAGCGCCCGCCGGTCAGCTACACCACCTTCCAGGCGCGCGACCTGGGCGGCGACACCGCCGAACTGTTCAAGCGCACCGTGCGCCAGGCCTATGACCGCTTCCAGCCGCAGGCGCTGATGGTGGGCGCGTCGTGCACGGCCGAGCTCATCCAGGACGACCCGGGTGGCCTGGCGTCCACGCTGGGGCTGCCGGTGCCGGTGATCCCGCTCGAACTGCCGGCCTACCAGCGCAAGGAAAACTGGGGCGCGGCCGAGACCTTCTACCAGCTGGTGCGTGCGCTGTCGCCGCGCACGCCGGCGCCGCGCACGCCCCGGCCCGAAGGGCAGCGCGCCCGCTGCAACCTGCTGGGCCCCACCGCGCTGGGCTTCCGCCACCGCGACGACGTGCACGAGATCACCGGCCTGCTGGCACGACTGGGCGTGGACGTGCACGTGTGCGCGCCCATGGGCGCGACACCGGCCGACCTGCAACGTTTGACCGAAGCCGACTTCAACGTCGTGCTGTACCCCGAGACCGCCGGCACCGCCGCCGCCTGGCTGGAGCGTGTGCACAAGATGCCGCGCACCACGGTCGTGCCCATCGGCCGCGGCGCCACGATCGACTTCGTCCGCCAGGTGGCCACGCTGGCCGGGCTCGACGCCGAGCCGCTGCTGGCGCAACTGGAATGGCGCAGCGAGTGGTATTCACGGTCGGTGGACGCCACCTACCTGACGGGCAAGCGGGTCTTCATCTTCGGTGACGCCACGCACGCCGTCGCCGCCGCGCGCGTGGCGACCGAGGAGATGGGCTTCACCGTGGTCGGCATCGGCACCTACAGCCGCGAACTGGCACGCGAGGTGCGCGAAGCGGCGGCCACCTACGGTGTCGAGCCGCTGATCACCGACGACTACCTCGACGTGGAAGCCCGCATCGCCGAACTGCACCCCGACCTGGTGCTGGGCACGCAGATGGAACGCCACACCGCCAAGCGCCTGGGCCTGCCCTGCGCCGTGATCTCGGCGCCGGTGCACGTGCAGGACTTCCCGGCGCGTCGTGCGCCGCAGATGGGTGAAGAAGGTGCGAACGTGCTGTTCGACACCTGGGTGCACCCGCTGATGATGGGCCTGGAAGAGCACCTGCTGCACATGTTCCGCGACGACTTCGAGTTCCACGCCGAAGCCTCGCCGTCGCACCTGGGCTCGGCAGCCACGCGTGCCGCCACACCCGAAGAGACCGCAGCGCCCGCAGCGGCCGAAGCCGCGGTGGCAGCACCTGCCGCTGCACCTGCTGCCAGCGAACCGATCGTGATGTCCACGCCCGCCGGCCCCGCCACCTGGACACCCGATGCCGAATCCGAACTGAAGAAGATTCCGTTCTTCGTCCGCGGCAAGGCACGCCGCAACACCGAGGCCTATGCCGGCCAGCGCGGACTGACACGGATCACCGTCGAGACCCTCTACGATGCAAAAGCGCACTTCAGCCGCTGACGCAGGCCAGGCGCTGGCCATGGCCGGCGCTGCCGAACAGCGGGTTCCCAGCACGCGCAGCGCGCGCTCGGCTGCCGCGCCGGCCACGCGCGTGGTCCTGGTCACCATGGACAGCCACCTGGCCAGCGCCGCGCAGCGCGCCGGCCGCACCTTGTCGCGGCAGTTGCCGGGCATGGTCTTCAGCACCCACGCCGCCGACGAATGGGGCAGCGACGACTGCGCGCTCGAGCGCTGCAAGGCCGACATCGCGCAGGGCGACATCGTCATCGTCACCATGCTGTTCCTGGAAGACCACTTCCAGCCGCTGCTGCCGGTGCTGAAGGCGCGCCGCGACCACTGCGACGCCATGGTCTGCGCCATGAGCGCGGGCGAGGTGACCAAGCTCACCCGCATGGGCAAGTTCGACATGTCGGCGCCCGCCAGCGGCCTGATGGCGCTGCTGAAGAAGCTGCGCGGCAAGGCCAGCGAAACCGCCGACAACAAGGCCGACGCCGGGGCCAAGGCCACCGCTGGCGAGAAGCAGATGCGCATGCTGCGCCGGCTGCCCAAGCTGCTGCGCTTCATTCCCGGCACCGCGCAGGACGTGCGGGCCTATTTCCTCACCCTGCAGTACTGGCTGGCCGGCAGCGAAGACAACGTCGGCCGCATGGTGCACTTCCTGGTCGACCGTTATGCCGACGGCCCGCGCCGCGCGCTGCGGGGCCTGGTCAAGACGCAGGAACCGGTCGACTACCCCGAGCTGGGTGTGTACCACCCGCGCATGCCGGGCCGCATGTCCGAGAAGGCCTCCGACCTGCCACGCGTGGCCACCAGCGGTCAGCGCGGCACCGTGGGCCTGCTGCTGCTGCGCAGCTACCTGCTGGCCGGCAACAGCAGCCACTACGACGGCGTCATCACCGCGATGGAAGCACGCGGCCTGCGTGTGCTGCCGGTGTTTGCCACCGGGCTGGACGCACGCCCGGCGATCGAGAAGTTCCTGTTCGACAACGGCCACAGCAAGGTCGACGCCGTGGTGTCGCTGACCGGCTTCTCGCTGGTGGGCGGCCCGGCCTACAACGACGCCCGCGCCGCCGAAGAGATCCTGGCGCGGCTGGACGTGCCCTACATGGCCGTGACACCGGTCGAGTTCCAGAGCCTGGACCAGTGGGGCGGCTCCGAACGCGGGCTGCTGCCGGTGGAAGCGACCATGATGGTCGCCATCCCCGAACTCGACGGCGCCACCGGGTCCATGGTGTTCGGCGGCCGCGGCAACGCGGCGCGCATCCCCTGTCCGGGTTGCGACCGCAGCTGCACCTTCCACAACGCGGCGGCGGCCGACAGCGACAAAGACAGCGACAACGCCGAAGCGGGCCACGACATGTTCAGCTGCACCGAGCGTGCCGACATGCTGGCCGCGCGCGTGGGCCGCCTGGTCGACCTGCGCCGGTCAGAGCGCGCCAGCCGCAAGGTGGCGCTGGTCATCTTCAACTTCCCGCCCAACGCGGGTGCCACCGGCACGGCGGCCTTCCTGTCGGTGTTCGAGTCGCTGTACAACACGCTGGCCGCGATGAAGGCCCAGGGCTACCAGGTCGAGCTGCCCGACAGTGCCGAAGCGCTGCGCGACCGCATCATCAAGGGCAACGCCGACATCTTCGGCGGCCTGGCCAACGTGCACGCGCGCATCCCCGCCGGCGACCACGTCAAGCGCGAACGCTGGCTCAAGCAGATCGAATCGCAGTGGGGCCCGGCGCCGGGCAAGCTGCAGAGCGACGGCAGCAGCATCCACGTGCTGGGCGAACGCTTCGGCAACGTCTTTGTCGGCATCCAGCCCGGCATGGGCTACGAAGGCGACCCGATGCGGCTGCTGTTCGAGAAGGGCTTTGCACCCACGCACGCCTTCTCGGCCTTCTACCGCTGGATCCGCGAAGACTTCGGCGCCCACGCCGTGCTGCATTTCGGCACCCACGGTGCGCTGGAGTTCATGCCCGGCAAGCAGAACGGCATGACCGCCAGCTGCTGGCCCGACCGCATGATCGGCGACCTGCCCAACTTCTACCTCTACGCCAGCAACAACCCCAGCGAAGGCACGATCGCCAAGCGCCGCGCCGCCGCCACGCTGGTGAGCTACCTCACCCCGCCCACGGCGCAAGCCGGCCTGTACAAGGGCCTGGTCGACCTGAAGGCGGCGATCGAACGTTATCGCAGCCTGGAACCCGAGGCCGAGGCCGAACGCCGCGAACTGGGCGAGATGATCCAGGCCCAGGCCGCCGAGCTGAAGCTGGCCGAAGCCGAACCCGCGTGGGGCAGCGCCACCGGTGATCAGGTGTCGCGCCTGGCCGAGCAGGTGCTGGAGCTGGAATACACGCTCATCCCGCACGGGCTGCACGTGGTGGGCCGCGTACCCGCGCCCGAGCAGCGCGTCGAACTGCTGATGCAGCTGGCCGAAGCGTCCTACGGCCAGCGTGTGGAGCGTGAGGTGGTGCAGGCCCTGGTGGCCGGCCAGTCACCCCAGTCGTTGGCGCCGCGGCAGGACACCGAACGCCTGCAGCTGCTGGAACAGCTGGCCAGCGCCAGCCGGCTGATGGCTGAAGACCACGAACTGCCCGGCCTGCTGCATGCGCTGGACGGCCGCTTCGTGCGGCCGGCGCCGGGTGGCGACCTGCTGCGCACGCCGGCCATCCTGCCCACGGGGCGCAACCTGCACGGCTTCGACCCCTTCCGCATCCCCAGCGCCTACGCGGTGCGAGACGGCGCGCGCCAGGCGCAGCGCCTGCTGGACCGCCACATGGCCGACGGCAACGGCTTGCCTGAAACGGTAGCCCTGGTGCTGTGGGGCACCGACAACCTGAAGACCGAAGGTGGCCCCATCGCGCAGGCGCTGGCGCTGTACGGCGCGCGGCCGCGCTTCGACAGCTACGGCCGCCTGGCCGGCGCCGAACTGATGACGCTGGAAGAACTGGGCCGGCCGCGCGTGGACGTGGTCATCACGCTGTCGGGCATCTTCCGCGACCTGCTGCCGCTGCAAGTGAAGCTGCTGGCCGAAGCCGCCTTCCTGGCCGCGCAGGCCGACGAGCCGGCCGAGATGAACTTCGTGCGCAAGCACGCCCTGGCCTTCCAGGCCCAGCATGGCGGCGACATCGAGACCGCCGCGCTGCGTGTGTTCGGCAACGCCGAAGGCGCCTACGGCGCCAACGTCAACATGCTGATCGACAACGCGCGCTGGGAAGAGGAAGACGAGCTCGCCGAGACCTTCTCGCGCCGCAAGGGCTTTGCCTATGGCCGCAGCGGCCGTCCGGTGCAGCAGGCGGTGCTGCTGAAGAGCGTGCTGTCGCACGTGGAGCTGGCCTACCAGAACCTGGATTCGGTGGAACTGGGCGTCACCACCATCGACACCTACTTCGACACGCTGGGTGGCATCAGCCGCGCCGTGAAGCGTGCCAAGGCCGAACTGGGCGGCCCCGGTGCGGCGATGGCGCCGGTGTACATCGGCGACCAGACCAACGACGGCATCGGCGGCGGCACCGTGCGCACGCTGGACGAACAGGTGGCGCTGGAAACGCGCACCCGCATGCTCAACCCCAAGTGGTACGAGGGCATGCTGGAACACGGCTACGAAGGTGTGCGCCAGATCGAGGTGCACCTGACCAACACCATGGGCTGGTCGGCCACCACCGGCCAGGTCCAGCCCTGGGTGTACCAGAAGCTGACCGAGACCTTCGTGCTCGACCCGGCCATGCGCGAGCGCCTGGCCGAACTCAATCCCACAGCCTCGGCCCGCGTGGCCAACCGGCTGCTGGAAGCGCATCGGCGCCAGTACTGGCACCCCGATCAAGAGACGCTCGAAGCCCTGCAGAGGGCCGGCGAGGAACTGGAAGACCGCCTCGAGGGCGTTTACGAAAAGGCTGCAGCATGAACGACGTCGTATCTGTCCCCCTGAGCGAACTCAAGCGCGCCGGGCCGCGTGTCCCCACCGCCCCGCCCGATGGCGAAGGCAGCGTGCAGGTGCAGCTCGATCCCGACATGAAGATCGGCACCGCCAAGGTGTTTGCGGTCTACGGCAAGGGCGGCATCGGCAAGAGCACCACCTCCAGCAACCTGAGCGTGGCGTTCTCCAAGCTGGGCAAGCGCGTGCTGCAGATCGGCTGCGACCCCAAGCACGACAGCACCTTCACGCTGACCAAGAAGCTGGTGCCGACGGTCATCGACGCGCTGGAAGGCGTGAACTTCCACGCCGAGGAACTGCGCGTGGAAGACTTCGTCTACCCGGGCTACAACGGCGTGATGTGCGTCGAGGCCGGCGGCCCGCCCGCAGGCACCGGCTGCGGCGGCTACGTGGTGGGGCAGACCGTCAAGCTGCTGAAGGAACACCACCTGCTGGAAGACACCGACGTCGTCATCTTCGACGTGCTGGGCGACGTGGTGTGCGGCGGCTTTGCAGCGCCCTTGCAGCATGCCGAGCGTGCGCTCATCGTCACCGCGAACGACTTCGACTCGATCTTCGCGATGAATCGCATCGTGCAGGCCATCGCCGCCAAGTCCAAGAACTACAAGGTGCGGCTGGGCGGCGTCATCGCCAACCGCAGCAACGAGACCGACCAGATCGACAAGTTCAACGACCGCGCCGGCCTGCGCACGCTGGCACGCCTGCCCGACCTGGACGCCATCCGCCGCAGCCGTCTGAAGAAGGCCACGCTGTTCGAGATGGAAGACAGCCCCGAGGTGCGCGCCGTGCAGCAGGAATACCTGCGCCTGGCCGAACAGCTGTGGAACGGCGTCGACCCCATGCTGGCCACGGCGCTGAAGGACCGCGAGATCTTCGACCTGCTGGGCTTCGACTGAAGGACATGGACCACCCCCGAAGCGCCTTCGGCGCCTCCCCCTCAAGAGGGCACCGCCAGCGGCCCGGCAGAGCCGGTTCCTCGGCGGTTGCCCGGTTGCGCCCGATGCATGCGACGAGCGCGGCGATGGCCGCCATGGGTGACTGACATGGATATGAGAAGCACCGAGTACACCGCGCGCCGCGGCGAGATCGAGGCCTACTTCGACCGCACCGCGGCCGCCGCCTGGGCGCGGCTGACCAGCGACGCGCCGCTGGGCCGCATCCGCGCCACCGTGCGCGCGGGGCGCGACCGCATGCGCGCCACGCTGCTGGCGGCGCTGGGTGACGACCTGCACGGCCAGCGTGTGCTCGACGCCGGCTGCGGCACCGGCGCGCTGGCGCTGGAAGCCGCGCGCCGCGGTGCCGAGGTGGTGGCCATCGACCTGTCGCCCACGCTGGTGCAGCTGGCGCGCGAGCGCACCGCATCCGACCCTGTCGCGCAGCGCATCACCTTCTGCAGCGGCGACATGCTGGACCCGGCGCTGGGCACGTTCGACCATGTGGTGGCGATGGATTCCATCATCCACTACGAAGCCCGCGACGCCGTGCGCGTGCTGGCCGCGCTGGCGCCGCGCACACGCCGTGGCATGGCCTTCACCTTCGCGCCGCGCACGCCGGCGCTGGCGGCGATGCACGCGGTGGGCCGCTTCTTCCCGCGCGGTGACCGCGCGCCGTCCATCGTGCCGGTGGCCGAAGCGCAACTGTCGGCGCAACTGGCTGCAGACCCCGCCTTCGCCGGCTGGCGCTGCCGCAACAGCACGCGCATCAGCAGCGGTTTCTACACCTCGCAGGCCATGCACTGGAGCCGTGCGTGAACACGCTGGCGCGTCCCTCGCTGCAGCAGCTGGCCCTGAAGGGCTGGCGCCGCGTGGGCACGCGCTTCCTGCCCTTTGCCGACGCCGCCAGCGCCGACCTGCCGCTGTCGCGGCTGCTGCGCCTGAGCCTGTTCCAGATGTCGGTGGGCATGGCCCTGGTGCTGCTGAACGGCACGCTCAACCGCGTGATGATCGTCGAGCTGAACGTCAGCGCGTCGCTGGTGGCGCTGATGGTGGCGCTGCCCATCGTCTTTGCGCCCTTGCGGGCCTTCGTCGGCTTCAAGTCCGACCACCACCGCTCGGCACTGGGCTGGCGCCGCGTACCCTACCTGTGGTTCGGGTCGATGGCGCTG
>Ga0268298_10006581_pt1 | contig 10512 bp, 10 predicted proteins | sample WWTPWeurt_MetaG_FD_194462 | JGI IMG/M metagenome (GOLD analysis project Ga0268298, IMG submission 194462) | Activated sludge microbial communities from WWTP in Nijmegen, Gelderland, Netherland - WWTP Weurt | ecosystem: Engineered > WWTP > Aerobic digester > Activated sludge | place... | reverse complement strand
GGAACGTTTCGCGAAGAGTCTGGATGAGATTCCGACACCATGGGGGGGAAAGGCGTCTGACTCTCCAATTTCCACAAGTATCGAACGAGACTTGAAAGAGATGAAGGTGAAGGGGCTCGACAAAAAGGTGATGAATGACTTGTTCGGAGAAGTGAAACCCTTCAATAAATACCAACAGCGTGCATTCGAGGAGAAGGGAAGACGAATTAAGAGCATCGGGGAAGTTTTGAACGCTTCCCCTGTTCTCCGCGCGATGGGCTTCACGAAAGCGGAAGCAAAAAAGCTCGGAGTCAAAGAGGCGGAAGTCGTCGAACGACTCGGGAAACTCGGGTACTCGAAGGATCATCCGGCGGTGCGTGATCCATACTCCGACCAAACGAAGCGCATTTTGGAGCATGGCGTTCCATTCCAACGCCTCAAGGAATACTATGCCCAGAAACATTCGCTTGATACCAAAGTTTTGGACGGGATTGACCCGTCGACACTTCAAGACATTTCACCGCTTCAAGCCGGCACGCGCGATGTGTACCGGAATTTTGAGACGGTTTTCGGTGGAAAATACAATGATCCGACATTCCAAAAGGTGAAGAAGGAACTCCTCGATCCGTTCGACGCTTCAAAAGGAGCTTTCATCGAAGAGCAACAAAAACTCCTCAAGGAACTCGACGAAAATATCGTGCAGAAGCTCGGTATCAAAAAAGGGAGCAAGCTCTCCGAAGCCGTGCAACTCTACGGAGAAGGGAAGATGCCGATTGAGGAACTCAAGGCGAAATTTCCAAATGATTGGAACAAAGTGATTGAGGCGGACAAATGGTTTCGAAATATGTATGACTCAATGCTCGATGAAACCAACCGCATACGAGAATACTATTTTCCAACTCATCCGCTTTTTCCGGAGAGCTCAAAAATCATACCCAAGCGGAAGGACTACTATCGGCATTTCACGGAGATGGCGGATGGCTTCCGCGGTCTTCTGAATATCTTTGACACGCCGGCGAATATCGATCCGGAGCTTGCCGTTTCGTCTCAATATACAAAGCCTTTGAGCAAGTTTCTTTCGTTTGCTCTTCGTCGGGAAGGGGACAAATCGACGAATGACGCGGTGGGCGGGTTCCTCGACTATATCAAGGCGAACTCATACGCGAAGCATATCGATCCACACATTCGGCGCTTCCGCGGTGTCGACAAAGAAGCGGAAAAACTCTTTCCCGGGGAGGATTCGGTCGGATTGGCGGAAGAACTCTCTCGCAAGGTGGATCCGATGAGTCTCATCGCCGGAACGACCGACGAAAAGAGTATCGTGAAAATGCTCTCCGAGAAGGGACTACAGACTCGGGACGCGGTGCGGATGGCGCGCGATCTTGCAGGGAAGAATACGATCGAAGACGTAAGGGGGTATCTTACGGAAAACCTCACACCAGAGGGACTCTCTTCATTCTCACCAACCGCCCCCGCCGAAAAAGCGAAAAATAACCTCAACAATTTTCTCAAGTTTCTCGACAATTTCGCGAACGATCTCGCCGGGAAGACCAACCCGCTCGATCGTCCAATTCAGGACAACTTTCTCGGGCGACAAGCATTCCGCGCAATAAATTGGGTCAATAGTCAAGTGAAGGCGAATGTGATCCTCGGGAATGCCGGAAGCGCCCTCGCGCAATTCTTTGCGATACCAGGTGGAATTGCCAATGCCGGACCAAAGAATGCCACTCTGGCAGTCGGAGATAGTCTCGCGGGCATTTTAGCGAAGAATGCTCCGTCGTCTCGGTCGACATTTCTGAATGAAAGATATTTTCGTGGGTATGATCGGTTCGATCCGGGTATCGTATCGGACGCAAAGCGGTCAGCGATATGGCTCACATCGATCGGAGACAAGATCGGAACGACGTTCTCATGGAACGCCCAATATCGGAAAGCGCTCTCCGAGGGACTCTCTGGAGATGATGCGATCAAGTATGCCGACGACTGGACTCGCCGGGTAGTTTCCGGACGCGGTGTGGGCGAGGTACCAATAATGCAAAAATCAAAGCTCTTCCAGATTGTCGCTCCGTTTCAGCTCGAAGTAGCCGGTCTTTGGAGACTCTTTGGCGATTGGGCAAGGAATGATCCACAAAAACTCGGGCTCGCAAAAAAACTCATGGTGTATTCCGTCTCTGTTGGCATAATGAATCATATCGTCAAGGAGCTCCGGGGAAGCGATGTTGCCTTCGATCCGATCCGCGCGATGGAGGACGCATACGCGAGTTTCAATGAGGAAGAGGACAAAGCAAAGGGCGCCGGACTCGCCGCCGGTCGGATTGCTGGAGAGGTGCTCTCGAATATTCCGGGCGGTATGACAATTGCCCAAATGTACCCGGAATATGGACGGAAGGATGTGATGGGGACCGGCATTGACTTCCCGACGCGGGAGAAACTCTTTGGCGACAAAGATCCAACTCGATTCGGTGGCGGACTTCTTGCGAGTCGTGCACTCACTGATCCGGCGTATATGCTCCTCCCATTCGGTGGAAAGCAAATCAAGAACACGATCGAGGGCGCCGGGACACTTCTCGACGGGTACGCGGAAACGGCGGCGGGGAACGTAATGACTCCAATTGATCAGAGCGCGCGCAATATCGCGCAAGGTCTTGTATTCGGCAAGAATGCACTCCCGGAGATGCAGGACTATCGAGAAAGCAATCGGACACCGCTCTCCGAGGATCAATCGCTTCTCTTCAAGAAATCCGGTGGTACACCCTATTATAATTCAGTCATGGAACGTCGCGACAAAGAACGCGAACGAAACAAGATTATCGACGAGCGGAAGAAATCTGTCAGGGAGATGATGGAAGCACAACCGGAAGGAGAGTCGCCGGAGTTCGGCGCGCCGGAGCAACTGGAGCAAAAAACCTTGGCTCTTCCCGGGGTATCGGTCGCGAGCGCCTCAAGCGAGATCGCCCAAAAAGCGACGGAAGACCTCGAGGCTCTTCCGGATGGGTCTTTCTTCGTGAAAGACGTCGGAAAATACGGGACATTCTTTGAGACGAGAGAAGAGGCTCGTTTTGGGAAAGCAAAAGCGCTTCTCGAGAAGTCACCTGGCACGGACTTTGTCGACATGGGGGACTACATCCTCAAAAAAGAAAAGAAAGCCGGTCCCGGAGTATCTATCACGGCGCTCACTCCCGAAGAGGGAAAAATCGAGATGACAAAGGCAGAGCTCAAAAAATCGAAGGAGAGCTATTTTGACGATGGACAGCATGTCTATCTTAAGGCAAAAAATGGCGATGTGACCGCGAAGCCGAAGGATGAGTTCACGCTTGACCTCAACGATAAACGGATGAATTTCGCAAAGGACGTCAAAGACTTCGCTAAGTGGAGAAAGTACGCCGAGGAGAGTTTCTCGCTCCTCAATACCATGCTCGAAAATCCAGCGCTCAATGAGTTTGACCGTCTTGTACTCACTGATAAAAAGGAGACGCTCATGCGAGATTTCGCGAAGTATCGATCCTACGGAGGATCATTCACGAAGGGGCGGAAGCTTGAGGAGAAATTCCGGTATCCGCTCATTGACAAGGATATGCTCAAGGTGCAGTCGCTCCTTTCTGGAGCAGGTGGAAGCGCGAAGCCGCGCGTCGATGTGCGCCCACTCCGACTCATCCCGGTACGCCCTCGGAAGGTGAGACGGTATCGAAGGCGGAGAAAATAATTTATTTTTGAACGATTATGACCATTGAAGCAATGCTTGAGCGAATCCACCGGCGCTTCGCGAAGGATACGGACTATCCCGAGGCGGGAAGCGAAGACATCCTCGTCCGCATAGACTACGCGAACGATGCGATCACCGAATGGGAGAATAAGGCGAAAGAGGGCGTGTATTGGGAAGAACTCAAGGACTCCGCGACGCTCTCGTGCGGGGGAACCGGAACGGACGCGCTCCCGACAGACTTCCTCTCGTTCATCCGGAAAAACAATGCGGATGATGATTTCTCGGCGCTCGTCATCGGGAACGAATACTGGCTCGAAGTCACGATGGCGCAGGGGATACGCTCGATGCAAGAAGGAATCTCCCCGCATATCTTCTGGCGCGAAGGAACGAATCTCCGCACGCTCCCCGCAATGAGCGGATCGCTTGCGCTCCCATATATCCGCAAAGCAACCCGGTATGAGACCGGAGCGGAAACAGACGAGCCGGAGATGAAGGATCAGACCTTTATCGAAGACTATGTCTTGAGTAAGCTTTTCCTCGACAATGACGATCAGTCGCTCTATCAGGCGTATGCTTCTTCCGCGATCGAAAAACTGAACGCGATGGTGTACGACTCCGTGGCATCCGTTTAATTGTTCCCCTATGAAGCTCCTCCCTCCGGTCGGAAAAAAGAATAAGACGCCGTGGTTCTTGAAGATTGATGTCTTCAAGGGGATTGCGTCACTTTTGGATGATGTGATTCTTGGCACGAAATATGCCAAGGAGGCTATCAATCTCATCCAGGTGCAGGATGGTCGGTGGAAGACGCGCTGGGGGACGGATATGTATGGAAACGCCATCTCCGGTGAAACAAAAATCGTCGGCGCCGGTATCTACGAAAAGTCGGACGGGACGCAAGAAAAAATAGCGATCGCGGGAAGCGGGAAGGCGTACAAGTCGGTTGACGGCGGAGCGTGGACGGAGATCACCGGAGCCACCTTCGACACCTCGGCTGACACCTATTCGTTCGAGCAGGCGAATAATATGCTCTTCATATCAAACGGCGTCGACAAGCTTACGCGCTACAATGGCACGAATCTCATCCGCTACACGGCGCTTGCCGCTCCAACCGGACTCGCCGGCGTGCGGAATGTGCTCACCGCCGGGGCGTACAATAACTACTACAAGGTGACCGCGCTCAACGAAGTCGGCGAGACGGTTGGATCCACGGGGATCAATGTGACGACGAATAAGCCGCGGAACTCGTGGATTACCTCCTCAAGCGAGCGGATCGATCTCTCGTGGAATGCCGTCTCGGGAGCGATCCGATACCAAATCTATTGGGCGGATACGAGCGGTGCGGAACTCCTCCTCGCGGAAACATCGACGACCGGTGTGACATTTGCTGATGACGGGACATTTGTGCAGAATCCCTACTTCACCTGTCCAACGGAAGACTCGACGGGCGCACCAGCATTCAAGATGGTCGCTTTTTCGGGGAGTCGGCTCTGGGGCATTACCGACGAGTTTGTGTGGTGGTCGGGAACAGATCCCCACCTCGGGTATTTCGCCGATGCCTATGGCGGCGGCTGGAACCCGATCGAGCGGGGAAGTGGGGAGAAGCTCACATGGATCGGGCACTTTAGGAATGGAAAGGGCGACTCGGTCGCGACCGTCCTCACGAAGAACAAGGCTGGACTCGGGAGTGTGTGGCAGGTTCCACTTGAGATCACGACGATCGGAGAAACGACGATCATTGTTCCGAACCCTATCAAACTCCCCGGTCCCATCGGGACGACCTCGATGCTCGGGGTGATTGAAGCGAACGACTCGCTCTACATACCAAACTCTCGCGGTATTTTCTCACTTAATAATAAGGAGAACGTCACCAACGTCCTCTCAACGGGGGAGCTTTCGGCGAATATCCGCCCCTCGTATCGAAATCTTCTCAATCTCGAAGGTATATCCGGCATCTGGTTCGACTCAAAAGTGATCTTCTCCGCCTCGGAAGGCGGGAACGGAAACGATATTATGTTCGGGCTCGATACCGAGCGTCAGGAGTGGTTTTGGAAGTGGACGGTTGGGTTCCGATCATTCATCGAGGCAACCGAAAGCGATGGGTCAAAGAAACTCCTCGGCGTGCCGAACACCGGAGCGTACCTCGTCGAGATTTCGGAGAATATCCGAGGAGATTTCGGACAGCCGTTCTATCAGTCGTGGACATCGGGACGCATCCCCATATCGGAAGACTCGACAATTTTTGCACTCGTGAAAGAGGCTCTCATTGAACTCGGACGACCCGTTGGGACCATCTATTTCGAGATTCTCGGAACGGAGCGACGGCGAGGATTTGTCTCTCTGGCAACGCGACAGATTACGGACTCCGTCTCGAACATCGACTTCACGAACGGACTCTGGGGAGAGTATCTCTTCGGCGATGATGACGACGCGCCCGTCACCTACTCGCAATCCTCAACCAAAAAAGCAAAGCGTATCGGGAAGCGACTCAACGCCATTCAGTTCCACGTCTATTCCAACTCGGCGGATACGGACTTCACGATTCTCAAAATCCAAGCGACCGGATTCATCGAGAAGCTCAAAACCCCGTCGAATTGGTTCAAATAGACGCTTGCGCCCGGTGTCGTTTTGTGCTATCTTCCGAATATAGATCGCCTCTTTGCGACCTATCGAGTAGCTCTCTCGAGAGTGACATTCGATAGGTCGCTTTTTTTATTTCATACCATATGAGCGCAGAAAATACTGATACCTTCATCAAGGCGGCTCGGAAACTGGCTGGGAATATTGATTCTTCGGGTATCCCAAGCGCCATCGTAGACAATTTCGGCTTGACGAGCGCGGCGGGACTCCCGACGGACACGGCGGTCGTGATTACGATTGATCGTGTCGATTCGAATGGAAACAAGACTCCCGACAAAGAAGAGACCGTGCGCGGTGTCGTCTCGGGGAATACCCTCATCGATGTTGTTCGAGGTGTTGAAGGAACGGCGCAGGCGCATTCCGCGGGAGCCGTGTGGGAGTGTCGCTTGACAGCGCACCAGTGGAACCGACTCATCGACGCGATGCTCGCGGGGCACAATCAGGATGGGACGCTGAAGGATATATCCATTTCGGCGACTGTCCACGCCGCAACATCGAAAGTGACTCCTGTTGATGCTGACGAGATTCCAGTGGTGGATTCCGCCGCGTCGAATGTGCTCAAGAAGCTCACATTGGCGAATCTCAAGGCGACGTTGAAGACTTATCTAGATACTCTATATCCGCCGCAGACAGGATGGATTCCGTATTCCACAGTGGTTCCAACGAGAGCCTCCGCTGATGATCCGACATACGTCATCACTTTTGCCGGCGTTGATCTCACATCGATCATCTCCGTAGGGATGAAGGTGAAATGGACGCAGAACGCTACGGTTCGGTACGGAATTGTGACCGCAATTGCTTTTTCGACGAATACGACGCTTACGCTCTACGGAGGAACGGACTATGACGTGGATGATACGGGAACCTACGCCATTTCCGCATTCAATTTCTCGACGCAGAGAGTCCCTCTTGGATTTCCGCTCGAACCGGAAAAATGGACAGTGGTGACAACAGACACTTCAGATAGACAGCAAACAAGTCCAACGCAGAACACTTGGTATAACCTTGGATCAGTCAATATTGTTGTCCCGATTGGCGCGTGGAGAGTAAATTATCAGTGCGCCCCGAGTCCACTCTACAATTCCGGAGGAAACGCGAATCAATTTGTGACGCTCTCTACCGGGAATAGTAGCGAGAGCGATTCGGATTTTACAGTGTATGCCTATACCGCCGGCGCGACGGGGAACATTCGCAATGAAATTCCTCTTATGCGAGAGAAATTCCTCACGCTTGCCGCAAAAACGACGTACTACCTCAACAGTAAAACGGATAATTCGAGCCAAACACAGCTGAACTTTAGAAATAGCATACAGAAGACCATCATCCGCGCTGTTTGCGCGTATCTCTGATCTATGACCGACAACGAACTCATCCTCTATCAAAAAGGCGTCGAAGAAGGACGCAAACACTGCACAACCGCACCGGATACCGATAAGCGGATTTCACTCCAGGAACAGCGGATGAACGGCATTACCGACGCGCTTGAAGATATTAAAGACTCGATTGACTCTACGAAGCGGTGGATCATTGGCACACTCTTCGGACTTATCAGTGCCGCGCTCTACTTTGGCTTTTCGGTTGGAACGTGGAAGGGAAGTATCGAGGAACGGCTCCTCCATATCGAGACGGAATTTCAATATCACATTGAAACGACGAAATAGTATGTTCACTCTTCGAAAACAGGAATCCGAAGCAAAATATCAATCCGAGAGAGAGGCTCGGATAGCCGGCAGATGTCCCATGTGCGACGCGCTCACCATCGAGGATTGGAAATACTGGAAGATCATCAAGAACGAATACCCCTACGATCTCGTCGCGGAGAAGCACGACCTCCTCGTCCTCAAAGAACACACGCCGACCATTAGCCGGAATGCCTGGATCGAATTCAACGAGAGCAAATACATCTTCGAATTCGCTCCCTACGAATACCATTGCATCATTGAAAATTTGCCAGTGAGACAGAGTGTTCCGGGGCATTTCCACTATCACCTCATTCGCTACAAGCCGTAGCGACTCATCGGGGGAGGATACGGATACTTGCGCTCCTCTCATTTTTGTGCTACTCTCAATACATCCACACCCCAGCTCTCGAAAGAGATCTGGGGGTTTTTGTTTTTGCTAGTTCTTTGAAAATTCGGAGGCTCCATATGAATGAGTCCATCGAATGGTACTGGCTCTGGAGGACAAGAGACTTCACAAAACAACTGCAACACGACATCCAAAGCAAGCGAGAGGTGAAAACCAATGGCTACGATGTCCCCAAGAGCGAGGCGCTGTGAGAGCTGCTTTCTCGATCTTCACGGAAAAGTCTCATACCCCATCCTGGACTTCTATGTGTGTCCTACAGTTCGTTGCCTCTCAAGGGCATTCGTGAATAACATTCACAAGCTGGAACCTTCCGAACGAGAACGCATTGGTCGTCGAATCCAAGACCTCCAATGCAATGCCATCAGGCAAAATCAGATGGCGAAAGCATATGGAGTACATACAATGCTATGACTCCAACAACAGGGGAGGGTGCTCACATCGCCCTCCCTCTCTAATTCAAAAATATGAAAGAACTTATCCTTGCTTGTTCAAAATGTGGTCACCAGCTTTGTGTTGGGGGTTGGAATACCGAAAAAAAGATGAAAGAGATTATGGAAACGGAGTGTCCCGGATGCGGGGAAGAATCGGGAGAACTTTGGATAATCAGTAGACTTGGGAAGTATCAATTATCATAGGGAGCCAGCCTCGAATACTTACTATAATTCAAAAAATCTATGAGTTCATATATATCCAAGGCTAAAAATCCAAAGACTGGAAAAATAGAGGCTGCCCAATTTCTCGATGATTACTACGGCTTGCACAAGTACGGTGTAAGATTCGACGATGGGAATGTTTATCCTGTCTCTGAGATAGATATACCGACTTGCGACTGTGCCGAAATGTCTTGCAAAGATGACTGCTCCAGTAATCACACTCACAAGGCTTTCTCTTGTGAGAAGTGCCAGCTTGCATTCCGTCCTCTCGCTCATTGAAGGAAAAACCTATGACAATCCAACAAGCAATCGAAAAGGCAATAGAGAACGGTTGGGGAGGAAAATGGGAAAAGAAACCGATAATTGAGATACTTGAAAACAAGCTAGTTGGTTTTAGTTACCCTGAAGCATTCGGAAGAGGTTACGGTGTAAAACTTTCTCTCTACGATATTCTTCATCAACCTCTCTTCTGGCAGTCTCTTGGGAAGACTATGGGGTGGGATGAAAGTGAAAGTATCAGTATGGACATTGGAGGACACCTAGATATTACAGAATACGAAAAGTGGAAAGATGAATGGCACTCCTTCATTGACCACCTCGCTGTGGGAGGAACAGCAGAATCATTTTTCGCAGAATTATGAAAGAAAAATTATGAAATTCGCCGCCGCATCATCAATGTTCATCACATTCATTACCTGTCTTGGAGGAGCGAACAGTCAAGCAGTTCTCCCGCCTCAACTGTCGTGGGTGTGGTTGGTTTTAGCGGGATTCGTATTTATTCAGTTAGTCGTTTTCATTTTTTTATTCGACGTGAAAGTGAAGGACAGATAATTCATTCTATGGAAACAATAAAAGAAATTATCGGCTACATTTTTGTTTCAGCTGGGTTTGCCTCCATTTCCTACGGAATCCCCTATCTCATGAAGCGCGGCTGGGAAGAGGGGAAAAACGACGTCAATCCGAAGAAGAAGCTTGTGTGTGATATGTGCTTTCGCGACATAAAACGATACAACGAATATCTAAAACAAAAAAATGAACTTCACTAGTGAAAAATTATGAATGAAGAACTGAAACACGCTATGGCATCAATGGGGGATTATGAGATACTGCTGTATTCTTGGTTTTTGCTTATCGGGTTTCTTTTTTCTGCAAAATGGGCGCTTACTGTATTTTTCTTTTTGACCAAGTCTCTGTTGATCGCGATAAAAAATATTCTAGAAAAGTAAAAACCTATGAGTAATTACATCTCAAAAGCTAAACATCCAAAGACCGAAAAAATAGAGGATGCCCAATTTCTCGACGATTTTTACGGTTTGCACAAGTATGGTGTAAGATTCGACGATGGGAATGTTTATCCTGTCTCTGAGATAGATATACCGACTTGCGACTGTGCCGAAATGTCTTGCAAAGATGACTGCTCCAGTAATCACACTCACAAGGCTTTCTCTTGTG
>Ga0268298_10006580_pt1 | contig 10514 bp, 8 predicted proteins | sample WWTPWeurt_MetaG_FD_194462 | JGI IMG/M metagenome (GOLD analysis project Ga0268298, IMG submission 194462) | Activated sludge microbial communities from WWTP in Nijmegen, Gelderland, Netherland - WWTP Weurt | ecosystem: Engineered > WWTP > Aerobic digester > Activated sludge | place: Netherlands... | reverse complement strand
GACGCGGACTGCTGCGACGGCGTGCCCTGCAACAACGGCACGTGCCACATCGTCCAGTGCGGCGGCGCGGGCGCGGAGTGCTCGGGCGACGCGAACTGCTGCGCGGGCAACGTCTGCAACTCCGGCGTGTGCGGGCCTCCCATGCAGGTGTGCGGCGGCGCGGGCGCGGCGTGCGGAGCGGGCCTCCCGGCTTGCTGCAACGGCATCTGCAACGACGGCACGTGCCCCGGCGCGGGCGGCGGCGGCGGTGGTGCCGGCGGCGGCGGCGGCGGACAGTGCCTGGCTGTCGGCGACATGTGCAACGGCGACGCGGACTGCTGCAGCGCCTCGTGCATGGATGGCATGTGCATCGCGACGAACCAGTGCGTCCAGCAGGACTCGGTCGACGCGAACGAAAACCCGATCGCGTGCAACCCCGCGAACCCGTGCTGCGATGGACTCCACTGCGTGTTCGACCTCTGCTTCAACGATCTCCAGTGCGTGGCGGCAGGCTCGTCGTGCGACGCTGAGAATGATTGGTGCTGCTGGGGCCTGACCTGCACCAACGGTAGCTGCCAGTAATCCGCGATCCGCGGCCCTCCGCGGGTCCTCCACGGGGGAAGCTCCTTCCCCCGCTCCCTCTCCCCTCAGATCGAAATCAGCTTGCGAGCGTAGCTACGCGCCTGTCCCGCGCCGTAAGGCTGCTCCTCAGCGGCTGTTATGCATCGCGGGACCCCCGCCGGAGCCTACGATGCGACAAGCCATGATCAGGGAGCACACCCCCCGTCCGCCCTCACCGAGCACGATCACGAAGAACAGCCGCCCCGGCCGATGGAGCGGCCCGATGCGATGGGCGAGCACATGGGGGTCGCGCCTCCTGTTGCTGTCGATGGTGCTCGGCGCCGGGCCTTCGTGCAGGAGCGCCAAGCCCGAGGCCGCGCCCGCAGAGGCCAACGCGAAGAGCGACAAGGGAAATGGAGCTCCCACGGCCATCAGCACGAACGCCCCGCGAGGGGACGACTCGCAACCGCCGCCTCCGCCGCAGATGGGCATGAGGCGCGACGAAGAAGCGAAGCCGAGCTCCCCCGCGGGCGCCGCGAAATTCGCCGGACCCGGGAGCACGCAGGCGGGCTCCGGAGCCGCTGCGACGCCCCCGAACGGCCCCGTCGGCGGATTCAATATCGCCCCAATTGCACCCGCCGCACCTCAAGTCGCGATCGATCCCAACGGTCGGTTCGCGACGACCTACCGCCCCGGCGGCGGACACCTCGCGTCGTTCGAGTCCGCCGTGGCGCGCGGGATCATCCCTGCGGGCGAGCGCGAGCTCGTGAGCGACGTCGGGGCGCGCTACGCCGCCGTCGTCGACGCGCCGAAGGATCACGCGATGGCCGTCTTCGCCGAGCTCGAGCGCGCGAAGCTGCCTCCCTCCGGCGGCCCCACGCACATGCGCGTGACGCTTCGTTCGACGGCGAACGCCCCGGCGGGGAGGCCGCACCTCTCGGTCCACCTGGTGCTCGACGTGAGCGGCTCGATGAAGGGCGACTCGATCACGCGCGCCCGCGAGGCCGCCCGCGCGCTCGTCGACAAGCTGGCCGCGACCGACGATTTTTCGCTTGTGATCTTCTCGAGCGACGCCGAGGTGAAGGCGGCCGACGGGCCCGTGGGATCGCGCCGCGCGGAGCTCAAGAAGATCATCGACGGCATCGAGGCGAACGGCGGGACCAACATCAGCAAGGGCCTCGAGCTCGGGTACGCGCAGGCGAAGACGAAATCGATCCCCGAGGACGCTGTGCGCGTGGTGCTGCTCCTCTCGGACGGCCGCGCCAACGCGGGTCTCCTCGGCACGCAGACGATCAGCAAGCTGGCGCTCGACGCGTTCCAGGACGGCGTGCAAACAAGCTCTTTCGGGCTCGGCGACGACTATGACGGCGAGCTCATGAGCGCGATCGCGAACGAGGGCGCCGGCGGCTACTACTACCTGCGCAACGCGGATCAGATCACGCCGGCCCTCGGCACCGAGATCGACAAGCGCCTCGATCCCGTCGCGACGGCGGTCGAGCTGCGCGTCCGGCTCAAGAAGGGCGTGGAGCTGCTCGCTGTCTACGGCTCGAAGAAGCTCACCGACAACGAGGCCGCGCGCGTCCGAGCCCAGGAGGTCGCCGCGGACAAGCAGAGCGAGAAGCGCGACAAGATCGCCTCGGATCGCAAGGAGGACAAGGAGGGCGGGCTCCGCTTCTTCATCCCCGCGTTCGCGAAGGACGAGTCGCACTCGCTGCTCTTCAAGCTCCGCGTCCCCGAGGGCGTCGACAAGCGCGGCGTCGCGGACATCGAGATCCGCTACAAAGATCGGGTCGCGAAGAAGAACGTGTCGGACGAGTCCCCGCTCAGCGCCACGTACGCCGCGAGCGACGCCGACAGCGCCGCGTCGGTGAACGCGTCCGTGCAGCGCACCGTGCAAGGGTTCGCGGCGGGCGAGACCCTCTCGGAGGCGGCGAGCCTCGTCGCGCAGGGCGAGCAGAACCGCGCGCGCGCCATCACGCTCCTCTCCGAGCGTGAAGCCCTCCTCCGGCAGGCCGCGGAGACCCTGAAAGAGCCGCTGTTCCTGAAGGACGCCGATCGCCTCGCTCGCCTCCGAGAGCACGCCGGTACGCAGAAGGGCATGGGCGATCCGCTCGTGCTCGCGATGCTCCTCGAGACAGCGTCGCGCGCGCACCTCCGCTGATCCGAGCCGCTGCTCCTTGGAACCTCACCACCTGCGATAGCCTCGAAGCCCCCCATGCCCCCCGTCCCCGTGCCGATCGATCAACCCGCGGTCCACGTCGACGTTCGCCCCGGCGGCGAGCTGATCCTCCGCGGATCGTACTACTCGAACCTCGACGGCTCCGAGCTCGACGCCGTGACGACGACGTGGCCCAAGGACGCGCCCGGCGGCGACTCCCGCGACGTCGGCGGCATCTTCGATCCGGGGCTCGGGGGCTTCCGCGTGGCGTCACGCGATCCGGCGACGCACGAGGTCCATCTGCGCGCGACGGGCGACGCGGCCCCAGGGTGCAGCGCGGCCGGCGTCGCGGCGCCGTGCCTCGTGGTGCGAACGACCGTCGCCGCGCGGTCGAGGCTCCTCACGAAAGACGAGCTCACGCAATCGCTCAAGGGCAAGATCGAGATGGAGATCGTCGCGCCGACGGTCGTGGCCACGGCGGCTCCGGCGATCCCCTACCTCGGGATCGCCGCGGCGATCGGGGTCGCGATCACCGTGGGCCTCGTCGCGATCCGCGCGCGAAAGAAGCGGCAGAGCTCCCCGTACGGTCAGCTCCTCGCGCTCGCAGGCCGCGTGCAGGACAAGCTGCGCGGAGCCGACGTCGTCGTCGCGGCGCCCCTCGGTCGAGCCGTCGAGACAGCGACGCGATCGCTCAAGGCGGGGCGCGTGGATCCTTCGTCCGCCGAGGGGAAGCGCGTGGCCGCGGTGCTCCTGCGGGTCGAGTCGAAGCTGGACGCGCACGCCGCGGAGACCCGCGCCGAGCAGGAGCGCGAGGCCGCCGACGAGCTCGTCCGCGAGGTCGAGAGCGCGCTCGAAGCCGCCGAAGAAGCCGCAGCGATCGGCGCGAGGACATCGAAGTAGCGACGACAGGATCGCGCGAGCGCGCCGGGGCGGACGTCGCGCGCCTCGTCGGAGACCGGGGGATCAGTTCACGCAGGAAGAGTCGATGCGGGGGACGACGGCCTCGTCGAGCTTCTCGGCCGCGATGCGGATCCCGCCTGAAAGAAGGCGAAAATGCTCCGCCGAGAGCCGCACTGTCACGCCCGAGGGGATCAGCGTCATGTGAACGGTGCCGCAGGTGCAGCGCGTGACCCGAACGGTGCCATTGTTCACGAGCTCGGTGTGAGGACCGCAACGGTTCGAGTCAGCCATGGCCGGCGACTCTAGCACATCGAACGGTTTCTCTGCGGGGCGGCGGTCCTCGGCGCCGCAGGCGATGTCCCCTCTCGGGACGCACGACGACCGAGACATGAATGGCACACCCCGGCGCGGCGAGCGCTCGCTCCGACACCCGTGACGGAGCTTCGCGCCTCGGAGCGAGGCTCCCTGTTCCCCTGCGATCCAAGGCTCGTACGTCGCGATCGAAGGCTGTTTGCCGTCGCGTGGCCCACCGCTTGCTCGATACAATGCCGTCCGCCGCTCCACAAAACCTCGCCGGGGAAAATCCACATGCTTCATCGATTCGCCGCCACGCCGCTTCCGTTCATCGCCGCCCTCGCGCTCACCGGCTGCCCGCCGGCCGAGACCGAGACCAACCCCACGACCAGCACCAGCACCTCGACGCCCACGGGCGATCCCGCATCGCTCGACGCTCCGCCCTCCGGCGAAGGCTTCCAGTTCGAGAGCCCCGACTTCGACGTCGCGCAGGGGGACGAGATCCAGAACTGCTACTTCTTCAAGGTCTCGGACCTCGCGAAGTCAGGCGGCCTCGACGCCGCGGCGGCGGTGAACCTGCACCACATCGAGATCGCGCAGCGCGACGGCTCGCACCACATGAACGTGTTCCGCGTGCGGACCATCGTCGGCCTCGATCCGGCCAAAGGCGCTATCGAGGGGAAGAACGGGATGGGTGAATGCTTCAAGAGCACGAACTGGGCAGACTGGCCGCTCGTCGCCAACTCCCAGGAGGCCGGCAAGATCGATTGGCAGTTCCCGGACGGCGTGGCGAACGTGCTCCAGCCGGATGAGTGGCTGATGCTCCAGACCCACTATGTGAACGCGAGCTCGCAAAAGACGCCGGAGTCCGCCAAGGTCCGGATCAACTTCTGGCACCTCCCCCAGGCCGATGTGAAGTTCGAGATGGGGACGATCTTCGCCACCAAGCAGTCGATTCGAGTGTGCCAGTCGAACCCCACGCCCGAGTACTCCGGGAGCTGCAACATGAACAGCGCCGCCCCCGTCACGATCATCGGCGCGAACGGCCATTTCCACAGCCGTGGCAAGAAGTTCGACATCTACACCTGGGACGGGATCTCCATCGACACTCCGCCCCTCGCCGACCGGTTCTACGAGTCCGACGCCTGGGACGAGCCGCCGATGATGCACTCCCCCGAGCTCTCGGCCCAGGTGCCCGCGAACGGCGGCATCTTCTACACGTGCTCCTATCAATGGACGAACCCCGCCAATGGCTGCAAGGCCCTCGACGACTTCGACCAGAAGAAATACATGACCCCGGCCGAGAACCTGGACTGCTGCTACACGTTCGGGCCCATCGTCGAGAACAACGAGCACTGCAACGCCTTCATCTACTATTACCCGAAGCAGGACGACGTGAACTGCTTCTGACAGACTGCCTGTCTCGTGCCCGGGGGGGCCCCAAAGCCTCCCTGGACACCGCACCATGAAATCATCCCACAAGCCTGCCTGCCTGTTCCTCCTCGTCGCGACCGCCGCTCTCGCGGGGTGCCCCCCCGCCGAGACAGAGACCCACGCGTGCCCGGACACCGTCGTCACGCCCGCCGGCTGGAGCGTCGTCGCGGACCAAAGCAAGCTCCCCGGCGTCGTCCTCTCGGTGTGGGGGGCGAGCCCTTCGCAGGTGTTCATCGCGGGCGGGCCGCTCGGCAACGGGGGCTCCGAGGCGCTCGCCATGGTCTACGAATGCGGCGAGTGGACTGACCTGAAGGCCGGGGGCCCGGAGACGTTCTGGTGGGTGGGGGGCTCCTCGGCGACGGACGTGTGGTTCGTCGGGGAGAAGGGGCGGGCCGCGCACTACGACGGAAAGAGCCTCACCGAGGTGACGACCGGCGAGACGGCCACTCTGTGGGGGGTGCTCTCGTTCGGACCGGACGACGTCTGGGCCGTCGGTGGCACGCCGGACACCGGCAAGGCCCCCAATGACATCGTGCTCCACTACGACGGAAAGACATGGGCGAAGGAGGCGCTCCCGGGCACGCCGCGCAACGTGGCCCTGTTCAAGGTGTGGGGGCCGAGCCCCGATGACCTGTTCGTCGTCGGAGAACAAGGGACCATCTGGCACCGGACAAAGGCGGGATGGGCCTTCGAAGGAGGGGATCCGCCGCTCGTGACGAACCGCCTCTTCACCGTGAACGGGTGCGCCGTGGACGATGTGTATGCGGTCGGCACACAGAACGTCCTTCACCGGGACGCGACGGGGTGGTCCAAGCTGACGGTCGACCTCGGCAACCAGGTGAACGGCGTGGCGTGCGGCGGGCCCGGGAGCGCGGCCATCGTCGGGTTCGGGGGCCTGAAGCAGCGGCTCGTGGACGGGCAGTGGGTGAACGAGTTCGACTCGGAGCCCTACACCAACCTGCACGCCGTGTGGGCCGACGGACAGGGTGCATTCTGGGCGGTCGGCGGCGACTTCCTGACGGGGCCCAAGGACGGCGCGAAGCGCGAGGGCGTCGTCGCGCGGTTCCAGCCTTGAAGGGCAGCTACCGGAAGGTCTTCTCGATGACCTTGAGCACGTCGGCGTCGCGGATGCCGTCGGCCTCCGCGCGGTACGACAGCACGATGCGGTGCCGCAGCGCGGGGAGCAGCATCGCGCGCACGTCGTCGATGTCGGCGACAGCCTCCCCGCGGAGCGCCGCGCGGGCCTTCGCCGCGAAGACGAGCGCCTGACTTCCACGAGGGCCAGCCCCGTAGCGGACGTACTGCTTGACCTCGGCGGCGGCGCGCTCCGTCTGCGGACGCGTGGCGCGGGCGAGCGCGACGGCGAGGTTCACCGCCTCCTCCGTGATAGGGATCCGCGGGACGAGGCCGCCGATCGCGAGCACGTCGTCGCGATGGAGCACCGGCTCGATCACCGGCGGCTTGCCCGACGTCGTGCGCCGAGCGACCTCGCGCTCCTCCATCTCGGACGGGTAGTCGATGTGGATCTCGAGCAGGAAACGATCGAGCTGCGCCTCCGGGAGCGCGTACGTGCCCTCCTGCTCGATGGGGTTGCGCGTCGCGAACACCTGGAAAGGCTGCGGGAGCGAGTGCGTGCTCGTGCCGACGGTGACCTTGCGCTCCTGCATCGCCTCGAGCAGCGCCGCCTGCGTCTTCGGCGGCGTGCGGTTGATCTCGTCCGCGAGCACGAGGTTCTGGAAGATGGGCCCCGGCAGGAAGCGCACCGTCTTGCGGTACCGTCCGCTGTCGGTTCCATCGAGCTCCTCGTGCATCACGTCGGTGCCCGTGATGTCGGCCGGGAGGAGATCGGGCGTGAACTGCACGCGGCCGAACGTGAGGTCCAGGGCGCGCGCGAGGGACGCGACGAGCAGCGTCTTCGCGAGGCCCGGGACGCCGACGAGCAGCGCGTGCCCGCGAGCGAACAGGGTGACGAGCATCGCCTCGACCGCGGCCTCTTGACCGACGATCGCGTTCGCGACGGCCGCGCGGAGCCGCTTCGCGCTCTCGCCTGTGCGCTCCAGGAGCTCGGCGTCCGACATGGTCGAGGGCGTCACGGCGGTCTTGGCGTCGGTCGTCATGCGCGCCGGTGCGTAGCACAGAATGACCTCGGGAGACGACGTGGCGCTTGATCGCGGGCCCTCCCGAGGCGAGGCTGCGCGCGTGGCCGAACGCTCCGACGCCGAGACGAGGGACAGGACGAGGGAAGGCAACGGCGAAGAGCATCGCGTGAGGGGGCTCGAAGAGCTGCGATCCCGCGAGGAGAAAGCTCGAAACGGAGACGAGCGATCGAGGGGCGACGAGCGGGGCAGGAACGGCGAAGAGCGCTCCCGAGGCAGCGACGAGCCGCGCGGCAAGAACGGCGAAGAGCGATCCAGGAACGGGGACGAAGGACGCGCGAAGGGCGAAGAGCGCTCCCGAGGCAGCGACGAGCCGCGCTCGAAGAGCAGCGAAGAGGGGCGCTCGAAGGGGGACAGGACGAGCGACGAGCCGCGCCCGAGGAGCGACGATCGCCCGAAGAATACAGACGATCGTGCTCGCGACGAGGGCGACCTGGATCCCTACCCCGAGCGATCGCGCCTCGTGCCGCCGCCGCCCGCGACGGGGCCGTGGCGCTCGTACAAGGAGATCGTCGCGCAGCTCGCGCAGCGCGTGCTGGACGCGCAGAAGCCGATGCGGATCCTCCAGGCGCTGCGCTGGGACGCGGGCGTCGAGGAGCAGTTCCTGAAGAACCGACGCGAGCTGCCGAAGGTCTCGTACGACGTGGATCTGGGCTTCGATCCGGACTCGAAGCTCCGCGAGCTCACCGACGTGTACCAGGACATCCGCCGCGAGCTCGGCAAGGAGGACAAGCTCGGGCGCATCCTCCGCGAGACGTGCGACGAGTACCGCCAGGTGGTGGAGATGCTCCGCGCGCGCGGCACGCCGGACTTCTACAAGTTCTCCAAGCGGCTCTACGGATCGCCCAAGGATCGCTTCCCCGACGATCGCACCACCGTGCGCGACATGGGGTTCGTGCTCTACGATCTGCTCACGTCGATCGGCGGCGAGAGGCTCGGCCCCACGCCCCCGCGCGACATCCCGGCGGCGGCCGCGGCGCAGGAGATCAGCGCGCGCCTCACGCGGTATTTCGGCAACCAGACGGTGCGCGTCGAGGTGGACGACACGCTCCTCGCGGACGCGGCGGCGGGCAGCGACTACGTGAAGATCCGCAGCGGCGCGGCGTTTTCCAAGAGCGACATCGACATCCTCGAGGCGCACGAGGGCTGGGTCCACGTGGCGACGAGCCTCAACGGACAGGCGCAGCCCGTCGCGCGGTGGCTCGCGAAGGGGCCGCCTCGCACGACCGCCGTGCAGGAGGGGCTCGCGGCGCTCATGGAGATCCTCACGTTCCGCTCCACGCCTCGCCGCGCGAAGAAGCTGAACGATCGCATCCTCGCTGTCGACAAGGCCGAGGACGGGGCCTCGTTCATCGACGTCTTCGAGTGGCACCGCACCGAGGGCTACGACGAGGACGAGTGCTTCCAGAGCACGCACCGCGTGTTCCGCGGCGGCATGCTCGAGGGCGGCGCGCCCTTCACCAAGGACGCGTCGTACTGCAAGGGGATCGTCCTCAACTACTCGTTCATGCGGGCGGCGATTCAGCAGGATCGCGCGGAGCTCATCCCGTTTTTGTTCGTGGGCAAGGTCGCGCACGAGGACATCCCGATCCTCTTCGCACACGTCGCGGACGGCATCGTGAAGCCTCCGCCGTTCTTGCCGCCGATGTTCCAGGACATGAACGGGCTCGCGATCTGGATCTGCTACTCGACCTTCTTTTCAAGGCTCTCCGGCTCGGCGATCGCGCAGTACTACGCGAAGATGCTCTCGCATTGAGCGAGCTGGAGCTTTTCTTCACCACGGAGCCACGGAGAGCACAGAGGTCGCACAGAGATCTCTTTGTCCCAGATTCGCAGAGACTCTGAGAACAAGAATCCTCAGTTCAGGTCGTGCGGGTGGACAGCGGCTTCGTCCTTGGATTTGGCGGCGGCTTCTGCAGCGTCGGTCGCGCTCGCTTCACGCTGCTTCGCCTCGTGCTCGGCGACGCGGAGCGCGACCTCTTCGTCCATCGAGCCTGTCAGGATCTTGGCGTACATCTTCCAGTCGCTGATGAAGGACCAGAGAGGGTATTTGAAGGTCGCCGGCGTGTTCTTCTCGAAGCCGAAATGACCGATCCAGGCGCCGCCGTAGCCGGAGACGGCCGCGGCGAGGAGGTACTTGGGATCGCGCTTCGCGATCGCCATCGCGACGAGCACGAGCGTGCCCGTGGAGCCGATGAAGTGGAGGCGGCGGTTCGTCTTGTTTGCGTGCTCGCGCACGTAGAACGGCCAGAACTCTTCGTAGGATTCGATGCGTCGCTCCGACATCCGGCGAGCCTAGCACCACTCGCGCGCGCAGCGTCGGGACTGCGTCCCCCAGCGGCGGCCGCGCGCAGCGTCGGGACTGCGTCCCCCAGCGGCGGCCGCGCGCGCAGCGTCGGGACTGCGTCCCCCAGCGGCGGCCGCGCGCGCCTTCTTCGTACGGCGCGCGCGCGCCTTCTTCGTACGGCGCGCCGCGCGCCTTCTTCGTACGGCGCGCGCTTTCGATTTGCAGGGGCGAAGGCGACGCCGCGCGATCGTCAGCGAGGCTCCTTGGGACGCTTCTTGGAGCCGCCCTTCGCGGGCTTGGTCGGCGGCGCCGCGGGCTCGACGTCCACGCCGAGCGCCCGGCCTCCCTCGCGAGGATCCACGTTGCCCCACAGCGTGCCGTCCTTGTCGACGAGGATGCAGTTGGAGTGGCCGATGGGGATCGCGTTGTAATAGAGCTTGTGGCCGCGCTTCACGAGGTCGTCGAGGGCCTCCTTGGGCGGCGCGTTGAGCTTCTCGATGCGGATCTGATCCGGCATGTACTGGTGATGAATGCGCGCGTGCGCCGTCGCAGCATCGATGGTCATCCCGTAGTCGACGACGTTGCGGAGGACCTGCGCGACGGTGTTGGGGATGGTGTCGCCGCCGGGCGCCCCGAGGACCAGCTTGAGCGCGCCGTTCTGCGTGACGATCGCGGGCGTCATCGAGGAGGCCGGGCGCTTGCCCTGCGCGATCGTGTTCACGCCCTTCTCCGAGAAAGCGCCGAT
>Ga0268298_10006579_pt1 | contig 10515 bp, 10 predicted proteins | sample WWTPWeurt_MetaG_FD_194462 | JGI IMG/M metagenome (GOLD analysis project Ga0268298, IMG submission 194462) | Activated sludge microbial communities from WWTP in Nijmegen, Gelderland, Netherland - WWTP Weurt | ecosystem: Engineered > WWTP > Aerobic digester > Activated sludge | place... | reverse complement strand
TTTGATTCGGAGTAAAAAATCGTTTGTTTAAAAAGACAGTGTTTTTTGTTATTCATACCGTAATGCCTCTATTGGACTAACAAATGAAGCTTTTCTGGCAGGATATACGCCAAACACAATACCGATCGTTACCGATATCAGAAATGCCGTTCCAACTGAAGAAAAAGTTATGAAAAAAGACCATGCATATCCCAACTCGCGTATCACAACTGAAATAATCCACGTACATACTATCCCCACTATTACACCTATCGTCGCACCGACACAAGCAATACAAACAGACTCGAAAACAAATTGAAATACAATATCGCTATTTAAGGCTCCAAGCGCCTTTCTTAAGCCAATTTCGCGAATTCTTTGCCGAAATGAAATCAACATAATATTCATAATTCCAATACCTCCCACAAAGAGAGAAATTGAAGCAACTGCAACAAGAAAAAATTTCAAAATATCGGTAACACTCTGAAGCGTACCCAGAGCTGAATCTGCGCTCCGAATACTAAAATCATCCGATTTATCGCCAACAATATCATGTCTATCTCTCAATAGTTTCTCGATATCCTCTTTTGTTTGTATAATATTTTTTTCATCATCAGTTTTTATGCGTATAAAGTTCAGATAGTCTATGCCAAGCATCAGATTTTGCGCAGTGAGAAGCGGAACATATACCATGGAATCAGGACTACCAAAAGCCACCGATCCTCGTTCACTCAAAACACCAATAATCTGAAAATACACGCTACCCAACTTAATCGTCTTCCCAACAGGATCATCATTTCCGAATAAATCTTCACTTCGTTTTGAACCAAGAACAGCCACTCGAGACATTTTAGTATCATCTTCCGGATCAAAAAACCTCCCACGATGAACGCTCACATTCTCTACATGCAGAAACGAAGACTCCGTGCCTTGATACGATGTTCTGTAATTTACGCCTTCATATTGAATAAGAGCATTACCTTGAACATATCCTGATGCAGAAAGAACGTTCGGAACGTTTCGTTTTATTTTTATCGCAGCAAGATCACTGTTTTTCAGTGTCGTCGTCACAATCCCAAACGCAACTGCCGGCGGACCCATATCTTCCGAAGCACCCGGAAGCACTATCACAAGATTTGACCCGACATTGCGAACCTGATCTAATATCAACGCCTGCGCACTGGATCCAACCGACATAACAATCATCACTGAAGCAATGCCGATAATAATGCCAAGAATAGTTAAAACAGTCCGTAGCTTCGAGGACAGCAAATTTTGAAAAGCCAATTTGAGTATAATAACAAATCTCCAAAACATAGGAATACGTGTATTGTATCACATCTGCACACACCTATTGCCGTCTTGAATGTACCGAAATAAAAAAACCTTTTGCATACTCCTGTGTTGTTACGCGGAAGAAAATGCAAAAGGCTATGTATCAAAAAGAGCAAGGACAAAATCTACTTAAGCACACTCGCAAACCACACAGTGCTATTCCAGTAGCCATCGCCGGTGATCTTGTAGATGTCGACGCGCCGCTTGCCACCCCAACGGGCGAATATGGCAACACACCAGTGTGTTTCGCTACAATCTCTCCAGTGGGTTCTGTTCGGGTATTTGTTTGCGAATTCACGATCATCCTCGTTCACCTTGGCAAGGGTGTATGGATCGCAGGGCTTTAATCCCAGCGAATCCAAATATACACTCCAGTCAGTGCAGCCCATCCACCGGTCGTGTTTGACGAAGAAAACTTCTTGTTTACTCTTATTACACCTCGGCATTGTCTCAGCGACAGATTTGATGACGTACAGCGGTTGACCCGTCGCCTCGAGTGCCTGCATAGGCGAGAGCAAGAGATTGACGGTAACGGAACGAGAAATTATATTTCCTGACGGAATCGTATTGGACATAACATTATCTCCTGCGCGAAATTGTGCTGGCGATCATAGATAGAAATCTTGAATAGGGTTTCAAAACTTGTGGCTATGACCAAGTTTAGGATATACAAAGAACCGCTTCAAACTCACAACTTAGTATAGTATATCATTTGATGATATGTCAATTGAAATAGTGTCAGATTTTCAAAACATCCCCTGAAAAACGCGCACACTCATACACTTGTGGTATACTGAGAGAGAAGTCATACCCTACAACATATGGAAACAGTAGTTATAACGCGTTCAAAAACTTTCACTGTCGCTATCATTGTAACCCTTGCATTAGGAGTTCTGTTAGCGGCATATACAGGAGTAAAAATCATGCAAACATCCGAGTTAATGCGTGCTATAAAATTCAAGGGATGTGTTGCTGATGGATTGCTCACCGGATATGGAAACGATACAGCAAATACTATAGCACTTCTCGAACGATCACAGTGTATTTATTTGCATCGCGCGATAGAAACATGGACAACTCCACCTGATTTTGCAAAAATTCAGAATATCAAAAACCGCATACACAAATCTTTTGTCTACGGAATGTTTATTGCGGAAGCAATAGGGAAAGATTCGGAATATTTTTATACGGAAGAAAATCGCCCATTTAATTTCGAAAAGATGTGTCGACCAGGAAGCGACGGCATGTGGGGAGAAAAAACTTGTAAAGCCAACTTTTCCAGCGAAGAGTATCGAAAATATGTCCGGTATATAACTCGACAAGCCATTGACCTCGGCATTCAAAGTTTTTTATTCGGACAAATATTTTTCCAGGATCCGGCATCTCCCTCAACTCAATATGCGGGACCGATTATAGCAGAAATGCGCAACTATGCCCTTCTTCGAGGAAAAACTATCGTTATCGGAGCGCAAACAAACAGTATCACTGATACTGCCTACCTTCAGCTTTTTGATTATATTGAAGGCGGAGTGGGTATGAATGAAAAAGGTGAAATAGAAAACCGTCCATGTTCCAGTTTTCTCGGCGGATGTTGGGCGCTTCTTTGGCATAACACTTTCTCTTCCAGAGCAAAAAATGTGATTCTTCATTTAGACTGGAGCGGACTTGTGTATGATGACATGAGCAAGTTTGCACGAATGAACCAACAGCAGCGAATTGATACCATGCAAGATCTCTACACCTTTTTTACCGAAAAAAACATGGGCTTTCTTCTTCCGTTTTTCGCTGTTCTTTACGACAAAAACGGCGGGTGTTACGGTCCGTCTCCCGGTTTTTATTCTCCAGACAACCGTTATTCCTGTCGGGATGAAGATGCACTGAATGCCATATTTCTCTACGGAAGTGGCGTAAATAATACTCAGTTCGTTTCACAGAACGTCCCCCTTCTTATGAATGCCGGAAAACAATATCCTGTTTCTATTACTATTCGAAACTCTGGCACTTCGTCATGGAGTAAAGGTCGCGGTTTTGCTCTTGGTGGACAAAATCCCCAAGATGCAATTTTTTGGGGAAGAAGAATACAATTTGAAGATGGAGAAAGAATAGCCCCGGGAACAGAAAAAACATTTTCTTTTATTGTAACTGCCCCAGAAATAGGTGGGACCTATAATTTCCAATGGCAAATGGTGCAAGAGGGAAGAGAATGGTTTGGAGAAAAAACTGACAACCTCTTTATCATTGTTGCGCCATAATATATATCATACCCTTATGGATGCCATCACCATTTCACATCTTACCAAAACGTACGCTAACGGAAAAACAGCCCTCAAAAATATTTCCCTGTCAGTGCATGAAGGAGAACTTTTCGCTCTACTTGGTCCAAATGGGGCAGGAAAAACCACACTTATCGGAATAATATGCGGAGTCGTAAAAAAAACGAGCGGTTCAGCAATAGTATTCGAACATGACACAGATTCTGCGTGGAGAAAAACACGTTCTATCATCGGTCTGGTTCCGCAGGAAATTACGCTCAATCCTTTTGATACCGTCTGGGAAACACTCTCTTTTCAGAGAGGGTTTTACGGAAAACCGAAAAACGATGCGCTTATCGAACACATAATAAAATCCCTTGCCCTTGAAGACAAAAAATATTCTCTTGTACGAGAACTTTCCGGTGGTATGAAGCGTCGCGTACTTATTGGAAAGGCACTTACAAATGAGCCGAAAGTACTTTTTTTAGACGAACCGAGCGCCGGCGTTGATGTAGAATTGAGACAGGGTATGTGGGACCTGATTCGCAACTTAAAACAACAGGGAGTTACTATTGTACTTACCACACATTATCTTGAAGAAGCAGAAACAATGGCGGATCGTATCGGTATCATCAATAACGGAACACTGGAACTTGTTGAAACCACTTCTTCTCTATTGCAAACAATGGGAAACAAAACACTTATTATAGAGTTACAGCAGCCCCTCCAGAATATACCGACATCACTTGCCTCTTTCGGTCTCAAAGTTTCATCCGACGGTACAAAAATCCTCTATACATACAACCATCATAATGCACGGACCGAAGTGCTGTTTGATGCGCTACAACATGCAAATATACCGATACGCGACATAGACACAAAAACCACATCACTTGAAGAGATTTTCGTTAAAATAATCAGAAAAAATTCATGAATATCATCGGGCTCAAAGCAGTATTTCTCAAGGAAATACTGCGGACTAAAAAGGTAATTATTCAGGCAATACTTTCTCCTGTAATAACTACGGTACTATACTTTATCGTTTTTGGAGCCGGTATTGGTCAGCACATATCACTCAAATCTGAAGTGTCATACGGAGCATTTATTGTTCCGGGACTTATTGTCATGTCTCTTATCATGAATGCCTTTATGTCGTCTTCCAGTGGCATTTATTTTCCACGATTTATAGGAACTATTGTAGATTATTTAACAGCTCCCCTTTCCTTCTTTGAAATTACGCTCGGGTTTTCCCTTGCTGCAACAGCACGTGCACTAATCATCGGCCTTCTCATCTACGTAAGCGCCCTTCTGTTTATTCCTGTTCCAGTGACACATCCTACACTCGCGCTTTTCTTTTCTTTTTTCATATCGCTTACTTTTTCATTTCTCGGATGCATAGCCGGACTCTGGGCGAAAGATTTCGAACAAATGTCATTTATCCCTACGCTTATTATTATGCCTTTGAGTTTTCTTGGAGGAGTATTTTACACTCCGGATATGCTCTCGGGCATATGGCAAACGGTTACTCTCATAAATCCCATATTTTTTATGGTAGACGGACTTCGATATGCTTTCTTTGGCGTTTCTTCAGTATCTTTCCCTTCAAGTGTCATAGCAGTTTTTATTACACTCATCGCATCACTTTTACTACTCTGGAGCATATTTAAAACTGGCTACCGTCTCAGATCATAATGCGCTCGCTCAAAAACAATACCAGAAAAAAATATTCTATATTTCTTAGTCACGAAAAGTGTTTGCATATTTTTCAATATGGTCTCTTTTTCTAAAAGCTAACTCTCGAAAAGGCTGCGGCTTTGAGAGAGATTTCCAGTTTCTGAACTGTTCGATCATAGCATAAAGTCCGAGACCATGTGAATGCGCTACTGAAAATAAGGCATCTCTTACAACAATATATCCTTTATTCATCCAATATCCTGCCCACTCACCGTCCTCTCCACCCAGTCCATACTGCTCGTCGAATTTTCGTTCATCCCAAAAATTTCGACGAATAATAGCATGTGTAAATCCCAAGACTCCTGTACGTATTTTTCGTACAAAAGTTTTTCTGGAAAAAAACATATTAAACCCTACAATATATCTATTGAAAAGTAATTTTTCCCATAATGTTCCATCCGAAAGCGCCTGCATATTCCCATACACACCGAAAACATTTGGATTGGAAAAGTTTCTTAATCCGTTTTCAAGCCAGGTATCTGAAAGTGGAAGCGAATGCGCGCTCAAAAAAACGAAATATCGCTCTGCATTTGATTGGGAACATCCGAAGTTCAAAGCATAGGGATATGAAAATTCCTCAGGGCGAATATGGAATAAATGAACGGGAAACATCCTGACAATTTCCAGTGTTTTATCAGTTGATCCAGAATCCACTACAATAATATCAAAGTTTTTGTATGTTTGTTGTAGCAACTTTTTCAAAACCACCTCTATCCACTTTTCTTCGTTTTTAGCTCTGATAATAACTGATGTTTCCATAGCAGTAATCAAAAACGATACCGCTCTCAAGTTAAACAAACCCTATACGATTAGTTTTCTTTAAATTCGTATTTAAGATCCTTTTTTAACACTCCCTGCTGGCTAAATTCTCCTTTCAGCGTTTTTACAAATATATCCACAGGAACATCCTGAACACCAGACTGTTTTTGGATAAGCAAACGATAATTTTCAGCGTTTTTAAATCGGTCAGGAAGTTCATACGTAATTATTGCTTGTGTTTCTTTTCCAATAACCGTATGGGCAATAAAACCAAAGTATGTTTTACCGAATTCCTTATTGGTAATAGGTGCGCCGACATTTTTCCGTTCAAGTAAAACAGAACCGTCCGGAACATATACACGAAGATACGCATGATAATCACTTGTTCTCCAGTCACCATGAGTTGCTGTGTGTTTGTAAGTATAGGTCAGAGTTGCCGTTGGTTTCTCTCCTGTCAAATCAACGTGATATTGAATTGACCGCCGCATATAATAATCGCTTTTCAAAGCACCCATATTCGCATCCACTGTCATAAGGTAATCATCATTCCAAGACTGCTCTACTTTTCCATCCCAATGCACCTGTTCCACCAGAGACTGTAACGTTTCATCCCTGAAATTCAACATGATATTTTTATTTTCCATTTGTTCTCTTCCAAATTCTATAAGTTGAGGAATATGTCCGAGAGACACAAGCTTGCTTGTAATATCCGTTCCAAGCTGTTTCATAATATTTTTCCGTTGTTCTTTAGCTGATGCCGAAACATCATCTCCCAGATATGCTTTTTCAACTATCTCTTCCAATTTTACAGCAGCATCATCAGATGAAAATACCGTAGAATATCCCTTCGGCTGAATAGGACCCGTAATTTTTAAAACGGAATTCAATACATCGGCATTTACTGCTATAGTTCCATCAAACTTTTGCCAACCACCGGAAAGCCTATAAAAATAATCAGCCTTTTTTACATTGGTAGGAAAATCGGCAGAAAAATTAGAATCTCGGAATTTCCATTTCTTAATCTGCATCATGCGACGAAATGGGTACGGCGGCGTAACCTTCGCAATAATTCTCTGGTCCAATAAATTAGCATCCTCAATAAATAAACTTTGCACGGTACCATCTTTTATCTTGAGAATCGCATATTGACCGAGAAATCCTCCTCCAGGACGCAATTCCATGTTATTCTGCAATAAAATCAAATACGTCCGAACTACCCCATCTTCTTGAAGTATTTCTTGAGCCAACGCATTTGCCGTTTCAATTGCTTTCTTCGTATCTGGCTGTATAGGCAAAAGCTGTGCCGTTTTTTCCACAACAGACAAGACTTGCCGGGCTATCGTAGTTTTCTTAGTGTGGGAGAAAAAATAATATCCACCTATACAAGCAGAAGAAACAGTCAAAAAAACAAAAAAGATGATTATTGCCGAACGAGAAATATGTGTCATGAGAACGCATTCAAAAAAATTATACTTTCAAATACCGCTTTATCGCAATCCAGCCACTCAATACTCCCATGCACATTCCAGAAAAAAGTAATACCAGAAAAATAATCCAGAAGTACCCTGTAAAAAACGATACGAGATTTTCCTCCATAGCTGCAAAACGCGTAATTGGAGCAAAAAACTGAATTGAAAGAAACAATAATATTACTGTAAACACTGAGGCGAACACACCATAGAAAACCCCCTCAAACAACACTGGCATTTTTATATACAAATTAGATGCCCCGACAAGACGCATAATTTCAAATTCCTGTTTATGGGAATACAGCGTCAATCGAACAGTATTATATGTCACCAGGACAGCGATAAGCATAAACACCAATCCAATTGCAAGACCGATTTTTTGTGTTGCTACAATAAATCTTCGGAATTGCTCTATCATTTCCCGGTTTTTTTTGTAATTGATATGGCTAATAATATCAGCATACTTCGATTGACTCAGCTGAACTTCAATTTTTTCATATAAGGAAATATCTTTCGCGCGGATGATCAGTGATGCTGGAAGTGGATTAGATCCAACCGCCTCAAGTGATCTCTTGATTATAGGATTATCTTTTTCGCTTTGCATCAATTGATCAAGCGCTTCATTTTCTGAAACATATCGAACAGAAAAAATTTCATCTGCCTTCTCAAGCTGACTTTTCAGTTCCTGTATTTGTTCAGATGGTGTTTTAGGATTAAAATATACACTGATACTGATGTTTTTTTCTCCGTTTCGAACAAAAATATTTCCTACAATTCCAAAAATAACCGTAACACTCATCACATATAAAGACAGCACCATAATGCTTGAGGTGGCAAAACTCAACCAGCCATTCCGAACAAAATTTTTCCATCCCTCAAAAAATGTGCGTTTAAGCTTAAGTATCTTCATATAGCGTACAAAAAACCGGAAAAAAATAGAGCCAAAAAAAATTAAATTACATATTTTCCCTTCACTTCATCGCGAATGACCCGTCCGCGATCAAGGGAAATAACACGCCGTCTAATTCGATTCACATTGTCCTTGTCATGCGTTGCCAAAAGAACCGTTGTTCCCAGTGCATTAATCTGAAGGAGCAAATCAAGAATTTCTTCCGTTGAAGCCGGATCGAGATTTCCTGTTGGTTCATCGGCAATCAGCACCTTTGGACCATGAATCAAAGCTCTCGCCAAAGAAACACGCTGATTCTCACCGCCACTTAATTGACTTGGGTACAGATCCATTTTTTCCTCAAGATGCACAAGCAACAACACTTTGGGAACTTCTTTCATGATTTCTTCATTTGACCGACCGTCTACCTCCAATGTAAACGCGACATTCTCAAATACAGTTTTATTGGGGAGCAACTTGAAATCTTGGAACACTGATCCAAAATTTCTACGATAGTATGGAAGCAATTTTTGTTTCACTGCCGTAGTTGCACGATTATAAAATCGCACCTCTCCTTCTGTCGGCATTTCTTCAGCATAAATGAGTCGAAGAAGCGTGGATTTTCCAGCACCACTCGCTCCAACCAACGAGACAAACTCCCCCTGTCCAATTATAAGACTGATGTTTTTCAAAACAGCATACTGTCCAGAAAAAACTTTTGAAACATTTTCGAATTGAATCATAGTGTTTATATTTTTTGAATAATTTCAGTATACCAAAAATAAAATTTCAGTGCAAAATTCATTTTTCAAAAATGAAAATACTCTTTAAAAAATATACACCTATCGATTCTTGCAAAAAATTCATTGTAATAAGTTAATCGTTACAAGACAAACTCTTCAGAAAAATTGCTGTTTGAACACGTAATCTTATACACCGTAACACATTTCTGAGGCAATAAAAAAAACCGCGCCTTACAAAAAACGCGGTTTTATGAGAAGTTCTGTTACTTATTTTATCCATCCCCCTTGACTATCACATTGGGTATAAAGAACAAGGTTACCGTTTTCATCCTGGTAATAAGCAGAGGTTGTCGGACAAGGAGTTGCACCTCCTGATCCCGATATGGAGTTCCCAGCGGTACTTGGAGCGGTTGTACCCGAACATGTGTATGTCGCGCAATATTTTCCAGCACTTACTTGATGCGTATCAGTCCATTCCAAGCTACTTCCTGAAGGACACGAGGATGGAACTGGGGGACAGGTATCAGATTTCTCGCAATAATCACTTCTGTTTTTACCGTTTGGTCCCCAGTTGGCGCAAATCACATAGCTTCCCTTCGGTTGTTTATCCGGCCCAGTCACAACATACGGTCCTTCATGACTTCCATCTGACATCACTGGAGAACATTCATAATGAGGACAATTGGATCCGTATTCGGTTCCATATGCTACTTTTATCGTTCCTGAAGGACAAGACATACTGTCCGCATTTGCGCAAGATTCCGCCTTATATTGTGCATCCGTCACACATTCATACTTTGCACAACCCTTCAAATTATTTATAAATTTATAATGACCACCAGGGCAAGACGGCACTGAACATACCGCATCGGCCGTTGCAGCGCATCCACACATAGGAGTATACTTCCCGGAATTATTATCGTACGCAACCTTCGTAAGAGACGGATATTGACACGTGAGTTTAGCACATTCACCTCCCCGTTCACTTACTTGCTGAGCTGTTCCCATTCCAGAAGAAGCAGGTTGCATTTGCTTGGAATTATCTTTTTTGACAGTTGATTTTTGAAATGAACAGAAATTCGCATTACCATTATTCTTACACGTAAACGTATATCCACTTTTGGACATAAATCCAAAAAAACCGGCAAGAGCAATGCCTCCGACTGAAATTACAGCAAAAGCAACAAGCAACGCTGACTTTGTCCGGCTCACCGTTGCCGTTTTTGTTAAAAGAGGTTTCTCCTGCATAGTGTATATGTATTATTTCTTAATTTTTATATTATGAGAACAAAGCTCACATATATGCATATAATAAAACAAGTTATATCCTTCGTCAAACGAAGAAAAAATATCTT
>Ga0268298_10006576_pt1 | contig 10518 bp, 6 predicted proteins | sample WWTPWeurt_MetaG_FD_194462 | JGI IMG/M metagenome (GOLD analysis project Ga0268298, IMG submission 194462) | Activated sludge microbial communities from WWTP in Nijmegen, Gelderland, Netherland - WWTP Weurt | ecosystem: Engineered > WWTP > Aerobic digester > Activated sludge | place: Netherlands... | reverse complement strand
GGTCAATCTGGTGCGCCTCATGCAGGTGCCCGACTGGGTCGACCGGCCGGACCTCAAATTCCCGCCCTACCTGCCCGGCCTGCCGCGGCAACTGGAAAAGGGCCTCAGCATCTTCACCGCCATCGCGCGGGGCGACATCCTCCTGCATCACCCCTACCAGTCCTTCGCGCCGGTCATCGATCTCCTGCAACAGGCGGCGGCAGACCCCGACGTGGTGGCCATCAAGATGACCGTGTACCGCACCGGCACCGATTCGGTCCTCATGCAGTCCCTCATCCGCGCCGCCCAGAATGGCAAGGAAGTCACCGTGGTGGTCGAACTCATGGCCCGCTTCGACGAGGAGGCCAATATCGGCTGGGCCACCCGCCTGGAAGAGGTCGGCGCCCACGTGGTCTATGGCGTGGTGGGCTACAAGGTGCATGCCAAGGCCCTCCTCATCGTGCGCCGCGAAGCCGGAACCCTGCGCCGCTACGCCCACCTGGGCACCGGCAACTACCACCCGCGCACCGCCCGCCTCTACTCCGATTTCGGGCTCCTCACCGCCGACGAGGAGATCACCCACGACGTGAGCGAAGTCTTCAAGCAGCTCACCGGCCTGGGTCAGGCCCGTACCCTCAAGCACCTCTGGCAAGCCCCCTTCACCCTCCAGCCCAATGTCGTCGCCGCCATCGGCGCCGAGGCGGAACGGGCCCGGGCCGGCGGCAAGGGCCGTATCGTGGCCAAGATGAATTCCCTCCTGGAGCCGGAAACCATCCACGCCCTCTACGAAGCCTCCCGGGCCGGGGTCGAGATCGACCTCCTGGTGCGCGGCGTCTGCGCCTTGCGGCCAGGGGTCAAGGGGCTATCGGAAAACATCCGCGTGCGCTCGGTGGTCGGCCGTTTCCTGGAGCACCACCGGGTGTTCTACTTCCACGACGAAGGCCGCGAACAGGTCTACCTGTCCAGCGCCGACTGGATGGAGCGCAACTTCTTCCGCCGTATCGAACTCGCCTTCCCCATCCGCGACCCCAAGCTCAAAAAGCGTGTCATCAACGAGGGCTTGAAGTTCTACCTGGCGGACAACCAGAACGCCTGGGACATGAACGGCAGCGGTCACTACACCCGGCGCACCGCCGCCCGGGCCAAGCCGCGCAGCGCCCAGGCGGAACTGATGCTTACCCTGGGCAAGGGCTGAAGTTCAGAAATCCCGCCGCAGGGCCAGGGTGACTTCGTCGGCGCGCAGGCGGCCCGTGGCGGAACCGGTGCCGACGCCGGGAGCATTGAAATTCCCGATCAGATCCTGGCCGGCGGACTTCTTGAACTTGCCCAGGTCCATGTAGCGATAGCCCACTTCCAGGACCAGGTTTTCACGCAGGAAGATATTGACCCCGGCGGAGAACTGCCAAGCAAAGGCGTTGCGCTTGCCGCCGGGAAGCGTGCCGGAGCTGCTCGGGTCGGACCAGCGCAGGGGGTCCATTTCGTTGCGGCTGCGTCCCGCGCCTGCACCGGCAAAGGGCTGCACCATGCCGAAAACGCGGGGAAAGTCGTAATAGAGGCCGGCGAGCAGCGCGTCGGACGTGACCGGGGGATCGAAGTAGGTGCCTTCGGGGTCATGCCCGCGCAGATCGTAACCCCGCCGCCGGCTGTAGGAGACATCGGCCCGGAAGCCATTGCCGAAGCGGTAGCCGACCCCCACGCCCACCGCGGTCGCGCTGCCCAGGCGATCCAGGGAAGCGCCACAGACCCCGGGGTAATTGACGGCGATGAAGCAGTCCGGGCTCACCGCCCGGTCGTCTCGGAAATCGGCGCTACGGGCCATGGAGTGGGCCACTTCGACCCGGGCGTACAGCCCGGGAGTACTTCCCCCCGGCAACGGCGAAGACGCCGGCTCCTCGACCCGGGTCGCCGTGGGCGGCGGCAGGGGTGTGCGCACTTCCTGGGGGCTGCGCTCCGGCGCCTGGGCCGTGGCCTCCGGCGCCGCCTGGGTCATGGCGCTGCTGCGCGAAGGCGGCGAAGAACAAGCCGCCAGAAATGCCACCGGAACAAACACCATCAAAGCGCGCGTCAAAATGTGCGGATTCATGTCTTCCCCCTGACCGGACGGGCCCGCGCAACGGGCCCACAACCCCCACTCCGGCCGCCCCAACGAAGGGCAATACCCGGAGTCCCCGCGGGGATATTAGGCCCGCCTGCAGCCAGGCGCAAGGGGAGGAAACCGGCGACGGGGTTCCGCCATTCCGGTGTCGGAGCCGACCCTCAAACCCGCCGAGCGGCGACTACGCCTTCGACTTCGTGGATCAGCGCCAGGGTGCGCTGGATCTGTTGCAGATTGCCGATTTCCACCGTGAAGCCCATGTGGGCCTTGCCCTGTTTGGACTGGGTATTCACCCCGATGACGTTGATCTTCTCGCGGGTGAAGACTTCCGAAATATCGCGCAGCAGCCCCTGGCGGTCGTGGGCGTCCACGATCAGGTCGGCGGCGAAGACGCCGGTGGTTTCGCCGCCCCAGTCGGTCTCGATGACCCGCTCCGGGTGCAGGGCGGCGAGATTGGCGAAATTGCCGCAGTCGGCACGGTGGATGGACACCCCCTTGCCGCGGGTGACGAAGCCCTGGATGGGGTCCGGCGGGGCTGGTTTGCAGCAGCGGGCGAGTTGGGTGAGAAGCTTGTCCACGCCGACGATGAGGATGCCCTGGTTGCCATCGACCGGCTTGCGGGGCCGGGTCTGGACGGCGTCTGGGGGGAGTTTCTCGGCTTCGAAGTCGCCCCCCCGGGCCACGGACTGAAACTGGCGCAGGTTCATTTCGCCCCGGGCGGCGGCAATGTAGAGGTCGTCGGCCTGGGTGTGGCCGAGCTTGTGGGCCAGTTCGTCGATATTGGCGCCGGTGAGCCCCAGGCGCTGCAATTCCTTGCCGACGATGCCGCGCCCCTCGGCCAGGGTTTCTTCCAGGGCCAGGTTGGAGAACCACTGCCGCACCTTGACCCGGGCGCTCTTGGTCTGGATGTAGCCCTGGGCGGGGTTGAGCCAGTCCCGCGAGGGACCGCCGTGTTTGGCGGTGACAATCTCGACCCGCTGGCCCGTTTCCAGGGGCGTATTGAGGGGCACCAGTTGGCCGTTCACCTTGGCGCCGCGGCAGCGGTGGCCCAGGTCGGTATCGACGCGGTAGGCAAAATCCACCGGGGTCGCCCCGGCCGGCAGGTCGACAACCTTGCCCTGGGGGGTGATGACGTAGAGCGTCTCGTCCAGGGCGGCCTGCTTGTAGTGGTTCACCCAGTCCGAGCTGTCGGCGACTTCGTCCTTCCATGTGAGGAGCTGACGCAGCCAGGCGATCTTTTCGTCGTAGGCCTCCTCGCTGCCGTGGCGCGACCCTTCCTTGTAGCGCCAGTGGGCGGCAACGCCCAGTTCGGCGTGCTTGTGCATGTCCCAGGTGCGGATCTGCACCTCCAGGCTGCGCCCGTCGGGGCAGCGCACGGCAGTGTGCAGCGAACGATAGTAGTTGCCCTTGGGGTTGGAAATGTAGTCGTCGAATTCCTTGGGGATGGGCGTCCAGATGTTGTGCACGATGCCCAGCACCGTATAGCAGTCCTTGATGTCGTCGACGATGACGCGCAGGGCCCGCACGTCGTACACCTCGGAAAAATCGACGCCCTTTTTGCGCATCTTGTTCCAGATGCTGAAGATGTGCTTGGGGCGCCCGTAGATTTCGGCCTTTTCGATGCCCACCGCCCGGAGTTCCTCGCGCAGGCGGGTGATGGCGTCGGCGATGAACTGCTCCCGCTCGGTGCGTTTTTCATCCAGCAGCCGGGCGACCTGCTTGTAGGTGTCCGGGTGCATGAAACGGAAGGAGAGATCTTCTAGTTCCCACTTCAGTTCCCACACGCCCAGGCGGTTGGCCAGCGGCGAATAGAGCTCGAGGGTCTCCCGCGCCACCTGGACGCGCAGCTCGTCGGGGTGGGAGGCGTAGTAGCGCAGGGTCTGGGTGCGGCTGGCCAGGCGCAGAAGCACCACCCGGATATCCTCGACCATGGCCAGGAGCATCTTGCGCAGCACCTCGATCTGGGCCTTCATCTCCTGGGGATTGACCTCGCCCGCTTCGATATTGGCAGTGACGAAGCCCCGGGCGATGGGGCGCAGGCGATTCAGGCGGGATATCCCATTGACCAGATGGGCCACCGACTTGCCGAAACGCTCGCCGATCTTCTCGACGCCATGCTCCTGGTGGGCGGGAATGGCGAAGAGCAGGGCCGCCACCCGGGAATCGCCGTCGAGTCTCAAGCCGGTGATGATGAGGGCCATGCCCAGGGCGTGGGACCAGATGCGCTCCCCGCTGCCCAGGGAAGTCTCGCCGTAGACCTCCCAGGCGTATTCGACGGCCTCCTTGAGGCGCCGGGCTTCTTCTTCCCCCAGGCCTTCGGAAAGGGTGTGGAGGAACTGCTGGAAATCGCTCTGGCTGGCGACGGAATGGAGCACGGAGACCATGGCCGGAATTATAGCGCCGGGGCGCTGGGGCATAATCTCCGCCATGGCCGCAGCAACCGCCTCCTCCCCCGGACGCTTCTACCTCAACCCCTACCTGCTCCTGACGCTCACCGTCCTGTTCTGGTCGGGCAACATGGTCCTGGGCCGGGGCATGCGCGAGGACGTGCCGCCCTTCGCCCTGGCCTTCTGGCGCTGGGCCATCGCCTTTGGCCTGACCCTGCCCTTCGCCTGGCCCCATCGCCGGCAGTGGCCGCTGCTGCTCTCGGGCTGGAAGGCCGTCGCCCTGCTGGGCGTGCTGGGCGTCGGTGGCTACAACACCTTTGCCTACCTCGCGCTCCAGTCGACGACGGCCACCAACGCGGTACTGCTCAATTCCTTCATCCCGGTGGCCACCATCGCCATTTCCTGGGCCTTCCTGGGCAAGAGCCTGAGGGCTGTCGAAGGGCTGGGCGTCCTCATCTCCCTGATCGGCGCCGTCACCATCGTCGCCCGCGGCGACCCCGCGGTGCTGGCCGGGCTGGCGCTCAACCGGGGCGACGTCTGGATGCTCGTCGCCGTCCTCACCTGGGCCATCTATACCGTGGGCCTGGCCTGGCGCCCCACCGGGGTCGATCCCATGCTCATGCTGGCCGCCCTGACCGCCGTTGGCCTCCTGGTCCTCGCCCCGATCTACGCCTGGGAAATGGCGGGCGGCCGAAGCATCCACCTTCACCCGGGCAGCCTCCTGTCCCTGGCCTACGTCGGCATCTTCCCCGGCTTCCTGGGCTATGTGTTCTACAACCGGGGCGTCGCCCAGGTGGGCGCCAACCGGGCCAGCCTGTTCATCCATCTGATGCCTGTCTTCGGCACCGCGCTCTCGGCCCTCTTCCTAGGGGAGATCCCCCAGGCCTACCACTACGCCGGCATCGCCCTCATCTTCACCGGCATCTGGCTCACCACCCGGCACTGAAAGATGGGACTCCTCGACCTCTTCCGCCGCCCCGCCCCCGCGCCCATCCCCGACGCCCTGTGGGACGCAACTGTCGCAGCCCTGCCCTTCATCGCCGCCCTGGAGCCGGAGGAACTCGGCCGGCTGCGGGAACTTACCGCCGCCTTCCTGGCGGAAAAGGAATTCACCCCCGCCGGCGGCCTGGTGGTGGACGACGGGGTCTGCCTGGCCATCGCCATGCAGGCCTGCCTACCCATCCTGGAACTCGGATTGGGGGCCTACCGGGGCTGGGTGGGCATCGTCGTCTATCCCGACGAGTTCGTCATTCCCCGCCTCACTCAGGACGAGGACGGCGTGGTGCACGAGTACGACGAAACGGCTTCCGGCGAGGCCTGGGCCGGCGGCCCGGTCATCGTCTCGTGGCGGGACGCCCAGATGGCGGGCGACGGCTACAACGTGGTGATCCACGAATTCGCCCACAAGCTGGACATGGAAAACGGCGAGGCCGACGGCGTGCCCCCGCTTCCCCCCGGCGTCTCCCGCGAGCAGTGGGAAAACGTTCTGCACGCGGCCTACGAGCACTTCTGCCAGCGCGTCGATGGCGGCGAGAAAACCTGGATCGACCCCTACGGCGCCGAACACCCCTGCGAATTCTTCGCCGTGGTGAGCGAAGCCTTTTTCGAAATGCCGGACGTGGTGGCCGAGGAGTACCCGGCCTTCTACGACCTGCTGCGCCGCTTCTACCGCCAGGACCCCCACGTCCGGCTACAGCGCTGGGTCGCCGCAGGCCGCGACTGAGCGCGGTTAAAGCTGTTTTGCTGAGCGAGTCTTCCTGGGATCGCCGCGGCGTGCGCCGGCAACTGAGAGCCGACGCCATACCGCCGATCTGCTGTTCTGCAACGACATCTCGACATCTTCCGCCACAAACTGCCGCGCAAGATCGAAACCGACGCAGGCCTCGTTGCCTTCATCGAGGATCGCCATCGACGACGACAGATCCCCAAGGATTTCGCCTACCGAAAACAAGCCACTATCCTTTCAGCATCGGCTTGCAACGGATTCTGACAAAGTGGAATTGACGTTGCGCCGAGAAAGGCGGATGCCGACCATGCCGACCGCGAGAAGCGCGAGGTTTCCCGGTTCGGGGACCGTGTAGCGGATATCGAAGCTCACGTTGCTTGTGATTTCGAACTCCGTCGAGAATGGGTAGTGCTGCCCAAAGAGATCGATCTGAGAATCGCAGAACGTACGGTTTTCAGAATCCACGACGCAATTGACCGCGGTGATGACCTGTGTCGGAAACATGTTCTGCGTGAACAAAGGGTCTCCCTCCAACTGTCCGCCACGAATAAATATGTGCATGTCATCTATCCCCCCGGGTACGCCGACGTGGAACGATGCGGTGCTGCCCGACAGGTTGCTTATGCTGTGTTCATCCAGGTCGGTAATGTCGTTATCGAATACTCCGGTCGCTGGCACGCGAAGGGTGACACTGAGTATTGGAACTGCGGCCGCGTCGCGGGGCACGGAGGCACCAACGGCGACGAGGAAAAGCGCACCGATGACCATCGACAGACGCGACGCAAGCGCCCTGGTTGCAACGGGGTCACGTTGGACGGGAGGGAAAATCGGTTCAGAGATCCTTAACAGTGGCTCAGCGTTTGGAATTTGAGCGATGGCGATACACATGATTCCTCCTGGGGATATGAAAGAGTAACAAGCCTTGCATGAGAGGCTCTCGCACAAGAGGCCATTGCCTTACGTTGACGAATTGAGCACTTAGCACGCAAGAACAGAGCCTTGACAAAAATACGCAACGGACCCTTGAGTTCATTCTGAGCCTGGATGCGCGCAATATCTGTTCGCTGTCGCACATAGAAACAAGAAGCGATTTGTTGACATTGTTGTTTAACTGTGTTGAATAATGCCGATTGGGTGACCGCCGCAACTGCCGCCGATGATGCTCTCGTAGACCAGATCGTCTGGGTCAACCTGGTGTGACCGTGCGAGCGCGAAAAACGGACTGGCGCAATGCCGCAGCAGTCGGCGCACGGGAAGATAGTTGTCGCCTCATTCATGCCGCCAAGACCTGTTTATCTGTCGCCGGCAACGCCATGTCGATCACCGAGTCACGTTCCGGGTTGAGCGTCACGGCGCCGATTGGCGCCCAGTTCCGCGTATGGCGCGACCAGCGTGCCGGGTTGCGTTCCCGAGCCTCGGCGTACAGCGCGTGACGCGCCGCGAGAATCGCATGGTCTTCGCCGGCATCGCTCTGCGCCGTCCGAACGGGCTGGCCGTGCAATGCCAGCCCTGGACGGGCCCGGGGGGGGGAACGGGGTTCCTTCGACGCTACGCAGACCCCATCCCCCCAGCCTCCCCTCCTTCGACAAAGCTCAGGACAGGCTCGAAGGGGGAGGAGCCCAGCGTGACCTGCGCCGTGCTCAAAATACGTTCCGTCAAGAACGCAGCACTACAGCGCCTTCAACCCAGCAGGAAGTCCCGCACCACGGCGATCTGGCTGTCGTCCATGAACATGGGAGCGTGGCCCACGCCGGCGATTTCGGCCAGCTTCGCCCGGGGGCCGCGTTCGGCCATCTGCTGCCAGGTTTCCCGGCGCAGGAGGTCGGATTCCGCCCCGCGCACGGCCAGGGTCGGGCAGCGCACGGCTTCGTAGAGGGGCCAGAGATCGATATCGACCGCGGCGAAAGCCATGCGGAAGGCCTCGCCGATGGCCGGATCGTAGCGGAAGCCCCAGCGCCCGTCGGCGCGACAACTGACGCTGGTTTCGGTCAGGTGGCGCCACTGGGCGTCGCTGAGGGGGCCGAAGGGCGCGCTCACCTGCCGCACGTAGGCCAGGGCCTCGTCGAAGGTGGCCCAGGTGGGGTCGGCGCCCACGTACTGACCGATGCGGCGCAGGGATTCGCCGGTGATGACCGGCCCCACGTCGTTGAGCACCATGCGGTTGATGGGGGTATCCGGCATGCCGGCCAGGGCCATGCCGATCAGCCCGCCCATGGAGGTGCCCACCCAATGCACTTCCTCGGCGTCCAGCCGGGCAATCAGCGTCACCATGTCGGCCACGTACTGGGGAATGGCGTAGCCGGACGCATCCTTCAGGCGGCCGCTGCGGCCCCGCCCCACCACGTCGGGACAGACCACCCGGTAGTGAGGCATGAGGGCCCGGGCCAGGTCGTCGAAATCCCGCCCGTTACGCGTGAGGCCATGGACGCAGACCAGCACCCGGGGATTGCCCGGATCGCCCCACTGGCGATAGGCCATGCGATGCAGACCGGTGGGACTCGCGCAGCGCACCTCGCGATCGACCCAGGCCGGCGGACGGCAGAAACAGCGTTTGAGACAGTCGAACCAGCTCATGACACCTCCTTGGAGAAGAAGCATAGCATCAGCGGCCATGCCAGTAGCGCGGGCGTTCCTCGCGCCAGGCCCTCGCCTGCACGCCTTCCCCGGTCAGAAAAAATTCGAGCGCGCCGTCCCGGTCGGTGCGCCACAGGGTCATGCCCGCTGCCGCGTAGCGGGCCAGAACCTCCTCCTTGGGATGGCCGAAGCGGTTGCGGTACCCCACCGGCACCACGGCATGGCGCGCACCCGTGGCGGCGACGAAGGCGGGGGTCGAGGAGGTACGGCTGCCGTGGTGGGGCACCAGGACCACATCGGCAGCAAGCTCAGCACGATGGCGGCGCAGCAGGGCCTCCTCGTCGCGGGCCTCGATGTCCGAGGTGAGCAACATCGCCCGCCCCTCGGCCTCCACGCGCAGGGTGCACGACAGATGGTTGGCCTTGCCCCCGGCCCGGTAGTCCGCCGCGCTGGGGTGCAGAATGCTGAAGCGCACCCCGTCCCACTCCCAGCGCTGCCCATCCTGGCAGGGGATGCTCCCGGCCTCGCCGGTGGAACTCCAGAAGCTATCCACCGGCAGTGCCGCCCGCAGCGATGCGCTGCCCCCGGCGTGGTCGCTGTCGCGATGGGTCACCACCAGCCCGTCCAGGCGATCCACTCCCAGGGCACGCAGATAGGGCACCACGACGCGCTGGCCGGCGTCGGACTCGGCGCTGTAGAGGGGGCCCGGATCGTAGACCAGGGTGTGCTCCCGGGTGCGCACCACAGCGGCCAGGCCCTGGCCCACGTCGAGCACCGTCACCCAGGCCTCACCCGCGGCCGGCCGTGGCGGTGGCCAGAGAAAGAGCGGCAGCAGCAGACCCAGCCCGGCCCAGCGGCCGGGCACTCCGGCCGGGAGGAGCAGCAGGCCGACCCCAAACCCGGCCAGGACGGCCACCGGCAGCGGCGGCGCCGCACTCTGCCAGACCGGCATTGCGGCCGCCACGGCGAGCCCCTCCATGAGCCAGGCCAGGGGCAGGTGGGCCAGATGCAGCAAGCCGTCCCAGGGCACCACCGCCGCGGCCAGGGCCAGGGGCGTGACCACGAAACTCACCACCGGGATGGCCAGTGCATTGGCCAGGGGCGAGACGAGGGAAAACTGCCCGAAGACCAGGAGCAGCACGGGCAGCGAGGCCAGGGTCGCCGCCCCCTGGACGAGACCCCAGGCGCGCAGGCGCAGCCCCAGCCCCGGGCGCGCATCGCCATCGGGATCGCCGTCCCCCGCTCCGGCCCCGCGCCGGTCCGCGGCCACGAAGAGCAGGGCCGCCACGGCCCCGAAGGACAGCCAGAACCCGACCGCCAGAACGGCCCAGGGATCCACCAGCAACACGGCCAGCAGTGCCAGACCCAGCACCCGGCCGGGGGAGACCCAGCGCCCAGACCCCAGGGCCAGCGCCGCCACCGCCAGCATGTAGAGGGTGCGCTGGGCGGGAACGCCGAAGCCGGCCAGGGCGGTATAGAGGAAGGCCGCCACCACCCCGGCGGCCAGGGCGACGCGCTGGGCCGCGAATCGGTTGGCCAGGCGCGGCACGCGCCGCCACAAGGCGCCGCAGGCCCAGCCCAGCAGGGCCGCCACCAGGGTCACGTGCAGGCCCGAGATGGACATCAGGTGGGTGGTTCCCGTGCGGTTGAAGACATTCCACAAGTCCCCCTGGATGGCCCGCTGGTCGCCCACCGCCAGGGCCGCCAGAATGCCGCCGTAGGGGTGGGTCTCGGGGGGAAGCACGGCGAGAAAACGG
>Ga0268298_10006575_pt1 | contig 10518 bp, 13 predicted proteins | sample WWTPWeurt_MetaG_FD_194462 | JGI IMG/M metagenome (GOLD analysis project Ga0268298, IMG submission 194462) | Activated sludge microbial communities from WWTP in Nijmegen, Gelderland, Netherland - WWTP Weurt | ecosystem: Engineered > WWTP > Aerobic digester > Activated sludge | place... | reverse complement strand
TGTCGGCGCCGATTCAATATTGACCCACCCTGCCGATTGAACTTTGACCCGGGGATGGGTGTCGGCATTGCAGCTGCCGACTGTGCATAACTGTAGCTGTTTCCTCCTTTCCTTTGCTGGTGCGAGATGTTTGAGGCGCGGGGGAAGGCGCGAAGGGCGTAGCCCGTAGCGGCTTGCCCCGCGCGCAGCGACGTTTCAACCGCGATCGGCTGGGCCCGGCTTGCCTCCTTTGCGCTCGTTCTCGCGCGCGCGGATGCGCCTCTTGGTGTTGGCCGTGGCCTGCGTGACGCGGTAGCTCTCGTTGCCTGTCTCCACGATGTGGCAGTGGTGCGTGAGCCGGTCCAGCAGTGCGGTGGTCATCTTTGAATCCACGAAGACGCTGGACCATTCGGCGAAGTCCAGGTTGGTGGTGATCACCACGCTGGTGTGCTCGTACAGGCGGCTCAGCAGATGGAACAGCATTGCCCCGCCGGCCTGGCTGAAGGGCAGGTACCCAAGTTCGTCCAGGATGACCGCGTCCATGCGCAGCAGGCTCATGGCGATGCGCCCGGCCTTGCCCTGCGCCTTCTCCTGCTCAAGGGCGTTGACCAGATCCACCGCCCCGTAGAAGCGCACCCGCTTGCCATGCTGGGCGATGCCCGCCACGCCGATGGCCGTTGCAAGATGGCTTTTTCCGGTGCCCGGACCACCGACCATCACGACGTTGTGCGCCGCCTCGGTGAATGCCGTCTCGGCCAGTTGCACAACCAGCTTGCGGTCCACCGGCGAGACCTCGAAGTCGAATCCGGCCAAGTCCCGATGCACGGGGAACTTCGCCGCGTTCATCTGGTGGCTGACCGAGCGCGTGGCTCGGTCAGTGCTCTCGGCACGCAGCATCTGTTCGATCAGCCAGCGCGATCGGTCCAGATCGGCATTGTTCTGCTCGATCAGATCGGCCCACGTGGCGGCCATGCCGTGCAGACGCAGCGCCTTCAGTTCGCCAATGACATCACGCATGGTCGGCCTCCTGCAGGTCGCGCAGCCGGTCATAGCGCGCGGTGTCGGCAATTGGCGGGGTCAGCACTTGCAGCATCGTGGCAACGTTGGCCGGCCGCGGCGCGGCATTCAGTCGCGCCAGCACATTGACCACATGCTCGGCGCTCACGCGTCCCGAGGGTGGAGCGCCTTCCAGCGCCAGCTCCACGGCCACCAGCACCGCGTCCAACCCGGCTGCGGGCACCAGCGCCAGCACCTTGGCCATCAGGCGGTCGCCACCGCTTTCGCGCAGCAGCGCCCGGCGCAGCCGCTGCAGCGGCTCGGGCAAGTCCATGAACGGCGCCCCGTTGCGCAGCGCGCCGGGCTTGCGCTGCACCAGCGGAATGTAGTGCTGCCAGTCGTACCGGATCTTGCCCTTGTCGCTCAGACGTTCGTGGTCAGCGACGATGACATCGCCGGCGGCAACTTTCACCCGCGTGGGGTACAGGTGCGTGCTGACCATCTGTCCGGCCAGCTCACACGGCACCGAGTAGCGGTTGCGCCCCACCGACACCAGGCAGGTGCTGCTGACCCGAGCCGCCTCCTCGACGTAGCCGTCAAACGCCGGGGGCATGGGCATCAGATGCGACCTCTCGTGCTCGAGCATCTCCGCGACGCTGAACTGCTGGTGCTCGGGGTGCTTGATCTCTTGCCACAGTTGCCGGCAGCGCTCACCCAGCCAGGCGTTGAGTTCGCCCATGCTGCCAAAGCGCTGCTCGCGAGCGTCGATCCAGACCCGGCGCCGGCTGTCCTGCACGTTCTTCTCGACCACTCCTTTCTCCCAGCCGCTGGCCACGTTGCAGAAGTCAGCATCGAACAGGTAGTGCGCGCACATGACGGCAAAGCGCGCGTTGACGATGCGCCCTTTGCCCTTCTTGACCTTGTCCACGGCGGTTTTCATGTTGTCGTAGATACCGCGGCGGGCAACACCGCCCAGCGCCGCAAAGCCGCGCGTGTGGGCGTCGAACAGCATCTCGTGGCCCTGGCTGGGGTACGCCACCAGCCAGAACGCGCGGCTGGCGCACAGCTTCATGTGCGCCACCTGCAGCCGCCGGTAAATTCCACCGACCACCAGCCCCTCTTCGCTCCAGTCGAATTGGAACGCCTCACCCAGCTCGAACGTCAACGGCACATAGGCCTTGCCGATCGTCACGGATCCCTGCTGCGCACGCCAGTCGCGAATGAAGTCCGTCAGCCGCGTGTAGCCGCCCTGGTAACCCGACTCGCGTAGCTGCTTGTGCAGCGCCTTTGCCGTGCGCCGCTCCTTCTTGGGTCGGCGTGCGTCCGCGAGCAACGCCTGCTTGAGCGCCTCCGCAAACGGCCCCAGCTTGGTGGGCATCGTTTCCCGCCGGTACCGCGGCTCCTCGACTTTGCCGCCACGCAGGTACTTGCGCACCGTGTTGCGCGACAGGCTCGTGGCCCTGACTATCTCGCGCACCGACTTCTTCTCGCGGTGGTGCATCCGCAGGACCTTGCCAATCATGGCCATGGTGATCACTCCTCATACCCCTGCTGCTTATAAAAGCAGCAGGGTAGGCTGAACACCCGGGTCAAATTTCAGTCGGCATAACCCTCATAGGTGGGTCAAATTTCGGTCGGCGGCAACACCTATGGCGACCAGCTCAGAGCTGTACCAGCTCAGCTGGGTGATCGAGCAGTTGCTGGCCGACCCACGGCGCATCGTGCAGGCGCGCAGCGACTTGCACCTCGGCCAGCAGGTGCGGTACTTCAGCTGGTCCGACGGTAAGCTGCACGCGGCGCGCGTGGCGTCAATGAAGGACAGCCGGGTGACGGTGATCGATGATCAAAGCAAACGCCACGTCAGCGTGCCGTACGCCGCCATCACATCGGAGGCAGCGCCTGGAGCGAACGCCGGCGAGGCCACTCAAGCCGGCAAGCTGACCCCGCCACCGGAGATCGGACAGCGCGAGGACTTTCAAGTCGGCCAGCGAGTGAGCTTCACGGATCGCGATCTGCAACGACGCGTCGGCGTGATCGTGCGCATCAACCAGCAAACCGCCACCATCGCCTCAGACGGCCAGAGCTGGCGCGTCTCGTTCGCTTTGCTTCGCCACATCGTCGAGACCTGATACCTCAGGATCATCCACCCCGGCAAGGATGGCCTTCACCGGACTATTACGTAGAAGTCACCGAGAAGGCGACTGATCCTTCGCTGCCCTTTATCACCGCTGATGTTGTCGAGGGTCCGCCTTCGCCCAAGTGACTGAGCCCAAAGAAGCGCTCTGTCACTCGTTGCGGAGCTCTTTGAGGCGGTTTAGGAGACGCTGCACGTGACCCTTCTCGATCGCGTCACCAAAGGATCCTTCCGCGAACCTCTCAGCTCGAACCAAGTAGGTGAGCATGGCTCGTATTTTTGTCGAGAGATGCCGCTGAAACTAGCTCGGGCACCGTAACGGCCTCACCTCGGTGCGCACGGTAGTTTGGATCTTGCCAGGGCTTCTCAGACGCAAAATCCAGGAATTCAAGGACCCGCGGAATGGTAGTTCGTTGAACCTATCTCAATCAAGCGAGACGATTCCCGCGTGATGTCAGAAGAAGGGAAAGTCGGGACAAAATCAATCTCGGTGAAGACTGGCAGGAAGGCGTGCAATCTGTCGATATCGTCTTTGCTTGGCATGACACCCCTTCTGCTTGTAAAGTCCGACTCAGCGACATGGTAGCGCCGTTCAACCATCCCTAACAAGCTGCAAACGAGGAGAGCAAGACGATGGAGGATGACCTGAGGAAGTGTCTTCGAGAACCGATTCCCGAGCTCTGGTGGGCAGCGAAGCTATTGGACGCTGCCGTAGCGGCCATCGGCTCGGCAAGCGAGAGCTGGCGGAATTCTTGATCATTGAGTCGAACATTCCCGCAGTACTCGAGTGGACCGCTGATCCGAGTGACTTTCAAGCGTGCGTTCACGCAACCCACCTTCAAATGTTATTGGGGCGACCTCGCGAGCGAATTAAAACGCGAAGCGAAACGCAGCAACAGCGATGCCGAGAATCAACTGATCGCGAACTTCTTCTTGTCCTTGCCTTCCATCCATTTCGGCGTGCGACCGCGCCCTGTCCAAGTCAAGCCGCTGGCGGGATCACGATACTTTGCCGCGATTTTGGTGCCGGTGCGCTTGTCTTTCCTGGCGGATCGGCTGCCCCCGAAGAGATCTTTCTCAGTCAGCCCATATTCAGTGATTGCCGCACGGATCTTGCCAATTACCTCGGTCAATTCCCGCTCACGTGTCTCGGCAATTTGCTTTTCAAGCGCCTCTTGCTGGGCGAGTAGTTCTTTGAGTGTGGTCATGGTGAAAAATCCTATTATGTATGTCGCATTATATAGGATTTGACTATTTAACGTGCGGCGCAGTCAAGTATCGCGCGGCGGCCCTATTCGCATATGAATGCCCAGGTTTGATATAGTGCAAGCAGCTCTAATCGGGGAAGAGTCGCCTGCGCGTAATTACCAGGGATCCAACAAGGCCACGGACGTGTTCAGCCAGTGGTCAATCCCACACCTGCGCCTGGTTAGCCCATGGCCGGCGACCACCGGCTTCTACCGCAGCATCGTCCAGCTGGAATGTTGGGTCACCCGTCCACTTGCTGCAGAAGCGTGGCCGATCCGCGCGCGAAAATTGGCGGCGTGATCATCAGCAGGGCACATTGACAGTTGCCTGTCTGCTGCCTCGATCTAAGCTGCCTGTGAGTCAGAATTCAGCGGACAGTAATCCAGCGGTGCGGTTGCGGGCAGGTCACGCAGTTAAGCGCTTCGACAGCGAGATCGAGCCTGTCCTGAATTTTGTATTTGAGGCATAACATGACCCACGGGACCATTTATTCCAAGCAAAACAACGATGAAAAACGCCGCTATAGCGGCCCGGTCGGCGGCGCTGCCGACCATTCCGAAGGAGTCTGGTTGACCAGTTTGTCACCGGCCCGATGACCGCCAAGGCCGTGAATCCGGCCTCCATGGCGTTCAAGAAGGCGCTGATTGAACGGGCCATAGGCGGCGAACTTGCCCACCACTTTGGGTACGCCAATCCCGAAGCCGCCGCCAATCAGCGCAACGGCAAGAGCGCCAAAACTGTCCTCACCGGCGAGGGCGCGTTGCGGCTGGACATCTCCGCGACGGGGATGGCAGCCTCGAGCCGATCCTGATCCCCAAGCATGAGCGCCGGTTCACCGGCTTTGGCGACAAGATCATCGCCATGTACGCGCGGGGCATGACCATGCGCGCGATCCATGGGTTTCTCCTGGAGAGCTACGCGGTGGAAGTCTCCCCGGAGTTCATCAGCTCCGTCTCCGATGCGGTGATGCCGAAATCACCGCCTGGCAGGCGCGGCCACTGGAGCCGATCTACCAGGTGGTCTTCTTCGACGCGCTGCGCGTGAAGATCTAGGAAGACGGCCGTCGTTCGCAATAACGCGATCTGCCTGGCCCTGGGCGTGCTGCCCGAGGGCAGCCGCGACATCCTGGGCCTTTGGATGGAGGGCGCCGAGGTAGGCGAAGTTCTGGATGAAGGTGTTCAACGACCTGAAGACCCGCGGCGTGGCCGACATCCTGATCGCCGTGACCGATGGCCTCAAAGGCATGCCCGAGGCGCTGGCGGCGGTGTTTCCAGCCACCACGCTGCAGACGTGCATCGTGCACTTAATCCGCAACTCCCTGGACTACGCCAGCTGGAAGGACCGCAAGGCGCTTGTGGCGGCCATCCGCCCGATCTACACGGCCGACAGCGCCGAGGCCACCAGCGCCGAGGCCGCGCAGGCCGAACTGGACGCCGTCGACGCCGCCCATGGGGCCAGCGGTTCCCCACGGTGGTGGCCGCCTGGCGCCGGGCCTAGAGCCATGTGGTTCCGTTCTTCGCTTTCCCGCCGCAGATTCGCCGGGTGATCTACACCACCAACGCGATCGAGAGCATCAACGCCCGGCTTCGCAAGATCATCAAGACGCGCGGGCATTTCCCCAGCGACGATGCGGCTAATAAGCTGATCTGGCTGGCCCTCAGAAACATCACGGGGCCGACAGGGGCAGAGCGGCCAAGGACTGGAAGGAGGCGATGAACCAAATTGCGATCCACGAAGATCGTTTCACCAAGGCTGCCGCTTAAGATGTGGCACCGACTTACCGCGTCGGTCGTTCGTCGCAAGCGGCGTCCGCCGCCGTGGACAAGTCTACTCAGCGCCTCGAACACAAAATTCAGACATCCCTGCGAGATCGCGCGAGCGAACAGCGGAAGATAGGCCACCAGGGCGCGACCGCGTGCTACTGTGGCTCTGCACTTACCTGGGCCATTCTCGAATCGCTCTTGGCGCTGAAATCGTGAACTTTGACTTAGATCAATTTTCCTTTGGCAGACCTGCAGTTAAGGTGCGAGTGTATCAGCAGATATCTGGTAAGGAGGTACGCATTCTCACGAATCTGCTAGGGATCTGGCTCCTGTGCTCAATTTTAGTCCACATCCGGGCCAATCATATAAATCATAGCTAGGAGACAAAAGCGACATGCAAAACGTCAACGTGGATTGTGGTACCACGCAACTTGAGATATCCGTTCCCGGCGATGCAACGGTTCTTCGCTGTCCAGAGCCGCCGGTACTGGATGATCCTGCTGCCGCCGTACGTGCAGCGCTGGCTGACCCCATTGGCATCGGGCCAATACGGTCACTGGTCAGCCCTGGAAATAAGGTGACCATCGCGTTTGACGCACCTCCTCGCTCTGGCAAGCCTCGACAGATAATTATTCCGATCCTGCTGGAGGAACTGACCCGATGCGGTGTGCCAGAGGAGAACGTGACGTTGGTCTGCGCAGGTGGCACGCATGGGAAGATTCCACCTGCCGGTCTTCTGGACTGCCTGGGGCACGACTTGTTCCGCCGGTTCTGGCCGGACCGATTAATCAATCACGATTGCAGCCAGGACTTGGTTTATCTTGGCCGATCGTCACGAGGCGACTATGTCGAATACAATCGCCTTCTCGTCGATTCAGATCTTACGATCTATTTGGGAACTATCTTTCCCTTGAACTGGGGAGGGTTTACAGGCACCGGAGCCGTTATTGGCCTGGGTAGTGCGCGCAGCATCGCATCACATCACACAGAGGTGATTGCAAACCGACACTCCGCCCATGGCGACCATCGCACGCAACACTACCGATTACACAAAGAGGCAATTAACGCCCAGATCGAAAAGGGAACCGGCAAGCCAATCTTCTATGTGGACGTAATAACCAACTCAACTGGCGATATTGCTGCAGTGTTTGCCGGCCATTCCCCTGAAATTAACGAGCCCGCATGGGGCGTGGCAGAAAAGCTGTTTCGAGTCAACACACCCCAAGCTGATGTCCTCATTATGGGGATACCGTATCAGGCGGTGTACGGATCGACAGACAATCCATTACTTGCGATGACTTACATAACAACGCCGCCGCGCACTTGGCTAAACAAGCCCTTAGTGCGAAAGGGCGGCGTGGTGATCGCTCTTGGTCGCAGCAACGGCGAATACTCGAACCTGCGCCCGTCTGACGCCGAAGTGCTGGAGCGATACCAAAACTGTTTCCGCGTGCAAGAACTTTCTAAGCACATAGAGGAATTTCTAACGCGGCCTGACTATTTGTATAAATATCAGCACTGCAACGCGTATCACCCCATTCACCCGTTCTGGCTACTGTACGAGAATCAGTGGCTGATTGAGCATGCGTCCAAAGTAATCATGGCGGGCGAGGTTGCTCCTGGTCCTCTGAGGTCGCTGGGACTGGTCCCTTCTAATTCGTTCGCAAGTGCGTGGCAAATGGCAAAGGAGGTGGTCGGTGACAACCCGCGGGTGGTTGTGTTGCCGCACTACTGGACGCATCTGAAAATGCAGTTTCTTGTTGAATGAGCTATTCGTAGTGACGAGTTCGTCAGCACTCCGTACAAATTTCCGCTGGCTACGAGTTAGTGGCCGCTTGAGGTGAGGTCCGTATGCTAGAGGGACGTGTCGCAATTGTCACAGGCGCAGCTAGGGGCATCGGTCTCGAAATTGCGAGGTTGCTAACGGCGAATCATGCACGAGTCGCGCTTGTTGACGTCGACTCGCCCGCAGTGTGGAAGGAGTCTGCGCCGCTGGGAGAGCGGGCTGTCCCGTTCTGCGCGGATGTGTCAGACGCCGCGGCTGTCGATCTCTTGGTCGAGCAGATCAGGGAACGGTTTGGCCACATTGACATTCTCGTGAACAACGCTGCCATCAACCCAACTACCCCGTGGGACCAGATAGATTTGTCTGAGTGGCACCGGGTGTTCGCGGTTAATCTGCAGGGACCCTACCTCCTCATGCGGGCCGTGGTCCCGATAATGCAGCGGTCGCGCTGGGGCCGCATTATCAACATCGGCTCTATAGCCGGCAAGCAGGGAGGCCCCAGCTCCGGCATGCACTATTGCGCGAGTAAGGCGGCCATCATGGACCTAAGTCGTTACCTCGCTCGGAAGATTGGCAAAGACGGAATCACTGTCAACTCTGTCGCTCCTGGTGTGGTAGCCACCGCCATGACAGAGGGATGGCCGGCTGCGGTGAAGGATTCATGGATTGCTCGGAATCCGATTCCGCGGCTGGCAGGCCCGCTAGATATCGCGCGGGCGGTGCTGTTTTTGGCTTCAGATCTGGCCGAATACATCACTGGGGAAACGTTAGATGTAAACGGCGGCGCGCTGATGGACTGATAGGTGAATCACTAATCGACCCGTGATGTCATGGCAGCAGCTTCAGGCACGTTGACCGGTCAGGTGGCCGTCGTTACTGGCGCAGCCAGCGGGCTGGGCCGCGAAATAGCCCTAACTCTTGCCCACATGGGGGCCCGCGTCATCGGAGCGGACGTGAGTGCAGTTGAAGCGGATGAACTCGGGTTTGCGCCGGTCATGCCGGTGCTGGTGGACGTTACTGACGAAGCAGCCGTGCGGGCGATGGTTAAACGAGTACACCTTGAACTGGGCCGGATCCATATCCTCGTCAATTGCGCTGGAGTGATATATAAGGACGCGCTTGAGAATCTGAACGAACAAGAGTGGCAGCGGGTGCTGGCCGTAAATCTGACAGGCCCCATGCTTTGCGCCAAACACGTGGCGACGCTCATGAAGGAGTACCGTTATGGACGCATCATCAATATCTCATCGATGATGGCAGTGACCGCAGCCGAGACCTACAGTGCATATTGCGGTTCGAAGGCGGCTCTATTGCAGTGCACGAAAGTGTGGGCTCTTGAACTGGCTCCGTTCGGCATAACGGTCAATGCCATTTGCCCAGGTTGGCTGGACACGCCGATGTCAAGAAAGTTCATCGAGTCCACTGCGAAACGCCACGGATGCTCCAACGAAGATGGACTCAAGAAGATCTTGAGCGTTGTGCCACAGCGCCGCTTTCTTAGTCTCGCTGAAGTCGCGGGCCTTGTCGGGTATTTGGTGGGTGAGGGGGCTCGCGGCATCACGGGCGCAGGGATCCTGATTGATGGCGGAACCACCGTAGGGATGCCGTACGGGGTTCATCGGTCCGTAGAAGAAGCGGGACTGGCAGTTTGAAGTTATCCATTACCTTTTCGCTGAACACCACGCCACTCATAGCATTTTGCCCGCCGGAATGGGAGCATGTCGTTAAAGAGAAGCAGGGTACCAGGAGAAGATTGCAGCTTGAGCAGGTGGAGTTGGTGCTCAGGCAGCGATGGAACCCATCGGAGATCGCCAACCGCGAACGCCCGGCTGGGCAGGAAGTTTCTCTGGTAAGGCCGGGGCTTGAAACTCCACGTGCGGCAAAAAGAGCAAACGCACTTCACGTGCGGTGATATCAGGTGCGGTCGCGCAAAACCCTTGGCAAGGCCTGCGCCGACTGCAGCCCAGCATTATCACGAGCACGTGGATCTCGTGAGCGCTGATAGCCGCACTGTGATCTAGCAGCAGTCTTACTTCGCCTGCTTCCCCGAGCTGTCAACGCCGAGCCGATTCCGAACCGGTTTGAGTGACCGAAGCCACTGAAGCTCAGGGGAAACGGGCCACCGCCCGCCGTGCGTCAGGTAGTTGCCGCTGTTCGATCAGGCAGTTGCCGGTGAACCCTCGCTGTTGCGCGCAGCTCCTGCCCGATGATTCACGCCGAGAGTTGCCTGCCGTGCGGGCGTTCAGAACAGCCCGGGCTCATCGAGAAGAATGGTCGGCGGCAGGCACGCTGATGCGGCTGCCGCGAGGCCGCCACTGTCTTTCGCGATCCCATCAAAGCGAAGACAACACCTGGACCGGGAATTTCAAGCCATCCCACGACAGTCGAGGACTGCGCGGGCAAAAGCGCGAGGGCCCTGCGGCCGGGGCTAGGTTAGCCCTAACTCGAGAGCTACCATTTTGCTTAGCAGGAAATGTTGCGCCGCGTCCCGCGCCGATCGGCTAAACCATGACTTAGATCAAGACTAATCAGAATTCGAGGCAAACTCATGTCCCCGTTTCACGCTTTCACCCTTGCGCGCGCTTACGAGGTCACTTCTAGTTGATGTCCCA
>Ga0268298_10006573_pt1 | contig 10520 bp, 6 predicted proteins | sample WWTPWeurt_MetaG_FD_194462 | JGI IMG/M metagenome (GOLD analysis project Ga0268298, IMG submission 194462) | Activated sludge microbial communities from WWTP in Nijmegen, Gelderland, Netherland - WWTP Weurt | ecosystem: Engineered > WWTP > Aerobic digester > Activated sludge | place: Netherlands... | reverse complement strand
CCACCACTGCCGTCGCCACCCCCGCCGCTGCCGTCGCCACCACCACCACTTCCGCCGCCGCCCAGCCCGTCGGAAGGATCCGTGGTGGTCGTTGTCGTATCTGTGCCCCCGGCGTCGCCTGGGTGGCCGGGAATCGACGGCGGAGTGACCGGTGTCGTCGGCGTCGTGGGCGTGCCCCCCGACCCCGGCGTCGTGCCTGGCGTAACGACCACTGTCGTCGGCGGCGGCGGAGCCGGCGGCAGGGGGGGCGTGCCGGGCGTGCTGCTGCTGCATCCGGAACCGGTGCAGGTGCCGCCGCCACCACCGCCGCCGCCACCACCGCCACCAGGCGGGGTGAAGCCGGTCGGGGTGGACGGGTTGCTACCGGTGCAGGTGGTCAGGCTGAGGCAGCCGTTCCATACCCCTCCGGCCGTTCCCCAGGCGCCGTTGGGCACCGCCACGTTGGTGAAATCCGAATAGGTGGCGCCCTTTTGCTGCGAGATCACGCCGGCGCCGGAATCGAGCCGCGTCACGATCGGGTAGGTGGACGGTGCCGCGTTCCAGTTCGCGAGGTTGTAGCTCAGCCAGTTGAAGGTGCCGAGCGAGGTATCGATCCATCCGGTGGAGGACAGCACCAGCTTGCTGCCCAGGCCCTGGTAGTGCGTATCCGGCTGGAAGGGCAGGGGGCCGGCATGGGCCAGGCGCAGGTAGCTGCCCTGGTAAGGCTTGTCCGTGGTGCCGCCGACGACGATGGTTTCGGCACCGCCCTTGTCGATCTTGTTCAGGATATCGGCATAGGTGTAGTGCGGCTCGGCGAGGTAGGCCGGATCGACATAACCGACCCAGACCGACTTGTTGCTGGTGTAGGGTTCCAGCAGGATAGTGGTGCTGTGTTTGGTCGGCGTCGACGACTCGGCGATGCCGTAGGAACTGCCGGAATTGGGCAGGACCAGGTTGTCCGAGACGAAGTGGAGCTGGTCGCCGGTGACGTTGAAACCGTAGGCCGTGACGTTCGGTGCGGCCAGCCGCAGGTTGTACACGTCGCCCATCGGGTAGGCGACGATATTCGTCGTGGTTTCCGCGGACAGGCTGCGATAGCCCATTTGCAGGCCGCCGAGCCCGACCGAGCCGATGTGGATGTCGCCGGTGAGGCTGAGGCCGCGGACCGAGGCCGGCACGTTTGCCGTGTCGTTGTTCATCACCGCCGGCGTGGAGCCGACGTAGAAGGTGGTGGTCGGGCTGAACTGCCAGAACAGGTCGCGCGAGTAGTTGGTCTGCGGCGTGAACGTGGCGTCGCCGGAGGCGTTGTGCACGCCGACCGTGTTGCTCATGTGGTAGGGCTGGAGCAGCACCCGCGCGCCGTCCTTCATTTCCATCGAGCCCAGCATCGACAGCGTGTCCGAACGCAGCTGCAGGTAGTTGCCGCTGGACTGGCCGCCGACCATCCGCATCTGGCCCTGCGTCGTCAGGTAGAAGTCGCCGATCGGCGTCGGTGCGCCAGCGGTCGCGCTGCCCAGTCCGATGACGGTGAGGTCGGCGGTGGTGTTGTTGGAAATCTCCATGCGGTGGCCGCCGACCGCGCCCAGGTTGGTGACCTTGGTGTCGAGCTTGAACACCCCCGTGTCCTGGGCGGCGCTCAGCAGCAGGGCATAGGCGCGGACTTCCGCGCCGAAGCGCGTCTCCATCCAGGACGTGGTCTTGTGCGCGTCGCTGGAGCCGATCGCCAGGGAGACGCTGGGGTTGCCGTTCGGGTCGGCGACGATGTTCTTGTCGATCGCCATCGCCCAACTGGTGTCGGAGCGGTCGGTCGAGGTGATCTGGATGCTGTGGCCGTTGTAGCCGCCGCCCGGGAGCGCCGTGGCGGTGGTGGTGACCCCATCGACGTTGTTGGCGGCTGCTCCGGGCCAGGTGAAATTCACGTTGCCGACGATCAGCGGACCCTTGTTGCTGTAGTTGATGCCGCCGTTCACCGCGGCGGCGAGGTAGGTGACCGTGTTGTCCGAGCCGTAGATGTCGAACTGGCCGGTACCCTTGATCAGCAGCCTGTCGGCCACGATCCGCGCCTCCGGCCGCGACACCGGCGGCGCCGCGGAGGTGTCGGCGCTCCATTCCGAGATGCCGGAACTCGATTCGAGGAATACCGAGTGGCCGCTGGCGGTGATCGGCTGTTCGATCATCAAGCCGGCGCGGACCTTGCCGGTCGTGTTGTCGCGATAGGTGGTCGGCGCGGTGGAAATGTCGAAGGCCGGGATCGCTCCGCTGGCGCCGAACACGCCCGTGGTCAGCCAGACGTCGCCGGCACCCTGGGTATCGATGCCATTGACTCCCCAGACCAGGCCGACGGTCAGTTCGTTGGCGGCGAGGAAGCGGAAGGCTTTCGGGACCCTCACGGCCAGCATCTTGAGCGGACTGGCCGTCAACGCGGCGCCGGTGGCGCCGACATCGGCGCCGACGAAATTGAGGATGTTGCCGGCACCGAGGCCAAGCCCGCCGATGTTGGAGAAATCCTGGTTCTTCAGGTCGATGGTGCCCGAGTTGGCTTCCAGGGTCAGGGTCGACGTGCCGAGGTTGACCGCTCCGTTCAGCGTGATGTTGTGGTCGATGGCGTTGAACTTGATCGGCTGGCTGGCCGTGGTCAGGCCAGTGACGCCGTTGACGGTGCCGATGGTCACGTTCCTGTGGTTATAGACGTCGAGCGCGGCCCCGCCGCCGGTGCTGGTCGAGTTGAGGGCCACGGTGTCGACGCTGATGCCGGATTTCAGCAGGATCACGCTGCCGCTGCTGCGTATCGCCAGGCTGCCGGCGTTGATCAATGCGTTCGCATCCTGCGCGATCGTGCCGGTGGTCAGGTCGACGGTGGCGGCGCCGACATTGATGCCGCCGTAGGTCGTCGCGTCGGTGCCCAGGGTCAGGTTGTTGGTCGTCAGCGTGAAGCTGTTGCCGCCGGTATTGATGCCGCCGGTCGGTCCGTCCGGGTTGGTCAGGGTGGTGATGCTGAGGCTGGCGGCAGTGTTGGTGAGCGTGAACGCGCCGCTGGTCGCGGCGGCGAGGGTGCCGATGCTGTTGCCGCCATTCGTGAGGTTCACCGCCCCGGCATTCCGCACATACAGGTCGAGCGCGCCGGTGACGATGGGCTGCGACTGGGTGATGCCGGCGACGCTGAGCCGCAATCCGTTGCCGTGCGTGTCGATACCGGTGCTGGTTCCGGCGGCGCCGATGTCCAGCGTGTCGGCATCCTTGTAGATGATCGAACCGCTGACGTTGCCCGCCAGGGTAGCGACGTTGTTGGTTGCCGCGTTCAGGGTCTGGGTGCCCGAGCCGAGCAACTCCAGCGAGTTGGCAGTAATCGTGCCGCCGGTCTGGCTGATCCCGCCGGCATTCAGGGTCAAGGCTCCGGCCCCCGCATTCACGTTGCCGGTCAGGGTCATCAGGCCGCCGGACTGCAGGGTGATGTCGTTACCGGCGTTGCTCACCGCGCCCAGCTTCAGCGCGTTGATGTCGCGCAACTGCAGGGGGTTGGCGCCGGTTCCCGTCAGCGTCACGGTATTGCCGAAGTCGTTGGCGGACATCAGGGTGATGGCGCCGCCGGCCGAATTGATCGAGGAGGTACCGGTGACGCCGATCGCGCCGGTCTGGGTGATGGCGCCACCATTGGATGTGGCGTTGAGCGCGCCGCCGATGCTGCCGCTGCCGAGATTCAGCGCGCCGGTCGAGGTGGCGGCGAGGTTGCCGCCGACGCTCAGGCTGCCCAGCGTCAGGGCGTCGACGTCGGTGATCTGGACGGCGTTGGCGCCGGTGTTGGTCAGCGATACGGCGCCGGCGAAATTGTTGCTGCCGTTGGTCAGCGTGATGGCGGCCGCGCCGGTCGAGAAACTCGACGCCGCCCCGGCCGTGAGGACGCCGCCGAGGTTGATGGCGCCCGTGCCGCCGTTGGTGGTGGCGCTGATGCCTTGCGTTCCGGCGTTGATCTGGCCGGTGCCGGTAATGCTGCCGCTGGCCACCCGTGTGCCGCCCGGGTCGTTGGCGCTGAGCGAAATGGCCCCGTTATTGGTGACGATGGCGCCGTTGACGGCAATGCTGTTGCCGGCCTGCGCCGTCAGGCCGACGTTGGCGGCGGCGATCGAAACGTCGTTGGTGAAGGTGATGTTGTTCTTCGCCTGCAGCAACACGTTGCTGCCGGCCGCGTTGATGACTCCGGGGTCGATCTGGCCGTCGCCGATATCGGCCAGGGCGAAGGCATCGACCTGGGAGAGCAGCGTGTAGCCGGTGCCGCCGGTCTTGACCTCTATGTTCGTCGGATCGAGCAGCCAGGTGCCGTAGGCGCCCTTCGCCGCGCCGGTGTCGACCTGGCCGGCGGCGATCAGGGAGTTCCTGCCTGAGGTCTCGACGAAGCCGCCGTTCCCGCCCTGATTGCCGCCGCGCGCCGAGATGCTGCCGTAGAACCAGGTGGCGTCGTCGGACCAGACGGCGACGCGGCCGCCGTTGCCGCTCACGTTGGCGTCGGCATTGATGGTGGAACCGGCGCCAACGAAGACCCTGGCAGCGTTGGCTTCGGGTCCGGCGCCGTGGAAGTTGCCGCCGATAAGCACCGTGCCGCCGCCGCGGTCGCCGGAGACGTCGATGCGCGACGTCGATTCGAGCGCGATGTTGCCGGCATCGGCCAGCAGATGGACGGTACCGTCGCGCTCCTCGACGCCGCGCGCCTGGATCACGCCGCTGTTGTTCACCGCGGTCGCCGCGAGGCTGCGCGCCGTCGATGCGGTCATCACCACGCGCCCGCCGTCGGCCAGCAGCTGGCCGCTGTTGGCGACGCCGGCCAGGGCCGCCATGTTGCGTTCGCTGACCGTGTAGTTGACCAGGCTGTCACCGACGATGTCGAGCGTCATCCGGTTGGCCGAGCCGAGCAGCACCGTGCCGAGCCGGGCTTCGACCACGCCGCGGTTGGCGACATAGTCGCCGGCCAGCACCACGTAGCCGTTCTCACGCGCCCGGATGATGCCTTCGTTGATCACGCTTGCGGTTTCGGCGGCGGTACCCCGGACGAACTGGTGGCGGCCGCGCAGGAAGTCGGCGTCGTTGATCGCCAGGGTGCTGGCAACCAGGCCACCGACGTCGAGCCGAGCGCCGGGCGCGAAGTAGATGCCGTTGGGATTGACGAGGAAGACCTGGCCGTTGCTCGACAGCGTGCCGAAGATCGACGACGGGTCGTTGCCGATCACCCGGTTCAGGATCACGGACGACGACGAAGGCTGGTCGAAACGGACGCTGTTGCCGGCGCCGATGGAGAAGCCCTGCCAGTTGATGATGGCGCGGTCGCTGCCCTGGGTGATCACCTGCCGGCCGGGACCGGCGCTGGCGATGGTGGCGCTGCCGGCGACCACCTGGCCGCCGGTCGGCAGGGCGGCCGACTGCGCCCGGGCCGTGCCCGAGACGTCCAGCGCGGCGAGCAGCGCGGCGGCTAGAAGCTTGCGCTGATGCTTGCCCATACCCGCCCCGTCTTGCCGTCGAGGGAGCGCATGCGTCCGCCCCCCGGAATTGCCGCTTCGATCTTCGCCGTCACCTGGCGCATGGGATACAGGGTCAGCCCCGCACCCCATGCCGAAATGCTCTGGAAGGAATCCGCGAAGCCCGGCGCCTTGTACGCGACCTTGCCGCTTTCGGCGAAGAACGCGGCGCTGCCCGGCATCGGGCCGAGTTGCAGGCTGCGGCGGAATTCCAGCGTCGCCTGGGCGCCGGAGTCGCCGCGCAGCTCGGAAGCGCGATAGGCGCGGACGCTGCCCGGTCCACCGATCGAGTATTTCTCGCTGTCCGGCAGGCGGTCGGGGCTGTAGGCCCAGGCGCCGCGCATGAAGACATCCCATTTCCGGTCGAGCGGCAACAGGTAGTTGCCGTCGATTTCCAGGCGGAAGCGCTGGGCATCCTGGCGGGTGCCGCTCGCATTCGTGCGCAGGTTGCTCGCCACCTGCGCCGAGAGGTTGCTGACCGAGGCATCCTCGCCGATGCGGTTGAAGAGATAGCCCAGGGTGAGCATCGGGATGCGCGTGTTGGAAGTCTCCACGGCCAGGGTCTGCTGCACCAGGTGGGTGGTCTTTAGTCCCAGCGACACGGTTTCGTTATGGCCACGGCTGCGCGCCAGGGGGTACTGGAGGGAGACCTCGGCCACCTGCGACGATCCGCTGAGGCCGAGCGCGGCGAAATCGCCGGCGACGTCGTAACGCGATTCGGCGAAGCTGGCGGCGAGACGCAGGCCGTCGTTGTCCAGTGGCAGGCTGTAGCCGAACTTGCCGAACTTGATCAGCTTGCGTTCCGTGGTGACGGCGCGCAGGCTGAGCTGGTCGCCGATGCCGAGCGGGTTGTTGAGCTCGATGCCGGCGTCGGCCCGCCTGCGGCCGGTTTCCTTGCTGCCGAAATTGTCGGCGCTCACGGTGAAGGCGAGCGGCTTCTCTTCCGCCTTGACCAGCACGTCCGAGGTGCCGAACTCGGCGCCCGGCGCCAGCGTCGCGCGTACCTTGAGGCCGGGCAGGTCGTTGAGCAGCAGCAGCGTGCGCTCCAGGCTCTCGGCGGCGATCAGGCTGCCCGGCGGCAGGTGGCTGATCTGGCGCTGGAGGAAGTCGCCGGTGTAGCCCTTGTGGCCGGAAAACAGCACCTTGCCGACGCGGCCTTCGATCACCGCAATGGTCACCACGCCGTCCTTCACCTCCTGCGCCGGTATCACCGCCCGGGCCAGGCTGTAGCCGCGGTCGTGATAGAACTCGGTGACCGAGTCGGCCGCGACGTTGAGGTCGTACAGGTTCAGTTCGAGGTCGAGGTAGCGCTCGACCACCTGTTTCAGGCGGCGGGTCGGAAACACCGTGTTGCCGACGAAGCGGAACGAATGCACCTGGAAGCGCTTGCCCTTGCGGTCGTGGATCGTGGGGCCGGCCTGCTCTGGCAGGACTATCTGGGCCGGCGAAACGGGGGCGGCGGGGCGCGTCCTGGCCAGCGATTCCTGCACGCTGCCCGGCGTTGGCGGCGTCTGGGCCCGCAACGGTGCGGCGAGTCCGAGCAGCACGAGGCCAAGCGTCGCGACGCGGCCCGGAATGCGGCTGCCGGCGGAGCGCGGGGACGGATTCACGGCGAGGTGTTCCATACGCCGGGATTCCTGAACGGCGTCTGCATGCGGACGACGGCCTCGGCCGTGACCGGAACCCGGTACGGAAAGGCGTTGCTCGGGTCGTTGCACAGGGTGTTGACGGGATTGCTCGGCGTCGCCGCCTTGAGCAGTTCCGGCGCCGCGATGGTGCCGCCGGCGTAGGTGCTGTCGATCTTGGCCGGGGTGGCGGGCGGCGCGACGGCATAGCCGAAGATCATGTTCTTGACGATGGGCACCACCAGGCGCACGCAGTAGGTCACCCGCACCTTGAGCAGGTTGGCGTCCTGCACGTTCATGCCGCTCTTGAGCACGGTGGGGTCGCGATACATCAGGTTGTCGTTGGGGATCTCGGTGCCGAAACCCGCCAGCGCGCCCGCCGTCGGATTGACGATCTCGATCCGCGCCAGCTTGGGATTGCCCAGTTCGTCGCGCGCCGTGCGGCGTCCGAGCTTCAGCGCATCCAGCTCGGTGGCGGCGCCGATCTTGTGGGCGAACAGGGGCGCCAGGCCGGCCGCCACCCCGTCCTGGATCGACACCATGGCGCCGCTGTTCAGCGCCCCGGCGCGGGTGCCGACGAAGACCGCATAGTTGAGCGTCTGCTTGGCCTCGTAGATGAAAATGAACTGGAGGCTGGCGAGCATCAGCAGCAGCAGGATCGGCAGGACGTAGAGATACTCTATCGTCGCTTGTCCGCGCTGGCTCGCATTGCCGGGCATGGCCGCCTACTTTCCCGCGGGCGGCGCGGCATCGGCAGCCGCCGCGCCCAGGCGTTCGACGAGGGTCCCGGCCTGGGCGCGCAGGGGGTCGGCGTCGTCCATGAACTGGTGCGCCTGGATGAAGGAGGCGTGCGCCTGGCGCTGGCGGATGATGCCGAGGTTGTACCAGAGCCGGGCATCGGCCGGGGCCAGCAGCAGCCCGCGCTGGTAGGCGTCGGCCGCTTCGTCGGGTCGGTTCGAGCGGGCGTAGAGGTTGCCCAGCCGCAGCCAGGTTTCCGGGTCGTTGGGAGCGGTGCGCGCCAGTCCCTGGTAGAGCGCCTCGGCCCTGGCGTCGGCGCCGGATTCATAGGCGAGCACGGCGGAATTGAGCTGGTCGTAGACCGTCTCCGAGGCGCAGCCGCCGAGCAGGAGGATGGACGCCAGGGCGAGCGCCGGCCGGCAAATCAGATTTCGCGCCATTCCAGCACGTCGCCCGCGGCAATGCCCGCCGCATCGAGTGCCCCGGGCGGAAGTTCGAGCGTGGCGCGCGCATCGGCGCGCCCGGCGAAGCGCAGCGGCGGCAAGCCGCGCACCAGCCCCAGCACCCGCCACTGCCGATCGAGGAAGGCCAGGTCGAGCGCGTAGCTCATGCCGATGGTATGGACCGAGGGGCAGGGATCGATCAGCAGGCCCTGGCCGCTGCGCAGCGCCGGGCGCCCGAGCAGTCCGCGCAGGCGCTCCCAGGCGTTCGTCGTACACCGCGCCTCGGGCACGATGCAGTCGCCGCTGCCGGCGCGATAGATGGCGCCGCGCTTCACAGCATGCCTTCCATGAGGAACTTCATCACGATCGGGAAGGCGAGCACGATGAAGGTCACCGGGAAGATGAACACGATCAGCGGCAGGATCAGCTTGACCGGCGCCTCCATGGCCAGCTTCTCGGCGCGCTGGAAGCGCTCGGTGCGGCGTTGCAGGGCCTGAACCCGCAGGGCGGTGCCGAGGCGCGCGCCCATCTTTTCGGCCTGGATCACGGTGCCGACGAAGCTGGTGATCTCTTCCATGTCGAGGCGCTTTTCCATGCGGCGCAGCGCGTCGGCGCGCGGCACGCCGGCGCGCAGGTCGCGCACGACCATGTAGAACTCGTTGCGCAGCGGCCCCGGCGGCCCCTTGTCCATGGCCTGGTTCAGCGCGCCGTTGAGATTGAGTCCGGCCTCGACCGCCATGGTGATGAAGTCGAGATATACCGGCAGCGCGCGCAGGACGTCCTTCTGGCGCCGGGTGCGGACGTCGCGCAGCCAGACGATGGGGAAGTAGAAGCCGGCCAGGCCGAGCACGAGCAGGCTGCCCGGGCTCAGCGAGTCGATCGCGCCGAGCACCACGCTGCCGAGCAGCACCGTCGCGATCGCGCCGAAGACGCGCACGGCGTAGAACTGCTCGGCCGACATCAGGTAGCCGACGCCGGTCTCCTGCAGGCGCTTGTGGGTGGCCTCCAGCCAGTCGGGCGGGAAGCGGCAGGTCAGGTGGTACTCGATGAACAGGATCAGCGGCCAGGCCGTGTTCAGCAGCGGCGGCAGCGGATCCATGTACTCGCGATCCTCCTTCGGCACGTCGGCCTTGAGCGTGTTGAGGCTGTGGAACCCCAGCAGCACCGAGGCGCCGACGGTGAGGCCGATCAACAGGGCGAACAGGTTGTCAGACATCGATGGCGGTGATTTTCTGGATGAAGAAATAGCCCATGACTTCCATGACGCCGATCACGGTCAGCGTCAGCCATCCGGGCCAGGTGGTGAACAAGGGGGCCATGGCGACCGGTTCGATCTGCGTCAGGCCGAACATGACCAGCAGCGGCAGCGCCGTCATCACCACACCCTGGATCTTGCCCTGGGCCGTGAGGCTGGCGATCTTGCCTTCCATGGTCTGCTTCTCGCGCAGCGTGTCGGCCAGCGAGTTGAGGATCTCGGCCAGGTTGCCGCCGACCTCGCGCGAGATGCGCAGCGCCGAGATGACCAGCGCGAAGTCGGGGATCGGATTGCGCTTCTCCATGTTCTGCAGCGCCGTGTCGAAGTCGACGCCGATCCGCAGCTCGCGCATCATCAGGTCGAATTCCTGCGCGATCGGCGGCCGCTGCTCCTTGATCATCGACTCGATGGCGATGTTCACGCTGGCGCCGGCCGACATCGCACCGGTGATCATCAGCAGCGCGTCGGGCAGTTGCTTTTCGAGGGTCTTGAAGCGGCGCGCCCGCATCGCCCGCACGTAGTACTTCGGCAGGACGTAGGTCGCCACCAGGGCGGCGATGGTGAATACCGGGTTCGCGGTGAGGAACCAGACCACGCCCGGCAGCACGAACATCGCCATCACGTTGTAGCGGAACATCTTCTGCGGATCGATGAAGATGAACATGTCGGCCAGCGTGGTGGAGGCCTGGTCGGCGAGGGTGGCCTGCTGCTTGGTCAGCATGCTCTCGCCCCATTTCATCGCCAGCCAGGCGATGCAGGCCACCGCGCCGAGCACGGTGATGCCGATCAGCGCAATTTCGTTCACAGCACCCGTCCCGCCTGGAACACCGAGAGGTCGACGTCGAGGCCCCGGTTCTTGAGGTCCTGGTAGAAGTCGGGGATCGCCCCGGTGGCGATGTGCTTGCCCTTGACCTTGCCGTCGGCGCCGAAGCCCTCCTGCTTGAACAGGAAGATGTCCTGCAGGCTGATCACCTCG
>Ga0268298_10006572_pt1 | contig 10520 bp, 9 predicted proteins | sample WWTPWeurt_MetaG_FD_194462 | JGI IMG/M metagenome (GOLD analysis project Ga0268298, IMG submission 194462) | Activated sludge microbial communities from WWTP in Nijmegen, Gelderland, Netherland - WWTP Weurt | ecosystem: Engineered > WWTP > Aerobic digester > Activated sludge | place: Netherlands... | reverse complement strand
GGTTTCGATTGTTCCGCTTTCCGATTCGAATATGCCGAACGCAAAAGCCGTGTAGGTCTTTCGGATCATTCGGTCGCGAAACATGTGTTGGAATGCTGTAAATGCGGTTTTGTTTTTGGCGATAATCATGACGCCAGAAGTGTTTTTATCGAGTCGGTGCACAATTCCCGGTCGGTTTGAGTCATCTCCGACTTCACGTATTTCGGGATAGTGCGCTAAAGCCCAGTTCACAACGGTGTCCGTTGTGTTTGAGTGAGAAGGGTGCGCTTCTATTCCGGCAGGTTTGTCTATGACTATGAAATCGTCGTTTTCGAATAGAACCGGAATAAGCAGCAGGTTGTTTGGCTGTATGACTTTCTGTTTTTCGATGGTATCGTATTCAAACAGTACCGATATTTCTTCCCCACCTTTGAGGCGCGTGCTGGTTTTCCGAATCGGTTTTCCGTTTACCGATACAAGCCCGTTGTATATCATGCGTGCAATTTCTCCCCGCGTCATATCGCTTTTTTCCGTTTTGAATAACCCGCTTTTCACGAGGAAAACGTCGAGCCGTATAGGTGTGTCTTGTATATCAACGTGGATGTGATGCTTGTTCATATATTGTATGGGTAGCACGATTTATGAAAACAGGCAATTTTTTACAAAAATAAGACCACCTTCCCAACCTTTTTACAGTGATTCCTGAACATGTCAAAAATTTCCAGTATCGAGTACTGCTTGACGGGTATATTTTTTAGAGGTGGCATACAGGTGCTCATTGGAAACTCCAAATGAAGCAAATCAACGCCGAATCCGACATGGCATATCGAAAAACAATGAGTAGCTTTCCTTTTGTTGTATAATAGAAATATGCCATCGGCGACTCTCCGCTTCGTTCTATCTATATATGAACGAAGCTTTTTTTGTTTAAACAAAACGGCCTTGACATATAAAGCTACGTTCTGATACAGTGTACATTGATTCGTACGGGCGGGGGTGGAGAAAGCGACTTTCCGGTCGCGGTCGGGCTTACCTAATGTCCCGGGACCGTTGATTTCGAAAGAGTACCTCGTTGAGATGAAGTGTCCCCTGCCTTATCCGTAGCAGCGCTCGTCTCTGGAAAGGTACTTTCAACATCCCCGCTTGGCGAATTTCGTTAAGCGGGTTTTCATTGACGTTTGTGAAAAAATTTGATAGCGTTATACTATATTTGAGAGCGTGCTAGATTTTTACGCACGCTTTTTAAGTGGATACTTTAACTAATTTCGAAGAGTATACGAAAGTATATTCAGTGAAACACCGATTGCTTATGGAAACCAGAAATATCGCTATTATAGCCCATGTTGACCATGGAAAAACGACACTCACTGATGCTATTATGCGGCAAACAGGGGCGGTTTCCGAAGGGGTGAGCATGGATTCAAATGTTCTCGAACGGGAACGTGGCATTACAATTTATGCGAAGAACGCTTCTATATTTTATCGCGATACAAAAATAAATATTGTGGATACACCGGGTCATGCCGACTTCGGTTCTGAAGTAGAACGCGTTCTTCGGTCTATAGATAGTGTATTGCTCATTGTAGATGCACAAGAGGGTCCCATGCCGCAAACGAGATTTGTACTGAAAAAATCCCTCGAACTCGGACTGAAACCTATCGTAGTTATCAACAAGATAGACAAACCGGCGGCGCAGCCCGATATTGTGCAGGAGCAGATATTTGAACTGTTTCTTGATCTCGGAGCAACTGATGAACAGCTAGATTTCGTAACGATTTATGCTATAGGAAGAGACGGTATTGCCAAAGAAAAGTTGGAGGATGATTCTCAAGATCTCCGTCCGCTACTTGATACGATTTTGTTGCGCGTGAAACCGGCTTCATCAGATGTTCAGGCACCGTTTCGTTTTCAGCCGTTTAATCTCGGGTATGATGATTTTCTCGGACGACTTGCTGTTGGAAGAGTATATGAGGGAAAGGTACGGAAAGATCAGCAACTTGTCTTAAAAAAACTTGACGGCACAACGCAAAACGGACGTGTTACGAAGCTATTTACGTTTCAGGGTCTTGAGCGAAAGGAAACGGATGAGGCGACTGCCGGTGATATAGTTATGATTTCCGGATTTTCTGGTATTGATATTGGAGAAACATTGTGTGAGTCAGCACAACAGGAAGCGCTTGCAGCTATTACCGTTGATGAGCCGACGATTTCCCTTCGATTTTTGGTGAATAATTCTCCTTTTGCCGGTCGCGAGGGTAAATTTGTTACGAGTCAACAGGTGCGCGAACGTCTGAAAAAAGAATTGGAAGTAAATGTTGGATTGAAAATTGACTTTTCAAATTCGGAATATGCCATGGTGTATGGGCGCGGAGAGTTGCATATTGCTGTACTTTTGGAAAACATGCGGAGAGAGGGATATGAAGCACAAGTGTCCCAACCACATGTGATCATAAAAACGATTGACGGAGAAAAATGCGAGCCATTTGAAGAAGTAACGATTGATGTTCCGAATGAACTTTCCGGTGCTGTTATCGAAAAAATGGGAAGGCGAAAAGGTGCTATGATGAATATGGAACCGCATGGTGGCGTGACGCGCATGGTATTTGAGATTCCTACACGCGGACTTTTGGGATATCGCGGGCAGTTTATAGTGGATACAAAAGGCGAGGGAATTTTGTGTTCGCGTGTTATCGGGTTTAAGCCGTTTGCTGGAGATATACAAAAGCATGATGCCGGATCCATGATATCGGGAAATACAGGTAAGGCTCTCGGGTATGCTTTGTGGAATTTGCAAGAACGCGGAGTTTTATATGTTGCCGCGGGAACGGAAGTATATGAAGGACAGGTACTTGGAAATACATCAAAAGGTGAAGACATGACAGTGAATCCGACGAAAGGAAAAAATCTTACAAATATGCGCGCGTCTGGTTCAGATGAAGCGATTCAGCTTACCCCTCCTTTCGTACTGGATATTGAACGCGGATTGGAAATCATGAAGGATGATGAATATTTGGAAGTGACTCCGTGCAGCACGCGACTTCGTAAACAATATCTTTCTGAGGTGGAGCGCATTCGAGCAAAAAGAAAACAAGGTTAAGAGAGACACTTTCTTTGGGATTGTTCCTGTGCTATTTTTGGCATGTATTGATGGTGCAGATCTATGAGCATATTGATTTTGTGTGGGAATTCTTTATAATTTTCTTGGAAAATCTTTAGAAAGAAATCTGTCTAAAGTTTGGTTAAAAACTTTGTAAGTGGCAGGGATAAATACGTATGACGAAAAATTATTATGATATCTTAGGAGTTTCCAAAAGTGCCTCTGATGATGAAATAAAAAAAGCGTATAGAAAGCTGGCGCATCAGTACCATCCGGATAAAAAGGGTGGAGACGAAGCAAAATTCAAGGAAATAAACGAAGCTTATCAGGTACTGTCGGACAAATCGAAGCGTGCGCAGTATGACCAGTTTGGTCAGACGTTTAACAATGGTGCGCAAGGAAGTGGCTTTGGCGGTCAGGGCGGACAAGGGTTCGGTGGCTTCAACTTTGGAAACTTCGATTTTTCTGGCGCTTCCGGAGGTTTTGGACCATTCGAGGATATTTTTTCCGATTTTTTCGGTGGATCCAGAACTGAAGGACGTTCGCGCGAGCGCGGGCAGGATATTCATGTAGATGTGGAAATTGATTTTCTTGAGATGGCAACTGGTTCAGAAAAAACAATTCGCATACGAAAACGTACAGTGTGTGGTGTTTGCAGGGGGGCTGGTGGAGAAGTCGGAACAAAAGAAGAAAAATGTTCCGTATGCAATGGATCAGGCCAGGTTCGTAAGACGCAGAGAACTTTTTTGGGATCGTTTACACAGGTTGCGATGTGTGATGCTTGTCATGGAAAGGGAAAAACGTATGCAAATAGGTGTAAAAAATGTGGAGGCGATGGTCGGGTGAGAGAAGAAGAAACTCTATCTGTTCCGCTTCCAGCCGGTATTGATGATGGGCAGACACTTTCTCTTTCCGGAAAGGGAGAGGCAGGAGGATACGGCGCTCCGAGCGGAAATCTCTACGTAACGGTTCATGTCAAACCGCATAAAAAATTCAAAAGAAAAAAAAGCGATGTTTTGAGTGAGGAACATATTTCTTTTTCCCAAGCGGCACTTGGAGATTCCATTCAGGTAGAAACTTTGATCGGTTTGATAACGATGAAAATTCCCTCAGGAACACAGTCGAGAGAAGTGTTTCGCATAAAGGAAGCCGGGTTTCCTTCGCTTGAGGGAAGATCCAAAGGACATCATTTTGTAACGGTTATCGTGGATATTCCCAAAAAACTCAGTTGGAAACAAAAGAAATTGGTTGAGGAGCTGAGGGATTTGGGATGATAGATATGTTTGCTGTGCAGTTACACGTGATTAACAAATCTCCCACCCACTTGAATTAATCGTAATTGTATGAAGCACATTTTCCACAAAAATTCTTTTCTTTGGATCATATTCCTTCTCATCTCGGTTATTCTTATCGGGGGTGTTTTGTGATATACAAAAGGAGACAAAGAAGGGGATGGCGGAAATACAGAAAGTGTCGCTCGATCAAAATGAGAAGATGCTGGAAAAAGTGAAGGAAGGGAAGAAAATAATCCCAACTAATAATGAAACCGATCAGAAGTTTGTGACAGATGTAGATCCTAACGTCAGTCATTGGCAAGCAAAAGAGACGGAGTTTTTTACCGTTCAATTTCCGAAAGAGTGGTATTGGCTGGAAGCAAAGCATGGTGAAGGCGAGAGGTACTCGGAAGTAATAACAAACAATCCAAATTTTTATGTCAATAAATATTTGGATATCTCGAATGATGCAGGAATCAAGTATCCAATAACTCTTACAAATGACACGGAGATCATCGTTATTATAAAAGGTGTTGGAGTCACCTTTGAGGAAGAGACTCCATTGAAAAGTATTGATTGGCAGATAAAACGAATGAAAAAATTATACTCTAATGCAATCTGCCGTCACACCGAAACCGATATTTTTCCTACCGCATTTTGTTCTGTTGTGAATGAAGACAAACAAAGAGTCTAAATATACTTCGTTGCGGAAAGCAGTTTTACCTACGCATTTACAGCACGAACAACTCAGAGCAACCCAATAGATATGAAACCTATTCTGGAACGTATTGCCAAGAGCTACACACCAAAAAAATCGTAGCTGAACCTCTTCATTATGCAAGCATATTTGTTGGATGTATGAAGCTGGTAAAATACCCGTTTCTCAAAGACCATTTGTTTTTGTTTTAGCACTCAGACTTGACGACTGCTAAATATTTTTTTATACTGTAAGTATGAATGAACGTCAAGCAAAAATTTTGGCTTCTGTGGTTCAGGAATATACGAAGACAGGACTTCCTGTGGGTTCGCAGGTTATTGTCAAAAAATATCTTCCCGCAGTAAGTCCGGCGACAGTTCGGAGTAATATGACAAGTTTGGAAGAAGAAGGATTGTTATATCAAACACATATCAGTTCCGGACGCATTCCCACTGATAAGGGGTATCGTTTTTTTGTTGAGTCTCTCATGGAAGATAAGGAGCTTTCTCGGAATGAACAAAACGAACTCCAGTCTGAGTTGTTGAAGCTTCGGGCGAAAAATGTTCGGATGGCGCGTACTATGGCAAAACTTCTTTCGGCAATGAGCGGTCAAATAGCAATGACAGGAAATATTGATCAGGACGAATATTATGAGTTTGGTCTTCGCAATATTTTGGAATCGAATAGCAATGAAGAACTGGATGAAGTGTGTCGCTTAGTGGAGGTGTTGGATACGATTGATGAAAAAATAGACACGATTCTCAAGTGTATGAAAGACGGAGAGACAAAGATTTTTATCGGAAAAGAGAATCCTATACGGGAAATGAGTGGATATTCTATGGTGGTATCCCCGTTTCGTAACAAAGAGGGTGAACGCGGTATGATAGCGCTTATTGGTCCAAAACGGATGGAATATGCAAAAAATAAGTCACTGATTGATTTTGTAAAAAAGTTTTTCAGCTCACCTGTGGTATTAATTGTGATTGCTGGAAACGGTGGTGTAATTTTTTAACCAAATGTATATGGATTCTGAAAAAAAAGATCAACGAAAGAATGGATGTTGTTGCAATAATGAAAAAGAAATAGACAACGAGCGTTGTTGTGGGGGTGGTTGTGCAGATACGAAAGAGGATGCTTGCTGTCAAGAAAAAGAAACAAGCTGTGAAAAGTTTGAAGGCGGTGTGATGCAAAGAGATGAATTTAAACTTCGGATATGCGTTGTGCTATTTCATGCAATGTCAAAAAAGGTTTGTGTTGCGCGCTGTTCACATGTTGGAGGGTCATTTTATAAGAAATATGGACCGTGGGATTTATTTGGGGGACATATGAAACTGGATGATATTTCTCCAGAAGAAGCGCTTCGTCGGGAAGTGAAAGAAGAATCCGGACAAGAAATAGAGAATATTTTCTGTTTGGGGGCAGTACCTTTCGGGGGATATGGTAAAGTTGAAAACAGAATTTTACTTGGATATACAGCTGAATGTACTTCAGAGAATATTATTCTGAGCAATGAATACAGCGAATTTCGGTGGGAAAGCGTTGAAGCTATTCTTTCGAACGAGGAATATAAACCATGGATCAAAGAGTTTGTTCGAAAAGCGCAGATGGTACGGGAAGTGAGAACAGCTTTATACGGATGGAAACAATGCGCTGCAGATTTTGAAAATTATAAAAAAGGTCAAATGAATGTTGGAAAAGAATACGCTACGCGCGCTATCGAAGGTTTTGTAACAGCACTTCTCCCTGTATCCGATAATTTCCATACCTCTACAGACCACATTCCAGAGGATCAGAAAAGCGGGGCTTGGGTTCAGGGAATTTTATATATTCAGCAGCAACTTGACGCGATTCTATCCGAATCCGGGATAGAAGTGATCAACGTGCAGGAAGGAGACATATTTAATCCTTCGGAGCATGAGGCTGTGAGTGCTCAAGAAAATCGAGAAGAAGGCGATAAACATTCTAAGAAGCAGATAATTGTGAAAGTAATTCAGAAAGGATATCGCTATGACGGAAAAATTCTTCGTCCTGCACGAGTATCGGTAAAATAAGTGTATTAAACAATAGGAGGATAGGTGAAGTAGTATAATCACATAAACAGGAAAGGAGGTGAACATATATGAATAGAGGAGTAATTCGATGGTCTCCTATGCGCGAGCTCGACAGGTTTTTTGAAGATGACTTCTGGAGTGGTTCAGATTTTCTTCCGGCAATAGACATGTTTCAAGAAGGGGATAACGTGGTAGTAAAAATGTCTCTTCCGGATATTGATCCTGAAAAAGTACATATATCAGTAGAAAACGATGTATTGACCATTTCAGGAGAAACGCGTGAAAAGAAAGAAGTGAAACGAGAGGATTATTATCGAAAGGAGATTCGAGAGGGAAGTTTTTCCCGATCTATAGTGCTTCCAATGAAAGTAAAAAACGATGAAACACAAGCAGAATATGAGAAGGGCGTATTAAAAGTCACACTTCCTAAGTCGGAAGAGGCGAAACCGAAGCATATAGAGGTCAAAGTTCAGGGTAAGTAAACTTTCCTCGGGCTATTTCGCTCATTGTATAGGAGTGGAATAGCCAAAGGAGGGCTTAAAAGCATTTTAATTTATAAAACAATTTTTTTATGGGAAAAATACTTGGTATTGATCTCGGTACTACCAATAGCGCCATGGCCGTCGTCCTTGGCGGAAAACCGGAGATTATAGAGAACAAAGAAGGGAATAGAACAACGCCATCTATGGTGGCCATATCCAAAACAGGAGAGCGTCTCGTCGGAACTTTGGCAAAGCGTCAGGCGGTAACAAATCCGGGAGATACCCTATTTTCAGTCAAACGTTTGATCGGACGAAATTTTGACGATGCCGAAGTGCAGAAAGATCTTTCAACACTTCCATACAAAGTGGTGAAAGCGTCAAACGGCGGTGTTCGAATCGTGATGAGCGGCAAGGAATATGCCCCACAAGAGATCAGTGCGATGGTACTTCAAAAACTCAAGCAGGATGCGGAAGCAAAAATCGGCGAAACAATCAGCGAAGCGATCATTACTGTTCCAGCATACTTTGACGATTCACAGAGAAAAGCGACAAAAGAAGCTGGAGAAATTGCTGGATTTTCGGTAAAGCGCGTAGTGAATGAACCTACTGCGGCTGCTCTCGCGTACGGTTTTGACAAGCGAAAAAACGAACAGATTGCCGTATATGATTTGGGAGGAGGAACGTTTGATATTTCCGTTCTTGAAGTAGGTGATGATACAGTTGAAGTGAAGGCGACCCACGGTGATACGCATCTTGGTGGAGATGACTTCGACAAGCGCATTATTGATTGGATTCTCGCTGAATTCAAAAAACAGGAGGCGATTGATTTATCCAAGGATCCGCTTGCGTTGCAGCGCATCAAAGAATCTGCAGAGAAGGCGAAAATCGAATTGTCAACGTCTTTGGAAACTGAAATAAATCAGCCATTTATCACTTCCGATGCGAATGGACCGAAACATTTGGTTATGAAGATGACGCGCGCGAAGTTGGAAGAGTTAGTTGGAGATTTGGTAGAAAAAACACTGGATCCGATGCGCGAGGCGCTTCGGGATGCGAAGCTTGAAGCGAAAGATATTGATGAGGTGGTTATGGTTGGAGGAATGACACGCATGCCACTGGTGCTTCAGACAGTCGAGAAGTTTTTCGGAAAAAAACCGAATATTAGTGTCAATCCTGATGAAGTGGTTGCTGTCGGAGCTGCTATTCAAGGCGGTGTGATGGAAGGGACGGTGCGCGATGTTTTGCTTCTCGACGTGACGCCGTTGACGCTAGGAATTGAAACGTTGGGAGGTGTTGCTACTTCTCTTATTGATAAAAACACTACTATTCCAGCATCGAAATCGCAGGTGTTTTCTACTGCAGCTGACAATCAGCCGAGTGTGGAAATTCATATTGTGCAGGGAGAGCGTCCTATGGCAAATGACAACAAAACGCTTGGGAGGTTTATTTTAGACGGTATTCCACCGTCTCCGCGCGGACTGCCACAAATAGAAGTAACATTCGATATAGATGCAAACGGCATTTTGAACGTAACAGCCAAAGATAAAGCAACGAACAAAACTCAGTCCATACGCATTGAGGCATCCAGCGGACTTTCGAAGGATGAAATAGACCGCATGAAACATGATGCGGATGCGCATGCTGAGGATGACAAGAAAAAGCGGGAGTTGATTGAGGCTCGCAATATGGCGGATACGATGATATACACCACGGAGAAAGCGATGCGGGATGCCGGAGAAAAAATTTCTGCTGAAGAAAAAAAACCGGTTGAAGAAAGTATTGAAGCATTGAAAAAGGTGAAAGAGAGCGATGATTTGGAAGCTATAAAGAAAGCGACTCAGGATATGTCTCAGGCAGCGCAAAAGATCGGCGAAAAATTGTATGCCGCAGCGCAGCCAAACACCGCTCAACCTGACCAAAGTACGCAGGGAGCGCAACAGTCGCCTGAGGGAGAAAAGAAGGATGGAGAGGTAAAAGATGCTGAGACAGAGACTGGAGAAAAAAAATAGCAAAAGTTATGAAAAGACGGGATACACATTCCCGCCTTTTTGTTTTTTGAAAGAAAAAAGCGCCGAAGCGCTGACGAAAGAGGGATTGATTTTTTTGTACCGCGTTTTTTGCGGAAAAAATCGGTGATAACGAACTCGTACCACCCGCAATACGGGCATTGACGCCCATGTTCGCGGAGCGGATTGTGCTGCCCGCAGTTGGGGCAAATGTGCTGATGCGTTTGCATCTTCGGTCTCCTTTTTCAAGAATATATCCACAGGAAGTATATGAATACGATTTTAGAAAGTCAATGGCTGTGGTTTCTCAAGAGATTGATTCATCTCGACAAATTGAACAATCAATGTTTATGATGTAATAGGATGAGCAAATGGGGGGAGGTGTATGAACCAGTTCGTTGACTATTCATTTCATCCGCAAACGGGAATTGCGGATTCAAACTCTGCACAATTATTTCATTGTGTGAGCTGCACAGAAGAATGCGGCGTTAGATACTGCCAAACAGAATTTACTGCGAATTGTCCAAAAAACAGGTGTTTGCCTGTTGCACAACTTGGGGCACTTCCTCCAGTGACGATGCAGTTTCGGTAAAAGGGGGTTGTTCTTTCAACGCAAAGAGTACCCCCTTTTCTTTTTCTGCGCGTGTGGTATAACGATTGTATCGTAACAACAGAGGAGTAAGTCAAAATGCAAGAAACAAGAAAAGTTAGAGTAAGAGTTCCTATGGAGTTTTACATGGGTGCGCAGATGAGACTTATTACTGTCCTATCGATTATCTATGGGACAAGTAAAGAGGAAGCTGCTTCCCAGTATGCCAGGGGATTTCTGGCGCTGATCTTTTCAAAAATTTTTGAGCCTATCGAAGGCTCTTAGGAGGAAAAATGATTCCAATACAACACACAAACGGCGTTTACTCACATGCAGGCGCCGTTT